>Ga0137306_101856_pt1 | contig 19765 bp, 16 predicted proteins | sample Inofroosms_March_FD_97187 | JGI IMG/M metagenome (GOLD analysis project Ga0137306, IMG submission 97187) | Mouse cecal microbial communities from Vienna, Austria - N-Acetylneuraminic and N-Acetylglucosamine D2O microcosms_March | ecosystem: Host-associated > Mammals > Digestive system > Large...
TTGCTTCCTCTGAATGAAATGTTATCGTACTTTTCCAACTCCACCTTTATTGTTCCATAAAGCGTAACTGTAAATTAACCCCATATCTAAACCTCCCCTTTCGATATGTTACCATAAAATTTCTAAAAAAGAAAGTTTCTTACCATTAAAAATCCATACCCATATCCCCTACGATTTTTTACAATAAATTGCTACACAAGATATCCTTCACATTACAATACAAAGAAGAACTGTTCATGAAGAAAAAACACTAAACTATCTTCCAAAAAAATCCAGAAGCTCCAGATATGCACAAAGCTAACCCAAAAGCAATTTATGGAACAGCTGGATTTCATGACAAACTATTTCGGTCAGGTGGAACGGAAAACTGTAGCTCTTTCTAAATAAAAAACTATAAAGAGTATATCTCCACTCTTTATATATCTGTCAGATGTCACTCAGCTGAGATATACTTTAAGAGCACTCAAATACTTATTTGAAAGGTAATATACTAAAATGAAGGATAAACAAGGTTTCAGTAATCGAATTAAACAAATGCGAGAACACCAGAATATTACAATTAAAAAAATCGCTGAATTATTTGACTGTTCCGAAAGTACATGGAAGCAGTACAAACGTGACAAACGGTTACCTAGCGTACCAAAATTGAAAAACATTGTTTGGCCCGGAAGGTGAAACCAGAATACATTTATGGACCAGAATTGGACGGACTTCAGAAAGAACTTTCTGACATAGAGCAGGTAAACCCAACATTCTAAATGTTAAACGATATTCCATATAAAAAATCATGGAAACGAGCGTAAATACGAGATTTGGGTTATGGGTCAAACGGTAAACGATCCCCCCGGATTGCATATATTATAGGTCAGCAATCAACTTTTAAAACAATGATCGCTGACCTACACCTTTACTTATCTTTTTTCAGGAAATCCAAATATGTCGTTGTTATATCGCTCAAAAGTTTCGAAACATCGACGCTTCCCTGCTGAAAAAACTTTGTCATATACTGGCTTGCAAACGCTTTTGCAGCCGTCAGCATTTTCTCTTTGAAATTTTCCGGAAGCGGAGGTTCATTCTTCAGCTTAAAAACAGCTTCTTTTGCCCTCATAGCAATTTCCGCTCGGCCGCCAAATGCCCTTTCTAATTGTTTTGCATGACGCGCAAGTCCTTCCATGATCATAGGCTTTTGTCTTTCTCTTGCCTCATATATATCCAACTGATTTTCAAAATCTGCGTTCAAAAATTCTAATTCATCTTCTAAAGTTGCCTTACGCCAACCATATTCAGCATTTGCGTCCTCGATATAATTTTCTCTTTCTCCACTTTGGTAGCCCTGAACGATTTCATCATATACTTTTGAATATTCTTTAATCAAATCAGAAAGATGGTAAAAACTTTTTCCCCGCAGACCAGAAGCGCCCATCGTAATTTTTGCGGTAGGTTGAAATTCTAATCCCCCATCATTGAACACTAAATCAGTACATTTCTTGGAAAACTGAGCAGTTTCGCCGTCACCGCTTTCTATCTGTTTCCTGAGATAATCTCGATAATTCTTCTTCCCATTTTCTGAAAGTGTAAATTTAACCGCGATTTGATCTCTCATAAAGGGCATATTCTGTGTTTCTGTCTGTGCAGGAATGTTTTTAAGGATACCTGACTTGGCTGAATTATCAAAAAATGTTTCTCTTCCTAATTCCATTATCCATCTCCCCATATACCGTAAATTTTTTTGAAAACTATATTTTACTTATACAAAACGCTTATACATTTAAAATATTACAATTAGTTTAAAAAATCAAAAAATACAAAAATGTCAAAACTTACAAGTGCAAACAAAAAAACGGCAGGGTTTTTATCCCCTGCCGTCCCGTCTCATTCCAATATCAGATCCGTCAGCCGCTCCAGCAAATGCCCCGCCGCAAAAAAGGTCGTCTCGAAATGCATGTAGGACAAAATATTTTCATCCCACATCAGCTTTAAAACCGGCGGAAATTCTTCGTCAGACTCCCAGAACTGCAAAATCACCGGTAGGAAATCAAAGAGCGGAAGCCGGTAGGAAACGTCTCCCACCGTCTCCTTTTGCCCGCTCAAGAGCTCGCATGCCCTGGCAAGCTGTTCGGTATGACGGTCAAATTGTTTCGCTGTTTTGCCGAACAGATCTTTTCCGGGCGAGGCGGACTGTACGGTTCCCTTCAACTGGTTTACCGGCGTAAACCTGCCGGACAGACAGCAATCCTCCTTTGCATAGCACAGAACGTCAAAGATTGTCATGGACACATTGTAATCGGCGTGTACGGCATGGCAAAAATCAACCTCCGTCCATTCCACTCTGCCGCTGTCTCTGCCAACTCTGCATTTCCGCCCCACAAAGGTGAGATACAGATATTTATTATCATGTGCCAATCCATATTTCCGAATCATCATTTCCTGATCGTAGTTTAAAAACTCCGTTTCCATCCGATCCCGCATTTGGTCATAATTCGATGTTCTCATTTCCTGCCTCCAATGATTTTTTCAACTGCCCATGCACCCGCAGCATCAGGTTCTGGTTTTTCATTGTTATATCATTGTATCATCTCTGAGCACCTTTGACAAATCGATTCTGCTCACGCCGCGCCAGGCCAAAGCGTAGGCCAGCGCCACAAACCCCAGAATCGCCAGCATGAAAATCAAAATCGGAACCAAAGGTGCCTCCGCCAGAAATTCCCCCACCCCGACATAACTGATTCTCAGCATCATTCCCACCGCCATAACCGCCGCCGGAACGGTAATAAAAACCGGACGGCCCGCTAAAACAAATGCTTCGATACAGAACATCTTTCTGATTTCTGCCGGCGTCAGCCCGACGGACATATATCTTGCAAATTCCCTTTTCCGCTGGCGTATAAACCCAAACGTATTCGAAAAAACATCTCCGATTCCGATTATGGCAAGAAGCATGCAAAAACTGCCGAACACGACTTTCATTCCCCAAATCTGTTTATTGTTAGACTCATACTCCTGAATCCGATTTTCGCTTTCCAATAGACAGGACCGGCCGACCAACTGATCCAACCGACTCTGCAGCATGTTCAAATCGTCTAATGCGGCATTTTCTGCGGCAAGGACACGAATGTAAAGTTCCTCCTCCGTTCCCCCTGCCTGCCCTTTGATTTCCCTCCATAAAGATACCGGAATAAAATGCACCAGCTCATAATAATCAACCGTTGCATATTCCTCCCGCAAAACGGGCACTTCATCCGTATAAGCCAGAACCGGTATGTCCGCCGGTGTTTCTTCAGACGGAAATAAAACTTTTGTCACATGCTCTCCGGCATCCGGCGCTTTTATATACGGCATCAGTTCCGGATGCCTGAAATCCGGGTTCGTCACGTCCCGGATCTGATTGCGTATCACCGCTCCGTCAAGCCGGGGCGCAATACCAATCTGCTCACAGTAGGCCATAAAGCTGTTGTCATCCAGTATCATTACCGGGGCATTGACCAGCCAGCCGCCGTCCACCTCTGTCACAAACGTATTTGAAGCATGGGAAAACCCGCCGAAAGCTTTCATCTCCTGGCTCATTTCTTCTTCCCTGACAATTCTTTTCGCCGCCGCTTTCTGATACACAACGGCACTTTCCACCCCGTCAAGTTTCCGAATCGCTTCCGTTTCCTCAAATGTTTCTATATCCGCGTCTCTGACCGTGACCATAATATCCCAGGCATTCTGATACCGTTCAAAATAAGTTTCCTTCGTACTGATTTCCGAAAGAGAAATGAAGCACTGCATAATCGTAAAAGCCATAAACGAGAAAATCAGAGACAGCGACGCCGTCCGCAGCGCTTTCTTCTGGGCTTTCAGCGCATTTCCGGCCAGCTCCCCTTCCACCCCGAATAACAGGGCAAGAATGTGGGACTTCCTCTTCCGTTTCCATTGCGGTTCCCCCATATTTCTGATGGCTTCCAGGGGCGTCAGCCTGCTTAATTTTCTGGCCGGCAGCCATGCGGAAATCCATACGGTTGCCGCCGTAACCGCAAGCGTCACCAAAAACACTGACGGATGATAGCCGGGAACCGACTTATGCCGCCCCGGAATATCATCTCCCAGCAGAACATTTGACAGATGTATCGCTCCCATGCTGCCTCCGATGCCAAAGAGATTTCCCATGATTACAGGCATGGTACAAAGCGCCGCGGCTTCCTGCAAAAGACAGGTCCGAATCTGTTTCGGCGTGGCGCCGATGCTGGAAAAGATGCCGAACTGATGAATCCTTGCATTCATGGACACCGCGAACGCATTATGGATAATCACAATCAGCGAGAAGGAGGCCAATGCCGTTATGATGATAAACATGGGAAACAGAAGCCGCGGCGCCCTGTCATCCGCGTCACGGATCATGTACATCGCAAGCAGCTCATAGTGATAGACAACCTTTTCCGGCGCAATCCCCACTGCTTCGGCGATATGAGGCGTATCGGAAAGAACCGCTCTCATATCGTCAAAATAGAGATCGACCGTCGTTTCTTTCTCCTTGCTTTCTTTTATGTTGATCGACACATCTTTTACATTTGCGAACTGTTTTATGGTTTCAATTTCCTCATGGCCAAGCTCCCCCACAAGCCGGCTCTGCCAGCCGCCCTCCTCCAGCTCAATCCGCTCCACCTCATATTTCCACGCATTATAAAACAGGCCGCACAGCAGGGATAAAAGCAGTGCCGAGATAAAGGCCGCAAGCCTGACGGACAGGCCAGAGGAACGGTTGTTTTTGATGTAAGCTGCCGAATATTCTTTCCACATATTTTTATTTCCTCCGCCGCTGTTTTTCGTCGCTGATAATCCGCCCGTCTTCGACAGTGATAATACGCTCCGCTTCCAGAGCCACCTTTTCATCATGGGTAATCAGCAGAATCGTCTGCTCCAAATTCCGGTTGGAAAGCTTCAGCATATCAATAATCTCCCTGGAATTTTTCTGATCCAGATTTCCGGTGGGCTCGTCAGCCAAAAGCAGAGCCGGACGGTAAATCAGCGAACGGGCAATGGCCACCCGCTGCTGCTGGCCGCCTGACAACTGACTTGGCAGAGCATCCAGCCTGTCGGAAATGCCGAGAGAACTGACCACCTTCCGGAAATATTCCTGATTGGGCTTTTTCCTGTCCAGGGCGAGAGGCATCAAAATATTTTTTTCCACGGTGAGAGTAGGAATCAGATTGTAAAACTGATACACCAGCCCCACCTTCCTGCGCCGGAAAATCGCCGCCTGTGTCTGGTTTAATCCGGAAAGGTCGGTTCCATCAATCGTTACCTTCCCTGACGTGGGCTTGTCCACGCTGCCTAAAATATGCAGCAGGGTGGACTTTCCGGATCCGGAGGCCCCGATCACCGCCACAAATTCCCCCTTCTCAACAGACAGGTCGATCCCGTCCAGCGCCACCACCTGATTATCGCCGGAGCCGTATACTTTTCGGACTCCCTCACATTTTAAAATTTCCATATCCACTGTCTCTCCTTTTTCAAGTTCCGCAACTACCCTGCCAGTGCTTTGCCATGAGCACTCAGCCCCTGTCTTTTTGGGGCTTACATGCGATGCATACAAAACAGGCCGCGGGCGTTTTTCAGCCGCTTACTGTTTTGTCGTACGGTTTGCTGCTGTTTTTCACAAATCATTTGACACTACCATTATAGCAGAGGAAAGTTACAGTTCAGTGACTATGGAATCTATTCGAAACCTGAAAATTTTACTCACCGCCCAAAACATATATTCTATGTTTCTCCGGTTACCTGGTACATAATCTCGGAATGGCCGTAAAACCGAATCTCAAAACAGGCGCCGCCGCCCGGCTGATTTTTTGCCCGTATCGTTCCGTTCTGCCGCTCAATAATCTCTTTCGCCAAAGCCAGTCCGATGCCGATACCACCCTCTCTGGCATGTTTTCCCCGATAAAACCGCTCAAACAGATGACGCATATCCTCTTCCGCAAACCCTTCTCCCTCATCCCAGATCAGGATCTCCGTATACAAAGGGTTCCGGCCATAGGAACAATGAACGCATCCCCCGCCGCCGTGCTCCATGCAGTTTTTCATCAGGTTCATCACCGCCTCCATCGTCCAGTCCAGATCGGCTGCAATCATCATCTCCCCCAGCTCCGGGATATCGACAAAAGTCCCGGAACCGGCAAACAATTCCTGCAAAGTATCCGCCGCAAGGACAAGCAGGGTAAAGACATCCACCTCGTTTTTCCGCAGAGGCAGCGTTCCGGCATCAAGCCGGGACAATACCAGCAGCGCTTCCTCCAGATGGGTCAGCCGCAAGAGCTGTTTTTCCACCTGCGCAACAGATATACGACTCTTACTTCTGTCAGACTCCCTCTTTATCATCTGAAGAGACAGAGAAAGCGCCGTAATCGGCGTTTTAATCTGGTGCGCGATATTGAACAGATTTTCGGCAAAATCATTTTTTGCCCGCACCGCCGCATCCTTTGTCTGATACAGATAAGTTACCGTCTTGTATATTTCATCCTCCAGTTTGGAAAATTCATCCTCTCCTGACCCAGAGAGAATCACCCCTTTGCCGGTATTCACCTGTTCCAGATAGTCCGCTAACACCTGAATCCGTTCGGATTCCGCCCTATTCCGACGCCAAAATGTGAGAAGAAAAAGAAACACGCCCGACAGACAGCCCGCGGCCGCAAATCCGATGGCATGTACGGCACCGGAAAAATCAGAAATTCGATACCCTAGTTCCGACAGAATATCAGCTTCCGCCGTTTTGTCGGCATTACCGTCCATATATTCTTTCAGTGCGGCAGCAATAATCTTCTTTGCTTCCGGTTCCTGCTCTGCCATCTCTCCGCAGATCCCATTCAGCAGGTCAAACCTAAGACGGCTGAAATGGCAGGAAGCAAGCATAACCGAGACTGCGGAAGAAATCAGGCTGACGGATACGATAACCCCCAAAATCACCAGACTGTTCTTCCGCCCGTTCATATCGTATCCTCCATACGATACCCCACGCTTCTGACCGTTTTCAGACAGGCCGGCTGCCCAAGCTTATCCCGCAGACGCTTCATCGTAACCGTCAGGGTATTGTCATTTACATAATTACCGTTCATATCCCACACCTGCTCTAAAATCTTTTCCCTGGTGACGGTTTTTCCTTTATTTTCCATTAAATACAGCAACAACTGATATTCGGACGCGCTCAGAATAATTTCTTTTTTCTTGCCGCAGGGTATTTCCTCCTCCCAATCACAGAAAACTGCCCTGCGGTTTACATCAACCGTAATTTTGTCACAGGAAAGATACTGTTTCGCCACATTTCCGCTTCTGCGCAGCAATGCCTGAATCCGCGAATACAATACCTCCAGATCAAAAGGTTTTACCACATAATCATCCGCCCCGTTCCGAAAGCCGGATACAATATCGCCGGAATCCCCCCGAACCGTAAGAAAAATAACCGGCAGTTCCTTCCAGTTGCCGCGGATCCACCGGCACAGGCTGTCCCCGCGGCCGTCCGGCATGTTCCAGTCCAGCAGCACAAGGGCAGGCACACGCGTTTCCAAAACCTGTCTCGCCTGCGCGAGCGTCGCGCAGACCGTTACCCCGAACGCTTTTTGTTCCAGATAGTCTTTCACGGCATTTGCAATATCGGGATCGTCTTCAATATAATATAAATCAATCATGGTATATTTCCGCCTTTTTTTCGTATACACCCGGAATCCGGCCGCCAGATATGGAACCGTAAAACATTCCGGGCGCCTTTTTCCGATATATGATATTGCTTCTCCTCCGCACAGCCACGCTCACTGCAAATACAGCATCCGATACCGCTCTTCCAAATTCTTATTTTCTTTTTCAACCGCCGCTGTTTTGCCGTCTTTCAGAAACATACAATGATCGGAAATACTGCTTACAAAATCCAGAATATGGCTTGATACGATAACAATGCTCCCACTGTCCCGGACAGCCTTGATCGACTGTTTCAGCGCAATGATTCCCGACGTGTCCACGCCGTTTGTCGGTTCATCCAGAATAATCAGCCGCGGATTGCCAAGAAAAGCCGCAATCATTGCCGTTTTCTTCCGGTTTCCCATTGACAGCTTATGAAAGGCCTTGTTCCGGTACGCTGCCAGTCCAAATGTAACAACCGCCTGTTCCAGCTCTTCCTTAAACTGTCCGCCATATTTATAATCAGACACCAGATACAAAAAGTTTTTTACGGTCAGTCCGCGGGCAAGCTCTATCTGATCAGGCATATAGCCGATTTTCCTCCGGCTTTCATACGCTCCCATATCACAGCCGTCCAACGTCACAGAGCCTGCATCCGCTTTCAGTACCCCGGCCAGGATTCTCAATAATGTGCTTTTCCCTGCGCCATTGGGACCAATCACCGCAACCGCTTCCCCATTCTGACAGGAAAAATGTATATCCTCAATTCCGTTTGGCCCATCATAATATTTTGTAATCCCGTTTACCGCAAGCATCTGTTCCCCTCCATTTACAGACAATCCGTTTATACAGCCAAGCCATTGCCAAAAGTCCGGCAGGCGGCAAAACGGCTATAACCAGAAAACCTATATCGTATAAAATCACCGCCCCTTCCCGCTCCCGCCCCAGAGCCTGGTAAAGATAAATCTGTACCAGATACCAGAATATAAGCAGATAAGACAGCAGGACAAAACTGACTGCCGCCGCCCCTCTGCCGGCCGCACGGCAAAAGAACAGCAGCGGAATCAGGATGTATAAGCCGATCCCTGTGAGGAAATGAACCCCCAGATACCGGGAGAACGGAATTCCGATTTCTGAGAAATATCGGAAATTACTGCTTTCCTTCCTCCAGTACCCGTCGCCAAGCAAAATCAAAAACCCGTCCGCCAGCAGAAATATCTCTCCGCACAGCATACCGGCATTTCCACAATATAATATAAACATAATCAAAATCATCTGGCCTGCCACAATGCCTTTGCACTGACAGAATCCATAAACGGTTAATTTAAAAAGCTCCAATACCGGATGGCTTCTCAAAAATCCTTCCCCCGCCCTTTTTTCCCGGCCCATCTGACAGTTAAAAACAAGTTTCCTTTTACGGCTCCCTGCATCCGCCATGTCGTAATAAATGCAAAAGCCAACAATAAACACCATCGTATAGATCGGAATCAGAAACCACCCCGGTATGACGGTATAATCGCAGATTGCAAGCAGTATCACCAGCCCATAGCCATACCAGTTCCGCTGCTGAAACATTGTGCAGACACATCCCGCTCTTTTGCTGACCGCAAGCTGATAAAAGAAATCCTTATTCCTGCCGCAGCTTTCATACACAATCTGCCTCATCATACCGCCGAATACAATGATATGGAGCACGGCCAGTGCCGTTATCACCTTGGGAACGCCCATATGCAGCGCCGCGGAAATGATTTTCGCCCGTTCGTACAGCCGGGGCGCCGCAAATACATTTGCACCAAAACCTGCCGCCGCAAACAAAAAAATCTGCACCGCCGTATACTTTACGTTCGTTATATTTTTCCAAATTGTCAGACCTGTTTTCACATCATTCAGCATCGCGGATACCTCAGACAATCTTTTTCCTCTCCATTTCACAGCAATTTCAGGTAATGTGTTGTTTGACTATCTATTATTATACTCTTTTTTCGTCAAATGTCACCGAAATAACCGTTCTCTTTTTATGCTGTCAGCATGAAACATGTGATCCGCAAACGGTTCGCCTCTATTTCAGAGAGCTGCTTGGCTCCTTATGGTGGGGGGCAGCATCATCTTACGGAGAGCTGCGGCATAACGAAGGCAAAATTTGAAAATATCGTAAGCAAGGCACATCAAATCTTTTCAGAAAAAACAGTAGAACCACAGCTTGCGGAAGAATCTGAGTATTATTTGAAATTGTATCAAATTTATTTTAAATGGCAGAGAAATAACAGAGACAGGGATTTTTATGAATTGTGTATGAAGAAAGGTCCGGTGTCTGAATAGAATCCAGCCTTACGAAGCGCGGGGCAGTTCAAAAAATATGAAAGGCTGTATCAAATCCGGAGCCGATTTTAGGAAAATAACAGCCGACACAATGCAGAAAAATCCCTCTCTGCCCTTATTTCCGCAATATCTTCTCCATCGCCTTTCCTTTGGCCAGCTCGTCCACCAGTTTATCCAGATAACGAATCTCCCGCATCAGCGGTTCCTCAATCGTCTCCACTCTCACGCCGCAGACCACGCCTTTAATCAGCTTTCGGTTTTCATTCGGATTGGGTGCATTCCGGAAAAAGTCTCCGTAAGTGAGCTGCTTTTCCAGCATTCCTTCCAGCTCTGCCTGACCGTAACCGGTCAGCCACCGGATTACCTCGTCCACTTCCTCTCTGGTCCGTCCCTTTTTTTCAGCCTTGCTGACAAGCAGATGATAGATCTTTGCAAAATCCATTCGGTATACTTTCTCGTTATCCATAAATTGTCCTCCTTTAACAAGCAATCCGTTTTCTTCACGGTACACTGGTAAATATTATGTCATCCTTAATCTTCCAAATAACCGTTTCCAAACAGTGACACTGGCTGTGACAAAAAAATCACGATTTTTGTCACACATTTTCCGCATATTCCGTGCTATAATAAGACGATCTGCAAACCTGCAGACCGGGGAGATAAAAAGCATGTTTTTCAGCAGATATCTGCACCGGGCATAGCAGCACCATAAGAATGGCAGGATAGATCCCGGAGATAAGCCGAAAGACTTTTTTGCTACCCCCGCTATCTTTCGGCATATCCCGCCTGATCGCTGCCGTCACTGCGATGCCCTTATTCTCCCCCGTTTACGATACCATCGTCTCTGCCGGCAATGCCGTTCTGGCCCCATCACGGATCAAAATCTCTCACGTCCGCTTTTTTACCACCGGAATCCACACCTCATATTTTGCATTCTCCGGATCAGGATTCAGATAAACCTCCACATCAGGGGCATCGCCGTACTCATATCCTGAGGTGGGCAGCCATTCCGTTACGATACGCCGCTCCAGCTCCTGAATCGACTGATTGTTTGTTCCCTCTCCCGGAAATACGGCCCAGGTCGCCGCAGGCACGATATATTCTTCCAGACCCTCCGCTTCCTTTGAAGTGGATACGGCGATATAATACCTCCATGGTTCCCTGTCGCTGCAGACACTGATGCCCAATACGCCCACAGGCGGCGTATCCATCATGCCGGTCAGCTTCTGCAATGTCCCGTCCATGGCTGCTTCCTGCCACCTGGAAGGAAGGACCGTGAAATTTTTTTCAATATCCCGATCCAGCGGCACCGATACACCTACGATGCGGAACGCTTCCCTTGTCTCAATCCGATAATTCATTTCTTCCACTCCTTTGACCGTGATCTTAAATGTAATGGCCGGGAATGACTTTACCGGTACGCCCTCGTTCCTGACGGCGGAAGGAGCGATTCCGTGAACAGACTGAAATGCCCTGTTAAACGCGGTGGGCGAACTGTACCCGTATTTCCCAGCCGCGTCGATGATCTTCATATCCTTTCCCTGCAGATCTACGGCCGCAAGAGACATTTTTCTCCTGCGGATATATTCGGACAGAGGAACGCCCGCCATATAGGTAAACATCCGCTGAAAATGATAGGAAGAACAGCAGGCAATCCGCCCCAGCTGCTCATAATCAATGCCGTCTGTCAAATGATCTTCGATATAACTGATCGCGCCGTTGAGCCGTTCAATCCATTCCATACTGTAAAATCCTCCTGACAGGTTACATACTCCCGAAGCCTCCCTCTGTCCGATTTCCGGCCGCAAAAGCCAGGACTGTGAAATTCCGGGAGTACATTCCCCAGTATACACCATTTCATGTAATTTTCCTCTCCGTATTATAACCTAAAATGAGAGGCGGTATCACTGTCTCATGGATAATCCGGCAAAATACATCGCCGGCGCGTTCTGCCGGATACACCGCAAATCGAATAACCTGCTTTGCGGGATTTTCCCGTGATACGGAAAAGCGCCGCCGGAAATATCCCCGGCGGCAGCCCGATTTCTGTTCTTTATTGACACAAAAGCCCCCGCATCACAGATTCGCAAACACATCCATCTGCCGCTGCAGCTCGCCCACAATCTCCTGGTTCGTATCCATACGGGCGGTGATGCCGGCCATGTCCTCCACCAGACTGTGAGCACTGCCGGCCATTCCGTTAATGCCCGCAGCCGCGCCGTCGATGGCGGCGGAAATACTGCCGATGGAACCGGCAATCTCCGTCATGGCATTCCGCAGCCGGTCTGTTCTGCTCTGGAACGCGTCCATGGAATGTTCCACATAGGCGGCATCGTCATGATACTGCTGTCCGGAACGGACAGACTGCTCGAACTGGATCAGAATCGCCTTGCCCAGATAATCCACCAGTTCCTGAGCACTGTCGGAAAGATACCCCACCGCGCCCGTTACCACGCCGCTGACCTCCTGGATATGATTTGCCGTCTCGGCGCAGGAATCGGCCAGCCGGCGGATCTCCTGTGCCACCACCGCGAATCCCTTACCGGCCTCTCCGGCTCTTGTGGCCTCTATCGAAGCATTGATGGCGATCAGATCCGTGGAAGTCGAGATCGAGAGAATATCTTTGGTCAGAATGCCGATCTGGTCTACACTCCGGCTCTTTTCAATTGCCTCATTCAGTACGGCCATAATTTCTTCTGTCTTTTTATGAACGGTCTCCTTATTTTCCCTGGCAAACCGTTCCATCTCCTCCGCCCTCTCCCGCATTTTAACGGAATACTCGGTGATCTCGGCACATTCCTGTGCCATATCATTGGCATCGTTCTGGGTGCCGGCAGCGCTGGAGGTGATGGCGGCGGCACTTCCGGCCACTTCTTCCACCGCGGCGGACAGATTTCCCGAAAGGGCGGAAAGGGCCTGCACGCTGGTGCCGGAAGTCTGGGTTCTTTTCCGGACCTCGCTTACCACGCCGCTGATCCGCTCAGAACTGTCCTGAAGCATGCCCATGGCGTCCCTGATCGGCGCAATCACATAAGTCTTAATGATACGGAACGCCGCCAGCACCAGAAGAACGCCTGCCGCCAGTGTAACCGCACTGATAACCAGCGATGTGACATAGACCACGGACAGCCTGTTCCGTGCTTCTTCCGCCTGGGCGCTGACCGAGTCGTAAAGGGTATCGATACAGGCTTCCGCCCCACTGCCCCTTATCGCCACTTCTCCGTTGGCCATGGCGTAGGCTTCCTGGGTTTTGCTGTCGGCGCTGGCACAGACCAGCTTCACCAGCGCATGTTTCAATGCCTCATATTCCTCTGTCAGAGAACGGTATGTTCCCATATCTTTTTCAGACACAAAGCTTTCATAGTCCGCCAGCTTCTCATCCAGCGCCGCTTCCTCTGCCTTGATCTCCCCTACCAGCCCAATCATGGACCCGTGATCTGCTGCCACGATATGGGACAGGGCCAGACGGTGGATATCCATAATGGAACGGCGGATTTCCTCCAACTGCGCTTCGCTGACCATATATTCATTTACGATGGTCCGTGCGCTGCCGTTCACATTGTTGATGCTGAATACCGCCAGGATATTAGACAGCAGTGTTACCAGCCCCAACAGGATAATGGGCAGGATCAGACGCTGCTGCAACGTGAACTTGCCTTTCATAATGTATTCCTCCTATCTGGCCGTAACCCCTTCCACTAACTGATCCAACTGTTCCTGCAAGGGAATACCGTCCGGATTCCCCTCCGCCATGGCGGTGGCAAAAGCCGTCACCGGGTCCCAGAATTTTCCTCCTACCCGCTGGAGCTGGGAAAACTCCGACTGCTCCAGAAGTGCCCGGATCGCCGGCGCATCCTGGACTTCGGGGGAATTTGCCGCATTGATATTGGATGGCCCCTGTCCGCGCATGGCAAAGCGAAGGGCCTGATTTTCCTCATTGGTGATCCACTCGGCCAGCCGCACCGCCCATGAATAATGCTCCGAATAGGCATTGACGCCGATCAGCTTGCAGCCGGAAAAGGAAGCCATCTGCACCTGCTGTCCCGCACAGCTATAGGAAGGAAGCCGGGCTGCCCCGGTGTTCTCTCCCCAGGCTTCTTCCACCGCCACCGCATTCCATACGCCGCTGACGCCGGCGATCACGGTTCCGTCCTGTACGCCCGCCAGAAAATCCGTATCCGTCCGGTTGGAAAAACCGGGACTGGCCGCCATCGACAGCATGGACTGCGCCACATCCGTGCCATGGATCGGGCCGTCAGTACCGTTCCAGGTACAGTAATTGGTAAGACCGTCCTCGTTCAGTCCCACCTCCATGCCGGTATTTCCGAAAAAGGCATAGACATACCAGGCCGATGACCAGTCCATAGTCACCAGCTTCTCTGCCTCTGCCGCAACCTCCAGCATCCGCTCAAAGCTTTTGATATCTTCCTCGGAAAAATAGGCTTTATTATAATAAAGGAAATAGCCGTTGTCCGCCGTCAGCGGATAGGCATAGAGGGTATCTCCCACTGACGCGGCTTCCACGGCCGCAGGCAGATTCCCGCTGCGGATACTGTCGGCATCTTCCACAGGCTCCAGCGCCCCGGCCGCTGCCAGAGGGGCCACCTGATCATCGGCAAAGGCAAACACGTCCGCACCCGACTCCAGATCGCCAAGCAAAACATCCTTGCAGTTTGATTCACTCTGGGGATAGTATGTAATCTGAATCTCTGCCTGATCGGCATAATGGGACCGGAAGGATGTGAAAATCTCCTGCAGAAGCGCTTCATCTTCCTCGGCACCCCAGACAATCAGTTCCACATCTTCCTCATAGACAGGTTCTGCCCCTTCGGTTTCCGCCGGCTGTTTTTTCCTGCTTTTACAGGCAGTCAGCGAAAAAACCAGGCATATGGACAGAAACAGGAAAAAAGTCGTTCGTTTTTTTCTTTTCATGGCATCATATCTCTCTGGTTTTTATTATTTCGTATGTGGTCATAGTATATCATTTTTTCAATTTTCTGTCAAATGAATGCGGGCCGGTTCCGGCTTTTTCTTCCGGCACTTTCATCACTCCGCCGGCGGCAGCAAGCGGCGATGGTTTCAGACAGAAGAATTTATATACCGTCTGCTCATGGCACTGACAATCCCGAAATAGCAGCTATAAAAAAGAATCATACACGCCCCAAACGCACCGGTTAATTTGTACAGAATATTACCCATAGAAGCCGGCAGTATGAAGTTCATCTTTCCATTCAGCAGCGGCAGGCAGAATAAAAGAATCAGCAGAGCCATTATCATCGGAGCAATCAGTTTCACCGCCGTCTGCCGGTTCACAAGCCTTTCTATCTGCCGACTGCTTTTTCCCATACAGTACATGATCCGGCTGCTTTTTGCATTTTGTCTAACCTCTATGATCTGCTGCAAAGACAGGATCGAAAAATAAATCACCAAAAACACAATACAGATACTGATTTGAGACATCCCCATCCACTGACGCACAGCCGTATCAAAAAGCTGAAATTCCGGCTGCAGCATCAGCATTCCGGTTACAAAAGAACATGCTGAAAATAAAAAGCAGATACAGAAAACAGCATTTACAATGGCAGTCGTTTTCACATCCGATGTAAAATGTGCCGTGATATACAGCATGTCTTTTTGGTATATCTTAAGGGATTTCATTTTTCTCTGCGCATACAGACAGCCAAACGCCCACTGATAAAAGGCAAAGACAGAAAGAAGCAAAGGGATCGCCGCAACAGACACAGGATAAACAATATAAGCCTCCGGCAAAAACACAATTCCGCACACGCAGCCAATGAAGCACATAAAACACAAACAGAAGATCCTGCCCCATTTTTTATAGTTCCCCGTATCTTTCACGCCCTGACTGCGGTTTTTCTCATACATCAGCTCCCTGATCTGCAGCCTGTTTAACCGCCGTTTCAGCCGAAACGAACATACTGTTTCCATAAGACAAAAAGACATAAATGTATAAAACATACTTTTGCCATAAAGGAATCCCCAGTGTTTCATTTCATGCAGCGGCTCACGGAAATACCAAAATCCATATACGGCAAAGCCTGCCGCCGTTCCTGCCAGATAGCAGCAAAAGCCAATCAGCAGGACTTCCCATAAGAATAACCGGGTTAATCTCTTTTTTCCCATACCCAGCAGCAAATAATTTGCAAATTCCTTTGCCCGCTGCTTTAACATAAACGTGTCCATATATCCGGCCAGCACAATCTGAATCACGGCGATTAACAATGGCAGGGAAATCACCTGAAAACCGGCCAATTCTCCTATAATGGCCATACAATTAGATACCTCCGCAACCGCCAGAAGAAGGGTCATTGCAGTGACATACAAAAGATAATCAGCAAAAGACCGTCTGGCGTTACGGACGGAAAGTTTCAGGTACATCATGGCTTTCTCCCTCTATCCACTGTATTTTCTTCAAAATATCCGCAAAAAAGGTCTGTTTGTTTTTCTGTTCCCGGTTTAAGGCAGCTTTTATTTCACCGTCTTTCATAAACAGTATCCTGTCGCAGTAGCTGGCTGCCATCACATCATGCGTAACCATCAGTATCGTTGCGCCGCACTCTCTGCAAAGCATCACAAATGTGTCTAAAAGCTGCCGGGCCGCACGGGAATCCAATGCCCCGGTCGGCTCGTCCGCAAGGATGATATCCGGATTTGCCACAATGGCACGGGCGCAGGCACAGCGCTGCCGCTGTCCTCCCGATACCTCATATGGAAATTTATCCAAAACCGCCGCGATATCCAGCTTTTCGGATAACCGCCGAATCATCGGACGAATGTTTTCTTTGGAAACCTCTTTCACCGTCAGAGCAAGGGCAATATTTTCATAGACAGTCAGCGTTTCAAGCAGATTGTATTCCTGAAAAACAAACCCCAGATGTCTGCGGCGGAATTCCGCGGCAGCTTCTTCCGGCAAATCTGTTATATTCTGCCCGCTGATGCGTACCGCTCCATTCGTCGGCCTGTCGATTGTGGCGATTAAATGAAGCAATGTTGTTTTCCCGCAGCCGGAAGCTCCCATAATTCCCGTAAAGCTGCCCTGCGGTATCCGGAAACTTACGTTATTTACAGCCAGTACGGAGCTGCTTTCCGTCTCATACAGTCTGGAAATATTTTCCACTTCCAGAACGCTCTGCGGTGCCGCATCACATTCCTGTCCTTCCCATTGATCGTGTCCCAGCCAGTTTGTAATCACGTCCATAAGCACTTCATCTGCTTTTTCTTTCAGCTTTTCTTCCGCAATGCACTCCCCCGCAAACAGTTCGTTTAAAGTAATTTTTAAGAGCGTACATAACGGCATAAACAACGATAAATCCGGCATAGACCGTCCTGTCTCCCATTTTGAAACAGCCTTATCGGTTATCCCCAGTTTCTCTGCCAGTTGGCTCTGGGTCCAGCCATTTGCTTTCCGGCGTTCGGAAATAAAAGCTCCGATTCTGATTTGATTCATCATTCACCTCTTTATTATAAATCATTTGTCACTGCCCTGCGGTAAATGATATCAGTCCGACATATCAATGAACACCTACCAACGGTAGAGTTGGCTAAAACAGGACTTTTTTCTGCGGCGTTTAAAGATCCATAAAGACCTTTCTCGAACAGACAGCAATCAGCAGAGAAACCGCACCGGCAAAAAATACGACGGCAGATTCGACTCCTTCGCAAAGCTCAAACAATATGCCGTAAAACGCATTGCCCAGAGGCTGGGCGCACATGGAAAGGGTGAGAATCACGGAAATCACTTTTCCGATCAGGTTCCCCGGCGTCTCCCGCTGGAGCACGGACATCATCTGTACCGTAAATATCGTCGAAAGGCTCATAATAACAAAGCAGCACAGGGTAATCACCGTATAACAGACCATGGCGGAGGCGGATAACAGCAAAATAATTCCCATGGGAAATACACACAGCCCGCAGACAATCAATATCGTTCCGGCCTTCCGGACTGTCAGCCTGCCCGCAAATACGCCCGCGCAGATTCCCCCGGCCAGTCCCCCGGCCGCCATCAGCCCCTGGGCCATGCCGTAAAGCTGGTTGGCCCGGGCCGGCTGAAATGCCAGCACTTCCGTAATCAGATACGGCATCGCCACCAACAGCATCGCAGATAAAAACAGGTTAATCCCGCAGACCGTCATGGTGCATTTCGCAATAACAGGCTTTTCCGTAAAGATAAAACGCAGGCTTTCCCCAATATCCTTTCCGGCGGTTTCCCATATTCCGCCGCCGGTTTCCTGGTTCTGCTGCGGTATGTGAATAAAAAGTTCCATCACTGCCGACAGGGCAAAACAGGCCACGCAGACCAGCAGCACGGGACGCAGCCCATAAGCGCTGTAAAAAATCCCGCCAAAAACAGGACCGGTCAGGGAGGAAAAGGAACTGATTGTGTTAATCACGGAATTGGCCGCCATAAAATTTTCCCGGCTGGTCAGCGCAGGGATACTGGCCTGTACGGAAGGCTGATAGGCGCCCGCAATTCCATACAGAATCATCAGTGTAACCGCCGCCAGAAGAACCAGATTCCCCCGGTCCATCAGCAGAGAAAATGCCAGTATCACCGCCGCCGTGACAAAATCCAGTATCACCATAATATTTCGTTTATTCACCCGGTCTGCGATCATCCCTCCCACCGGCGACAGCAGAATGGCCGGGATAAAGGCACAGGCCGTAACCGTCCCGTACAGAACGGACGAGCCGGTCAGGTTCAGCAGGTATAAAGGCAATGCAAACCTCACCGTGGCATTGCCAAAAAGGGAAATAATCTGGCCGATTACCACCAGCGTAAAATCCTTTGAAAACAGCTTTTGTTTCATAAATTATAAACCTCCGTCCTCCCAGATAATAGATTAATAATAGATTGAGAAATCTCACAAATTCAGGTTCCGCAGGACTCCGAGAGTCCGCCTGTTTTTTCCGCCGCATTCTGTTATCTGTTCAAATGCATAACCCATCGGAGAACTCCCGTCCCTATGCATCCGCATAATACATACCGGCTATTGGTATGTATATAGGTGAAAATATATCTGCCCTTTTTACAGGGCAGATCCCCTCGTTTACTGCTTGGTCTGATAAATTGCCGCCAGCTCCACGATTCTGGCCCGCACCTCATCGTCCACAATATCCAGCCCGAAGCTTTCCAGCATCTGCCGGAACACCATAAACTTGCGGCCCGATTCCTCCGCCGTACTGTTAAAAGCCATAGGGTTCATCCAGACATTCGCCGCCAGCATAATCAGCTCCGCCAACTGCTTCGGATACTCCGTCCGGATCGTGCCGTCGGCAATGCCCTGCTCAATGATCGGCTGAATATATGAGACAGAAACCTCGGCGACCGTGTCATGGACAAGGCTGAAAAAAAGCTTTGGGTTTTTGTGAAAATCGGGTGCCGCCATAAAAATATCGTTCTGGACAGGGCGGTTGACAGACTCCCGAAAGATTCTCCTGAGTTTTTCCTTCCCGGTCAGATCCCTACGGTCACGGATGTCCGCAAGCATCCGGTTGGATTCGGCCGTCATCCTGTCCGTGGCGGCTTCCAGGATCTCCTCCTTCGATTTAAAATGGTGATAAATGGCCCCTCGGCTAAGCCCCCCCAGATGGTCGATAATATCCTGAATAGAGGTCTGCTCGTAGCCTTTTTCCATAAACAGGCGGAACGAAACGTCCAATATTAAATTTATCGTCTCCTCCGGATGCTTGTTTCTGGCCACCGCTTCATCCCTCCCATGCCGGTACGAACGACAATCCGTTTTGCGTTGTACCGGTTACATACTGACAGTATGTAACG
>Ga0137306_101857_pt1 | contig 19743 bp, 13 predicted proteins | sample Inofroosms_March_FD_97187 | JGI IMG/M metagenome (GOLD analysis project Ga0137306, IMG submission 97187) | Mouse cecal microbial communities from Vienna, Austria - N-Acetylneuraminic and N-Acetylglucosamine D2O microcosms_March | ecosystem: Host-associated > Mammals > Digestive system > Large...
TTTGGATGGATATACAAAAGACGCTTCATGCACAGAATAAGCTGTGCACCGGATGCAGCGCATGCCACGACAGCTGTCCGGTTCATGCAATCCATATGGAGGAGGATTCGCTTGGCTTTTTCTATCCTGTTGTGGATGAAGAACGGTGCACGGACTGCCGCCGGTGCGGGCGCGTGTGTCCGAAATTAAATGCATACCATGGAAATTCTGAAATGCCGGACTGCTATGCGGCACGGGCAGAGGATAAAATACGAATGGAAAGTTCTTCCGGCGGCATCTTTACCGTGCTTGCGCGTTATGTGCTGTCACAGGGAGGCATCGTATGCGGCGCGGCAATGGATGAGACGTACACGGTGCGCCATATATGTGTGGAAAATGAAGAGGGTTTAGCGCGTCTCAGGCAGTCAAAATATGTCCAGAGCGATATGAGACATGTCTACAGGGAGATAAAGGAACACCGGGATAAACGGAGAACCGTTTTGTTTTCCGGCTGTCCCTGCCAGGTTGCAGGCATCCGGAATTATTTTGGAAATGATGACGGAATCCTGTATGTCGACGTGCTCTGCCATGGCGTGCCATCCAATAAAATGCTGCAAGATTATATCAGGGAAAGCTTTCGGATGGATAAAATAAGCGGTCTTTCGTTCAGGAGCAAGCTAAACGGATGGCGCGCTGACCAGCTCAGGGTATTTTTCAGGGATGGGACTTCCGAATGTATTCCGTGGGAAGAAAGTGCATACGAGGAAGGATTTCAGAGAAATATTATATTGATGGATGAATGCGAGGACTGCGAATTTTGTGGAAAACAACGGCAGGGGGACATCACGCTTGGGGATTTCTGGCGCGTGGAGGAATACGACCCCGCGCTCAATGACGGTAAGGGCACAAGTGTTGTCCTGGTCAATAATCGGCGGGGAGAGGACTTGCTGCATCAGGTTGCCAGGAAACTATATGACATCCGGAAAACGCCGATAGAGGCAGCAAGATATAACAGATTTCAGGAGAAGTTTGCGCCGCATCCGCTTAAGGAAAGATTTAAAATTTTATATACTGGGGGGCATAATTTTGCCGAAGCCGTTTTACAGTGCAGGCATTCACTGTATGACATCGGGCTGATTGGACACTATACTACCGGAAATTATGGGGGAGAGCTGACCCAGTATGCATTATACAGGACATTGACAGATTTGGGATATTCCGTATTGATGATTGCACAGCCTGAAAATTCGTCCGAGCCACCCTGTCCCAGGGGAGCGCATTTATTTGAGTCAGAACCTTATGCCAGCTGGGATAAGAGCAGATATTTTGCCAATACTGCCGAGATGAAATTTTTGAATTTGCAGTGCAGGGTATTTGTGACAGGCTCTGACCAGATGTTTAACAATAACCTGTATCGGGAGCTAAAGCATTACATGGTGCAGGATTTTGTCAAGGACAATCATTGTAAGATAGCATATGCCGCTTCGTTTGGGCATGACAGAATCTGGGGGAGTGAGAGCGACAGGGCGTCGGAGTCGTATTTTTTAAAAAAGTTTGATTATATTTCGACGCGTGAGGATTCCGGCGTGGAGGTGTTCCGGAGGGAATTTGGCGTGGAGGCGGTACAGGTGCTTGACCCGGTATTTTTATGTCCTGACCGCTGGTATGAAGCGTTTATCGCAAGATGTGCCAGGGATGTTCCGAAAAAGCCTTATTTATTTGCATATATACTGGATCCTGACAGGGATAAGGAAGCGATTTTAAGAAATTATGCAGATAAAAATAATCTGGCTATTAAGGCGCTTACGGATCATTATAGATATTTTTCGGAACCAGAGCAGATAAAAAATGCATGGAATATAGACACATGTACATACTTGAGCATGGAAAGCTGGCTGGCGCACATCGCAAAAAGCGAATTTGTAATCACGGATTCCTTCCATGGCATGTGCGTTGCCATCATAAACCATAGGCAGTTTATCGTTATTGTCAATAAACTGCGCGGCGAGACAAGGTTTGTCTCAATTCTGAAGCTGCTGGGCCTGGAGCACAGGATGGTATACAGTGCATCTGAATTAGAGGAAAAGCTAAATGATTTGGGCAGCATTGATTACCGGCAGGTGGACAATATCCTGACGGCTGAAAGACACAAGTCCATTCAATGGCTGTGCAATGCGATAGAGGCGGGAAAGAAACAAAAGAAGCCGTTTTCAACCTTTGACCTGACGGACGCAAGGATTGATGAGCTGTGGAAACGGACAGACCAAAGAATGGATCAACTGACCAGAATGATTCCGCAGGAGGAAACCATTAGAAAGCTTGAGGATGAAATAAGGAAGCTCAACGAAAGGATTGATATACTGGAACAGCTTACGGCGGATGACGATGAAAAAGCAGCGGAGTGATAATCGAAAGGAGAATTGAGGGATGCAGTTAATAAGCAGTTTTGGATATCTGCTCAGTATGATTTTGGCAGTAAGCGGTATATTTTTGGCGAAGAAAAAAGCGGGTCCGCTGAACGGTGTGTGCTATATTTTTATATCAGCTGTCACGTTTATGTGTTATCAGTCCTGCGTGGGTTTGTTTCTGGACCTGTGCGGTCTGGATGTTTCTGACATTAGTGTCAGTATTGCAAATTATGTACTTGCGGCAGTGTGTCTGGCAGGAGTCGTCAGGAAAAAGGCAATACAGAAATATTATTTTTCCATACCGGATTTTATTGTTTCCGGCATTTTTGCGGCAGCGGCTGTAAAGGCAGGCATCCATCAGTTTGGCAGCGGACTCATGCTGCCAAATTATGAAACGGTGGATTATGCAAGACATATCGAGATAGCAAGGGCAGTTGCCGTCAATCATGAAGTGACGACGAACAGATGCTTTATGGCAGTGAACTCCGGGCTTTTGATTGAGGCGCTTAAGCCATTTACGGAGCCCTGTATGGATTACCGGATTTTTATCATCACAGACGTATTTATGCTGTTTCTTGCCGGAGTGATGTTCTGGGGACTTATCCGAAAATATCTGAATGACCGGTTTTTGTTTCTGGTCGGGATTGTGGTCAGCTTATTTTATATGATGGGTTATCCGTTAAACAACATGGTCTGCGGAACGTCCTATCTGGGTGCTGGCATAACGGTTTCGGTTCTGATTTTTATATTGATAGATAATTATGGCTTGAAAGAAAAGTATTTTATTCTGTCACTGATGGCAGCGCTGGTCGGGTTGCTGACGGCGTATACGATATTTTTTCCCATCGTTGCCGTGTGTATTGGCGTGTACCATGCATTGACATATTTGCGCGAAAAAAATATTCTGGGAAAAGGGACTGCCATGTGTTCGCTGCTGTTTTTCTGCGCGGTCTGTCTGGTATCGGTATGCACAATTTTCCAACAGTCTTTTGACGCAATCGCACCGATAAAGGCGGAGGGATTTATGTATCGGAACCTTCTGGGGGACTTTTTGTTTTTGCTGCCGTTTCTCCTGTACCGCGTATACAAGGGCCTGAAAAGAAAGGAAATGCCGTTTGATGTTGCAATCTGTCTTTTTCTTGGCGCGTATATTGTCTCTTTTCTGTATGCGGTCTGCATTGGACAGGTGTCTACCTATTACTTTTTCAAAATATATTATTTATTCTGGATTGTGCCGTTCTGGATGCTGGTCATAGATGTTGCGGAATGCGATAAAGAAAAGAGGGAGCTGATAGCCGTATATGGCGTATCCGTGCTGTCACTGTTTGCCTTTGTTTTTGGCGGATTCAATGAGCGTCTGGAAAACCGGAGCAAGGAGCAGACAGGCTACAGTGTGAATGGCAATGGGAATGTTTCAGATGTATTCCGGATATATGAATGGAATATCGAGCGGGGAAAGACCGGAAACATGCATGTTAGCCCTGAGAGTATTGAACTGTTTCAGAAAGTAGCGGAATTAAACGGTGATCCGAACAGGGCGGTTCCATACATAGGACCTTATAATATATGGGAAGAATTTAACTATTTTGCACTGGCTTACCAGTGGGAGGACGTGATACGGAATCACAATTATCAGGATGGAGAGAGCTTTATTGAATGGGCACAGGCGGACGCGGACTATATCTGCCTCGTATACAGGGAGGGAACGAACCAGAATCCGGAAAGCCCCTGTCTGGATGAGGCGCTTGAACAGTATCTGGATTCATTACCGGTTGCATACCAAAATGAGGCGGGGATCATCTATTTGATTCCGCACTCGCTTTCTCAAGCGTAAAGATAAACTCCGTGCCAACCCCCTCGGTACTGACGACATTGATGTTTTCATTGTGGGACTGGATAATTTCCTTTGTGATGGAAAGCCCTAATCCGGTTCCTTTTTTGTCTTTCCCGCGCGAGAGGTCTGTCTTGTAGAAACGGTCCCAGATAAGGCGGATGCTGTCCTTGGGAATGCCGATGCCGTTGTCCTTTACAGAGACCATCAGCTTGCTGGATTTTTCCACCGTCTCGATTTTTATCGCGGAGTTGCGGTGGCTGAACTTGATGGCGTTATCCACGAGATTGTAGAGTACCTGCTGGATTTTGACCATGTCCGCGTTGACGTACATCTCGTCTCCGGTGAGGACAAGCTCAATGGAAATCAGCCGCTGGCGGCAGGTTCCCTCAAAGGACATTGCCGTGTTTTTGATGACCTGGTTGATGTCAAAATTGCTCCTGTCGAGAATCATGCCCTTGGTCGTCAGGTTGTTGAGCGTGAGCAGGGAGTTGGTCAGCTTTGTGAGTCGGTCTGTCTCGTTTAACACCACGCCGATATATTTTTCGTGCATTTCGGGAGGAATCGTGCCGTCAAGCATTGCCTCGAGATAGCCGCGCATGGAGGTGAGCGGGGAGCGGAAATCGTGGGAGATGTTTGCGACAAGCCGTTTCTGGTTATCCTCGCTTTTTGCGACCTCGCTTGCCATATAGGCGAGGGATGCCGCCAGGTAACCGATTTCATCCTCGCTGTCCACCTGGAATTCATACCGGAAATTGCCGATGGCGTACTGCTCGGTTGCGTGTGTAATCTTGCGCAGCGGCAGATAGACCATTTCCGTGAAAAAGAGCAGGATGATAAGCGACAGCAGAAAAAGGATGACCAGCGTGATGTACGAAATATTCAAAAGGGAGTTGCACGAGTACTGCAGGTCATCGACAGAGCCGTGGATGACGACATAGCCCTTTACCTTGTACTGGGAGGAAATCGGGGCAAATGCCGATATCATTTCCGTGTCAAACATGCCGAAAAAGTTTCCGACGGTGTAAAAGGAATTTCCGGTGATGGTGGGGCTGAAGTTCGGGATGGTGACAGGATTTTCGATGTCAGGCGGCGAGCTGGAATCCAGCACAATAAGCCCCGACGGATTGACAATCCATATCGAGGCATCAAGAAAGGTTCCGATGGCTTCAATCTGACGCCATACGGATTCCAGCGTAATTTCGCTGTTGTAGAGGTCGGCGGCGTAGGAGTCGGCTATCAGCAGCGCTTCCTTGTACAGGGAATCGGCGCGCTCGCGCTTCATGTGTTCCAGTGTCATGCTTGAGGTAAACGTCGCGACCACGATAAAGCCAAAAAAGGCAAAAATAAAGTATGCCAGCACAAATTTCAGATACAGTGTCTTTTTCATGATTTGACCTCGAACTTGTAGCCGACGCCCCAGATGGTCGAGATGCGCCAGGACTCATGGTCCTTGATTTTTTCGCGCAGCCGCTTGATGTGGACATCGACGGTGCGTGTGTCCCCGACGTATTCGTAGCCCCAAATCTGGTCAAGCAGCTGCTCCCTTGTGTACACATGGTTTGGGGATGCGGCGAGAAAATACAGCAGTTCAAGCTCCTTGGGGGGCATTTCGATTGTTTTCCCATTATAGATGACCGAGTAGTTTGTCAGGTTAATCGTCAGGTTCGGATAAGTGACCTGTTTGGCGTCCGAGGCAGGCTCCGCGGGGGCAGCAGCCTTGTAGCGGCGCAGGACTGCTTTGACGCGCGCCACAAGCTCCTTGGTGTCAAACGGTTTCTCAAGGTAATCGTCAGCCCCGAGCTCGAGGCCGAGCACCTTGTCAAAGACTTCCCCCTTTGCGGAGAGCATGATAATCGGGGTCTGTGATTTCTGGCGGACTTCCCGGCACACCTGATAGCCGTCGATACCCGGAAGCATCAGATCCAGCAGGATTAAATCCGGCGCAAAGCTGTTTGCCTCCAGCAGGGCGGATTCCCCGTCATACACGATTTTCGTCTCAAAACACTCCTTTGTCATGTAGAGGGAAATCAGTTCCGCAATATTTTCGTCGTCATCCACAATTAATATTTTCTGTTTGTTTGCCATTATGGGTATCCTTTCTATTTTAAATAGTTTTATGTAACCCGAAGAACGCCCGCTTTTGGCGTTCTTCCAAACGAAACATAGTATTTCTTACTTAAATTCCGCAATTGTCACGCCGGCGTCGCCTTCTCCGAATTCACCGAGGTGGTAGGATTTCACGTAGGAAATGCGTTTCAGGTACTGCTGCACGGCCTGTCTGAGGGCGCCGGTTCCCTTGCCGTGCACGATGCGGACACTCGGCGCGTGTGACAGATAGGCATCATCAAGGTATTTGTCAAGCTCCGCCAGCGCTTCGTCCACGGTTTTGCCAAGCAGGTTAATCTCCGTCGAAATCGTTGCCGTCTTGGACATGCCGATTCGTCCGCCGCCAGAGCTTTTGGCGCTGCCGCCGAAGCCTTTTTTATAGCCGGAAACACCGGGCATGGCATCCTCGTTTATCAGCACAAGGTCCTTGATATTGACCTTTGAACGGATAATGCCGCACTGGACGAAAAGGTCGCCCCTAGCATCCGGTTTTGAGGAGACAGTGCCCTTGAGCCCCATGGAAACGACTTTGACCATATCGCCTGGTTTAATCTGATTTGGTTTGAGCACCTTGTGCGTGGGCTTTTCGGCGGGAGCCGCCAGTTTTGTATTTTTCTCGGAAATTTTGTCGCGCACCTTTGTGCGTGCTTTTTCCAAATCCTTGATGGAGGCGTTGTTGAGATTGACTTTCTGGAAATCGCGGATGGTCTCGTCAGCGACATCCTTTGCCTCCTGCAATATTTTGCGCGCTTCCTCGTTTGCCTCGCGCAGTATCTTGTCTTTCTGTGCCTCGAGCCGTTCCTGCTTCTGTTCCAGTTTTTTCTTTAACGACTCGACTTCTGCCTTGTAGCGCTGGATTTCGTTCTGTTCGTTTTCGATGGTGCGCCGGCTTGTCTCAAGGTCGGATAATAAATCCTCGAAGCTTTCGTCCTCCTCGCTGATATGTTCCTTTGCGGATGCGATAATCTCGTCAGGCAGTCCAAGCTTTGATGAGATGGCAAAAGCGTTGCTCTTGCCGGGAATGCCAATCAGCAGGCGGTAGGTCGGACGCAGCGTTTCCACATCAAACTCACAGCAGGCGTTTTCCACATACGATGTCGTGAGCGCAAAAACCTTGAGCTCGCTGTAGTGTGTGGTAGCCATGGTGCGGATGCCCTTGTCGTGCAGGTGCTTTAGAATGGCAATGGCAAGCGCGGCACCCTCCGTGGGGTCTGTTCCGGCGCCCAGCTCGTCAAAAAGGCAGAGCGCATTCTCGTCGGCGTGTTTTAAAATGGAGATGGTGTTTGTCATATGGGCAGAGAACGTGGAGAGATTCTGCTCAATGCTCTGCTCATCCCCGATATCTGCATAAACCTCCGTAAAAACACTAAGCTCCGAACGGTCAAGCGCAGGAATGTGAAGCCCGGACTGACCCATCAGGGTGAACAGTCCCACCGTCTTGAGGGAAACCGTTTTACCGCCGGTGTTGGGACCTGTCACAACCAGAAGGTCAAAGTCCTTTCCAAGGCAGATGTCGATGGGAACCACCTTTTTCCTGTCCAGCAGCGGGTGGCGTCCTTTCCGGATATTGATGGAATGTTCCATGTTAAAAAGCGGTCGTGACGCATTCATGTCAACGGCAAGCCCCGCCCTTGCAAAGATGAAGTCCAGCTTTGTCAGCAGGCGCAGGTTGTTTGCAAGCGCCTCCGTGTGCTCGCCGGCGCCTGCGCTCAGGGTGGCAAGGATCCGCTCAATTTCTTCCTGTTCCTGCATTGCCAGTTCCTTGAGCTGGTTGTTGAGGTTGACGATGACTGCCGGCTCGATAAAAAGAGTGGAACCGGTGGAAGACTGGTCGTGAATCATGCCGGGCACATTTCCCTTGTGCTCGGATTTGACAGGAATGCAGTAGCGGTTGTTGCGCATGGTGATGACGGCATCCTGCAGGTAAGTGCGGTAGCTGCCGTTCACCATGCCGGTAAGCTGGCTGTGTATCTTTTCATTTGTGAGGTTGATGCTGCGCCGGATGTGTTTTAATGTGGAGCTGGCATCGTCAGCGATTTCCTCCTCGGAAATGATACAGCGGGTGATTTCGTTTTGCAGCGGGGTCAGCGGCTCAAGATTTTCGAAACAGGCCTGAAGGCTGTCCGTGATTTCCTCGCCGCGCTCTGAGCGTGCAAACGCTTTTGCCCTTGCGGCACAGGAGAGCGAGGCGGCAATTTTGAGCAGCTCGCCGGCGGAAAGCGCGCTTCCGATTTCCAGCGACTTGATGCTGAAGCTGATGTCCTTGTTTCCGCTAAAGTGGATGCGCCCGCCTTTTACAAGCCTTGTGAATGCATCGGCTGTCTGCTGCTGCGCTTCCTCAATTTTGCCAATATCTGTCATCGGTGTCAGTTTCTGGCACAGCTCTTTTCCAGGTGCAGAGCTTGCCTTGTCAACTAACATGTCGATTATTTTATGGTATTCAAGAATTCGTAATACTCTGTTGTTCATTATACTCCTCCATTCTAGCCAAAGCCTGCGAATTTGGGCGTAAGCACAAATTTGCCCTGTGAAAAATTTATTTTTCACAGTGTCCTCCCCATTAACGCCCATTATATCATACTAATCTGTTTTAATCAAAGAAAAAGAGCGTGTCTGTCAAAAATCATTGACCGCCGAAAATCTATCCGCTATACTTATGGAAGTAGAAATATACTGGCGGTCGGAAAGACTGACCGCTCAGGTCGTGAGTATAACTACACCAAGGCTGCAACAGAAAGGCAAGGACGGTCATGAAGGACGAGAAAAGAAATGAGGAAAAAGAAGATAAAGGACAGGCTTCGGAGCCGAAAACGGAAGATTTTTCGGATGCAGTAAGTGATTTTGAATTTTTGCAGGAAAAGATTAAGGAGCGCCCGGTAGACAAGAAAAAGCTTTTGCGCAGAACCATCACGACAGCCTCGCTGGCAGTACTTTTTGGCGTGCTTGCCTGTCTGTCGTTCCTGCTCCTGGAGCCGGTTCTCAATAACTGGCTGTACCCCGAGGAGGAGCCCGGGGTGGTCACGTTCCCGCAGGAAAAGAATGAAATGCTTCCGGAGGATATGCTTACAGAAGGCTCGACAACTGGCCAGGAGGAGAGCGGGGAGGCAGACGAAAGCGAAAGCCGGACGGAAACCGGAACAGACGCTTCGGAAACCGGGACACTGCCGACAGACGTTCCGGAGACAGAAAGTACGGCAGTTACGAGCACGGAAACTGTTGAAGGAAGCCAGTCAAAAGAGGAGTCCTCCGGTGAAGAGAACTCACAGGAAGTGCATGGCAGTGTGGAAAACCCCAGTGTGGAAGCCGCGTCAGACATTCCGGAGACGGAGGTGACAGAGCCGCTCAAGCCGTATCAGACACAGTATGAGGAGCTCTACAGTATTTACCAGGAAGTGGAGCCTAGCATGGTTACGGTCACGGGGGTGCGCTCAAACGTGGACTGGTTTAACAACCCCTATCAGAGCGAGGGCAGTACGGCAGGCGTTATCATTGCAAACAATAACAGGGAGCTGCTGATATTAAGCAGGAAGTCCCCGCTGGATGGCGCGGAGACAATCCGGATTCGTTTTTACAATAATGTGAGTGCGGACGCGGTGATGAAGCAGTATGACAAAAATACGGACTTGGCGGTTCTGGCAGTGGATTTAAAGTATATTGGTGGCAATACGCTGCAGCAGATTGTGGTAGCGACGCTGGGAAGCTCGGTTTCCCACGGAACATCAGGAATTACGGGTACGCCGGTCATCGCGGTAGGAAACCTGTTTGGGTACAAAGACACGGTATGTTATGGAATAGTCACATCGAATGGAAATGTGGTATCAATGGCAGACAATGAATATAAACTGATTACGACAGATATCTATGCCGGGACAAGCCCGAGCGGCATCCTGGTAAACATGGACAGGGAGGTAATCGGAATCATCGATAACAGCCACAACCACGATGACACGCGGAACCTTTTGTCTGCAATCGGAATTACGGAACTGAAAGAGACGATTGCGAAGCTGTCCAACGGAGAACCGATTCCATATCTTGGCATTTATGCGCAGGATATTGATGCAAGGATTCGGAATGAACAAGGGCTTCCGCAGGGCGCGTATATTTTTGATATTGACATGGATTCGCCGGCGATGCTCAAAGGCATACAGAAGGGGGACATTGTGGTCAGGGTTGGCGTGCAGGAGATAAGGAGCGCTGCCGACTATATGAATGCACTCAGGAATGTCCCGACGGACAGGAGCATAATTATAGTAGTACAGAGGGCAAGCATGAATGCGTATGAGGAAATGCAGTTTACCATACAGCCTGCAATAAGACAATAGGAAAGGATAAGACAGGACAATGAAGTATATTAAGGATTACAAGGATGGAGACAGGATTTTTGACATTTATTTCTGCAAGTTTAAGAGTTCCGCAGTCACCAAGAATGGAAAAAATTATGACAATGTCATTATACAGGACAAGACAGGGACGCTCGACGCGAAAATCTGGGATCCAAACAACGCAGGAATTGCCGATTTTGACGCGATGGACTATATTGAGGTGTACGGCGATGTCACAAGCTTTAACGGCGCATTGCAGGTCAACGTGAAACGTGTGCGCAAATGCGGGGAGGGCGAGTATGATGAGGGTGAATATATGCCTGTGAGCAGCAAAAACCTTGATGAAATGTATGCGGAGCTTCTCAAAATCATAGGGAGTATCAGGAATACATACCTGAAAGCGCTGCTCGATAAATTTTTTGTCGAGGACGAGGCGTTTGCGGCAAGATTCAGAAAGGCATCCGCGGCAAAGTCCATCCATCATGGATTTATCGGCGGACTGCTTGAGCATACACTCAGTGTGGCGAAGCTTTGCGATTATTATTGTACGGCGTACCCGATACTGAACCGCGACCTCCTGCTGACGGCGGCAATCTGCCATGACATAGGAAAGGTACATGAAATCAGCCCGTTTCCGACAAATGATTATACGGATGCAGGGCAGTTTCTGGGACATATTGTGGTGGGCTCTGAGATGGTCGGCAAAAAGGCGGCAGAAATCCCGGGATTTCCGGAGATGCTGGAAATGCAGCTGAAGCACTGCATCCTTGCGCACCATGGGGAATTTGAGTACGGTTCACCGAAAAAACCGGCGCTTATTGAGGCAGTGGCGTTAAGCCATGCAGACGACACGGATGCCAAGATGGAAACCTTTACGGAAATTTTACAGTCGTCACAGGAGACAGGATGGCTTGGATACAACAGGCTGTTCGAATCCAATCTGAGACGAACCGTATAAAAAACAGGCGGGTATTCATGCTGTAATATTAGGATGGCGGAGGATTGGAATGAAATACGAAAAGGATGACAGTGTTACGCTGGTTGTCGAGGATATGGGGGCAGACGGCGAGGGCATTGGGAAAATAGACGGTTTTACCTTTTTTGTGAAGGATGCGCTAATCGGTGACAAGGTGGAAGCAAAAGTCATGAAAGTCAAAAAGGGCTATGCGTATGCCCGGCTGATGCGTATCGTGTCCCCCTCCCCGAACCGCACAGAGCCCCGGTGCCCCTATCATAAACAGTGCGGCGGGTGTCAGATTCAGGCGCTTGATTACAGCGCGCAGCTTTTATATAAGGAAAAGAAGGTCAGAAACAATCTGATGCGAATCGGCGGATTTTCAGAAAAACTGCTTGACAGCGTAATGGAGCCGATTGTCGGGATGGAGCATCCGTACCACTACAGGAATAAGGCGCAGTTTCCGATTGGAACCGACAAAAACGGTGAAATTGTGACAGGATTTTATGCGGGAAGAACCCATACCATCATACCGAATACGGACTGTGCGCTCGGCATTTCCGAGAACCAGTCTATTTTGGAGACACTTATCAATTACATGAAACGCTGCAACGTGAAACCGTATGACGAAGCCACCGGGACAGGACTGGTCAGGCATGTCCTGATTCGAAAAGGATTTACAACAGGCGAAATCATGGTATGCGCTGTCATCAACGGCGAACACCTTCCGCAGGAGGACAGGCTTGTTGAAGCACTCAGGAAAATTGAGGGAATGGCGAGCATATCCATCAACATCAATACACAAAAAACAAATGTAATTATGGGAGGCAGATGCCGCACCATCTGGGGAAGCGATACAATCAGTGACGTGATTCATATGCGGGACGGAGAAGGAATCACATTTGCCATCTCGCCACTGTCCTTTTACCAGGTGAATCCTATCCAGACAGAAAGGCTCTATGGTATTGCCCTGGATTACGCGAGGCTGACCGGGACGGAGACTGTCTGGGATTTATACTGCGGCATCGGTACCATCAGCCTGTTCATGGCGAAAAGGGCAAAACAGGTATACGGTGTTGAAATCGTGGAACAGGCAATCCATGACGCTCGCAGGAATGCAGTGCGAAACGGCATCAACAATGCCAGCTTTTATGTGGGAAAGGCAGAGGAGGTTCTGCCGCATCTATATGAAAAGGAAGGCATGCATGCTGATGTAATCTGCATTGACCCGCCGCGCAAGGGGTGTGACAGCGCCTGCCTGGAAACAATACGCAAAATGATGCCTGACCGCATTGTCTATGTAAGCTGCGACAGCGCAACCCTCGCAAGGGACCTGAAGTATCTGTGTGCAAATGGTTATGAACTGCGGCGCGCGCGGGCAGTGGATTTGTTTGGGCATACGGTGCATGTTGAGACGGTGTGCCTTTTGTCCAAACTGAATGTCGAGCATCATATTGAGGTCGAGATTCAGATGGATGAAATGGATTCGACGAGTGCAGAAAGTTAGGCGACTTATGAGGAAATTAAGGAATATGTGAAGGTACATAGCGGATTAAAGGTAAGTAATCTTTATATTGCGCAGGTAAAGCGTAAGTGTGGGATTGTGGAGAGGGAGAATTATAATTTGCCAAAACCTGAGAATGCCAAGCAGCCAAAGTGTCCGCCAGAGAAAGAAAAGGCGATAAGGGAGACGTTGGAATATTTTGGGATGATTTGAATATCTAACATTTTTGTAATAATATATAATTGTTTGATTACGATAGAGGAATGAAATGAAAATCGACAAGATAGTTGATTATTGTGATAAAGATTTAAGGAGGCATGCGGTTAAGGATGTGTGTTCTGATTGTAATTATTGTACAGGTTGTCTAGGAAATATAGATCAAGTACACTTATCTAGAGGGATGGATGAATGTCAGGATTATAATTGTCCGTATATGGTGGAGTATTATGTGTGTAAATACTTTTATGCTTATGCATCAGAAATAGGAGACTGCCTTAATATAATCCGAAACAAAATTTTGAAATTAGAGCATATTCATATGTTGTCAATCGGATTCGATTCTCCTCCGGATTTATATGCTTTGTGGAAATTAAAAAAAACTTTGAGTATGATTGCCCAATATCTTATATTGGTTTTGAACATGATGAAAGATTTTTCTGTACTACAGGAATTGCCATTTACAGATTAGGGAAGTGTAGTGGATATATTTACTGACATTACAGTATGGACGGGAATTAGGAAAGTAATTGAACAGATAAATGCAAATGCTTTAGCGGCGTAAGAAGAGCACGCTCTTAATGAAAGGTCAGGAGAATAAGATATGACAAGAAATGCAGAAATTGTACCAATTACAAAGAAAGTCAACACAATAGAGGGAATGTTTGAAGTGCCTTCTTATCAGCGTGGTTATCGCTGGGGAACGGAGGAGGTTGAAAGACTTCTTGATGATATATATAGCTTGCATGGGAACGAGGTAAGGGGATATTGTTTGCAGCCTATAGTCATAAAAAATCATGGGGATTACTATGAACTGATTGATGGACAGCAGAGGCTTACCACGCTTTATATCATTTACCATTATATGCATAAACAGGCTCCCACATTGATAAAAAAGCCTAAGTTCACATTGAAGTATAAGACAAGACCTGAAAAAGAGGATTTTCTCGACAGTCTGGATTTGTCATTAAAAGAGGATAACATTGATTTTTGGTATATGTGCAATGCTTATGAAACGATGGAGAGGTGGGTGCAGAAACAGGAAGATCCCGCAACCGCTATTTTCAGCATGAATAAATATTTTACCGATAATGTGAAGATTATTTGGTACGAGGTGGATGATTCGGAAAATACCATCAAGCTTTTTGAAAGGCTGAATATAGGTAAAATTGCCCTTACAAGTGCTGAACTTGTGAAGGCTATGTTTTTAAGCAGGGAGGCGGACATAGAAAATGACAAGCATATTTTGGGAGAGAAAAAGCAAGAGGAGATTTCACTTCAGTGGGACAATATAGAGAAGGAGCTGCATAATGATTCGTTCTGGTATTTCCTGACAAATGGGAAAGAAAATGAAGATGATGCAACACGCATTGACTTGATTCTTGATTTAGTTTGTGGATGGGATGGAAACACATCCAAAACTGTCAGTGGCGATAAGTATGCCACATTCTTTGCCTTTGAGGAAATGAGAAAAGCTAAGTCACTTGGCGATATGTGGCAAGAGATTATGAGTGCTTTTCTGATTTTGAAAGATTGGTATTATGAACATGAATTTTATCATAAGGTAGGTTATCTAATTGCATCCGGGTATAAGTCTCTTGTCGATATTTATGAGGCGTCAAAGGGCATGAAAAAAAGCGAGTTCAGGGATGTGCTTGATGATTTTATCAGGGAAAGCATTGATATAGGTGATAGAAATTATGGTGAGCTTAATTATGAAGAGCCGGGTGACGCACCCAAAATATATAGGTTGCTTCTCTTGTTTAATGTAGAGTCTGTGAGAAAAATCGAAGAACAGTCGAGCAGATTTTCATTTGATAAGTTTAAGTCAAGCGGACTATGGACGCTTGAACATATCCATGCCCAACAGTCTGAAGGTATGAATACCCAAAAAGAGTGGAGGATGTGGCTTAGCGACCATGTGGAATCTCTTAGGACATTGGAAAATCCTGACGATGAGCTGATAGAGGATATCGAAGCTGTACTGGATAAAGAGGAGATTAAAAAGCAGGATTTTGTGAAATTACAGGAAAAAGCTATATCAAAGCTGTCCGAACAGGGTATAGATGATTATATGCATTCCATAGGTAATCTGGCTCTGTTAAGCGGCGGGGATAATGCAGCTTTGAGCAATTCGGCATTTGATGTAAAGCGGAACAAGATTATTGAAAGAGATCAGCATGGTCTATACATACCGTATTGTACAAAGATGGTATTTTTGAAATATTATACACCTTCGGCAGGTAATCAGGTACATTTTTGGGGAACTGCTGACAGAATAGCGTATATTAAGGCGATAAACAGGATACTTGATGAATATTTGGACAAAGATAACAAGATTGATGTAGAGGAGGCATAAGATGGCTACGACATATCATACTCTTAGGGATATATTTGGTACGGTTTTTATTTCAAGTGGCGAAGTGGGAGCAGATGCTGATGATGGAATAGTTCTGGAGCGTATTGTTATACCCATGATTCAGAGAGATTATGCTCAAGGAAGGGAAAGTGCGGAGGTAAAAAGGGTAAGGGAAAGGTTTTTGGAAGCATTGGTTCAGGCGATAACCGACACCCCTATTACCTTGGATTTGATATATGGTGACATAGATAAAAAAGGTGTATTGACTCCTCTTGATGGACAGCAAAGACTTACTACGCTTTTTCTTTTGCATTGGTATGCGGCTAAAAAGGAAGGAATAGAGCCTGATGAGTATGATTTTCTGAATCGCTTTTCTTATGCTACCAGATACAGTGCGAGGGATTTTTGTAAAAAATTGATAGAGTTTGAGCCGGGTGACTATTATAAATTGTCCGAGGAAATCATAGATCAGGATTGGTTTCCGCTTGACTGGCTTCATGATCCTACGATTCATTCCATGATTGTGATGCTTGACGCTATAGATGAGAAATTTAAGGATGTTGATAATATATGGGACAGCCTTGCAGATGGAGCAATTACATTTTATTTCCTGCCTATTGAGGATATGGGACTTACGGATGAAATATATATTAAGATGAATTCAAGAGGAAAGCCGCTTACTGTTTTTGAGAACTTCAAGGCTGATTTTGAAAATGAATTACGGATGTATGATGAGGAGCTGGCATCCAGCATTATAGAAAAAATAGACAGGGAATGGACGGATATGTTATGGGAGTATCGGGGAGATAACAATATAATTGATGACGAGTTCCTTCGTTATTTTCGGTTTATCTGTGATATTATCTGCTATAAAGAGGGGGATACGCCACAAGGCAAATCATCGGATGTGTTTGATTTGCTTTCAAAGTATTTTGCTCATGACAACGATTCTTTGGAAGCACATATAGAGATTCTCTCGCAGTATTTTGATTGTTGGTGTGAGATAGATGATTTCGATTCTCCTTACGATTTTTTTGTATCGTTTTTGTCTGAGAAACACGAAGAAGGGAAAGTAAGGTGGGATGATAAGTTAGACGTATTTGAGGAATGCCTTTGCTATTACGGAAAGGTAGCCGGAAATGGAAACCGTGCTTTCCCATTAGGAAATGTGGTAATGCTGTATGCCGTTATTACATATCTTTTGAATAAGGGCAAGATTAAAAGAGATGATTTTATCCGTAGGATCAGGGTTGTTAAAAATCTAGTGGAAAATTCCGAATTTGAAATGAGTGACAGCACCAACCGTACAGGTGGTAACCGTATGCCTATGATTTTGGAGCAGGTAGACAATATCATTTTGTATGGAAAAGTTGATACGAAGATTGACAGGAGCTTTAATCTCATTCAGCTCAAGGAAGAAGCAGACAAGCTTGTTTGGACGAAGAATAATCCTGAAAGGTCAGAAGCTTTGTATGCTTTGGAGGACCATGATCTTCTGTATGGAAGGATAGGTGTCATAGGAATAGAAAATGATGATTGCTTTGATCGGTTTATAAGTCTGTTTGATTGTGATTATGATGCGATAGACTGTGCTCTTTTGGTTACTGGAGATTATATGCAGCGTGATAATGATTGGAGATATCAGATTGGGTCGAGTATGTTACGTGGAATGGCATGGAGAAATCTTTTTCATCAAAGCAGGACAGTGGAAGGCTTTGATAAAACTAAGGATGTGATTGTCCGTTTGCTGAAAAAGCATAAGAGCTTTACTGATGATATTTTGCGTGGTATTGCTGATGAATACATATTGGAATGTGAGAAGAATAGCCTGTTTGATTGGAGATATTACTATGTGAAGTATAAGGATAGCTTCAGACCGGGCAGATATGGCAGATATTGTTGGGTTGATTATGAAAATAAACCTTACGAGTTTGCTGCAATGTGGTCAGAAAGGTATCCGTCCACAAAGACATATCAGCCTTTTTTGAAGGAAGTTGATCGGTATGACAATATCAATACGGAAGATTGGGGAATGAATTTATATTGGGAAGATGATACATATACCGTATGTGAGAACGATGCATTTGTCACATACCGATATGATGAGAAATCTAATACGGAGGAAGAATTAGTAGATGAGCGAATAGACATAGCTCAAAACGAGGATGGCATAGATACGGAAAACCGTATAGAAAAGTATAAGAAATTGTGTTGGGATTAAAAATCAGGAGGTATATCATGCGTACATTTGACATAGTGAGCCTATGCAGAAAAGAAATGGCAAAAATGGTATGTTTGGAGCTGTGAAGTCTATCCCGATTGCATATACACGAGGATATATGATGCAGGAGGCAGAGGTTAGTCTTAGAGTGGCATTGTATTATATAAGAAATGGTCTGACGGAAAAGGATGTTACTGTTTCCATAGATGGCGCCCACATAAAGACGGGTGATGTGGTGGTATGTCTCACAGATGGAAGAAAATTGTTTGTAAATGGGCATTATTCCGATGATCCGTTGGAGGATTCCCTGTTCCGTGATGATGAATTACAGTTGCAGGAAGAAATGGATGAAGAGATACATCAATATGAACTTGAACACGGTACTGATAGAAAAGGAAGTGTGTGTGGGCGATTTTAGTGCGGTTGGTATTATTCTTTTTACGATTTTTTTGGGATGAGGTAAGAGGTATGATTTGTCCATATTGAAGTCAAAAATGTAATACCGATTATATATGGATTTCCCGGATCTGATATGTTTACGGCTGCTGAAAGAGGAGAGATTAAACTTGGTGGTGGTGTGATTAGTTTGGATGGAGCTGAACGGAAGGAAAGAACCCCTTTTGAAAACTGAATATTGAACGACATACAGGACGTGAGGATATGTGTAGTCACTATGTAGGTGCGCCACGATACGCCTGTTCCGATGATTTGGTAGTGAACATGAAGAAATGGAAAACAATCCATAGAAGCAAAGGCGTGTAGCGATAAGAACCTGACAAAATGCACAGCAGTTGTGTGGGGCGATGAGCCATATCCGTGATAATGATACTTCTGAATTTAAAGATTAAAATTCAGTCATATAATGACGGTGCAATTCCGATGTGGGCAGCGTAATGACCTGCCACTTGTATGTGATTTATTTGATTAAGGAATGAGGAAAGTGACAGGAAATTTGTAATCTTTTTTTGTGTATCAAAACAGCGTAAGGGCAGTTATGAACGTAATAGTTTGTAGCTGTCCTTTTTACGTTCATATGGAGGAAGTGCTTATGGTTGATGAATGGAGCAGACTGGCGGATATGTTAGCAAATTTGATTGAAAATATGCGTCAGATTTAGATATAAAAAACTTACCTGATATAACAGGAGATAATCATGCGGAAGATGAAAAAATAGAACAGAAGAATTGACGAACAATTAAAAGATGTGTCTTGCTAATAACAGTCACAACGGATATAATAAACATGATAAGAGTGTCCAAACCATTGCTAGAGAAAAAATTAAACAACGAGGTGACTATGGATTATAGAGAAGAAATTGGAAAATCAAATATGATAATTTATACAACAGAAGACGGTCTATCGAAGATTGAAACAATCTTCGATGGAGATACGGTCTGGTTGTCAAAGGCGCAGATGGCGGAGTTGTTTCAGAGAGATCGTTCGGTTATTTCAAAACACATAAAAAATATATTTGAAGAAGGCGAGCTTTCCAAAGAAGGTAATGTGCAAATTTTGCACGTTGCAAATTCCGATAAGCCTGTGGAATTTTATAATCTTGATGTAATCATCTCTGTCGGTTATCGTGTGAAATCAAAACGAGGCACGCAGTTCAGGATATGGGCAACTGGAATTTTGAAAGAGTATATGCGCAAAGGCTTTGCACTAGATGATGAACGCCTGAAAAACTTAGGCGGTGGTGGATATTTTAAGGAACTGCTCGAGCGGATTAGAGACATTCGTGCATCTGAAAAAGTATTTTACAGGCAGGTATTGGAGATTTACGCTACAAGCATTGACTATGACCCAAAAGCTGAAATATCCATTCAGTTTTTTCAGAAG
>Ga0137306_101858_pt1 | contig 19731 bp, 16 predicted proteins | sample Inofroosms_March_FD_97187 | JGI IMG/M metagenome (GOLD analysis project Ga0137306, IMG submission 97187) | Mouse cecal microbial communities from Vienna, Austria - N-Acetylneuraminic and N-Acetylglucosamine D2O microcosms_March | ecosystem: Host-associated > Mammals > Digestive system > Large...
TGCACAGGAATGCATGATATCTGTAGAAGAGGTAGATGGGATTTTGGGGACGGGGCATTTTTCGTCATAGCGCGCATCAAAAGCTCCAGTGGAGCTTTTGATGTGAAAAATGCCACGTTGTTTCTGATAGCTTTTTAATGCTTTACATACACTGGCTTTCCCTTTACTCCCGGCTCTGCGGACATCTGCCCGTCGTTTGGCACGTCTTCGATCTTGCGGCTGCTCAGTGTACCAACCTCCATTGCGTCAGCAAAATTAATCGGATGGTTGCGCATATGCACCTTCAATAATTCAAACAGCCTTAGTGTCGGGCGCTTTGCTTCCAGTACGCCGGAGACATCAATGCATTTGCATCCTGTCTGCGTGGCCAGTTCTTTCAGACGCTGGTTAATCCTGAAGGCAGCGGGGCTATTTGAAATCACTGGAACAATGTAGATGGAAGCCTGTGTTTTTGTGTGAATCATGTAAAGGAGCCATTCATATTTTGAAATGAAATTTTCCACGTCTACATTTTCATCGAGTATATCAACATCTCCTATATTGACAAAGATTTTGCGCGGGTTCAGATCATACAGGCACACCTTCAGATAGCCTTCGATCTGATCAATGCGTACGTTTTTAATGCTGCGGTTATAGATTGGCTCTGTAATGCGGAAGGCCTGTGTCAATTCTCCCACTGGAAGGGAGGCAAACGTGTTAGACCCGAAAAGTACAACGCCGCCTGCTTCTGTAATACTGTTAAGTTCGCGATATGTTTCCATCTCATCTTCTCCTTGATTCTGAAACTGGTTATGAAACGACTGGTTTATGGGTGTGGATTCTGTTGTCTGTACTGCGCCTGCCCTGCCGGCGTCATTGACTGTGGAGGCTGCAGTATTAACCGGGCCGTCTGTGCCTGCTGCATTGCCCGCGCCCACTGCGCCTGCCGCCATCTGCATCTGCCTGTCGTAGCGGCGGTTAATGAAGTAGACGATTACGTTAGCGGATACGACAACCAGGTTTAAGAGATATACGACAAGGACATAATTAAATCTGTGGTTATAAATCTTTGCGGAGATTCCGGCTATATACCCCGTGATAATAAGTAGTATAAACTGGATGCTCATGTTGCGGGCTGATTTTGCCTTGATGTTCTTGGCCAGGTTCATGGGCCAGGACAGACCAAAGCAGACCAGCATGGTGGACTCTAAAAGTTCGGCCATTTTCATTCCCTCTCTTTCTTTGTTTAAAGCCATTGATGAATTGTTGTTTTATCTTTCGACCTTAGTTTAACATTGACGTATGATTATGTCTAATATATAATATTTATAAAATTCATAATATATATGTTATGATTGCTATTCGCGGGGCCGTGCACTCCGTAGCACGGAATCTGGGCCAATAAAGTGGCGGTATCCGGCATCCAGCCCCTCGCCGAAAGTGTCAGGATACCTTTTGACGCTTGTATCATCATATTAGTTATACAAGGGAGGATTCAAAAGTGGAGTTTATGCAGATCCGGTATTTTTTAGAGACAGCAAAGACAAAGCATATGACGAACAGTGCAAAGAACCTGCACATTACGCAGCCTGCTTTAACGCAGGCAATACGGCGTCTGGAGAGGGATCTCGGAGTGCCGTTGTTTGCCGCGAAGGGGAGAAATATTGTCCTGACGGAATATGGGAAATATCTGCAGAAAAAGCTGGAGCCTCTGATGGAGCAGCTGGATGCAATTCCGGAGCAGCTTAAGATGATGGTGGCGCTAGAAGGTGAGACGATCCACATGAATGTCCTGGCGGCGTCCAGCCTTGTGATGGAGGCCATCATTGAATATAAGAAAGAGCACGAAGACATTAATTTCCAGCTGCAGCAGAATTCAGAAAGTGACCTTTACGACATTGCGGTCACAACGAAGCTCTTCTATCAGGGGACGGACCAGGAAAACCGGTTTTCGTGTGCCGAGGAGATTTATCTTGCAGTACCGGCTGCCAGGTACCGGGACCGGACATCAATCAGCCTTGGGGAGGTGGCAGATGAGGGATTCATAAGCCTTTTAGGTTCCAGGGAGTTCCGCTATATCTGTGATAAATTCTGCCAGCATGCCGGATTTACCCCGAAGATCATCTTTGAGAGCGATAATCCGTCTGCTGTAAAGAATATGATCGCCGCCAATATGGGTATCGGCTTCTGGCCGGAGTTTACCTGGGGGAGCGCCCGTAATGAGCATGTCAGGCTTCTGAAGATTGACGACCCGGTCTGTCAGAGAGATATTATTATAAATTACAACCGGAACAAGACGGACAGCCGCAATGTGCTGGAATTCTATGAATTTCTGACAGAATTCTTCAAAGAGAGAAAGATGCGATTTGCTCACACCTGAATCATTTCCTTACGGACTTTGCAGTAAATGCAAAGTCCTGTGTGAACAGTAACATTTGCTCGCTCCTGAATCACATTTGGGATGATAGCTGATTGTAATATATGCAAAAATTTGATATATTATAAGTAGGGAATACAGGAGTACTAGTATAATTATTTGAATTTTGTTGTGCCAGAACGTGTACTTCTTCCGAACACGCTCTGGCAGTTACAAATGAAGTAAGTGAGGAGGGACTGGTATGAAGATTAAGATCATACGTAATGCAGCAGAATTAGAGTCATTAACGCCGTTCCAGGTGGATCATCTTCTCTGGGGAACGAAGAGCATTCCGAAGACTTATGGATATATAGGATTTGTTCCATGCGACGGATTTTATCTGAGGATGATCTGTGAGGAGAGTGATCCCTTGTGCGTGTATACCCGCGACATGGAGCCTGTGTACCGGGACAGCGCCATGGAAGCTTTTTTCCAGTTTGAGGCACGGATCGGAAGGCTGCAGGCGATCTATCTTAACTTTGAGTCAAATTCAGGCGGGGCTCTTCTTGCGGGTTATGGGAAGGAACGGGTCTACCGGTCTTATTTTTCGAAGGATGTCTGCCGGGCGCTTCGCAGCAGCACAGAGGTGGAAAAGGACCGCTGGACATGGAATATCCGTATACCAGTTACGGTGCTGGAGGATATATACGGGCCGCTTTATCTGGGTGAGGGAAGCACATTTACCTGCAATTTTTACAAGATATCGGAGACAAAGGAGATTGAGCACTATGCCTCCTATTCCCCGATTCTTTCGGACATTCCGAGCTTCCACCTGACAGAATTTTTCGAGACGGCGGTAATTGAAAGATAAAAGCAACTGTGATGGTAATGAACAGTTATAAAAAACAATCAGAGGTATTCAATAAAAAAGGAGAGGTGTCAATGAGAGAAAAGACGAAGGGAAGAGTTACGATTCCGACGGATATGGATGTAGTTGCGGAGACGCTTGAGCTTATGGAGCGCTGGGGAGCGGATGCAATCCGCGACTGTGACGGGACAGAGTATCCGCAGGAGCTGAGAGATGTGGGGGCAAAGGTGTACTCCACCTACTACACGACACGCAAGGACAACGAGTGGGCGAAGTCGAATCCGGATGAGATACAGCAGATGTATATTATGACTCCATTTTATAACGCAGAAGGGGATACTCTCAGGATTCATCTGATGAATCATCTGTATCCCGATATGCTTGCGGTGAATTCCCGGGATGACATTAAGAGATGGTGGGAAGTCATTGACCGTACTACAGGGGAAGTGTGGCCGGCAGGGGACTGGTTCTATGAAGAGGATACAGGGGATGTGGTGATCCTGCGGGCAAAGGAATTCCATGACTATACTGTAAGCTTCCTTGCCTATATCATGTGGGATCCGGTCCACATGTATAATGCAGTGACCAATGACTGGAAGGATGTGGAGAAGCAGATCACCTTCGATGTGCGCCAGCCGAAGACGAAGGCGTTCTCCATGGAGAGACTCCGGAAATATATTGCGGACAACCCTCATATTGATGTGATCCGGTACACGACATTTTTCCATCAGTTTACTCTGATTTTTGACGAGCTTGCCAGGGAGAAGTATGTGGACTGGTACGGCTATTCCGCATCGGTAAGTCCTTATATTCTTGAACAGTTTGAGCAGGAATGCGGATACCGGTTCCGTCCGGAATTCATTATAGACCAGGGCTACATGAACAATACGTACCGCGTGCCTTCGAGAGAATTCAGAGATTTCCAGGCATTCCAGCGGCGGGAGGCAGCGCTTCTTGCGAAGGAGATGGTGGATATTACCCATGAGTGTGGGAAGGAAGCTATGATGTTTCTTGGAGACCACTGGATCGGGATGGAGCCCTTTATGGAAGAGTTTCAGCAAATCGGCCTGGATGCGGTGGTAGGAAGCGTCGGAAACGGGGCGACCCTGCGTCTTATCAGTGATATTGAGGGCGTGAGGTACAGGGAGGGGCGTTTTCTGCCCTATTTCTTCCCGGATACTTTCCATGAGGGCGGCGATCCTGTGAAGGAAGCAAAGGTGAACTGGGTGACGGCAAGAAGGGCGATTCTGCGCAAGCCGATCGACCGCATCGGCTACGGGGGGTATCTGAAACTTGCTATGGAATTTCCGGAGTTTATTGACTATGTGGAGAGCGTGTGCGAGGAGTTCCGTACACTGTATGAAAATATTAAGGGAACGGTTCCTTACTGTGTCAAAAGGGTTGCGGTGCTCAACTGCTGGGGAAAAATGCGGGCATGGGGCAATCATATGGTACACCATGCAATCTATTATAAGCAGAATTATTCCTATGCGGGCATTATTGAGGCGCTCAGCGGCGCTCCCTTTGACGTCAGCTATATCAGCTTTGACGATATCCGGGAGAATCCAGGCATTCTGGACGAGATTGACGTAATCCTGAATGTGGGAGATGCTTACACTGCCTACAGCGGCGGGGAGAACTGGAAGGATGAGCAGATCCTGACAGCTGTGAAGAAATTTGTATGGCGCGGCGGCGGCTTTATTGGTGTGGGAGAACCGGCGGCATACCAGTGGGAAGGACGGTTTTTCCAGCTTTCCGGTGTCATGGGCGTGGAGGAGGAGACCGGCTTTACGCTGAATGTGGACAAATATAACTGGGATGAGCATGCCCATTTTATCACGGAGGACTGTGAGGGCGAGATTGATTTTGGAGAGGGAAAGAAAAATATTTTTGCCCTGGAGGACACGGTTGTGCTAAGACAGATAGATCAGGGTGTACAGCTTGCAGTGCATGAATTCGGACAGGGACGCAGTGTCTATATCAGCGGTCTTCCCTACAGCTTTGAGAACAGCCGTCTGCTTTACCGCTCCATACTCTGGGCAGCCGGAAGCGAGGATGAACTCCTTTGCTGGTTCAGCAGTAATGTAAATGTTGAGGTGCATGCATATATCAGGAATGGGAAGTACTGTGTGGTAAACAACACTTATGAACCTCAGCAGACAACCGTATATAAGGGAGACGGAACAAGTTTCACCCTTGACCTTAAGGAAAATGAGATTGTCTGGTACACGATATAGAAGGAGGGGTATTTGATGGACAAACCAGTGTTAGTGATTATGGCGGCGGGCATGGGAAGCCGCTATGGAGGGCTGAAGCAGATTGACCCGGTGGACGGGGACGGACACATTATCATGGATTTTTCCATATATGATGCGAAGAGGGCAGGCTTCGAAAAGGTCATTTTCATTATTAAGAGGGAAAATGAGGAGGATTTTAAGAATACTATAGGAAGCCGTGTGGAGAAATATATGGAGGTGGCTTACACATACCAGGAGCTTTCGGATCTTCCGGAGGGTTACCAGGTTCCGGAAGGCAGAGTAAAGCCCTGGGGGACTGCCCATGCGGTGCTTAGCTGTATCCATGAGATCGGTGGATCCTTTGCGGTGATTAATGCGGATGATTATTACGGTGCAGAAGCCTTTCAGCTTATTTACGATTATCTGGAAGGTCATCCGGATGATGAAAAATACCGCTATGCCATGGTAGGGTACGAGCTTGGCAATACGGTGACGGATAACGGTCATGTGGCCAGGGGAATCTGTGAGATGAATGAAAAGGGAGAGCTTGCGGGTATCCATGAGAGGACGAGGATTGAAAAGAGGGAGGGTGGCATTGCCTACTCGGAGGATGACGGGGCGACCTGGATTCCGGTTCCCGCTGATTCTACGGTTTCCATGAATATGTGGGGCTTTACGAAGAGTATTCTGAAGGAGATCCGGGATGGATTTCCGGCATTTCTTGACCAGGGGCTGAAGGAAAATCCTATGAAGTGTGAATATTTCCTGCCGGCGGTGGTGAGCGAGCTTCTGGGTGAGGGCCGTGCGGCTGCGGTGGTTCTTAAGTCGCCGGATAAATGGTACGGCATGACGTATAAAGAGGATAAGCCGGTTGTTGCGGCGGCCATCCGGAGGATGAAGGATGAAGGCCTTTACCGGGAGCATCTGTGGGAGGAGTAATGTATGCTGAATGAAGTGATAGAGAGATTCAGGTTCCAGGGAAGGCTTGTGGATCAGAGACCCTATGGCAGCGGGCATATTAATGACACATACCTCCTCACCTTTGAGGGCGGGAATGGAGAGCCTGGCCGCGCGATTCTGCAGAGAATGAATAAAAATGTATTTCCGAAGCCCGCTGCGCTTATGGAAAATATTATGAATGTAACGGCATACCTGCGGGGAAAGATCCTGGAGAACGGGGGCGATCCTGAGAGGGAGACGCTGAACGTGATCCCCACAAAGGACGGGGAAGCCTGTTATGTGGATGCGAAAGGAGATTACTGGCGCTCCTATGTATTTATAACAGACGCCACCAGCTATGACCAGGTGGAGGAACCGGAGCATTTTTACCAGAGTGCGGTTGCTTTCGGAAGATTTCAGAGACTTCTGTCGGACTATCCGGCTGATACGCTGCATGAGATCATTGAGGGTTTCCATGACACAAGAGCAAGATATTCCTTGTTTGAAAAGGCGGTCAGGGAGGATCAGATGGGCAGGGCGGCATCGGTCATGCGTGAGATTGAATTCCTGCGTGAGCGAAAGAGTGTGGCGGACTGCTTTGGCGAACTTCTTGACAAGGGAGAGATTCCTTTACGCGTCACTCACAATGACACGAAGCTTAACAACATCATGATTGATAATCAGACCGGGAAAGGAATCTGTGTCATTGATCTGGACACGGTTATGCCGGGGCTTGTGATGAATGATTTTGGGGATTCCATTCGTTTCGGAGCCAGTACTGCGGCGGAGGATGAGCAGGATTTAAGCCGGGTGTCCTGCAGCATGGAGCTGTTTGAACTGTATGCGCGGGGATTCATGAAAGGCTGCGGCAGAAGTCTTACAGAGCGCGAGATTCAGCTTATGCCTATGGGTGCGAAGGTGATGACCTATGAGTGCGGGATGCGTTTTCTTACTGATTACCTTGAGGGAGATACGTATTTTAAGATTCACAGGGAGCATCAGAACCTGGACCGGTGCCGGACTCAGCTTAAGCTGGTTGAAGATATGGAAAAAAAGTGGTATACTATGCAGGAGATCATTAACAAATGCAAATAGTCAGGAGGCGTAAATAGCATGGCAAAGATATTGATCACTGGCGGCGCGGGCTATATAGGGAGTCACACCGCACTGGAACTTTTAAACGAAGGCTATGAGGTAGTAATCTACGACAATCTCGGCAATTCTTCCAGAGAGTCCATCAAGAGAGTGGAGGAACTAACGGGAAAGAGTATGAGCTTCTATGAGGGAGACGTACTGGATGCCCCGTCTCTTACAGCGATGTTTGAGAAGGAGAAGGTTGACGCGGTGATCCACTGCGCGGCGCTTAAGGCTGTCGGAGAGTCCGTGAGAAAGCCACTGGAGTATTACCATAATAACATTACCGGAACTCTGACGCTTATGGACGTGATGCGTAAGGTGGGAGTGAAGAATATCGTATTCAGCTCTTCCGCGACGGTTTATGGAAGTCCGGAGGTTATGCCGATCACAGAGGACTGTGTAAAGGGACAGTGCACGAACCCATACGGGTGGACAAAGTCTATGATGGAGCAGATCATGACTGACCTGCAGAAATCAGACCCGGAATGGAACGTAATCCTTCTTAGGTATTTCAACCCGGTAGGAGCCCACAAGAGCGGCCGGATCGGCGAGGATCCGAAGGGAATCCCGAATAATCTGATGCCGTATATCTCACAGGTAGCGGTAGGAAAGCTTGAAAAGCTGGGCGTGTTCGGAGATGATTACGATACACCGGACGGAACCGGCGTGCGTGATTATATTCATGTGGTTGACCTGGCGGTGGGACATGTGAAAGCCATTGATTATATCTTTACGAATCCTGGACTGGATGTGATTAACCTGGGAACCGGCGTGGGATATTCTGTGCTTGACATGGTGAAGGCATTCTCCAGGGCATGCGGAAAAGAGATTCCGTATGAGATTAAGCCGAGAAGAGCAGGAGATATTGCCATGTGCTATGCGGATCCGGCAAAGGCGCTTAAGGTTCTTGGATGGAAGGCGGAGCATGGACTGGACGAGATGTGTGAGGATACCTGGCGGTGGCAGAGCGCAAATCCGAATGGATATATACTATAACTTAAACTTTCTTTTTTCCTGAAAAGATGATATAATAAACCTACTGTGGCATGCAGTAGGTTTTTTGCGATATAATAAACTTATTGTGAATGGAATGAATAGTAGCAGTTTTTGAGGATTGGCAGGATGGAAAAAAAGAAGAAGGCAACGAAAAAAACAAATAAAAAGGTACGGCTGAAAGGGCAGCTGCGCATGTATATGCAGTGGCCGGTTGTCATGGCGGTGTTTCTGATTGCGATGAATATCTGGGTGTACCGGATTGACAGGAGGGCGGGTATTCTGCTTTTGCTCTTTGTGGGGATCTATATTGTTGCAACAGGCATTCTGTATTTTTACAGTAAATCTCTGATCGTCAAGGATCTGGTGGAGTTCGCCGCCCAGTACGGCGTTGTGCAGAATACGCTTCTCAGGGAGCTTGCAGTTCCATATGCAATTCTTTTGGAGGACGGCAAGATCGTGTGGAAGAACAGTCAGTTTGACCAGGTGCTTGGTGAAAGGGCGCTGATGGATCCATATCTGAGTAAGCATATGCCAGAGCTCAATCAGAGTATTTTCCCGAAGGAAGAGCATGATGTAGTAGAGATGGATGTATATTATGAGGACCGGGAGTACAAGGCTGAGCTTCGGAGAGTGTCTGTAGAGGGATTTAATGAGACAGAGAAGCTATTGGAGCTGCCTGCGGAAAAGGAATACTTTGTTGCAGTCTATCTGCAGGATGTGACAGAGCTGAACCATTATATTAAGGAAAATGAGGAGCAGCGTCTGGTTGCAGGACTGATTTATATTGATAATTATGATGAGGTGATCGCTAGTGTGGAAGAGGTGCGTCAGTCTCTGCTTGTCGCCCTGGTGGACCGGAAGATCAATCAGTATATTGCAAAGGTTGACGGAATTGTAAAGAAGATTGAGACGGATAAGTATTTTATTGTAATTAAGAGACAGTATTTTAAAGTGTTGGAGGAGGATAAGTTCTCTTTGCTTGAAGATGTGAAATCAATTAATATAGGAAATTCGATTTCCACAACCTTAAGCATCGGACTGGGGCTGAGCCCGGAAGGATACTCACAGAGTAATAATTACGCCCGCGTCGCAATTGATCTTGCTCTTGCGAGAGGCGGAGATCAGGCAGTTATTAAGGATAACCGGGGGATTACTTACTTTGGAGGAAAAAGGGAGCAGACTTCGAAGAATACACGTGTAAAGGCCCGTGTAAAGGCAGAAGCTCTCCGGGAATTTATCACGGTGAAGGATACGATTTTTGTTATGGGGCATAAGTTTATGGATGCGGATTCCTTCGGGGCGGCAATCGGAATCTGCCGGGCGGCAATTGCACTTGGCAAGAGGGGACACATCATCATTAATGAAGTGTCTGCATCCCTGCGCCCGCTCTATAACCTGTATATTGAGGCATCCTCATATCCGGATGATCTGTTTCTGACCTCTGAACAGGCCATTGATATGGCAGATGAGAATTCGCTGGTGATTGTAGTGGATACGAACCGGCCGAAGATGACGGAGTGTGAAGAGCTTCTTCATATTGCGAAGACAATTGTTGTTCTGGATCATCACAGGCAGAGCAGTGACAATATAGACAGCGCGCTTCTGTCGTATATTGAGCCTTATGCATCGTCTGCATGTGAGATGGTGGCAGAGGTGCTGCAGTATATTGTAGATGATGTGAAGATACCGAGCATGGAGGCGAGCAGCATGTATGCCGGTATTATGATTGATACGAATAATTTTGTGAGCCGTACTGGCGTCCGGACCTTTGAAGCGGCAGCATTTTTAAGGAGAAGCGGTGCGGATATTACACAGGTGCGCAAGATGTTCCGGGATGATATAGAGGCTTATCGCGCAAAGGCGGCGATTATCAGCAGTGCAGAAGTTTACCAGGACAAGTTTGCAATTGCCAGAGGTGAGGATCTTCATATAGAGAGTCCGACAATTGTGGGCGCCCAGGCAGCGAATGAGCTGTTGGATATCAGCCAGATCAAGGCGTCTTTTGTTCTTACAGAATATAATGGAAGAATATATATCAGCGCCCGTTCCATTGATGAGGTGAATGTTCAGATCATTATGGAGAAGTTAGGCGGCGGCGGACACATGAATGCTTCAGGTGCACAGTTTGACCATACCGATATGAGAAGGGCAATGGCAAGCCTTAAGTTCGTACTGGATGACATGTTAAAGAAGGGAGATATTTAAGATGAAGGTAATATTAACAGAGGATGTAAAATCGCTTGGAAAAAAGGGGGATATTGTGGAGGTAAGCGACGGCTATGCAAGAAACTTTATCCTGAAGACAAAGAAGGGTATGGAGGCCAACAGTAAGAATCTGAATGAGCTGAAGCTTAAGAAGGCCAATGATGAAAAGCACGCACAGGCACAGTATGAGGCGGCAAAGACGCTGGGAGAAAAGGTAGAAGCAGGGAAGATTGCGATATCTATTAAGACCGGAGAGGGCGGAAAGGCATTTGGCTCCATTTCCTCAAAGGAAATTGCAGCAGAGGTAAAGGAACAGTTAGGCCTTGACATTGATAAGAAAAAGATTCAGCTAAAAGAGAACATTAAGGTTCTTGGTACGCATGAGGTGCCGGTTAAGCTGCATCCAAAGGTTACGGTGAAGCTTACGGTATCTGTAACAGAGGAGGCCTGATCTGTTTCGCATAGGAGAGTGATGTATGGAAGAGGCACTCATTAAAAGAGTCATGCCCCACAGTATTGAGGCAGAGCAGGCGGTCTTAGGCGCTATGCTGATGGATAAAGATGCAGTGGTGGCGGCGTCAGAGCTTATAAGCGGCAGGGACTTTTATCAGACGGCCTATGGTGTGGTTTTTGATTCGATCATTGAGCTTTTTAATGAAGGAAAGCCGGTGGATCTCGTCACACTAAAGGAACGCCTGAAGGAAAAGGAGGTTCCTCCGGAGGTGGCGAGTCTTGAATTCGCAAGAGAGCTTCTGGACGCTGTTTCTACTTCTGCAAATATAAAATACTATGCAGAGATTGTATCTGATAAATCTTTGATGCGCAGGCTTATAAAGCTGAATGATGATATTTCGAATACCTGCTATGCAGGAAAGGAGCCGCTAGAGGCGATTCTGGAGACAACTGAGAAGTCTGTTTTCGAGCTTCTGCAGCGGAGAAATACCGGAGATTATGTCCCGATTAAGGACATTGTCCTGAATGCTTTGGACCGGATTGAAAAAGCATCGAAGAATAAAGGAACAGTGACCGGAATTCCGACAGGCTTCATTGATCTGGATTATAAGCTGTCGGGTCTGCAGCCGTCTGATCTGATACTGGTTGCAGCCAGGCCTTCTATGGGTAAGACGGCTTTTGTGCTGAATATTGCCCAGTATATTGCGTTTAAAAAGGAAAAGGGCGTGGCAGTGTTCTCTCTGGAGATGTCGAAGGAGCAGCTTGTAAATCGTCTCTTTTCACTGGAATCCCAGGTGGATGCACAGGCGCTGCGTACGGGAAATCTGAAGGACTCTGACTGGGAGAAGCTGATTGAGGGAGCCGGGATTATTGGAAGATCGAACCTGATCATTGATGATACGCCCGGAATTTCCGTGTCGGAGCTTCGCTCTAAGTGCCGGAAGTATAAGCTGGAGCATGATATACAGATCATTATCATTGACTATCTGCAGCTTATGACAGGAAGGGTCGGCGGACGTGCTGAGTCGAGACAGCAGGAGATCTCGGATATATCCCGTTCCTTGAAGGCGCTTGCAAGAGAGCTTAATGTTCCGGTTGTCGCCCTCTCACAGCTCAGCCGTGCAGTGGAGTCAAGACCGGATAAAAGACCGATGCTGTCTGATCTGCGGGAATCCGGCGCGATTGAGCAGGATGCAGATGTGGTAATGTTTATTTACCGTGATGAATATTATAATAAGGATACAGAGTACAAAAGGCAGGCAGAGATTATTATCGCAAAACAAAGAAACGGTCCTGTAGGGACCGTTAATCTCGCATGGCTTGCCGAGTATACGAAGTTCGCAAATCTAAGCCGGCAGGAATAGACGTTTAAGCTTTTCGACTGGACCACTCTGGGCTGCAGACTTCCGAAAGGATTGCTGCTGCCTGATGAGCTGGTCCAGTTTTTTAAACTGCTCGTCCTCCTGCCGCTCCTTGGCATCCAGGAGAAAGGACATCTCTTTACTGAACATGGCAAGCAGCACTTCGTTATTATTTTCCAGCATTCGTTTCATATGCAGCTGTTCCCGGGTTCTTTTGATATCGGGGATCAATCCCTTTAGCTCTTCAAAAGGGATTCCCTGCTCGTACAGTTCTTTGAGGCAGCCGTACAATCTGGCATCATCTTTGGTTTCCAGCTTCAGCTGTTCAAGCGCATTTGCATTTCCCATAATAAAAACCCCCTTATTTTTGAATCATTAGGCTTGTCTCCATACAGGATAACACAAATCTATGAAAAAGAACGTCAAAAATGGTCGGAGGTGGAAATATTTCTCGTAGCAGTAAACACCCTCGCTTCGCTGGGACAGACCCTGCACAGGTCTACTGAGCAGGACAGTTTCTCATCGTAAAATGCAGCGAATCCGGCAGAGCCGGATTCGCCTTTAGATATGTTTTTCGTTCATTAGCCCTGGGAAATAGCTCCTGTTGGGCACTGAGCCGCACATGCGCCGCAATCTACACAAGCGTCAGCATCAATCTCATAATGATCTGCGCCCTGAGCAATAGCGCCTACTGGACATTCAGCTTCGCAAGCTCCACAGCTTACACATTCGTCACTAATTACGTGTGCCATTGGTATGTACCTCCTTTTTTTATAGAGCATTTCCTTTCTGAAAGCGCTCTTCTATACCATATAATAATACAAAAGGACAAAATATACAAGTAAAAATCATGGTCAAAATTAAGTACAGAAAAAATTAAGAAATTTTTCACCAAATCAAAAAGAAATTGGTGTATAGTGGTTTATGGAAAAAAGTTAGTTACTATTCACGGGTCAGGAATGCGCTGAACTGCGCATTCCGTAAGAACATGATGCAGGAGTGAGGGGTGGTTTTTGCGTAGCAAAACCTGGAATGCCGCCCCGAATCGTTATTATGAGCGGACGGTTAGTCCGTGAATAGTAACAAAAGTTATTCTGAACAAATACAATGGGAGGAGTCATTATGAAGAAGAGTTGGAGTCTGATAGTACTTATTATATGTCTGATACTGGTAATCTGTGCATGTGCTTCCAAAGAAATGGAAGAGCATAAGACAGAAGCTGAGAAAAAGCTGGAGATTACAGAAGAGACAGGGGACGTTGTTGGAAAGAAGGATGAGAAAGAGTATCAGAGCCGGCTGGATGCCATTGAGCCTTCTGCATACCGGGATGTTTCCGGTCTAAAGCCAGAGGCAGGTTCTTATTTTTCAATTATTGGGAAAAGCGGAGAAGGAGAGTACTGGGAGCAGGTAAAAAAGGGCGCTGAACAGGCAGCAGCCGATATCAATGCGGAGCTTGGCTATAAGGGAAAAGATGAGATCAAGGTAACCTACAGCGGTCCGGCAGTGGCGGGTAGTGTGGATGAACAGGTGAATATTCTGGATGAGGAGCTTGCAAGGTATCCCCTTGGCGTTAGCATTTCCATAGTAGATACCCAGGCATGCGGCGTGCAGTTTGACCTTGCATCAGGAAATGGCATCCCAATTGTGGCATTCGATTCGGGAAGCGACTATCCCGGCCTGATGGCAACTGTCTCTACTGATAACCGGGGAACTGCGCAGATGGCAGCTGACAGGATGGCAGAGCTTGCAGGAAGTACAGGCGAGGTGCTTGTATTTGTCCAGGATTCAAAATCCCTGTCTGCAAGAGAACGTGAGCTTGGATTTACAGAGAGACTGGCCGAAGCATATCCGGGAATCACAGTTGCAGAGGTATACCATATGGATCAGCTGGAGGAGATGCAGAAGAAGCTTGCAAAAGAAAAGAAAATAAAGAATCCGGAAGAGGTCACAGAGGAACAGGTCATTGACGAGATCCTAAAGAGGCATCCGGAAATAAAGGGCGTATTTGCAGCAGATGGAACAGCAGTAATGTCAGCCCTGGCTGCCCTGGACCGGGCAGAGAAAAAAAGCGTTGCCCTGATTGGCTATGACAGTAATAAGGACGAGCTGGAAGCCTTGAAAAATGGCGAGATAGATGGCCTGATTGTACAGAATCCATTCGGTATGGGTTATGCGTCTGTTATAGCCTCTGCAAGAGCCGCTCTTTCTATGGGGAATGAAGCCTATATTAATACATCAGTCATGTGGGTAACCAGGGATAATCTTGACAGCAAAGAGGTAAAGAGCTGGTTGGGGACGGGGCATTTTTAAAAATGCCCCGTCCCAGATTGAAATCAGGGTGTCCCCGCTTTAGAGAGCGAGAAGATGAATTCGGTTCCTACGCCTTCGGTGCTTACGACGCTTATATTTTCGCCGTGTGCCTGGATTGCTTCCTTGACGATTGCAAGGCCGAGGCCGGTACCTTTTTTGTCTTTTCCCCGGGACAGATCGCTTTTATAAAAGCGTTCCCATATTTTGCTAAGGGAGTTCCGGGGGATGCCGATTCCGTTATCTTTTACGGAAGTATATACTTTGTCGCCGCGTTCAGTTGTTTCTATGGTGATGATGGAGCTGGCATCGCTGAATTTGATGGCATTGTCCAGCAGATTGTAGAGAACCTGTTGGATTTTCCGCTGGTCTGCCATAACTTTCAGGCGTTTTGTGGCGAAAAGGAGTTCTATAGAGATCTTCTTTTGCTTGCAGATGCCTTCAAAGGATTCGGCAACATTTTTAATCATTTCGTGTATGTCAAATGCCTCTTTTGTCAGAAGGAGGTTCTGCGTGTCGAATTCGTTCAGGGTGAGCAGATCCTGTGTCAGGTCTGTCAGTCTTTCTGTTTCAAATAATATGATTTTTAAATATTTTTCCTGGAGCCCTGGCGGGATGGTTCCGTCGGCAATGGCTTCCACGTAGCCTTTGATGGAGGTGAGGGGCGAGCGGAAATCATGGGATACGTTTGCTACAAATTTTTTTTGATAGTCTTCCGTATCCCTAAGCTGGGAGGACATGTAATTCAGGGATGCCGACAGGTATCCCATCTCGTCCTCTGTGTTGATCGGAATCTCGTAGTCCAGATTTCCGGAGGCATACTGTTTGGCGGCTTCGGTGATCAGGCTCAGGGGCCGGTAGACGAAGAACTGGAAGGCGAGCAGTATGACGAAAGAAAGTCCGTATATGACGAAAAGAGTGATGTATACTGCGCGCATCATAATGGAAAGGATCTCATCTATGTCGGCAGTGTTTTTATGTATCAAAAGATACCCCTGGGGCAGATAGTCCTGAACGACAGGGGCAATTACAGTGATTACATCATCCTCGAAATATCCATGGTAGTCTCCGGTCAGATATTTAGAATTTCCAGCCTCTGCAGGGTTGAATTTTTCGATTGCAGCAGGTGCGGCAGGAAAATCTTCTGCCTGTGCGGAGTTGATGATCGTCCCCTCCCGGTCAACAAACCATACAGCGGCATTTAAGTGTGTCCCAATGCCGGTGAGCTGAACGCGTACATCATTCAGAGTAAGCTGGTCGGAAAAATATCCTGGAAGATAGTTATCTGCCATTAGGTTTGCTTCTATATAGATATTGGAGGAGACGGCTCTGATAAGCGGGGCTGATGCCAGGTCTGAGGTCAGGGTGGCTACAGTGAAGACACTTAAAAACCCGAAGATAATATATATAATTATAAATTTCAGATAGAGTGTGCTCTTCATGGGATGCTCCTTATTTTACTTCAAATTTGTAGCCGATCCCCCACACAGTGGACAGGTTCCAGCCGCCGTGGTCTTTGACCTTTTCGCGGATTCGCTTGATATGGACGTCTACAGTCCTTGTATCACCAATATATTCATATCCCCATATCTGATCCAGAAGCTGCTCGCGTGTGAATACCTGATTCGGCGAAGCGGCAAGGAAATAGAGAAGTTCCAGTTCCTTTGGAGGCATTTCGACATTCTTTCCATCTACGATGACGGAATAATTCGTAAGATTAATAACAATACCAGGGTATTCTACACATTTTCCCTTATTCGAAGAACTGCTTTCAGACCTGGAGCCGTTCTGAAACCGCCTTAGCACAGCCTTAACCCGGGCAACAAGCTCCTTGGAATCAAAGGGCTTTATAATATAGTCATCTGCACCGAGCTCAAGACCAAGCACCTTGTCAAATACCTCTCCTTTGGCAGAGAGCATGATGATCGGGACAGATGAGCGGGTCCGGATCTCCCGGCATACCTGATACCCGTCAATGCCTGGAAGCATAAGATCTAGAAGAATCAGATTTGGCTGATAGGTGTCAAAGGCAGTCAGCGCTTCCTCTCCGTCATATACCATCATAGTGTCAAAGCATTCCTTCGTAAGATACAGGGAAATGAGCTCTGCAATGTTTTCATCATCGTCTACAATCAAAATTTTCTGTTTACTTACCATTGTTGTCCTCCTAATATAATTCTGCAATGGTCACTCCGGCATCTCCCTCTCCCAGGGCTCCAAGGCGGAATGACTTTACATGCTTTTGCCTTCTTAAATAATTATGGACGCCGGCCCGTAATGCCCCGGTTCCCTTGCCATGTACAATGCGTACAGAGGACAGATGTGCAAGGCATGCATCGTCAAGATATTTGTCAAGTTCTGCAACCGCCTCGTCTACCGTCTTTCCCAGCAGATTAATCTCAGAGCTTACAGACAGGGATTTGCCCATCTTCATTTTACCCTTTCCGGTCTGCCTTGCAGTTTTTTTCAGGTAGTCCGGCTTTTCCTCAATAATCTCCAGGTCAGACATGTGCACCTGTGAGCGCAGAATTCCCATCTGTACCGTTACATTTCCCTTCGCGTCAGGCCTGGAGGATACTGTCCCGTTCAAGTTCATGCTTAATACCCGGACGCTTTCACCGGGTTTGAAATCCTCGGGCTTGTGCATCTTGCGGGGGGTTTTGATCTCTTCCTTCATACCCGCGCGGGCAGCTTCCATCTTTTTGCGAAGCCTTTCCCGCTCTTTTTCCATTTCGGCTGCGGAGATGGCTTCCTTTCCAAATTTATGGAAATTGCGCATCGTCTCATCCGCAGTCTCCTTTGCCTCTGCCAGTATAGCATGAGCTTTTTCATTTGCCTCCCGGATAATGCGTTCGCGCTGCTCCTCCAGTTTTTTGCGCTTGCTTTCTGTCTCCTGCTTCAGGCGTTCCAGTTCACGGCGGTAGGAGGCAATTTCTGCCTGCTCCTTCTCAATGGTCCGCCTTCCGGTCTCTAGATCCGTAAGCAGATCCTCAAAAGACTCATCCTGCTCACTCAGGCGGGATCGTGCATCATCAATGATGTGCTTCGGAAGCCCCAGCTTTCCAACAATGGCAAATGCATTGCTCTTTCCCGGGATTCCGATCAGGAGATGATAGGTGGGCCTGAGAGTCTCAACATCAAATTCACAGCAGGCATTTTCCACGCCAGGAGTGGAAAGTGCATACACCTTAAGCTCGCTGTAATGTGTGGTTGCCATGGTACGGATACCGCGTTCGTGCAGATATTGAAGGATGGAAGTAGCAAGGGCGGCACCTTCTACAGGATCTGTTCCGGCTCCAAGCTCATCGAAGAGCACAAGGGAATTCTCATCTGCCTTTTTCAGAAAGGAGATAATATTAGTCATGTGCGAGGAGAAGGTGCTCAGACTCTGTTCAATGCTCTGCTCATCGCCAATATCTGCATAGATTTCCGTAAACACAGCAAGCTCTGAACGGTCCAGGGCAGGGATATGAAGTCCTGCCTGCCCCATCAGACTGAACAGTCCTACGGTTTTCAGGGAGACGGTCTTTCCGCCAGTGTTAGGGCCAGTGATGATCAAGAGATCAAAGGCATCTCCTAATGTTACAGTAATTGGCACCACCTTTTTCTTATCTAATAGAGGATGACGGCCCTCGCGGATATGAATGCGGCCCTCTGAGTTAAAAAGAGGCCGGCTTGCATTCATGTCAAGAGCCAGAGCGCCTCTTGCAAAAATGAAGTCCAGTGCTGTAAGAACCGTATAATCGGTTCGGATATTTTCAATATATTCAGCTGTATCTGCGCTTAAACGGGCAAGAACGGCCTGGATCTCTTCCTGCTCCTTACCGTAAAGCTCCTTTAAGTCATTGTTAAGCCTAACCACAGCCATTGGCTCAATAAATAAGGTGGAGCCTGTGGAGGACTGGTCGTGGATCATGCCAGGAACCTGTCCGCGGTACTCTGCCTTTACAGGAATACAGTAGCGGTCTCCGCGCATGGTAATCAGAGCATCCTGCAGATAGGTGCGCAGGCTTCCATTGATCATGCCTGAAAGTGTGGAGTGAACCTTGTCATTCATCTGCCCGATCTGACGGCGGATATGTTTCAGGGCAGGGCTTGCCTCATCACTGATCTCATCCTCATCTATAATGCAGCGGCGGATCTCGGAGGTAAGAGGTGAGATCGGAATGAGCTGCGTAAAATACGCATCTAGACAGTCCTCAGCTAAGTCCGCATTCTCATGTCTGCCATATGCCTTCGCACGACCCGCAACTTCAAGGAGCCTGCAGATTCTAAGAAGTTCTCCGCTTCCCAATACACCTCCGATCTCTAGACGGCGCAGGGAATCATTGACCGGATTCACACCGCCGAAAGAAGGGCGTCCCTTTTTCACAATGCGGGTAAATGCCGCGGCAGTCTCATCCTGCGCGGTCCGTATCTCTTCAATGTCAGTATGGGGCTTTAATCTGTGGCAGCGCTCCTTTCCGCTGAAGGAGGATGCATGCTCTGTTAACAGATCTATGATCTTGTCATATTCTAATTTTGCCAGTGTTTTCTTATTCATAATATCATCACTCGTTTCCTCGATTAAGTAGTTACCTCTATTCTACCTTATTTGAGGGATAAAAGGAAGGGGGAAATATCAGTTACTATTCACGGGCAGTGTCATTAACTTAAGCCGCTGCAATGCATATCTTACAATCAAAACATATGGAAATATGCAATTGTCAGGTTTGTTTTATGACAACGATTCCTTAAGTTAATGACATTGATTCACGGGTCAGGAATGCGCGTAAGCTGTGCATTCCGTAAGAACGTGATTCAAGTGTGAGGGGCGGTTTTTGCGCAGCAAAACTTTAAATATCGCCCCGAATCGTTACTATGAGCGGCCTCACGGACCGTGAATAGTAACCA
>Ga0137306_101860_pt1 | contig 19711 bp, 13 predicted proteins | sample Inofroosms_March_FD_97187 | JGI IMG/M metagenome (GOLD analysis project Ga0137306, IMG submission 97187) | Mouse cecal microbial communities from Vienna, Austria - N-Acetylneuraminic and N-Acetylglucosamine D2O microcosms_March | ecosystem: Host-associated > Mammals > Digestive system > Large...
TCAGATTAATTATTTCTTTACCAACATCTTCTGGTGTATGTGCGTCTGATCCAGTCAACATAGCAACATTATTATCCTTAAATATTTTTCTCATTTCAAAATTAAGACCCAATTCTCTATGTGAATAGTTATTATGTAAACCAACGCTTTCTTCTGCATACATATTATGTGTATTTAATTGCTGTGCAATCATATGGTATGTATCTTCAAGATCAGTATCAGGGTAAAAATTAAAACATTTTATTGCATCGGGGTGAGCTAAAGTTGTAAATAAATCACTTTTTATTGCTTTAAGAATTAAATTATAATAGCGTTGGTATAAAAAATTAATGTCTTTGCCAATCCAAAATTCCTTTTTGTGATCATATGCAAAACCATCTACCCAATGAACAGCGCCAGTTAAAAAATCCCAGTTATAAGTATACTTTATTTTTTCAATAAATTTCTCCATTGTCTCTTCATAACAAACTTCCAAACCAAACTTGACAGTTAGAGGGTAATGTTGCTTTCTTGCTACTTCTATTAATTGTATATAGTCATATACAGAAAGCTGGCCTTTTTGTTTTATCCAATGATATTGATAACTGTTATATTGAGACATTGGAAAATATAGTGGCAAAAATTCTCGAAATCTATGTGTGTGTTCTAAAATATAAATTTCTGATAATCCTTTTCGTTGACCTTGGATAACAAATTTTTTTAACCAATCAAGATCATATGGACCGCGTTCTATGTGGACGTGGCAATCTACCATTGCTATTTCACCTCTATCTAAAGTATACTATATAAAAAAGGAGTCTAGATGTTTTACAAAATATATACTAATTTATCATCCGAAATAATTGCATACAGTAATAAGTTGATTAAAGACACTGAATGTAAACATATTGCAATAAACACACCTATAAACATAGCAAATATATTTCAAGAAAAAGCATCTATGGTTAATTATGAATATTGCTTTATGAGTTTAAAAAATAATTACAATATTAAGGACAATCGTGAATACGTTCGCTCTATGGCTAAAACACCAAATTTTCGACCAGCTAAATATGTTATAGATAAAAATGGACGTATTTGGACTGACAATACACATACTAGTTTATCAATTATGGTAAGAAATGGTTTTCTTGCTTCCATAAAGTCAGCAGATTTCTTTTTTGTTGATTTGCGTGATAAAAATATTATTTTTCAGCCACAACATTTGCCGATTTTGTCCAATGAAATATATTTTCAGATTGTTTTTAATGCTTTAAAATTGCAACAGCGTATTGATAATGGTTGGCGTCCAGTTTCCTTATCTTATACATTGGAAAATTTATACCTATATGACAATTATTATGATTTGAAAAATTAATACAAAACCAACGAATAACTCTTATCCATTCAATCCAATTCTATCCTACCTGACAGATAACAGCGGATTATCCATCACTTTTTCTCTCACAATTCCATAACAAATTTCCTTTTCCATTTTACATCAAGGCTCCCAGAAATTTCAATACAAAAACCGACTTATATTCCCCATTTCCGACAAAATGGCTGACTTTTTTCCTGATATGATGATAAAACATCCTAATATGATGATATCCAAAATTCATCTCCATCCCTTTTCCCCTCCCAGACAACATCCTAGTGCATTCCCATTTACTTACTCTTCTATAACTAAGCCATCACTTTTACTACTGGCGTTTTTCTCACATGTTGGAAGATTTTCTGGCATACATGGGAATGTGGCGGCTTCAAAAATACACCAGATTTTGAAAAATCATCTTGACTTTTACATTGTAGTTCGTTATAATTAACCGCAGTTAGGTTCAGCTAATTTTATGGATGGGAAAGTCCTATTTTTTTAGCCATTTGGTTAGTAGCGACTAATTTCAAATATCCTTATAAAATTAGCATGTTTTACCTACTGCCCACAAAATGAACTTTATAAAAAGAAGGAGGTTTCAAATGTGTAGAAAGAAATTCACACACAAAATAGCAGCTGCGCTTTTATCTGCCGCCCTGGTTGTCAGTTGGATACCAGTGAATGGGCCGATAATAGTAAATGCCGCAGAAACAGAGCAGGCGGAAAATGCATTTTCGTTTGGAAGCAGCCAGACTCAACTTTCGCCTGGAACCTATACCCTGCCCGTTGCATTAAAGAATGCCGGCGATATCTCCAAGGACTCCATGGCGGCGAGCTGTGTCAGGAATGGCAGGATGGTCGTGAATCCTGATGGCAGCGCTGACATTACCATCGGCCTGCAGGCAGTTTCCGTTTTTGGCATCACTGCCTGGGCCAGCAACTGGATGATTTATAGCACGGACTTAAATGGCGAGAAAGAGGCTGCCACTCCCTCGTCGGACGCCGACGGAAATATTGACAGCATTACCTTCCGGCTGGCAGATAATGCCATGGACGGCGCCTATACCGATATGTTTGTCTCTGCTATGAACACTACCATGCAGGCCTATTTTGCCTTTGACTATGCAAATGCTGTCCTGGTGGGCGGCCAGGAAACAGGGGAGAAGAAAACCGGCTCTGCTAAAGTGGAACAGTTCGGAGGATACGACGTTCATGTAGCTGTATCTGTCCTGGAAGGCAAAATAGAGGCTCTGGAAATCGAAGGGGCAAACTTTGAGGGGACTTATGCAGATTTCAATAAAACAAAGCTGCAGGCGGCAATTGATGGGCTAAAGCTTTCTTATACTGGCAAATCTGCTACGGACGCTAAGGAACTGGAAGGGATTGACGCTGTTTCTGGCGCAACTTACTCTTCTGACGCAATCCGCCTGGCTGTATTAGACGCACTGGGTCTGGAAGGCAGCAAAGAAGAGATTACGCTTCCGACACAGAAGCTGGAAAAGGGAACATATCAGGTAGACATCGCTTTTTATACAGACAATGTGAAGCATTCGCTGGTAGAGCATGACAAAGCCAAGGCCGTGATCAAGGCCGATGCAGAGGGCAACCTGACACTAACTACCGCGATTATCAGCGGAACCGTAAAGGAGCCGCTGTATTTCTATGACTTTAATGGATACTATGAAGGAAATGACAGGAACGGCACGCTGAAACCTGCAGCTAACGTAAAGAAAGCTGACACCGATTATTCCGATGACGTATTTGGGGCAGAGGAACAGGTGGTCACTGAAGTATCTTTCCCGCTGGAAGGTGATTTTGCAGAAATCTATTCTGCCAATGCCAGCATTTATGTCCCGGCTATGAAAAACCTCACTGGGGACGTGGGAGGCGTCACCTTTGAGCAGGGGAGGTTTTCTTCGGACTGTTTTGCAAAAATTTACTGGGACAGCCTGGAGAAAATAAACGTGGAAGAAACGTTGGAGGATGGCGTTTATGCCGTGCAGGGAACGATGTATAAGCCAGACCTGAAAACAAAATCAATGGCGGATTCTGCTTTCAGCCATACGATGCCAATGACTGTGCAGGATGGGAAGGCAACGCTTCGCATGAATTTCAAGGCAATGGAAATCACAGGGCTGAATGGCTATCTGGGCAGGCTGAAATACTATGGAAGCGGCTACCAGAAGGATGCCTATGGGGCGCCTACAGGAACATTAAAAGACGTAACGGTTAAGAGCGTACAGAAATACAGTGACGGCGCTGTTATTTCGGATGATTTTGGGACGGACTATCCGGATATCATAAGCTTTGAAGTAATCCCGGAAGCGCTGGAGGATGGGATTGTGCCGCTGCAGGTATTTGTGCCGATTATGGAGAGCATCACGGCAGGCACGGGCAGCCAGAATGTCTATTTAAAACTGGATCTGGAAAATATGGAAAAGACGGCAGCAGAGGATCCGCGGTTCCAGGATACTGACACGGCGCCGGAAAACCCATCTGGCCAACCTACGCCACAGCCCGTGGACAAAACGGCTTTGCTTGCGTGGATTGAAACCGCGGATGCGGAAGCCGCACGTACCGATGTCACATATACTTCGGAAACGCTGGGCCGATTAAAGGCCGCGCTGGCAAATGCCCGGGCAACCGCTGATAAAGAGGACGCCACCACAGAGGAAGTACAGGCACAGGTAACGGCGCTGAGCCAGGCAATCAAAGCATTGGAACAGCAGCCGAAACCGAACGTTCCAGCAATCCGCAAGCCGGCAGCGCCTTCTCGTGTGAAGGCCGCATCGGCAGCTTATAATAAGATTAAACTGACCTGGTCTGCGGTAAGCGGGGCAAACGGCTATGAAGTATACCAATACAATAGCAGCGCCAAACGGTACCAGCGCGCGGCTACAGTGACAGGGACTTCTTATACCGGGAAGAGCCTTAAGACGGGGCAAAGCTATAAATACAAGGTACGCGCCTACAAGACGGTGAACAGAGAAAAACTCTATGGCGCCTTCAGCAAAGCTGTATCCGCAAAGCCTGCGCTTTCCAAAGCTTCTGGCGTGAAAGCCGCCAATACGAAGAGCAAGGCTACCCTGGTAAGCTGGAAGAAAGTATCCGGCGCCAGCGGCTATCTCGTATACCGTTCCACCAAAAAGAACGCCAGCTTTAAAAAGGTAGCGGCCAGCAAGAAAAACAAGACCGTCAAATACACGGACAGGAAGCTGAAAAAAGGCAAAACCTATTACTACAAAATAAGGGCATACCGTACGGTAAATGGAAAGAATGTGTATGCGCCTTACTCCAACACGGTAAAAGTGAAAATCCGTAAATAGGGACGCCAAGGTTACTAATCGAGGATATGATTCCGAAGCGAGGGGCGGTTTTTGCATGGCAAAACTCTATCACCGCCCCCCTTTTTGGCTATAAAATTGTTATTCGGACAGGAGGTTACGTTTGAAAAAAATATTTCCAAAAATGGCAGCGCTGTCTTTGGCTATGGCTCTGATAATGGCTCTGATGGGAGGCGCATCCTCTGTCCTTCCTGTCTATGGGGCAGACAGCAATACACTGCAGGCGCTGGTATCCCAAGCGGAACAGATAGACGCAAGCTGTTACACGGATGCATCGGCAGCCCTTCTTCAAAGCGCAATCAATTCTTCCATGCAAGTCATCCAGGATAAAAGCGCCAGCAGTTCCCGTGTCAATCATCATATTGTACTGTTAAATACGGTTATGCAGGCGCTCGTAAAAAAGGCGGACGGGAATACGCCTGCCTGTGGGCATTATACAATCAAAGGGATCCTCCGCCAGGCTTCCTCTGACAATGCCTCTATGGGGAATGCATCTATTTGCCAGCCTATGGAACTTATCGTGGAGGAAGACGGCCTGTTATTACAGCTGCACTTTACTTCCCTTACTGTGCCAGGATTGGGAAAGGGATATCTTGCCAGCCTGCACTATCTTCCCGGCTGGGAGGGGGCATTCCTGGAAATGACAGAGGAACAGTACCAGGCTTTCCAGGCATGCACGATTGATGCATATCATGAAGGCGTCTATGACAGGTTCAATCACCCGGATACTGGCACGGATCTGACTATCAAAGGGCAATTATATCCGAAATATCTTACCCTTCCCGTAACTTACCAGGACGCGGAACTATGGGTGAGGGTCTATATCCCTATCATGGAATCTATCAGCGCCGGCGGCGGGACGCAGTATGCGCGCTTGCAGCCAGATTGGAATACCCTTACCTGGATTGCCCCAGACACGGAAGGCCTTGATGCCGCCGTGCAGCAGCTTGTGCAGATCCAGGAGACTGCCCTGGCGGCAGATTATACACAGGAAATGCTGGATTTGCTGAAACAGGCAATCACGACTGGACATGACGCCCTGGACAGCAGCAATATCGGGCAGTCCCAGGCGGACGCTATGGCACAGGCATTGAATGCCGTGGCGAACCTGTACACAGATACGGAAAAGCAGTATCTTCATGATATGATACAGCTGGCACATCACTATACTACCGATGATTACACAGATACATATGTAGCAGATCTGAAAAAGCGGATCCAGATGGCACAGGAAGTTTATAATAATGCATTTGCCACACAGACACAGGTAAATGAGCAGTATGCCCTTCTCCTACAGGCAATCAGCAATGCCCAGAAGAAGGCCGCTGATCCTGCGCCAGCTCCAAGCCCAACGCCAGCTCCAGAAACCTCAAAACCAGAGACACCCTCCGAAAACGGCAGCCAAAAATTAGACAAGAATAAACTCAAGGATGGCGTCTATGCGGTTACTGGCAAGATGGTGAAGATTGACAAACGTACGGCATCCATGTCCAATGATGCTATCAGCCATACGGTTAAGCTGAGCGTTAAAAAGGGGAAATACAAAATAACCCTGGACTTCACAGGGCTGCAGATCAATGGAAGCTATGGATACCTGAGCAGGCTCAAATATTATAAGAAAGGATACACCCTGGACAGCTATGGCACGCCCCAGGGAACGGCGAAGGCCGTTGCCATAGATTCCTACCAGCTTGACAGCAGCGGCATGCGGATTGTGGATTCCTATGGGACAGATTACCCCAATCAGGTGACGTTTCCGCTAATTCCAGAAGCCGTTGACGATGGGTATGTGCCGCTGCAGGTATATATTCCGATTATGGAAGCGATTTCTGCAGGGACAGGGACACAGCCGGTATTTCTCTTCCTTGATTGGGATACCCTGAAATCTACTACGGAGGATGATGAGAATTTTAAGGATAAGCAGAACAGAGATCCGGGGTCTGCTGCCCCGGCAGGCAGCGGCTCTACAGGAAATAGTTCCCTTACACAGGGAAACGCTTCCCTCCTACAGGGAAACAGCTCCCTTTCACCAAAAAATGGTTCTCTCCTACAGGGAAATACTTCCCTCTCTCCTGGGAATACTTCCCGGATTGGCAAAGGCTTTTCCTTAAACAGCAGCTTATCAGCCTCTTTGCCAGGCAACGGCCAATCCATGCTGCCCGACGCAGATGCCGCAACGCCAGGGCTTGAAGGACTTTTAACAGAAAACATGCCTGCGGAAACAGCGCCTGCTGGAACAGCTGCTGCCGAAATGCAGCCCGGGGATGCAAGTGTAATGCCGTCTGGCAATTCCACAGACGCCCCCAGTCCGGCGGCAGTCCCGACCGTTATGAGTATCCTGATGGCCGGCGCAGGATTTTTCTTTAAACTAAAAAGCAGGGGAGGCCTGTAGCATGGAATGGAAAAGAAGAACCGCAACAGGTGCAGGGGCAGCGCTTCTGGCATTGCTGGCGTGGCTTATGCCCTCAGCATTTCCAGTATATGCCGCAGCAGGGACAGTATACAGCTGTACCATCAACCGCTGCTATGCCCATCCCGTAACAGGATTGATTGAAGATTCTGGCGGCCAGGCTTCCTATGCTACCGGACAGGGCATGGCAGAGGGAGCTGTCTCTTCCGTCGGCATCATGGAGGTGACAGAGGATGGCGCATATTATCTGACATTCCGTGCCAGCCTAATGGATTATACTTCTAACCACAGCTTTTCTGTACAGAATGTGGAGGATACTGGCTGGTCGGCAGTAACGCCTACTGTCACGGCAAATGGCTCTGACAGCAATGGCACAACTTCGGACTTATGCATCCAGGTTCCCAGCGAGAACTGCGTGGTAAGGGGCAGCATGTATGTGACGCCTATGGGACGGGATGTTATCTTTTATTTCTATCCTAGTAATTATACACAAGGCAATACTGCCGGCATGACAGCTACTGTGGTAACCGAAACGAACAGCGGCTCAGCCGTTACAAGCCAGCCTGCAGCAGATGGAAATGTGCAGGCAAGTACAAATGGGCAGACAGGCACAAATGACAGACAGACAGATGCAGGCGGGCAGACAGATATAGATAACGAACCAGAAAATCCCAGCACAAAGAGCAGGCTGGATACAGATGGAAAGGCTCCAACAGGAACAGATGGGAACTCTGGCACGGCAAGCCCCAATACGGACAGATCGGCGACAAGCAACATCAACAAGCCAGCGACATCTGCAGCAGGCTCTCCAGATGCAACGTTAAGCAGTGCGCAGGGGCTTAGCCTGTCCACGGCAGCGGATGCAGAAGCAGCGCAAAACAACAGCGGCAGCAGTGGCAGCAGCGGCAACAGCAGCAGCGGCAGCAGCGGCAACGGCAGCAGTGGCAGCGGCAGCAGCACCCCTATCATCAGCCTGATTGCAGCAATCACTGCTTCCATTACTATATCTGGCCTGGTTCTTATGACAGCTGCCGCAGCCATCATCTGTTATATGAGGAAAAACTGGCAGAAATGGGGTGGCTATGACGATGAGGAATATGGGGATGAAGATAGGGATGCGGATAGAGATGGGGATAGGGATGGGAATGAAGGCGCAGATACGTAATACCATCGTGCTTTTTATTATGATGCTTTTCTTAAACGGCTGTGTCAACCAGCACCCGGAAGGAGAAGGCGGTATGCGGATGGCAGCGGCAGATATTTCAACAGATACGATAGAAACCATGCTGGAAATTACTGATCCGCAGGAGGAGGCCGCCGTAAAGGCTGCCAAGGCTATGGTACAGTCTATGGATCGAGAGCCAAGGATTATTGCCACCTCGCCTGCGGCAGCGGAGATATGCAACAGGCTGGAACTGAACCTGGCGGGCATCTGCAGCAGCACGGCGTCTGCCTTACCGGAACGCTATCAGGATGTCCCGACCGTAGGAACAGCCATGAGCCCGGATATGGAGATTGTATCATCCTTAAATCCTGATTGGATCTTAAGCCCCGCATCCCTGCAGACAGACTTGCAGCCCAAATATGAAGAGATTGATACGCAATGGGCGTTTTTAAACCTGCGCAGTGTACAGGGAATGTACCGTTCCATCCAGGAGCTTGGGGAAATTTTCGGGCGCGAGGAACAAGCAATGACGCTTGTGGACGAATTTACGGAATTTTATGAGGAATACCAACGGAAAAACGAAGGGCAGGAAAGCCCCAAAGTGCTGATTCTGATGGGGCTTCCCGGGAGCTATATCATAGCGACAGAAAATTCCTACGTGGGGAACCTGGTGGCGCTGGCTGGCGGCGAAAATGTCTATGCTGGAAGCAGCCAGGAGTTCCTTACCGTAAATACGGAGGATATGAAAGCCAAAGAGCCGGATATTATTTTAAGGGCGGCCCATGCGCTGCCCGATCAGGTGGCGGAAATGTTTCAGGAGGATTTTAAAACGAATGATATTTGGAAACATTTTAAGGCGGTAGAAAACGGGCGGGTTTTTGACCTTACTTATGAACTGTTTGGTATGAGCGCTACCTTCCGCTACCCGGAAGCATTGGAGGAACTGCAGCCTCTGCTGTATCCTGCAAGCGGCGCGGCTGCACAAAAGACAACAGAAACCAGCGCCCTGGCGCCGCATGTTAACGAAACATCCAGCGCAGCAAAAAAGGGAACTACTGAGGAGGCGGCATATGAAGCAGAGAAATAGGGATTGCGGACAGGACAATCCTACTTTGGGCTGGCAGGATGATATACGCAGAAAGAAAAATAAGAAAGTCCGTGCCGCATTGTCTTTTCTGGTGATAACGGTATTGATGGCGTTGCTGTTTTTTGCGGCAATTAACATAGGAAGCCTGCAGGTTGGCGTTACAGGGCTGCTGAAGGGCCTGTTTGTGGAATATGACCCCAATGTTGCAGCCATATGGGATCTGCGTTTCCCAAGAATTATCATTTCCATGCTGGCTGGTGCGGGAATTGCGGTGTCTGGCGTATTGTTTCAGGCAGTGCTTAAAAATCCGCTGGCAGATCCGGGCATTATCGGCATTTCCAGTGGGGCAGGCTTTGCAGCCGTGCTGGTGACCGCTTTTGCGCCGCAATGGTATTTTTTTACGCCCCTGGCGGCATTTTTGGGGGGCGTGATTGCCTTCTTGCTGGTCTACTGCCTGTCTTGGAAGGGCGGCCTCAGCCCGCTTCGGATCATCCTGACCGGCGTGGCGGCAGACGCTTTGTTTACAGGCCTTGCAAGCGCTTTCAATTCCATGTCCGGCAAAGATATGTCCGGCGTAGCCGCCATTGTGGAAGCCAATATTACGCAGAAGACCTGGGAGGATGTATCTACCTTATTCCCTTATATTGCAGCCGGCCTGTTCCTGGCAGCGCTTTTTCTTGGGGAATGCAACCTGCTGTCTCTGGAGGATAAGACGGCACGGAGCCTGGGGATTAATGTCAATACCACACGCATCTGCATTTCCCTGATTGCCGTGCTTCTGGCAAGCATCTCCACAGCAATAGCGGGAGCCATCAGTTTCCTTGGGCTTATCGTGCCGCATATCGGAAGAATCCTCGTAGGAAGCGACCACAGGGCGCTGATGCCCTTTTCTGCACTGGCGGGGGCTTTTACATTCCTGCTGGCAGATACCATTGGGCGAACGGCCGCCGCCCCGCATGAGGTGAGCGCGGCTGTGGTTATGAGCGTTGCAGGAGGCCCGTTCTTTATTGTCCTGCTGAGGAGGTCTAAAAAGTATGCAAGCTAAAACTGCAAAGCCCGCAACGAAGGCCATACCTGCCTTTTTCCACTGAGGAGGTCTAAAAGTATGCCAACAAAACAAGCAAAAACGAAAAAACTGGCGATGGAAGTAAAAAACCTGTCTTTTTCTTATGGAAACAATAGGATTCTGCAGGGAGCATCCCTGGAAATAGAAAACGGGAAGATTACCACGATTATGGGCGCCAACGGATGCGGCAAATCCACGCTGTTTTCCCTAATGACCAAAAATCTGGTCCCGGCCAGGGGAAAGGTGCTTTTATATGGCAGAGATATCTGCGGCATGCAGCTTTCAGAATTTGCCAAAAAAGTCTCTATTGTACACCAATATAATACTTCTACGGACGACATTACCGTGGAGCGGCTGGTGGGGTTTGGCAGGACGCCCCACAGGAAACTCTTTGGCGGGTGCAGGGAGGAAGATATGCAGCTGATTGAGTGGGCGATGGAAGTTACCGGTATTACCAGCTACCGGGAGCGGGAAGTGGCAAAGCTGTCCGGGGGACAGCGGCAGCGTGTGTGGATAGCCATGGCGCTGGCGCAGAATACAAAGATCCTGTTTCTGGATGAACCGACAACTTATCTGGATATCCGCTACCAGATTGAGATATTGAATCTGGTACAAAAATTAAACCGGGAGTTCGGCATCACAATCGTTATGGTGCTGCATGACATTAATCAGGCCATTCACTTTTCTGACCAGATCATTGGTCTGGCGGCAGGGAAGGTTTTGGTTAAGGGAGCGCCTGGGAATGTGATTTCTGCAGAATGCATCCAAAAGCTCTATGGGATTGAACTGGGCGTGACAGAAATTGACGGGAAAAAATTTGTGCTGACCGTATGACGGGATAGCATAATATATTGCACGATCCCCCATAAAGTTGTATAATAAAAATGTCACAGAAAGACCTTACAGAATGAAAGGAGAGTATTACAATGTCTGATTCAACTACATGTCTGGAAAAGCAGCCACTGTCAGATGAGCTTCTGAACAAGATGGATGCTTACTGGAGGGCTGCCAATTATCTTTCTGCAGGCCAGCTTTATTTATTGGACAACCCACTGCTGAAAGAGCCTTTAACCATGAACCATGTGAAGAAGAAAATCGTGGGCCACTGGGGGACAGTGCCAGGGCAGAACTTTATCTATGTCCACTGCAACCGTGTGATTAAGCGCTATGATCTTGACATGATTTATCTTTCCGGCCCCGGCCATGGCGGAAACTTCATGATTGCCAATACTTATATGGAAGGCACTTACAGCAAGGTTTATCCAAACATCAGCCAGGACGAGGAAGGCATGAAGAAAATGTTCAAGCAGTTTTCCTTCCCTGGCGGCGTGCCCAGCCACTGTGCGCCTGAGACGCCTGGATCCATCAATGAGGGCGGCGAGCTGGGGTATTCTATCGCCCATGCTTTTGGCGCTGTGCTGGATAATCCCGACTTAATCGCGGTTGCCGTTGTCGGCGATGGCGAGGCAGAAACGGGCCCGCTTGCCACTTCCTGGCATTCCAATAAGTTCTTAAATCCGGTTACGGATGGGGCTGTGCTGCCGATTATGCACCTGAACGGCTATAAGATCAGCAACCCGACGATTTTCTCACGTATTTCCCATGAGGAAATGGAAAGCTTCTTCAAGGGCTGCGGCTGGAAGCCTTACTTCGTGGAAGGCGATGAGCCAATGGAGATGCACCGGAAGATGGCGGAGGCCATGGACAAGGCGATTGAAGAAATCAAAGCCATCCAGAGCCATGCGCGCACAGAAAACGACCCAGAAAGGCCGGTTTGGCCAATGATCGTACTACGTACGCCAAAAGGGTGGACAGGGCCGAAGTTCGTAGACGGACAGCAGATTGAAGGCACCTTCCGCGCCCATCAGGTTCCGATGTCTATGGAGAAGCCGGAGCATCTTGACCAGCTGAAGGAATGGCTGGAAAGCTACCGCCCGGAGGAACTTTTTGATGACAACGGACGCCTGATTCCAGAACTGGAGGAGCTTGCGCCGAAGGGAACCGCACGCATGGGCGACAACCCACATGCCAACGGCGGCTTGCTGCTGAAGGACCTGCGCCTGCCCGACTTCCGCGAATATGGCATTGAAGTGCAGCCAGGGCGCACCAAGGCACAGGATATGATTGAGCTTGGACGCTATATCCGTGACATTTTCAAGCTCAACAAGGAAAACCGCAACTTCCGTATCTTCGGGCCGGATGAGACGATGTCCAATCGCCTGTACCATGCATTTGAAGAAGAGAACCGTGACTGGAATGCAGAGATGTTAGACAATGACGACTGCCTGGCAAGGGATGGGCGCATTATGGACAGCATGCTCAGCGAGCATATGTGCGAGGGCTGGCTGGAAGGCTACCTGCTGACCGGACGCCATGGTTTCTTTGCAAGCTATGAGGCATTTATCCGTATTGTGGACTCCATGGCAGCGCAGCATGCAAAATGGCTGAAGGTTACCAACCAGCTTTCCTGGAGGCAGCCAATCGCTTCCCTGAACTTTATCCTGACTTCCAATGTATGGCAGCAGGACCACAACGGATTTACCCACCAGGATCCCGGATTCCTTGACCATATCACCAACAAGAAGGCAGACGTTGTGCGCATGTACCTGCCGCCAGACACCAACTGCCTGCTGTCCTGCTTCGACCACTGCATCAAAAGCAAGAACTATGTGAATGCGATTGTGGCTTCCAAGCATCCCAGCTGCCAGTGGCTGACCATGGAGCAGGCTGTAAAGCACTGTACACAGGGTATCAGCATCTGGGATTGGGCAAGCAGCGACAAGGGCGACGAACCGGATGTCGTAATGGTAAGCTGCGGCGACACGCCGACCTTAGAGACCATGGCAGCCGTTACCATCCTGCGGGAAGAGATGCCGGAGCTGAAGGTACGCGTCATCAATGTTGTGGATCTGTTCAAGCTGGAATCTGACGCCAAGCATCCGCATGGCTTAAGCGACAGGGAATATGACATGCTGTTCACCAAGGATAAGCCAATTATCTTTGCTTTCCATGGCTATCCAACCCTGATCCATGAGCTGACCTACAACCGCCATAACCGCAACCTTTCCGTGCATGGCTATCTGGAAGAAGGTACGATTACTACGCCGTTTGATATGCGTGTCCAGAACCAGATTGACCGCTTTAACCTTGTAAAGGATGCCGTTATGCACCTGCCGCAGCTGGGCAACAAGGGCGCGCATCTGGTACAGAAAATGAACAACAAGCTGATTGAACACAAGCAGTATATTACCGAATATGGACAGGATTTGGAAGAGATCCGTAATTGGGAATGGACAATGTAGGATTGGCAGCTGTTCCATCTTGGCTGAGGCACTTGTGCTGAGACGTAAGTACATAATATAGAAATTTAAAAACCCCGGACTGTGGCGTGGCAGGATCTGGGGTTTTTAAATTTTTTAACTTCTTTTGAGATATTTTCCCTCCCTCAGTTGTTTTCTTTATATAGGAGGTACAGATTATGAAATACACAGAGAAACAGAAGGCGCTGGAATGCTACCAGAAGCACAAAGACATGATCTACAAGCTGGCATGGGCTTACTGCAAGGATGCATACCAGGCAGAGGATGTATTTCAGGAAGTATTTTACAAATATCTGGTTTCCCATCCCAAGTTTAAAACGGTTGAACATGAAAAGGCCTGGTTTATCCGGATCACCATCAATATCTGTAAGAACTTCCTGAAAAGCAAATGGAACCGGGATATCCTGCATCTAGAGGAATGGGACAGAAAGCAGGAAGGACCTGAAGAGTCTGGCGACGCTTTTGACACATTGAAAAATGCCATTCTGGATTTGCCAGAAAAATACCGCGTACCGATACATCTGTACTACTATGAAGAGTACTCTGTGCGCGAGATTGCACATCTTCTGCACAAAAGCGAGAGTACCATCCAGACACAGCTGCAGCGTGGAAGGGAAAAAATCAAACACACACTTGAAAGGAGTGAACGACATGATGTTGGAGCATAACACTTACAGAGAGGCTATTTCAGACGTAAAATTACCCGATGACGTAGGCATGGAAATCATGGAAGGCGCCATCCGCAGGAAAGAGCAGCGCACCCAGAAGCTGCGGGCGCGGGCCATTGCCGCGATTGCCGCAACCTTCATTATCGCCTTTGGCGCAAACGGCATCTGCTATGCGCAGACCGGGATGAATATCTGGGATCTCCTGGGAGCCACCTACCATAAGACAGAAGAGGCCACTGCCGCTAACCTAGCGGAAGGCTTCCAGAAAAGCGGCCAGACCATTACTTATGGGAACCTGCAATTCACCCTGGAATACTATTATTTCGACCCCATTAACTGCGAAGCATACTATTCCATCCGCACAGATTCCCTGGATGGGACGCCATTAAACTTAGAAAACATAGCAGACTCAGACATTTCCCACGAGTGGACGTTCGGATCCTCACCAAATCGGAAGGGAGGATTTGAACCTGGCGGATGGACCAGCAACGGACCGATATCGCCTTCCTATGTAAATGATGCGCATACTGCCATCCAAATGTTTTACCATGACGTCTATACTTATGAAAATGAGGGAAGCCCGGAAGATACCATGGAAGTCTTCCTTAATGTAAGAGACGGTGAGGAAGCAGAAAATGGCATTACCTATTATAAGTACAAAAAAGCAGAGGGTTCCTTCCTGCTCAAGCCAACTGGCCAGCTTAAATCCCTCTATGCAGACGGCAGCTCTATGGATGGCTGCACAACGATTAAGGTTACGACTGGCGGGATCTGCCTGTATTTCCACAATAATATTGGCTATAACCCAGAAGAGTATCCGTTCCATCTGATTACACTGAAAATGAAGGACGGAACCAACTACTATGTATTCGACGCCCCGCCCGAAGGATGGGAACCGCTTGATAGGGAAGCGCTTGATGCCAGCGGCAACTTCCAAGATACCGGATACCGGACGCCGGATGGGGAAGAAATCCCCCGCGAATCTATCCTCGGCCAGTTCTCCGGCGGCGGTGGCGGCGGCGGAAAGTATATGTGGAATTATGAATTTTCCGGCACATTCAACTCCCTGATTAATGTAGATGATATCGCAGGCATCTATGTGGATGGTGTAGAAATGCCATTAATGTAACTTTTGCTTTCATAACTCAGGGCAGTATGAGAAGGCTCGGATAAGAAAGCCAAACTATCGTCAAACTGATAAATTATCCCCCATTGCCAATTCCTCAAGGCAATGGGGGATTTCTTTTACTATCAAAGCACAAATTCCAGGTGCCGCTATGCAATCTGGATGCACTCACTTTTTCCGATGTAACCACATCATGGCACAAGTCCCAGATGCTGGTATGCAAACTCTGTCACCACCCTGCCCTTCGGCGTACGGTTCAGGAAGCCATTCTGCACCAGGTATGGCTCATAGACATCCTCAATTGTCCCAGCATCCTCACCCAGAGAGGCCGCAAGGGTATCCAGCCCCACCGGCCCCCCCTGGAACTTCTCTATCATGGCCATCAGCAGCTTGCGGTCATTCTGATCCAGACCCATCTTATCCACTTCCAGCAGATCCAGGGCAAAGGACGCAATCTCTTTGGTAATCCTGCCCTCATATTTTACCTGGGCAAAATCCCGCACCCGCTTCAGCAGTCGGTTTGCCAGCCTAGGCGTCCCCCGGGAACGCCTTGCCAATTCAAAGGCTCCTTCCCCGTCAATCTCCACCGCCAGCTTAACGGCTGAATGACGGACGATTGTCTCCAACTCCTGCGGCGTGTAGAACTCCAGATGGTCAACGACCCCAAAGCGGTCCCGCAAAGGCGCAGACAAAAGCCCTGCCCTGGTGGTTGCCCCTACCAGGGTAAAATGGGGCAGGTCCAGGCGGATGGAACGTGCTGTCGCTCCTTTTCCAATCATAATATCAATCACATAGTCCTCCATGGCGGGGTACAGAACCTCTTCCACCTGGCGGTTCAGGCGATGAATCTCATCCACAAACAGGATATCCCCTTCCTGCAGGCCGCTTAGGATTGCCGCCATTTCCCCGGGCTTGCCAATCGCAGGGCCTGAGGTGATTTTCATATGCACACCCATTTCATTGGCGATAATCCCTGCCAGGGTCGTCTTCCCCAGGCCGGGCGGCCCGTACAGCAGCACATGATCCAAGGACTCCCCCCGCTGCCGGGCGGCCTCAATGTAAACCTTCAGCATCTTCTTTACTTTTTCCTGCCCGATATATTCCTCCAACCTCTGCGGGCGCAGGCTAGTCTCCATCAACTGATCCTCTTCCTGCGCCTGGGTAGAAATCACACGTTTCTCCATGGAAATCCTCCTATTTTTTAAGGGGCGTGCAGCAACTGATCCGGCCTATCCAAAGATCATGGCCCTCTCCCCCCACCATTCCCTGGTTTCCTGCTCTCACTGTAAAACGGAAGCCAAATATCCATACAGGCATGGCTATTTTCCTTATTGCTTGCGGGAATAAAAAGCTGCCGCACCAAAACAAACTACGTTCTCAATGCAGCAGCTGATACCATTACAGCACCTATGAAAAGTAACTAACCCATACCATCACAATATATATTTCATACCTCTCAGAAACTTATTTCTTCGCAGCATATCTGCCCACGTCCTTGATGGAGAAGCTGATACGTCCCATCTTGTCCTTGCCGAGGCAGACAACCTTCACCATGTCCCCCAGCGTCAGCACGTCTTCTACCCGGTTGATGCGTTCCCTGGAAATCTTGGAAATATGCACCATGCCTTCTTTGCCAGGGGCAAACTCCAGAAATGCGCCAAATTCCTTGATGCTGACAACCTTGCCGATGAAGAACTGCCCTTCCTCAAAGTCTGTGGTAATAATCTCAACCATTTCCACAGCCTTGTCCATCATCTCCTTCTCTGTACCGCAGATGGAGACAGCGCCTTCATCGTTGATGTCAATCTTCACCCCGGTCTGCTCAATAATGGCATTGATGGTCTTGCCCCTCTGGCCTACCACATCCCCAATCTTGGCTGGGTCAATTTGAATCTGCACAATCTTCGGCGCCAGCTCACCCACTTCCTTGCGGGGCTCTGCGATGGCCTTGGACATCACTTCATCCATAATATACAGCCTGGCTTCCCGCGTCCTGCGGATGGCTTCTTCTACGATTGGCCGGGTCAGGCCATGAATCTTGATATCCATCTGGATCGCTGTAATCCCTTCATGCGTACCGGTCACCTTGAAGTCCATATCCCCGAAAAAGTCTTCCAGCCCCTGGATATCGGTCAGCACCAGGTAATCATCGTCTGTTTCCCCGGTCACAAGCCCGCAGGAAATGCCGGCCACCATCTTCTTAATCGGCACGCCTGCTGCCATCAGCGCCATACAGGAAGCACAGGTAGAGGCCATGGAAGTCGAGCCGTTAGACTCAAAGGTCTCTGATACCGCACGGATGGCATAGGGGAACTCCTCTTCACTTGGAAGCACTGGAATCAGCGCACGTTCCGCCAGGGCGCCATGCCCGATTTCACGCCGCCCCGGCCCCCTGCTGGGCTTTGTCTCGCCTACAGAATAAGAGGGGAAATTATAGTGGTGCATATAGCGCTTATTCACTTCATTCTCATCCAGGCCGTCAATCCGCTGCACCTCTGACAACGGCGCCAGGGTCACAACATCGCAGATCTGCGTCTGCCCACGGGTAAACATCGCCGAGCCATGGACGCGTGGAATAATGTCCACTTCCGCTGCCAGCGGACGGATCTGGTCAATCGCCCGCCCATCTGGACGCTTATGGTCTTTTAAGATCATCTTGCGGACGGTCTTTTTCTGGTACTGGTAAATAGCCTCATCCAATACCTCCAGCCATTCTTCCTTCTCTGCAAAGGCTTCTTCCAGCTGCTCTGTAATCTGGCGGATATTCTCTTCCCGCACCTGCTTGACATCCGTAAACACAGCCTCTTCCATTTTCTCCGGCGGCACCAGTTCGCGGATAGCTGCAAACAGCTCTTCCGGCACGGCGCAGCTTGTATACGTATGTTTCGGCTTGCCAACCTCAGCCACAATCTCATTGATAAAGGCAATAATCTCTTGGTTGATGGAATGCGCCTGATAAATGGCCTCGATCATCTTCTCTTCAGGAACCTCATTAGCCCCGGCCTCAATCATAATTACCTTCTCGCTGGTCGAAGCCACGGTCAGGTTCAGATCTCCATTCTTCCACTGCTCCTGCGATGGGTTGACCACAAATTCCCCATCTACCATTCCCATCTGGGTGGTCGCGCAAGGGCCGGCAAAAGGAATATCAGAAATGCTGGTCGCAATCGCAGACCCCAGCATCGCCACCAGCTCCGGGCGGCACTGTGGATCCACGCTCATTACCAGGTTATTCAACGTTACGTCATTGCGGTAGTCCTTTGGGAACAGCGGACGCATTGGGCGGTCAATCACGCGCGACGTCAGGATGGCATTTTCAGACGCCTTGCCTTCCCTCTTATTGAAGCCTCCCGGGATCTTGCCCACGGAATACAGCTTTTCTTCATATTCTACGCTCAGGGGGAAGAAATCAATCCCTTCCCTGGGCTTATCGGATGATGTGGCCGTACACAGCACAACGGTATCCCCATAATGCATAAAAGCCGCCCCATTTGCCTGGGCTGCTACCCTTCCGATATCTACCTGCAGCGTACGTCCTGCCAATTCCATTGTAAATTTTTTGTACATTTTTTCTTTTTGCTACTCCAAATGATAACCTTCCTAATATCCGGATTTCTCTCTGTAGCTCTCCTTTCCTAAATAAAATAACACTTGCCAATCATTGATTATAAGCTGCATTAACCCATATTAGCGCCTAAACTTCCTTTTCGAAGATACCGAAACTACTGAGCTGGGTACAAACCCTCCCCATCCTTATACACAGCTCAGTGGTCTCGGAACCTTTCTCTGCCTTCCAGGCGCTATCCAACTCCCCGTCCCCCTTACTCCGACAGCCAGATACCAAGGCAGCAATAACAAAGCGGCATAATTCCTCATACTGCCGTGTACATCCTATGATACTGGACGGCAAATCAACCTGACGCCCAGTATAATTCGAAAATAGAGCGGAACCCCCGCTCTATTTTCCGAAAAAGGACATGCTCCTTATTTACGAATCCCTAACCGTTCAATCAGGGTACGGTAACGGCCGATATCCGACTTCTTCAGATATGCCAGCATGCCGCGCCTCTGCCCTACCATTTTCAAAAGCCCGCGCCTGGAATGGTGATCCTTGGGATTCTGCTTTAAATGCTCTGTCAGTTCCTGGATCCTGGCTGTCAGGATAGCCACC
>Ga0137306_101861_pt1 | contig 19709 bp, 21 predicted proteins | sample Inofroosms_March_FD_97187 | JGI IMG/M metagenome (GOLD analysis project Ga0137306, IMG submission 97187) | Mouse cecal microbial communities from Vienna, Austria - N-Acetylneuraminic and N-Acetylglucosamine D2O microcosms_March | ecosystem: Host-associated > Mammals > Digestive system > Large...
CCGCTGCCGCTGCTTTCCACCGTTTCATCGTCTGTTGTCCTCCTTATTTTGTGATCGCCACATACTCTACAGAATCGACCACTCCGTCTGTAATGATGAAGGACAGGGTGGATTTTTCCTTTGTGTAAGTATATACTCCGTATTCTTCTGTATACTGATCCCCGTATGCCGCCAGCATGTCCGCCTCGGAAGACCCGATGCGGATGCCCTCCGGCGTGGAGACGGAATCATCCGTAAAATATACGGAGTTCACGTAGTCCACATTCTTTATGGGGTAGGTATAGAGATCGAATCCGCTGTAGCTGTAGATCTTGTCAAGACCCTTGAAAGCGCAGCTGGGCGACTCCGCATAATTGCTCCAGGCCCCCAGTCCGTCCAGGATCACCGCCACATCCTCATTCATTCCGATGGTAACGCCGCCGCTCTGGAACAGGTAACCGCTGTGCTTCACTTCTGCCCTGGTCTCCGCCTCGGTCTCCAAAACCGTGGTCTCCTCCGGAGTGGCCGCTTCCGTGGCAGTCTCTTCCTCCGTTGTCTCTTTTCCGGCCGTCTCATCTGCCTGAGACTGGTCTGCTTCTTTCGTCTCCGCAGATGAGGAAGTCTGTGTTTCTGCCTGAGACTCTTCATCCCTGCTTCCGTTCTCTTCTCCCCGGGTCTCCTCTGCCGCGGCTGAGGTCTCCGCCTGGGTGTTTGCCGCTTCCGTCTCCTGACCGCTGCCGGAACAGCCCGTCATCTGAAGTCCCGCGGCCAGAAGGGCAGCCAAAAGATAGTATCCTTTTCTCATACTTTTTACTCCTCATGAAATTTTCTAATATATCCATACTGCTTCAGATCTTCTTCCTGTTCCTGCTTCATCCGGCTGTAAAAGGCTTCCTTTTCCTCCCAGATCTGTTCCAGACGGGAATCCCCCCTGTGGCCTTCCAGACCATATTCGTCTCTCAGGATCTCTCCGAAATACCGGGTCAGCTTCTCCGCCCCCGACAGGTTCAGGTGAAGGCCTCCATCGTAAGTGTCTGTCTGAAAATCCAGTCCCACCTCCTTTTGCAGGTCAAGAAAATTGATATATCTGATCTGATTCTTCCCGGCGTACTCCTCCATCTGTTCGTCCCACTGGTCATACCAGGATGGATAGACAGACGGCGCTTTGATAAGGATCAGCTGGATATCATGGTCCCGGCACAGTGCGGTGATCTTGTCCAGATACTCATAGGCCCTGTGGCCGAACTGATAGTTGCCGAGCTTTTTGTCTTTAGGAAATTTTCCCGCAGGTTTCGTGTCCACCCGCATATAATAGCCGTTATGAGACACCTTGTCCCTGTAAAACAGATATTTCCAGTCATCCCCTGTCAGTTCGCTCCATCTGGAATGGTAGCGGAGCAGGGGGATGACATACTCGATAAAATGTTCTTCCTCCGTCATGGAAGCCCGGATATCCCTCACCTTGGACATGGACCATTTCATCCCGTCCAGGGTCATCCGGTTATATGCCTCTTTCTGAGGCTCATCATACTTCATGGCCAGTACGTTAAACACCACTACCCTGGGGGTCTCGTACTTTAAGGTTTCTTCCAGAAGATAATAGGACTGCCAGATCAGCTGCTGGGCGCTTCCCCTGATATAGCTTGTAATCCCATAGTCCTGCCACAGAGTTATGGGAGAAAAATTTTCATAGACTTCACAGTCTCCGATGAAGATCACGTCATGATCTGCGGTCTCCTCATAGTACTCGGCAATCAGAGCCCCCTCCACAATGTCTCCCATATATTTTGGCTTCAGAAGACAGGTCAGAAATCCCAGGACTGCCGCTGCCGCCGTCATCAGGAAGATTCCTGTAATGATTCTTCTCCTCATGGTGTCTCTCCTAAAACTGATTATAGATAAACTGACTGGAATCATATCCCACGCCGTAAGCGCCTATAATAAGGGTGCACAGAAACAGTCCGTAAATAAGGACACAGCGCACAACGGCCGGTCCGGCCGCCAGCTGCTGCCTGACACTGCCTTTCCTTCCCGCCAGGCTTACTGCCGTCAGGATCACGGTCCCGGCCGCCAGAACCCCATAATCGCTTACGGTAAGTCCCACGCTCATGAGACGCCCGTCAAAAAGCTGGGACAGACGGGAATGGATCAGCATGTCCCCGAACATCCGGAACGTGAGAGGCACGTTTCTGTAACAGTCCAGCATTCTTAAAGAACTCATGAGCAGGACTGTCCTGACCACCTGGAACAGGCGGTACCAGAACCTGTCCTTTACGTGGAATTTTCTGTGAAACCGGTCATAGAGAGGTTCGCACTCCTGGGACAAAATGATGATAAGTCCGTTTAAAAGTCCCCACACCACAAAATTCCAGCTGGCGCCGTGCCAGATACCGGTGGTAAACCACACAGCCAGGCTGGCCATGTACACAGGCATCCTTCTGCCCACATGGTCTCCCAGATGCTTTTTGCAGAATCGGGAAAACTTCAGCATGGGCTGGCACACGGACACCGGGTAAAAGATATACTCCGTAAACCAGGCCCCCAGACTGATGTGCCACCTTCTCCAGTACTCCGCAATGTTTTTTGAAAAATAGGGTCTGATAAAATTTTCTCTTACACGAATTCCCAGGACCTGTGCGATTCCCACGGTAATGTCGATCCCTCCTGTAAAATCGGCATACAGCTGAAGGGCGTAAAACATCATCCCCACAAACACGTAGATCCCGTCATAAGTCTCCGGATCGCCTACGATCGTGGTGACGCCGACGAGAATCCTGTCTGCGATCACCAGTTTTTTGAAAAATCCCCACAGGATCCTCTCAAGTCCTAGGCTGATCTCCTGCCAGTTCCACCGATGCTCCGAAAACAGGGTCTCCGTCATCTCGTCAAAACGGTTGATGGGACCCTGGATCAACTGGGGAAAGAAGGACACGAACAGCGCCAGCTTTCCGGGATTGGTCTCCGCCGGATATTTGCCCCGGTATACATCGATCAGGTATCCCATGGTGATAAAGGTATAAAAAGAGATACCCAGAGGAAGAAGAAAGCTTACAAATCCGATCTGTCTCTCACTCCCCGTCAGAGACAGGAGGGCGTTAACATTGGCGATGGCAAAATTCGTATATTTCAGTACTGCCAGAATCCCGAAATTCATAAAAAGCCCCGTCAGCAAAAGCCTCCACTGACGGGATCTGTTCCTGGCCTTGTAGCTTTTCTTCTCCTCTTTGCTCAGCTCTTTCTTATGTTCTTTCAGATAAGCAGCCTGCTCCCTGTGGATCCTGTCTATTCTCAGCGCCAGTATGTAAGTGCTTCCGGTGGTCAGCAGGATAAACAGACAGTTCTTCCAGCCTGACACGGCGTAGAACACATAGCCGGCAGCCAGCAGCAGCTTCCACTGATGTCTGGCCGGTATAATGTAATACAGGAAAAACAGAAGGAGCAGAAAGCCAAGGAATTCGTATGATGTAAATAACATGTCTGTCCTCTTCTCTCCGCCTTAGTCCTCGTCCTCCAGGCGGCATACCAGTTCCCAGAGGGCTCCGGCCGAATTAAAATTCTCCGGCACAATATGCTCTGCACCGATTTTTATGTCAAACTCCTGGCTGATCTCTGCGATCACGGATACGATATCAAAGGAATCCAGGATCCCGTCGTCGATCAGAGTGTCGCAGGTTTCAAAATCCACATCCGGGTGCAGATTTTTCAGTATGGTTATGATCTCATCCATCATTTACTCTCCTTTATCCGTTCTTTTAAAGCGATACGGTCGATCTTGCCGTTGGCCGTAAATGGCATCCGGTCAATCTGTTCGATCCGGTTCGGCAGCATATACCTGGGCAGCCGTTCCTTCAGATATCCCATGATCCCGGCGGCCCCTGCCGTCCCCATATAAAAGAGAACGATCTTCGCCGCCTCAATATCATAGATGCAGGCAGACATCTTCACCTCGTCCATACTGTTTGCGTGGACCTCGATCTCTCCCAGTTCGATCCGGTGCCCCATATGTTTGATCTGATAATCCTTTCTCGATACAAACACCAGCTCTCCCCGGTCATTGTATCTTCCCACATCTCCGGTCCGGTATACGATCTCCGGATAACAGGGATTCAGAGGATTCTGAACAAATGCCTCCTCCGTCTTCTCCCTGTTGTTATAATAACCCATGGTCACCGCCGTGCCCCTGATGACGATCTCCCCCTCATCTGCCAGGCAGTCTTCGTCGTCCAGCAGGAGGATCTCCGTGTTCCGGAAAGGACGGCCCACAGGCATCACGTCATCCAGACCGAACTCCCGGTCCACCTTAAAGTAACAGGACATCCCTGTGGCTTCCGTAGGGCCGTAGAGATTGAAAAACTCTGCCCCCGGAACCGCCTCTTTCCAGATATGATACTGGCGTATGGGAAATACTTCGCTTCCGAAAGCGATGGTCTTTAAATGCTCCGGCTTTACGGTGTCAAAGGTTCCGAAGGAAGAGATCATGGTCAGAGCCGACACCACCCAGCATATGGTGTTTACCTTATGCTCATTTAAAAATTCCACCAGACGCACGGGAAACATGAACAGGGATCTGGGCACAATATAAGTGGTCGCCCCGAACATCATGGTAGGATACAGTTCTTTCAGGCAGGCATCAAAATAAAACGGGCTCTGATTGGCAAAAACCGTATGTTCCCCGAATCCCAGGACCTCAGACAGGTTTTCCACATAGTCCAGAATGCTGCGGTGACAGGCTACCACTCCTTTGGGAACTCCCGTGGACCCGGAGGTAAACACCACATAAACGGGATCCACATCCAGAGCCCGGTCCCTGATCTCTGACAGCGCTTCCTCGTCAGCCCCATGACGGATCATATCCGAATACAGAAAGATCTCTCCCTGAAAATCAAGCTTCTCCATGGCAGTCCTGGTCTTCTCATCACAGATCACTGCCCGTGAGCCCGTATTCTCCAGGATCAGTTTCATACGGTAGACAGGCATCTCCTCGTCAAGAGGAACATAGAAATCCCCTCCATAGACCGTTCCGAAAAACGCGGCCACCGTATCCGGAGACTTCTTCATAAAGACAGCCACCGGTTCCCTGCAGATCCCCCTGGAATGCAGAAAGCTTCCGATGGACCTGCTCCGCTCAAAAACCTGCCGAAATGTAAGAGCCGTCCTGTCGTCGGCATAAGCAGTCTTATCCGGCACTCTGGCCACGGTCTTCTCCAGATATTCCAATATGTTTGTCTGCATGGTGTCGCTCCTTTTTTCCGAATCTGTTTCCCTTACTTATTATAGCGTATTTTGTGAGGCTGTCAACAAAAAACGACATTACTCTGACAAGTACAGGGACCGGCGCGCTGCGCCGACCCCTGTACCGGAATCTTCTAGTTTTCTTTTATCTTGACTACGATCTTTTTCACATGGCCCGGCTGTCCGTCGGCCGCCTTGGGCTTATGGCCATCCCATGGATTGAAGATCATATACTCTCCGCCGTGTACCGCAACCCGCAGGCCTGCCACGGAATTGTCAAATTTTACCACATCCTTCTCCTCGTTATAGGGTCCGGAAGCCGTCAGCTGATCAACCGGCGCGTAGGTCATAACCTCGCACCCTTCAATAATATACTGAATATCCGTATAATTTTTATGAGCCTCATAAGCTGCCTCTTCCCAGGGGATGGTATCATACTCCATCACATTGGCATAGACATTTTTGCCGTCGATCTCGTATTTCCCGTTTTCAAGAGTTTTTAAATCATGGCTCTTTAAAAAATCCACAGCCTTCGCATATCTGTCCCCAATGCCAAGGTTTCTGTAAAAATCCAGATTTGCCGCCAGATCAAGAATCATCGTTTCTACCTCCTATGGTGTATTTATCTTAAGTATACACCACAAACCAGGGCTTCCACAATCCCCTATTTAAAAAATTCATGTCCCTCATAACGAAACAGAAACTTAAGTCTCCCGTCAAACCACCGGACCGCGCTGTTTCTCGATGCGCCCCTGTTCATAAAGTACAGGGCTCCCTGAGAATAATCTTCCCCTGCCAGAGCCCGGCCTACGCTCTCTACCGTCTCTTCCGTCACCTGACAGCTGTTGATGGTGCCGTTGGACACGGGAGAAAACTGAGAAGGCTGATATACCACCTCTCTGACGGTATCGGGAAATTCCTCGCTTCTGACCCGGTTCAGCACCACATTGGCCACCAGGATCTTTCCCTTGTCATCGCAGATACCGGCTTCGGCCTCCACAATCTTTAAAAGTACCTGATAATCTTCTCTGTCCATGGACAGAGACGGCTTTCCAGAAAACGGCGTCTCCCGCTTCTTCTCTTCCAGTCGTTCCCCCGGATCTCTGCCCTGTATTTTTTTCTCTATGGTTTTGGGAAGGTTTCCCGACGGTTTTTTAGGCCCGTCTTCCTCCTCTGACACGGGAAGTCTGTCTGTCTCCTGCCCGGCCTGTTTATCGTATTCTTCTGCCAGAAGTTCCTCTGCCGTCTCTTTTGCAGCCGTCGGATCGCCGGTCCCTGCAAATGCCGTCAATGTCTCAGGTCCTTTTCCTCCGCCCATGCCGCTTGCGGTGAGCAGAATAATGATCAGCACCGACAGCACTGACACAAGGACCGTTGTATTGCCATGAGTTCTCAGCATAATTCTCCCTCTTTTCTCGAAAATCCGTCGAAAAACAGAAGTTTTCTCCCACTTTTATCCGGATTTCTCGGTTAATCCTGGCTATTATATGGGAACAGGTCACAAAAAGTCAATGCCTTTACCTGAAGTTCGGCACTTTTTCGGGTGGCAATTTTTACACTTTTGCATTATTTATTAAAATTATACGAATAATATCCGTAATATATTTCTGGTTTTATTTAAATATATGTATTATATTTTACGTAATTATTTCATTTTTGTTAAATTTTAACTCTGTATGCGGCGGCAGTTCAGGGAGACTTCACAGTTATGCTGCCCCATCCCTTTCTCAAATATCGAGCAGGGGAGGCTTTTTCCCTACTCGTCGCGTGGCCCCCGTGCCGCTGACAGGCGGCAATACTCCTTTCGGGGGCCTGCGCATAAAAAAAGGAAGCCCTTTCTTTATCCGGCTTCCTTTTATGTCAATTTGTATTTAAGGCGAAACAATCTTTCCGGCCGCGGCACAGGCTGCCGCAGCCATGGGAGAGGCAAGATAGATCTCCACTTTTGAAGTTCCCATACGGCCCAGGAAATTTCGGTTGTTGGTGGCAACCACCCTCTCTCCGTCACAGAGGATGCCTCCCGTCCGGCCGCAGCACAGGCCGCATCCCGGATGAGTGATCACGGCCCCTGCCTGAGCAAGGGTCTTTAAGATCCCTCTGGCAGCCGCTTCCTCATAGATTTTTCTGCTGGCCGGGGTCACGATCAGTCTCACATAAGGGGCCACTTTCCTGCCTTCCAGCACTCTGGCGGCAGCCTCCAGATCCTCCAGACGTCCGTTGGTACAGGAACCGATAAATACCTGATCGATCACCGTCCCCTCCAGCTGACTGATGTCCCTGATCTTATCCACCTGAGAGGGACAGGCCATGACCGGAACAAAATCCTCTCCCCGGTAGGTCATGACGCGGCAGTATCCCGCATCCTCATCGCCTGTGAGACTCTTCTGGAATCCGTCAAGCTCCGTCTCACAGTACCGGGCCGTCTTTTCGTCAGGAGTAAACAGCGCACATTTGGCTCCGGCCTCGATTGCCATGTTGGCCATGGTCATCCGGCTGCTGACGGTCATGGACTCTACTCCGGAACCCGTAAACTCCAGAGCCCGGTAAGTAGCTCCGTCGGCTCCCAGATCCCCGATGATCCTCAGGATCACATCCTTGGACATCACATTGGGCGCCAGCTCCCCCTCAATGACGACCCTGATGGTCTCCGGCACCTTTACCCACAGACTTCCCGTCCCCAGGATCGCCGCCATCTCCGTGTACCCGATACCTGTGGAAAAGGCTCCCACACAGCCGTAGGTCGTAGTATGGCTGTCCGTGCCGAAGACCACGTGTCCCGGCTTCACATATCCTGCTTCCGTCATCAGCTGATGACAGATCCCGTCGCTCCGGTGAACATTGGGAATCCCGTATGTTCTCGCAAACTCGTCTCCTGCTCTGTAGTGGCGAATATCATCCTGCTGACTGGCAGGAACCAGATGGTCGTAGATCAGTACCACCTTCTCGGGATCCCACACCTTCTCAAATCCCATCTCGTGAAACTTGCCCACAATAAAGGGGATCATGATATCGTCAAGCATCACCCGATCCGGGAAAACCGTCACGATATCCCCCGGCTTCACGGAAGCTCTGCCTGTATTGTGAGAAATGATCTTCTCGATGATCGTCTGTCCCATATCCGTCCTCCCTCCTCATCCGGCCAGGCCATTGCGTCTCTGCATGGCCTTCACCAGTCCTCCGGCATTGATAATCTCCACCAGATTGTCAGGCAGCGCCGCAATGGGATAGGACTTTCCGTCAAAAACAATATCCCGGTTCACGGTCACGGTGATCTCCTGTCCCTCTTCTATGCGGTCATACAGATCAGGCTGTTCGATGAGAAGGAGACCGTTATTGATGGAGTTGCGGAAAAAAATCCGTGCAAAGGATTTGGCCACGATGCACCGGATCCCCAGGGCTTTGATCACCTCCGGAGCCTGCTCTCTGGAAGAACCGCAGCCAAAATTTTTCCCTGCCACGATCATATCTCCCTTTTTTATCTGACCTGCCAGCTCAGGCCTCAAGGGACTGAATCCGTACTGCTTCATATCTTCGATGGTCTTCAGTGCCAGGTATTCCGTAGGGATGATGATATCTGTGTCGATATCGTCGCCCAGGACCCAGACTCTGCCTGAAAATTGTTCCATGTCAATCCTCTTTCTTCTATAATATAATCTACAGCATACCGGCAGTGCAGATCTCCCCTTTTACTGCCGATGCCGCCACCGTGGCTGCGGAGCCCAGATAGACTCTGGAGCTGGGGTGCCCTGCCCGTCCCTTAAAGTTTCTGGTTCCCGTACTGATCAGCACTTCATTTTCTCCGATCACACCCTGGCAGCTTCCCCAGCACACACTGCAGTTGGGGTTCATGACGATGGCGCCGCTTCTCATAAATGTATCGATCAGTCCCTCCTCCAGAGCCTGAAGATATACTTCCTGACTGGCAGGAACTACCAGAAATCTCACGTGATCCGCGATCTTTCTTCCTTTTACAATGGCGGCGCCCACTCTCAGGTCATCGATACGCCCGTTGTTGCAGGACCCGAGGAACGCCTCGTCGATTCTCACGCCGCACACTTCCTCCACCGGCACTACGTCGTCCACAAAATCCGGCTTTGCCGCCACGGGACGGATCTCTCCCAGATCAAAGGTATATTCCCTGACATAGACCGCATCCTCATCACTCCGGAACACTGCCTTTGGTTTGCGGCCCCTGGCTTCCAGCCAGTCGAGGGCAATCTGATCGGCTTCGAAGAGAGCTGTCTTGGCCCCGGCCTCCACGGCCAGATTGCACAGGACCATACGGTCGTTTACACTCAAAGTACGGGCTCCCGGCCCGCAAAATTCCATGACCTGGTAGCTGACGCCGCTGGCCCCGATCTCACCGATGACAGAAAGCATAAGATCTCTGGGATACACTCCTTCTTTCAGTTCTCCTGTGAGATAAAACCTGACAGTCTCGGGAACCAGCACCCAGGATGTGCCTGTAACCATGCCGTAAAGCAGATCCGTACAGCCCACTCCGGTGCCGAAAGCTCCCAGAGCCCCGTAAGTACAGGTGTGACTGTCTGCTCCGAAGATCAGTTCCCCGGGACATACATAATGCTCCATCATGATCTGATGGCAGACTCCCTTTCCCTCCCAGAAGTCGATCCCGTGCTCCCTGGCAAAATCCCGCATCTTCTTCTGGGAGGCCGCGGTCTTTGCACTGTCCGACGGAACATTGTGATCCACGATGAAGACCATCTTTTTGGGATCCGCAATCCTGGGATTTTTTAATTTATTGTGATACATGTCGACGGTCAGATGGGTGGTACCGTCGTTGGTCATCATCCGGTCCAGATTTACGGTATGGATATCCCCGGCTTTCACCTGGGGTACTCCCGCTGCCCGCGCGATAATCTTCTCTGCAATCGTCATTCCCATAACCTTAAACCTCCTCTTCGTTCAATGAGGCGATGAGACCGCCCTGATTCAGGATCTGCTGCATATAGGGCGGCAGTTTGGTACAGGAATAGACCTTGCCTCCCGCCCTGACGGTTCCCTCTGTCATGGACAGTTCCATCTCATCCCCCGTCTCCACCTGATCCGGCAGCTCTCTGCACACGATCACCGGCAGACCGATATTGATGGCGTTGCGGTAAAAAATACGGGCAAAAGACCTGGCCACCACGGCCTGGATCCCCAGAGCCTTCAGCACTCCGGGAGCCTGTTCCCTGGAAGAGCCGCAGCCGAAATTGTCTCCCCCCACAACATAATCACCGGGTTTCACCTTGTGGGGAAACTCCGGATCCAGGGATTCAAAAGTATGTACTTTCATCTCATCGATGGTGGGCAGAAGCAGATACTGAGATGCGATGATCTGATCTGTGTCCAGGTCGTTGTGAAACTTAAAAATTTTGCCGACAGACATGATGTTCCTCCGATTTTCCGTTTAATTATGATTGTATTATATCATGGGTATTGATATAATGACAATATATAATACTCATGGTTATTATAACGATCAGTTATAAACCGGTTACTGTGAAAAGGAGTTTTCTATGGAACAAAATCTGTCTCAATACCGGATCTTTTATGAAGTAGCCAAAACCGGCAATATTTCCAGAGCTGCCAAAGAGTTGTTTATCAGTCAGCCGGCCATCAGCAAGGCCATCGGAAAACTGGAGGACAGCCTGGATACTGCTCTGTTTACCAGAAACTCCAGAGGCGTCCAGCTGACTGCCGAAGGACAGATCCTGTTCGATCATACAAAACGGGCCTTCGAGGAGCTTGCCAGCGGAGAGACAGAACTGAAGAGGGCCAGGGAATTCCATATGGGCCATATCCGCATAGGAGTCAGCAATACCCTCTGCCGCTATATCATGGTGTCCTACCTGAAAAATTATATAGAGCAGTATCCCCATGTGAAGATCACCATTGAGAGCCAGTCCACCACCCACACCATGAACATGCTGGAACAGCAGAAGATCGATCTGGGACTGGAGGTGGAGCCGCGGCCTCAGAAGAATCTGGTGTTTATGCCGGTTATGGAGATCGAGGACATCTTTGTAGCCTCGCCCGCCTATCTGGACAACTTAAGACTGCGGGAAGGGGAAGATGCCGACCTGTTCCAGTCCGGCAACATCATGCTTTTAGACCGGGACAATATGACCCGCCGCTACATCGACGACTATATGGCTCTGAACCATATCGAGCCCAACAATCTGCTGGAAGTGACCACCATGGATCTTCTCATCGAGTTTGCCCGCATCGGTCTGGGCATCGGCAGCGTAATCAGAGAATTCGTAAAAGAGGATCTGGACTCCGGCCGTCTGGTTCAGATCAGGCTGGACACCCCCATACACAAAAGGACGGTTGGATTCGTATACTACTCCAACCGTCTCTCCGGCGCTCTGACTACCTTCCTCGAATTCGTGCGGTCACATAGCCCGGCTTAGAAGAATCCTGAACAGAAGCAGCAGCAGGGCGTACACGCCGCCTACAACCATGAGCACCTTTGCCGCCGTCACACTGACAAAGCCGCAGGCCAGGATTCCCACATACAGAGCCAGGAACATGGTGTAACCTGCATAGGCCCAGCATCTCAGACCCAGAAGCCGGTTTCTCTCGTCGTTCTCGGCCACTTCCCTCTCCCGTCTCAGCTTCGGGTCTGACAGATACCGTCTGTTTCTCATGACGTTCGCCAGCCCTCCCGCCATGAGCCCGATCCCCAGGCTTCCGTAAAAAGCGGGGATAAACTCTCCTGCCCCCGGTTCCAGATAGAGCACCATGATCTGGCGGTTCTGGAGAACCATAGCTGCCAGAGATAAAACTCCCAGAAGTGTCACACCCATGCCTACCCGGATCCTGTTCCGGCATCTCCTCTCAAAATCAACGGGTACATCCAAAAGCAACCGATTCAGCCACATCTTATGATTCCTCCTCTTCAAATAAAAAAATATCTTCAATCTTCAGATCAAAATATCTGGCGATCCTGTGAGCCAGCTGCAGAGAGGCATTATATTTGCCGTTCTCCAGGGAGATAATGGTCTGTCTGGTAACCCCTACGGCTTCTGCCAGATCCTCCTGGCGGATCTTCTGATCCTTCCGCAATTCCTGTATCCTGTTTTTCATGTCACCACCCTTTTATCTGTCTGAGAAAATGTTTAGTTCCCTTTACATCAAGAAGTATAGCACGCTTTACATTATATGTCAAGCATATTTTACATTTTTCTCAATAAAAGATACCCTCCGTGAACAAGGGTAGGAGAACAAAAAAACAAAGCCTTTGATCTCCAAAGACTTTGCCTTTTCTCCTGCTGTTATCTCATCTCCTGAAGGGAACAGATCCGGATCCCCTCCTCTGCAAATACCTGACGGATCTTCTCAACAAATGCCAGCGCTTTCTCTCCGTCCCCATGGACACAGACCGAATCGGCTTCTATGGGGATATCTTTCCCGGTTATGGCCTTTACTTTTTTCTCCTTCACCATGCGCACCACCCGGCTGATGGCTTCGTCTTCGTCCGTGATCATGGCGCCCTTTTTCCGGCGGTCCACTAAAGTTCCATCCTCCTCGTATGCCCTGTCTGCAAATACCTCCCGGGCCACAGGCAGTCCCAGGTCCTCTGCCGCCCTTACCAGTTCTCCTCCGGACAGGGCCAGCACGATGAGATCCCTGTCAAATTCCCGGATCCCCTGGCAGATGGCCCTGGCCAGATCATAATCCCCGGCCGCCATGTTGTAGAGAGCCCCGTGGGGCTTTACATGCTGCATGGTCACGCCCCGGGCCCGGCAGAATCCGTACAGAGCTCCCAGCTGATAGAGGACATAAGCTTTTGCTTCTTCTGGTGTTACGTTCATGTTCCGCCTTCCGAAGCCCATGAGATCCGGGAAACCGGGATGGGCTCCCACACGGACCCCGGCTTTCTCTGCCAGGGCCAGGGTCTTTTCCATCACCACCGGATCCGAGGCATGATAACCGCAGGCCACATTGGCAGATGAGATCAAAGGGATCACCCTGTCATCCATCCCCAGTGTATATCTTCCGAAGCTCTCTCCCAGATCGCTGTTTAAGTCTACACGATACATGTCCGTCCTCCTATCCTTTTCCCTTCACCTTCATCATCTTCTCGATAAATCCCGTATCCGCCCGGCCCTCCCTGAAAAGAGGATGCCTCATGATCTGATACTGGAAATCCAGATTGGTCTTCACCCCCATGATCAGCATCTCATCCAGGGCAGACATCATCTTTCTGATGGCCGCCTCCCTGTCAGGGCCGTGAACGATAACCTTGGCGATCATGGAATCGTATTCCGGAGGGATCCTGTATCCCGTGTACAGCCCCGTATCTACACGGACCCCGTTGCCTGCCGGAAGATGCATATGCTCGATGACTCCCGGGCTCGGCATAAAGTTCATCTCCGGAATCTCCGCATTGATCCTGCACTCGATGGCGTGGCCTCTCGGCCTGATATCCTCCTGTGCAAAGCTTAAAGGCTCCCCCATGGCAACACGGATCTGTTCGATGATCAGGTCTGTGCCCGTGACCATCTCCGTGACCCCATGCTCAACCTGGATCCTGGTATTCATCTCCATAAAATAGAACCCGCCTTTGGAATCCACGATAAATTCGATGGTCCCGGCGTTGGTATATCCCACGGTCCTGGCTGCCAGAACGGCACATCGGTTCATCTCCTGCCTGGTCTCCTCAGAGATGGCCGGAGACGGAGATTCCTCGATCAGTTTCTGATGATTTCTCTGGACCGAACAGTCCCGGTCTCCCAGAGATACGATATTTCCGTGGCTGTCAGCCATGATCTGGATCTCCACATGACGGGGATTCTCCACAAACCGTTCCAGATACATGGTATCATCGCCGAAGGCATTGGCCGACTCCCTCTGAGCCAGATTGAACTGCTCTTCAAACTCCCCGTCAGATCTGGCCACCCGCATACCTTTGCCGCCGCCTCCGGAGGAGGCTTTGATCATCACCGGATAGCCGATATCGGCTGCCAGTTTTCTTGCCTCTTCCCCGTCGTACACCGGTTCTTTTGTGCCTGGCACCACCGGGATCCCGGCTTCCATCATAGTCTTTCTGGCCTGAGACTTGTTGCCCATCTTATCGATCACATCTGCTTCGGGTCCGATAAACACGATATGATTCTCCTGGCATTTGCGCACAAAGGTGCTGTTCTCCGACAGAAAACCGAATCCCGGATGGATGGCATCCGCCTCCATATTAAGTGCGGCAGAGATGATCCTGTCCATGTTCAGATAGCTGTTTTTAGCCGGTCCCTCGCCGATACAGATCCTCTGATCCGCCAGCTGGACATGGAGGCTTTTCTCGTCTTCCTTGGAGTAGATGGCCACACTCCGTATTCCCATATTCCGGCAGGCACGGATGATCCGGACGGCGATCTCGCCCCGGTTGGCAACCAGGATCTTATAGCCTCTGGGAACAGGATTTACAGTGCCTGATAACGTAACTGCCATGGCGCACCTCCTCCTACAGACGTTTTACGCGGAACAGCGGCTGGCCGTACTCTACCTTTTGCTCGTTGCTCACCAGGATCGCCTCGATCTCGCAGTCCCATTCCGTCTGGATCTCGTTCATCAGCTTCATGGCCTCCAGAATACATACGGTCTGACCTCTCTTCACCCGGTCGCCCACTCTCACATAGGCGGGCACATCAGGGGCGGAGGCAGAATAAAAGGTTCCTACGATGGGGGAAGTGATAAACAGTTTTTCTTCCTCTCCCGCCGTACCCCCCCCGGCAGGCGCTGCCGGGGCTGCGGCGGGAAGGGGCTGGGGCATACCGCCTCCCGCCACGACTACAGGGGCATTGTCCAGCTTGCTCATGGTGATCTTTATATTGTCTTCTTTATATGTGAACTGCTTCAGAGATGAATTTTCGATGATCTTCACCAGACCCTCAATCTTTGCCAAATCCATAATCTTCTCCTTTTCTTCCATTTAATTTTCCGGCGTTTACTCTGTAAAAAGCCTTGTAAGCCGTTTTGCCGCCAGACGGCACTCCAGCACCTCCCGGCAGGGCTGATGGATCTTCTTTCTCATTTTATCCAGCTCTCTGATCTCCTCCAGGTAAAGCTTCTGGGCTTCCTCCACGGAGATTGCCTGGAAGCGGATCTTGTGATCCGTCTTTCTCTGGACCAGCTTGGGAATATCCACCGACGCCACGGTGGCGATCTTGGCATATCCTCCCGTAGTCTGCCGGTCCGCCAGAAGGATAATGGGCTTCCCGTGGGAGGGAACCTGGATAGAACCAAAGGCAATGCCGTCAGAGATAATGTCCGAGGTGTCCTTCGGCGCGATAAAGGGCCCATCCAGTCTGCATCCCATCCTGTCGAAATCGCTGGTCACCACATATTCGCTGGTAAGAAATGTCTTGATACCCTGTCTGCTGAACCGGTCCTCCTGGGGGCCCATGACCACCCGGAGCACCGCCTCCTCCTGATCGAATTCATCCAGATCCAGAGTTCTGGACAGGAAAAATGGAAGATAAGGACGCTTGATCCGGAAATTAATATAATCTCCCGCCTCCAGCTTTCTCCCTTTAAAACCGCCTAATCTGCTTTTCAGATTGGTACATCGGCTTCCCATGACTACAGGGATGCCCAGATAACCGGAAAAGGCCACGTATCCTCTGGTCCCCGTTCTTGCACTGCCGAATTTTAAGATGTCTCCCTTATGCATATAGATGGCCGTGTACATGGGAGCCGGTTCCCCGTTTATGGTAGGCTGAAAATCACCGCCTGTAATGGCAATGATGCTGGTAGCCGTAAACTCCAGAGTCGGCCCGATAAGGGTAAACTCCAGAACCGCCTCATTTTCCGGATTGTCGATGAGGAGGTTGGCGATGCGGAAGGAACGGACATCCATGACTCCGGACACTCCGAATCCCTGGCTCTGGTATCCGGTCCGTCCCAGATCCTGGACCGTGGTCAGCATTCCGCCTTTTAAGATACGAATTCCCATGTCACACCTCCTCTTCCCGGACCGTACACTGGTACCGGTTCTGGTCCGCCGCCTCTTTGATCCGCAGGTATTCCGCTTCCTCCACGGGAATGAACCGGATATAGTCTCCCGCTTCCAGAAGAATGGGCTTTTCTCTGGACGGATCGTAAGTTTTCACCGGCGTCATACCCATGAGCTGCCAGCCTCCCGGTGAATCCAGAGGATAGATGCCTGTTTGAAAACCGCCGATGCCCACGCTGCCGGCGGCGATCTTCACTCTGGGGTTGGCCAGTCTGGGAGTGTGGATTCTTTCGTCCAGACCTCCCAGATAACAGAAACCGGGAAGAAAACCCAGCATATAGATCAGATAATCTCTGGAGGAATGGATCCGGATAACCTCCTCTTCACTCAGCCCGGCATGGCTGGCGATGGTCTCCATATCGGGGCCGTACTGTCCTCCATAACACACCGGGATCTCAAACACACGTTTTCTCCCGGATCCTCCCTTCAGATCGATTTTGACCAGAGCCTGCATCCTCTTGCGCATCTTTTCATAAGAAACGATCCTGGGGTCATAATTGATCAGCAGGGAACAAAACGCCGGAATCAGATCCACCACACCTTCGATCTGCTGATCCCGCATCAGCTGGACGATGGTGGTGATCATCCGGTTGATCTCCTCATTGATCTCATTGCCGAATTCGATGAGAAGGGAGGAATCTCCTGCTGCCACGATTTTAATATTCTCCATGGTAATCTCTCCTGCTCTGTTTTGTAGGCTGCGGTTTTTTCCCGCTGCCCCGCGTTTGCCGGAAAAGCTGCAGCCGGAAACAGAGACGTCCGCGGCTGCAGCCTCCTATTCTGTTACAACAGTTTTCCCAGATTGGTCATAAAAGTGGTAACGCCCAGATAGGCGGAAAGCGCTACCACAATGGCTCCCAGGATCAAAAGTACGGCAGGATGTCTGTAATCCGTTCCCATGATCTTCTTGCTCTGGGAAGCGATAAGGCAGATTCCCAGGGTTATGGGAAGGATCAGACCGTTGAAGGCTCCTGCCAGAACCAGCAGCACTGCCGGATTTCCCAGGATCAGCATGATCAGGGTGGATACCACGATGAAACCGATGATCACCTGGTTCTCATGGGCCTCGATGCTCTTGTGGAACGTCTTTAAAAACGATACGGATGTATAGGCTGCACCGATGATGGAAGTAAGGGCCGCACACAGAAGCACCAGACCTGCAAAACGGTATCCGATCTCACCGGCTCCCTGGCGGAACGCATCCGCTGCCGGGTTTCCGGGATCCAGGGTCACGCCCTTTACCACCACTCCCAGGATCGCCAGGAATAAGAATACACGCACCAGAGAAGCAATACCGATACCCATGACCGAACTCTTATTGATCTCTTTTAAGTTCTTCTCTCCCGTGATACCCGCGTCAATAAGACGGTGAGCTCCTGAGAATGTGATGTAACCGCCTACGGTTCCTCCAAGAAGCGTCAGGATGGCCGGAACAAGATTGTTGACTCCCGCAGAAGGAACCACCGTGTTCTTCAGTGCATCGCCTACAGGAGGCTTCACTACCAGGATCACCACGAAGATCACCACGATCATGATACCGCCCAGAACCTTGGTCAGGGTATCCATGGCTGCCTTGGCGTTCTTCAGCAGGAAGATGATGATGGCCAGAGCCCCGGCAATCACATAGCCTGCTGCCGTGGGAACGCCCAGAAGGGTGTTCAGTCCCAGGGCGCCGCCGCCTACGTTGCCGATGTTAAACACCAGGCCTCCCAGCACGATCATAAAGGATACGAAATATCCCAGTCCCGGAAGAAGCTTATTGGCCACATCCTGCCCTCTCAGCCCGGTAATACACAGTACACGCCATATATTCATCTGCGCAATGGCTGCCAGGATAATGGAAACCAGGATCACAAAGCCGAAGCTAGCCTGATACTGCCCCGTAAATGTAGCCGTCTGGGTCAAAAATCCCGGCCCGATCGCCGATGTCGCCATCAAAAATGCTGCTCCCAACAGAGCGCCGCCGCCTTTTTTCTTCTCACTCATAGTTAGTTCCTCCTTTATTAGCCCCGGTAAAGCAGGCTGTTATGATCTATGCAGAAGCTCCGCCGACAGCATCCCTCCTGCATAACGAGTCATAAAAAATGCATACAAAAACGTTTTTTCATACGCCTTTGTATGCATTCCTTTATGGTCTCTTAAGTTGCTTCTCAGTATACAGGATAAAGTCTCGTCTGTCAACAACTTTTTCACTGTTGCTGCCACAACTTTTTAGTTGTTGATCAGCTTGTCATTTTCATTGTTCCAGCTGTACAGCTTGCGGATCTCCTCGCCGATCTTCTCCGCCGGGTGCTCTGCGGCCAGCTTTCTCATGGCCTTAAAGTGGACCTGACGGCCTGCAGGAGACATATCCAGAAGGAATTCTTTGGCAAAGGTGCCGTCCTGGATATCGGAAAGGATCTTCTTCATGGTCTTCTTGGTCTCCTCCGTGATCAGCTTGGGACCGGTCACATAGTCGCCGTACTCTGCCGTGTTGGAGATCGAATATCTCATACCCGCAAAGCCTGACTGGTAGATCAGGTCAACGATCAGCTTCATCTCATGGATACATTCGAAATAAGCGTTCCTCGGGTCATATCCGGCCTCAACCAGGGTCTCGAAACCAGCCTGCATCAGAGCGCATACGCCGCCGCAGAGAACGGCCTGCTCCCCGAAAAGATCGGTCTCTGTCTCTGTGCGGAAAGTCGTCTCCAGAACACCGGCCCTCGCACCGCCGATGGCCAGGGCATATGCCAGAGCCGTATCCAGAGCCTTCCCTGTGGCATCCTGCTCCACGGCTACCAGGCAGGGAACTCCCTTGCCTTCCTGATACTCGGAACGAACCGTGTGGCCGGGTCCCTTGGGGGCGATCATGGTCACATCCACATCCTTGGGCGGCTTGATGCAGCCGAAATGGATGTTGAAGCCATGGGCAAACATCAGCATATTACCCGGTTCCAGGTTGGGTTCGATATCATTCTTATACATGTCTGCCTGCAGCTCATCGTTGATCAGGATCATGATGATATCGGCCTTTTTGGCAGCCTCTGCCGCCGTGTAGACCTGGAATCCCTGAGCCTGGGCCTTTGCCCAGGACTTGCTGCCCTCATAAAGGCCGATGATCACATTGCAGCCCGACTCCTTCGCGTTCAGGGCATGTGCGTGGCCCTGGCTTCCGTAACCGATCACCGCGATGGTCTTCCCATCCAGCATGGCCAGATTACAGTCTTCCTGATAATAAATTCTTGCCATAATGACGTTTCCTCCTGAAAATTCTAATTTTATCTATGTTTAAAGTTTCTGCCAGAGATGTCCTCTCTGGCAGAAACTTCAGCATACAGTCTTTCTTTCCGATGTCTTACGGAAGATACCGGATATCCTCCGCTCCTCTGGACAGCCCCGTAAGACCTGTCCTGGCCAGCTCCAAAATCTCATAATCATCCAGCAGATTTATCAGCGCATCCAGCTTGGACTGGTCCCCCGTGAGCATCACGGTCAG
>Ga0137306_101862_pt1 | contig 19709 bp, 17 predicted proteins | sample Inofroosms_March_FD_97187 | JGI IMG/M metagenome (GOLD analysis project Ga0137306, IMG submission 97187) | Mouse cecal microbial communities from Vienna, Austria - N-Acetylneuraminic and N-Acetylglucosamine D2O microcosms_March | ecosystem: Host-associated > Mammals > Digestive system > Large...
TGCCCCGGCAGTCATGTAGACATAGTAGGGTTTGCCCTGCGCCCGCTTCTTGTCCATAAAGGCATAAACGGGGTCATCAGCAGGAGAACGTTTGATAAGGCCATCCATGATCTGGAAGAGGGTCTTGCGCAGATAAGGAGAACCTTTTTTTGTGGTAGGTACGCTTTTCTGGATATGCTGCCCTGAATCGTTCTTTCCGGGGTCAACGCCTGCAAAAGCAGTCAGTGCACCGCGGTGCGTAAAACGCGTCACATCCCCAATCTCAGCCATGAGCTGTGGACCAAGCGTGGGACCGACACCATTCATTGCCATGACGACAGGGTATTCTGGCAGCGTGGATGCGGTTTCGTCCATTTTCACACGGAGGGATTCCACCGTTTCGGATGCAGTATTCAGCATTGCCACAGCCTGCCGTACCAGCAGCTTCGTGCTGCCATCCTTTGGGAATACGGCGATCATGTCAGAGGAAAGCTGATAAATAGCCGCTGCTTTGGCGGCATTAAAGTTATAGCCTTTGCGTTTACACCAGTTCTGGTAGTGCTCTGTAAAGGCATCCTGAGACTTGGAGCGTACACAGTCCACATGCCAGTAGGTGTAGACAAAGTCCACCCATTTCTGGCTGCCGTCGCTGCGGGCAGGGCTGTCAAAGAAGTTATCAGCACCCGGAAAGGTCTGGTCAAGCAGGGCAATGAGGTTGTTTTTCATGGCAGTCTTGTGAGCCATATAGAAACCGAACTGGCGGTTCATGGTTTTTAATTGGTTGCGTGTTTTATCCATGCTTCCATACTGCTTCAGTTTCGCCCAGCGGTCAAGGATATAACGGGCGATTTTTTTAGAATCAGCCTTGTCGGTCTTGGGAGTGCGCAGGGAATCATCCCCGAAGTCTTTGATGAGCATGGGATTTACTGCGCTGACAAAGATACCGGCATCAGAGAGCCATGTAGCAACTGGTTCATAGTATCTCCCGGTGTGTTCCATACAGGCTTTTGTTTCCCCGTCAAGCCCCTGTATCAGACCGATCAGGTCATTGATGGCGGACTGTGTGTGTGGGATGTCGCGGGGAGGCATGACGACAATATCGCCGGGTCTGCGGATGGTGACAGTGCTCTTGCCTTTGGAAACATCAATACCAACAGCGTTCATAACAGATACTCCTTTGTAATGTATTAGCAATGGTCAATACCAGTTTTCCCATTGCCTATTCAATCTACTGGGTATCACACGAACGCCTTTAGGTTCAACCTGCGTAAAACGAATGCTGCGAATGAGGGCTGGTTGGCTGACTTTTTTACGGACGCTAAGTCCTGAAAGGAGGAGGCCAGACCTATTGCCTTACTCATTCTAACAGCTTAAGCAACAAGATGGGTAATTCCTTACTGGCTGTAAGGGGTATTAACCATAAATATATTGTAGTAGGAAAAGAGGGGGATTGCTAAGTAGTGTCTTGTGTCCTGTATATGTCACCTTAAAGGCTTTATTATTCTATATATGGAGAAATAAGGTTTCCCTCTTATAAAGTCCTGTATAGGGCTATATAAGCGATATATAGGCTGTATAAGGGGATATACAGGAAAGGATAGTAGGGGGATAGGATATCACCTTATAGAGGGCATTAGTAAGAGGTACTGATTATGTAGGTGTTATAAGATAGTATCTATGATTATTAGCCTATATATAGAATTCAGTATAGAAAGATTACTACAAAGGAATTAAGGGAGTAAGGGATTTTGGTTAGTCGTGTAGGTCGGAATGTCGCTGTTTATGGGGATTGTGAGGGATGTTGACTGCATAGGAAGATAGGCTGAAAATAAGGGGTGGAGAGGGGCGATGGTGGCTCTGATGTGGCATGGGTGGAGAGCAGAGGGGCTGTATTGGATTGGAGAGAAGAGGTTTCTTCTTCTCTTTTTCTTTTTTTCGGTGAGGTGGTTGGGTGTGGGAACGACGGAATGATGATTTTTCGATAGAGAGTGTTTTTGATTTGGGAAAAAGAAAGGAAAGGAAGAGGATAAATTAAAATCTGCAAAAGTATTAAAGAACTTCTGCAAGAACAATTTTGTCGTAGGGCACGGAAATTTATTCTAAAAAGAGGCAAACTAAATTAGCTACGACATAGAAAAATAAGACCTTGCATCGAGAGATGCGGGGTCTTATTTTTGTCAACATAAGGATGACTGGCAAAGACAGTTTGCGGAATGGAGGGGAGCATGACGATAGGGGAAAATCGTACCAGTGTTCCTGCGTTATGTAAACCACCGTGTGCAAAGTATACCAGAAAAGATACAAATTATACCATACCAACCAAAGCAAAATCTTATTCTGCTATAATTAGCGATAGAGGCTCTGTGCTGAGACAGAGGGATTATTTCAGACGAAAGGTGAGGAAAAATGGTTTTACAAAAAAGAATGGCGCTTTTAATACTTGCCCTTTCAGGAATACTTTGCCTTGGGGGATGTGGAAGGAATGAAAATGAAAAAATCACTTCCATAGAACAGCTCAACAATCCGGCCTATACGATTGGTGTTCCGGAAGGCGGGGCAGGTATGTATATGGCGGAAAAATATTTGCCGGAGGCGGAGCATAAAACATTTTCCGGCAACACTTCGGGGTATCTTGCCATTTCCCAAGGAAAAGTGGACGGGTTTGTTTATGACCGGGTAATGATGGAATTTGCTATTGCCAGCGGTCTTGAGGACGTGGAGATTTTAGAGGAAGATCTGGGAGAAAGTATGGATGTGGCTGTGGGGATTTCACCCAAAAGCCAGGTTGACAATTTAAAGGATAAAGTGAACCAGTTTCTGTCGGAAGCAAGAGCCGAGGGGACGCTGGATGATATGTATGACCGCTGGGTAAGCAGGGCGGAGGGAACCATGCCCAAAATACAGGCGCCACAGATGCCGGAGTGTAAGCTTAAGGTGGGAACCACAGGGATGGTTCAGCCTTTCAGCTACTATGAGGGGACGACTCTTACTGGATATGATGTGGAGCTGATTTACCGTTTTGGAGCGTGGCTGAATGCGGAAGTGGAAATTAAGATTTACGACTATGACGGAATCATTGCCGCAGCGCAGGCCGGCGATATTGACTGTATTATGGCAAATTTAAATGCCACCGAGGAAAGGCGCAAGCAAATCGAATTTTCCGATTGCGTTTATCCTTCGGTGACTGCCGTTATGGTAAGGTCGGATCAGAAAGACAGTACAGAGAAAAAATACGGGACACTTTCGGATTTTGCCGGAGCAAGGTTTGCCTCATTAAGCGGAGGGGTTTACGATAAACTTTTACAGGAAGTAATTGCGGATGCGGAAGACTTTTCCTACTACAATTCTGTTCCCGATATTGTTGCGGCTCTTAAGGCAGATCGTGTGGATGCGGGGGTGCTGGATGAACCGCTGGCACAGCTTGCGGCAGCAAAAAATGATGGTCTGAAAATTTTTGAAGAACCTGTCGTGCGGGATAAATATGGATATGCTTTTCCCAAGGGAAGTCCTCTGCGGGAACAGTTTAATGAACTTATTGCAAAGTTTAAAGAGGACGGAACGATCGCATCCTTAAAGGAAAAATGGCTTGGGGCGGATGAGAGCATAAAGGTATTAATAGAGCAGGACTGGCCGGGAGATAAGGGAACGATCCGGTACTATTATGATGGCGCCCATGAACCTATGACTTATCTTGGAAGCGGCGGCGAACCTTTAGGGCTTGAGATAGATCTGTTGCTTATGATTGCACGTGAACTGGATATGAAGGTGGAGATGACAACATGTGAATTTGCTTCGCTGATAACCGCCCTTGAAAGCGGGAAGGCGGATGTGGTCAGCGGAAGTCTTTCCATCACGGAAGAAAGAGCGAAGCGGGTAGACTTCGCAGATACTCATTATGACTCAGCTATGGTACTTCTGGTGCGTGATTCGGATGGGGAATTGCAGGAAAAAGGTTTCTGGGCAAATCTTAAGGACAGCTTCCAAAGCACTTTTGTAGTGGAGGGGCGCTGGCGGCTGATTTTGCAGGGGCTTGGCATCACCATACTGATTTCTGTCTTTTCAGGCTTTTTTGGTCTGTGTCTTGGCTTTGGGATATGTATGCTGCGCCGGATCAGTTGTAAGCCAACTCAGTGGTTGGGGGCGGTCTTTGTTCGTGTGATTCAGGGAACCCCTATTGTAGTCTTTCTGATGATTTTGTACTATGGAATTTTTGGTTCGGTGGACATTTCTGAAATTCTGGTTGCAGTTATTGGATTTTCCATTAATTTTGCGGCCTATTCATCAGAGATGATGCGGACAGGAATAGAAACTGTGGATAAGGGGCAAAGCGAGGCGGCACTTGCTATGGGCTATACGAAAGGTCAGACATTTTTTAAGATTGTATTGCCCCAGGCGGCCAGAAATTTTATTCCTGTGTTGAAAGGCGAATTTATTTCCATGGTAAAAATGACTTCAGTAGTAGGATATATTGCTGTACAGGATCTGACCAAAGTATCCGACATTATACGCTCACGTACCATGGAGGCGTTCTTTCCACTGATAATGACAGCAATAATTTATTTTATTATTGCCAATATGATGACGGCAGTTCTCTCATTTGCAGAGAGGAAAGTTGCACCAAAGCGAAATAAGCGCAGCTTAAAGGGGGTGTGCATGTGATGACAGAAAAACATGAAACCCAGGACGTTTGTGCCGGGGGAAGTATGAACACGAGTATAATATCTATCCGACATCTGTGTAAGGAATATTTAAACGTAACCCCTTTGAAGGATGTAAGCGTGGAGATTAAAAAAGGAGAGGTGATTTCCATTATAGGCCCGTCAGGCACAGGAAAGTCAACCCTGCTTCGATGTATTAATCTTCTGGAGATACCTACAAAAGGCGAGATTGTGGTAGACGGTGTGGTAACGACAGACAAGAAATGTAAGGTAAATCTGGTGAGGCAGAAGATGGGAATGGTATTTCAGTCCTTTAACCTGTTTGCACACAAGACCATTATAGAAAATATCATGATGGGGCAGGTCGATCTTCTTAAAAGAAGCCGGCAGGAGGCTTATGACAAAGGGATGGAACTACTGCGTAACATAGGGCTTGCAGACAAGGCTTTTTCTTATCCGGATGAACTTTCGGGGGGACAGAAGCAGCGTGCGGCTATTGCAAGGACAGTGGCCATGGAGCCGGAAATTATTCTTTTTGACGAGCCGACTTCTGCCCTGGATCCCACTATGGTGGGGGAAGTTCTTTCGGTTATCCGCAGGCTGGCAGGGCAGGGAATGACCATGATGATCGTGACGCATGAAATGAAGTTTGCCCGGGATGTATCCACCAGGATATTTTATATGGATCAGGGCGAAATCTATGAGGACGGAACGCCGGAACAGATTTTTGAGCATCCAAAGAGGGAGAGAACCCGGATATTTATCCGGCAGCTTAAGGTGCTCCATGTGGAAAAAATTTCACGTGACTTTGATTTTCCGGCCTTTATGACACGTCTTGAGGAGTTCGGACGTAAGCAGCAGTTTTCACAGAGACAGATTTATGCCATGCAGCTTGTTGTGGAGGAAGTGGTGATGCAAAAACTTCTGCCTGCGGCAGGGGAAGCGGAGGAAAGGAATATTTCTCTGGATGTAGAATACAGCGAGAGGGAAGATCTGGCGCAGATGCGGTTTTCCTATAATGGGTATTCCTTTCATCCTTTTGGGGACGAAGAAGATTTGTCAGACAAGATAATAAAAGGAATGTCCAAAGAGATGGAGCATAAGTTTGTGGATGGAACGAATCAATTCATTATAAGTATATAGATTAAAAAAGAGGTTGAAATTAAAAAATAATAAATTGGAAATAAGAGAAAAACCATGGAAGAGATGAAATTAAATAATGAAAATATTGCGCAGGCAAGCAGTCTTGCAGAAAAGACGCTTGGAGAATGGGACGTTGATGCCAGAAATATTATCCAAATCCGGCTTGCAGTGGAGGAAACGCTGTTAAAGTACCAGGAAGCTTTCGGTGTGGAGGCAGTATTTGCACAAAAATATAGCAAACGTCTTAATCGTATCCGTCTGGAACTTTTCCTGCCCGGAGAAAGGGTTGATCCTTTTGATACAGGGGAGGAAGAACAGAGCCAGATACTGCGGGGACTGCTTGCCAATATGGGTGTTGCACCCGCGTGGCAGTACAAAAATGGAGAGAATCTTATTTTATTTTATCCCAAAAAGAAGAAACGCTCTCAGATGGCTTCGCTGGCACTGTCCGTAATACTGGCTTTTTTGTGCGCTGGTGTGTGTAGTTTCCTGCCAGAGAGTTTCAGGACTTTTCTTGCAAATGAGATTATCAGCCCGGTATTTAACCGCTTTATGGGACTTTTATCAGCCATTGCAGGTCCTATGGTGTTTCTTTCAGTTGTATGGGGAATATACAGCATTGGGGATACGGCAACGATGGGCAGAATCGGAAAGAGGATGATTGGACGCTTTATGCTGATGACGATTCTTCTGACACTGCCCGTATGTGTGGTGGCCATGCCGTTTTTTTCTCTTAAAACCGGAGACGGGGGGAAGTTTGATTTTTCTGAATTGTTTCAAATGGTTCTGGATATTGTACCAGGCAACTTTTTTACGCCTTTTACAGAAGGGAATCCTATGCAGATTATTTTTGTGGCAGTCTTAATCGGAATCGCAATGCTGATTCTGGGAAACAAAGCTACGATTGCCGCGGCCTTTGTGGAACAGTCCAATTATATGATACAGCTTATTATGGAGGCAGTCAGCTCCTTTGTTCCTGTGTTTGTGTTCGGCAGTATTTTAAGTATGATACTGGGTAACAACTTTTCGGCATTTCTTCCTGCCTATAAGGTGGTTCTGGTAATGCTTATGGGAGATGTTGTTATTCTGGCAGTGTATCTTGTGCTAGTATGCACAAGGAGGAAGGTGCAGCTCCGGGTATTGCTGAAAAAGATGATGCCCACTTTTCTGATTGCGTTAACCACGGCATCTTCTTCTGCCGCATTTGGGGTGAATATGGAGTGCTGTGAAAAAGACCTTGGAATTGACAGAAAGATAGTTAATTTTGGTATTCCTTTAGGGCAGGTTATCTTTATGCCGGGGGTTTCCATTATGTTTCTGGCGGTGGGATTTTGTATGGCTGAAATCTATGGTGTGACGGTTTCTCCGGTGTGGCTGGCTACGGCCTGCCTTATTACCATTGTGCTTGCGGTGGCGGCGCCTCCTATTCCCGGCGGTGCGCTGACCTGTTATACGATTTTGTTTGTCCAGCTTAAAATTCCCATGGAGGCTGTAGCGGTCACGATTGCCCTCAATGTAATACTGGAATTTATTACTACAGCGGTGAACTTGTTCTGTCTGCAGGCGGAACTTGTGGAACTGGCTGCCGGTCTTGATATGCTGGATGTGAGAAGACTGAGAGAGAAGAAATAAAAGACAAGATTAAACAGTACCGCATGAACGGATTTAATCTTTTAGGAGTTTGAAATGAAGGATTATACCCTGACAAATCATGATATAGATGTGGCGTGTCATGCAGTAGAGACATTTTGTGAACGCGCCAATGGGGAAAAAAGGGACATTCTCCGTACACGACTGGCTATGGAAGAGATACTGCTGAAATATCAGGAAACTTTTGGCACAGAGGGGACTTTTCAATTTCAGTGCAGAAAGCGGATAAACCGTCTGTATGCCAGTTTATCTATTCCGGGAGAAAGAAACGATGTGGTGCATACGGATGGCGGCGAAGAGAGCGCTATCATGGAAGGCATCCTTTCAGGTATGGGAGAAATTCCCATATGGCAGTTTAAAAACGGAGTCAATTACCTTACCTTTACATTAAAAAAGAAAAAATTATCTCCTGCAGTATCACTGCTGGCAGCAGTAGTACTGGCTTTTTTTTGCGGTATGGTAAGCGGTTTTCTACCGGAAAAAACTGTTAATTTTCTTTCAGAGGAAATGATTACCCCTGTTTTTGACACATTTATGGGGCTGTTGAGTGCTGTTGCAGGGCCCCTGATATTTTTGTCAGTGGCAGGCGGTATTTATAATATCGGGGATATTGCAACGCTGGGAAAAGTCGGAAAGCGGATGATCAGCAGGTTTTTATGGATGACGCTGATTTTTACGACAGTATTCGGTATTGCCATCCTGCCTTTATTTCCTCTTGCAGGCAGCGGCAGCAGTTCCTTTCGGCTTTCGGAACTTCTGGAACTGGTTCTTGGAATTGTACCGGACAATTTTTTTACGCCTTTTTTGGAGGGAAATCCTTTACAGATTATTTTTCTTGCTGTTCTTGCAGGGATGGCAATGCTGATTCTAGGGAACAGGGCTGCGATTGTTTCGCTATTTTTAGAACAGGCAAATGCTATTATATTACTAATCATGGAAAATATCAGTGCTTTTGTCCCCGTTTTCATTTTTGGCAGTCTTTTCAATATGATTCTTGGCAAAAACTTTTCTGTATTGCTGAAAGCCTATAAAGTACTGCCGGTTATGCTGCTTGGGGATGTCTTTCTTATGGCGGTTTATACAGGTCTTGTATGCATTCGTAAAAAAGTTTCTATGGCAGTCTTCCTGAAAAAAGTTTTTCCGGTTTTTATGATCGGTCTGACAACAGCTTCTTCTGCCGCCGCATTTTTGGAGAATAGGAAAGTGTGCGAGGAAAAACTGGGGATTGATAAAAAAATTGTAAATATCGGTGTTCCTCTTGGTCAGGTGGTATTCATGCCGGGATTTTCTATTTTATATTTTGTAATGGGAATTTGCATGGCGGAGATTTATGGGGTGAAGATATCCCCGGTTTGGCTGATTACAGCGCTGATCATTGCGGTAGTACTGGCTGTGGCTACACCGCCTATTCCCGGAGGCGCTCTTGCCTGCTATACGATTCTGCTTTTACAGCTTGAAATCCCTGCCCAGGCCATTATGATTGCAGTTGCTATAAATGTGATACTGGATTTTTTTGCTACAGCAGTAGATTTGTTTTGTCTGGAGGCAGAGCTGGTAGAACTGGCGGGGGACCTTGAGATGCTGGATGTGGAGAAAATACGGAAAACATGTTAAAATGATTGTAATAAACCAGATAGAATGATATAGATGACAAAAGCAGAGTTCTGCCGACTGCCGCTTGACGATATCGACATAAAAAACAGACAGAAGTAGAATGACTTGAAAGGGCAGAAATGGAAAATTGAGAAATCGTTGGAACGATAATTGCGGAGGAGATATTATGCTCGAAAATATACCATCTCAATCAATTATGACGGAATTACTTGGGCAATCCTTGTATGAAGTTTGGCAAGCGTTATGTTTGGCTATTGATGAAAAATACGATATGGATCGGTTATGGAATGCTGGTGGTAAGAATTGGACTTACGAGTATAAATATCGCAGAGGGGGAAAAACCCTTTGCAGCTTATACGCAAAAAGTAGTTGTGTTGGTTTCATGATTATTTTTGGGAAAGACGAGAGAGCTAAATTTGAAGCAATACGGGGTACTCTTTCTGACGTTGTCTGCAGACAATATGATGAGGCAAAAACCTACCATGACGGAAAATGGGTTATGTTTGAACCGACCAATACGGCTAATTTTGATGATTACATGAAATTGCTGACTATCAAAAGAAAACCGAATCGGAAATAACAATTCCAGTTTGTAAAGGAGATAACCCAATGAAAAAATTAAGCTTAGAAGCTGAAAAAATAATGATTGAACGCTTTGGAAAAGACACGGTTGTTGCGCTGGCAACAGTAGAAAATGAAGTACCATATGTGCGATATGTTAATGCTTATTATGAAAATGGTGCATTTTATATTATTACATATGCGCTCTCAAATAAAATGAAACATATGGAAAACAATCCTACTATTGCAATAGCTGGTGAATGGTTTACAGCGCATGGAAAGGGTATCAACTTAGGCTATTGGGGAAAGGAAGAAAATCATTTAATTGCCGAGAAACTGAAAAATGTCTTTGCTGAATGGATTGATAACGGACATAATAATTTTAATGATGAGAACACTATAATTTTATGTGTAGAATTAACAGACGGACTGTTACTTTCACATGGAACAAGATATGAGTTTTAGACCTTAAACATTTTTGATTGCCAGATGGATTGCATAACAATGGAGGATTTCAAAAGTTTCTGATAGGTACTTGGACTTACTTCTTTAGGACGTCTGTTGCGGTTCTGTAAACAGGCATTTCTCCCAAAACATTGCCTTGCAGTCGGAAAAGCCTGACAGGTAGGCGAGCATCCCAAAACGGAAGCCCGGCGCGTTCTGTTCGCTGACGTAGCGGTCGATCAGCAGCCGGATTTCTTTTGATAAATCCCTCCTTCCGTGGTGTCGTAGCTTACCTCTGTTTTGGCGGGGGGGGGGCAAGTGGAAAATAAAAAAGACGGAAAACCATCTTGTAGCGTCCGACATTTTCTGATAATATATTCACATGGGGTACTGCCATAACGGGTAGGCGGTCAGTCCTTCTTTGCGGAGGGACTATCCCTCCGACAACGGGTAAAACCGGGAAAGGAGGGATTGCTTATGAGTGACTATGAACTGCTGACGGTTGTTCTGATGATTCTTGGAATCATTGTTTCAATCTTGATTGCATACATAAACACAAAAAAGTAACCGCCCCCAGCCACGGAATGCGGTTACTTTTTTAGCAACTAATTTCAAAGGGCTGACCGTCTATCGGCAGTATTCCCTTTTGTGTTTTCATTGTAGCAGATTCCCCCGCATCTGTCAAACTCTGCGGAGTGTTTCGCTGAAATCATTTTATAGCGGATTCCGCATAAAGGCAAGGTGTTAATTTGTCGACCTTTCCCTTGCATAAATACTGGATTTGTTGGAATGTCCTGCACAGAGATCACCATGAGTAGGAGCAGCTAGGGCGAAAGCCCAACAGGATAAAACTGATTGCCCTTTATAGAAAAAATTTCTGTGCCCTAAGTCGTGGTGATATTTGGTTATGATGTTTTGGGGAAAATGACAACAGGCTTGGAATCCTTGTAAATGCTGGATATTTGGCTTTTAGTTTTTCCCAAAAAGCAATCCCCAATTCCCCAAAAGTGGTATGATTTCATATTTGGGAGCTGTTGACATAAGGATGACTCGCGGAGCGTGGCATCCGTTGCCGGGGAAACTGGCAGGATGTTCCCGGATGGCAGGTTTTGCGAAGGATGGGGAAGTAATGGAGATCAGAGGCAACGTTCTGTTGGATGGATTGGATGTGAATATCATAGGCAAATCCCGGGGCGTTTTATGCGCTGATATATATGAAGCCAGGAAGGAGACAGTTAATGACAATCATAAATGAATTGGATTCCACTTGTGGAATCTCAGACTGTCAAAAAAAGGTCAGCAGAAGCTGGCTTTTTCTCATAAAACATATCTTCTTACTGGAATGATTTCGCCTGTTTGATTGCAAAATTTGTAAATTTTTTGTCCAACAAATTGATTTTTCGTCTAAAAATACTTATAATTAGATGAAAAAGAATGTCATTGGACGATAGGAGAGATGACGGCGGGAGTTTTAAGAATGTACAGAACTATATTTAATGATACAAAGCCGAATGGAACAGTAGTCACAAGGTTTACTTCAATCGCCCTATACGTTACGCCAGATGCAGTAAAGGGATTTAATCAAAATAAAGCAAAGGAGAGTGCAGATTTTGAATATTGATTACAGCCAGTTTTACAGAGGAACAACAAATATCCCCTCATATGGAAACGGTGCGTATAAGAAGGACACTCTTGTAAAATATGAGTTCAACACAACGGATGAGCATGGCAACAAGGTCATGGATAAGATGTCAAGGAAAGAAACACTGCAGGCAATGAAGGACATCGGTTCACAGTATGGGGATGCGGTCATTGTGGAATTTTCAGGAGACGGCATGGCAGCCCTTGTGGAAGGCAAAAAGGGAAGTGCAGTGCCGGAAGATAAAGAGGCAATGGAAGCAAAAAATGCGGCATTTCAAAAGGAGATCGTGCAGATTGACAAATCCTTAAGTGATCTTCCGGCATATTCGGGGATGTATGGCGCAGACAAGGCGGTTGCATCTGCATTGGAGAACTGCGGCAAAGAGGAGCAGGGATTTGTGTATGACATTATCCGGCAGAATTTCCTTGTCGGGAACAGCAGCTCCATGACGGAGGAGGAACGGCAGGCGAACATATCGCTTGGCATGAAGAAAGCGGAATATGCGGCGGAGAACTTTATCCCGGAGGAAAACAGGAAATCGTTTATGGAGGCAATGGAATCCATAGCAAAACTGGCGAGTGCGGGAAAAGCGGACAGCAGTGGGAACATGGATTACGGTGTGGCGAAAGGCAGGTATTTTGGGCACGGGAGCAATCTCGTCCAGACCACAAATACGCTTGACATGATGCGGACGATGGATAAAGACGCATATGCCGAGTACCAAAAGATGAAGGAAAAAGATGACGGCGGGCTTAGTTCACTGAAATACCTTACAAACTGGTATGTGGATGCGGTAAAGAAGAATCCTTCGATGGTTGATAATTACGAAAAGCAGTCGGAGGAATATGTGGAGAAGAAGGTGAAAAATCAGAAACTGGATAAGAATTTTGCGGGCTTAAAGACGGGAAGCAAGGACGCTTTCTTTGAAAGCCTGAAAATGTTCCAGAGCAAAAATCCCAATTTCCTCTCGTCCATCATAAATCGGGAGCTGACATCGAAGTTTTGGGGATTCAGGCATAATTGATGGTACAATCGGAGTTTTCAAATGATAAAAAATAGATGAATAAACAATAATAAGAGAAAGGGCTGTTTTGGCAGTCCTTTTTCTCATGTCTTAAGATTTCACAATTCATTTCTTTACATTTCAAATTTTCACAGATATTTTTATGGCGGTTCAGAAAATAATAAGTTGGAAAGCGGAAAAATCAGAGGTAATATGCTTACACGGCGGTTTACGTTTCCCCATTATTTGCTATATAAAAAATTTTGCTCACTGGGAATGGTGTTCGCTATAGTGGTAAATAAAAAATGAAAATGTTATAATTTGATTGTTTGTAAAGACGATATGGATGTGGAGAAAATATACTTATGGAAATAAAAATGCTATATAGACCGTTGACGGCGATACCTTTCAAACATAATTCAGAATATCGGGAAATAGAGCCATGCAGGACGCTGCGGCCTTATGTCAGGTGCTTTTGGGGCGGGCGCATGACATCTGGTACAGAGGCAGTCGAATCTTCCGGCATTGTGATCCCGGATACCTGCGTAGATATTATCTATCGAATGGATGCTATGGGTAACATCATTACTTCTGATTTTGTGGGGATCAATGACAGGAGTTTTTTCACTCGGAGCAATCATAATGCCGAAAATAAGATGGAGGTGTTTGCGATCCGTTTCTATGCCTGGGGTGCATACGCTTTCTGCGAGGACTCATTTGTCGGAACGGTTAATGGGAGATATGATGTCAGGGAAAAATTCAGCTGGCTGGACAGGGAATTGCGTAGCCGTCTGTCCGAGCCGGGGAATCTGTCAGATCGGATTCGATTAGCGGAAACACTGCTTTTGAAAAAACTGGAAACAGTGAGGGAGAACGTGATAGTAGACAGGGTTATGCAAGATATTCTCCGGCATCACGGCGGGTTGGAGATCAGCCGGTTGGCGAAGAAGAATTTTATCAGCAGCAGACAGATGGAACGGCTGTTTCATGAATATATTGGAATGACGCCCAAGAAACTGAGCAATCTGGTGCGCTATCAGTATTTGTGGAAAGATATTGTAAGCCAGAGAAATTTTGATATTGCGTCTGCGGTTTCTAAATACGGGTATACGGATTTGCCGCATATGATGCGGGAGTTCAAACGATATCATTCTATGAATATTCGGGAAGCCAGGGAAATGGCTTACTGGTAAAAAGTCGAAAAATTTTATGTGCGGGAACCCTCCCAAAAGAGGGAATAGTTGCTGAGGATAGGAAGATGTCGGAAATATACAATACAAACATTCCTGTATGTTGTATAGTAGAAAGAATAAAGGTGTGTTTTCATTGGTTGAACCCAAAAAACATACCGTATTTATTGAATTTCCAATACTTACGAGGAGACATTTACATGAACACAAAAGAAACCATTTTAGCCCGCGCCGCCGAAATTATTGCGCAACGCACCGTGCGTCAGGATAAGGACAGTTTCGCCACCCTTATCACTATCGACCCGGACGGTTCCCCTGTGCCTACCACCATCAGCCCTTCCCGCAGCGAAGGAATACGCTGGATCACTTTCTGTACAGGACGGGGCGCACCAAGCCCTGTGCGCCTTGGACAGAACAACAAAGCCGCCGTGTGTCTGAATTCTCCAGCCTATCACATTTCCCTCACCGGCACGGCACAGGTCTGCACTGACTCGGAAATCTGCCGGGAGATGTGGTACGAGGGTCTGGCGAATCATTTTTCCGGTCCCGACGATCCCAATCTCTGTGTAATTCGGTTCACGACTGAGCGCTACAGCCTGTTTATAGACTGGGAATCGGTAAAAGGGGAAATAGATGCCATAAATGAGATTATTTAAAACGGTGGAAGTAGTGAACATGTTTTTAATACCTAATTTACATTGTGGCGGTCGCTGCGCAGAAGCAAGGATTAGGAATCAAAGAATCCAGAGTTTGCCGCCTTATGGACATATAATACAGCGCTTGTGGTTGTGAACTGTCAATAACTTTGAGAAGCATAAAGCGGACGGCTGTATCTCGGTAGAAATGGAATGCGCTGCCTTACAGGCAATGTACGATTTCCGAGGGCTGAAGCTGTACACATTTTTTACAAGCGGCGATTTGATTGACGCCCCCCAATGGGATGTCGGACGAACGGCAGGGCAGACTAAAGGCACCCAGCATGATGCCGGGCATTTTGATATTGCATTGGAGCTGGCGGGATATGTGGCGGGATGATGTGTTTTCCGTTGGACTGAAAAAACGCATGACAACACGTCTGAAAAGATTGGAAGAGTAATACATATGGAATTTGTGATTGGAAGTACGCGTATAGAGGCAGGAGATAATTTTGATTCTGGAGAGGTGAATGCCGACATTAAGCTGACGGGCCGTTACTTGTTCAAATCCGGCGAAATAGTAGGAACATTGCAAGATTCCGAAAGTATGAGGGTAGCAGAGATATGTTAAATTTTTGGAGGAAAAGTGTAATGATTTATGATTCTGTAAGAAAATGGATTTATAGAAACGCGAGACCGTTAGAGTTTAGCTTGTGGCGATTTTTATTTGAAAATGGGTCGCAGGATGCTGTGATTGACATACTGATGCAATATCAGAATGAAGATGGCGGATTTGGGCATGCCTTAGAGGCAGATAGTTGGAATCCGGCATCTACGCCAATTACGACGAGTCATGCTATAAAAATTCTTTCTAAGATAGGTTTTGATGAGACGAGCCACCCGATCCATCAGGGAATACAGAAGTACCTTTCTTCTGATAGCGAACTTTTAGAGTATGGATGGCCTTTTACGATACAATCGAATGATGACTTTCCGCATGCTCCATGGTGGAATTACAGCGAAGAGCAAAATAAGAAAGAATATTATGGTGTTACGGCAGAATTAACGGCATACATATTGAAGTTTTTTCCTCTGGACATGACGATATATCAGAAAGCACAGAGATTTGCTGATGTAATGGTCAAATTGATAGGAGAAAACAGAAGTTATGGCGATATGGGGCTGGAAGGACTGATCAGTTTGGTGGAAACTCTTCATTCGCTGGGAAATGATGATTATGACTATGACGTATTATACAAAAAATTAGCAGAGAAAGTAACGCAGGCAATCGAACATGATACTGAAAAATGGAAATATTACGGGGTAAGGCCATCACAATATATACAAACGCCAAACAGCAAATTCTATCCGCAAAACGAAGAGATTGTAAAAAAAGAGTTGGAGTATCTTATCGATACATTTCCAAAAGACGATGTTTGGGGAATTACTTGGACATGGTTTGAAAATATGGAGCGGTATGAGAAGTATTTTTCGATTAGTGAAAATTGGTGGAAAGCAAGTAATGCGATAGATAAGATTCTTTTCCTTAAAAATTTTTCGTGTTTGCAGGAAGCATAACAGACATTACTCACCAAAGAATATTGAATATCCTACGCCGTATGTGGATTATATCACAGGAGGGTCTTGCGGCGTACCGCCGTATGACTGGATCACGGAAAAAATTGCGCCGGAGTTTGGATATAAAATCGGAGACGACAAAGCGCCGCTCATAGAATACAGCGCTTATTTTGATCCATCAAGAAACAAACATGAATTTGGCGTACAATGGGGTTTTATGACCGACCAAGAGGGAGCTTTTTACTGGTTCTGCTTTATCTTCTCTTTATGGCTTATCAGCAAGCTGCAGTTTATCAACAATCTGAACACAAATTATGTGATAATAGTCTGGGTTTCGGCATTGGCACTGATGGCAAGCCTGCTACTGTTCAGCCTTTCATGGTTGCCATGTATCTTTTGAGTTAGTGGGCTGCTGACAATCACAATTGGAGAATTTAGGAGGGAAAGTATGGATGATAGGGAATTGCCGGAATGATTAGACAGAAAGGTAATTTATGAGAGTGATTATGTGTGTTTCTATTCTGACAAGGTGAAGCTGTCAAATGGATATATCATAGAAAAGTATCATCAGATTCATTATCCGTATGAAGCAATAAGCATTGTTGTATTTAATGAGAACGATGAGGTTTTATTGATCCAATCTAAAAGATATATAGTAATGCGTTTGGAATGGGAAGTTCCGGCGGGGAGTGTTGAAGAAGGAGAATCAAAGGAAGAAGCTGTACGTCGGGAATGTATGGAAGAAACTGGGTGTACAGTTAAAGATTTACAGTCCAGCAGACGAGATTATTAAAAAGGATGGGCATTGAGGTGTATTTCACCGAGGACGGCATATGGACCATGAATGATGAGGACGGGGAGCTTAGGCTGACCATCATGGTCACCCTCGCGCAGAACGAATCGAAAAAGACCTCCATGCGGGTGAAGGCAGCCAGAAGAGCAAGAGGCGGCTTGAAAAAGACGGCGACCTCACGGCGATGGGAAACAGCCTGTGGCATTATGCCACCATCAGCCATATCCTGAAAAACCGCCTCTACTGCGGCGAGCTGGAATACCGGAAGGAATATGTGCCGGACTACCTGGAACAGAAACGGGCGAAGAACAACGGGGAGCTGGAGCGCGTCATCGTGGAAGGGAAGCGCCAGCCCATCGTCACCAAGGAGGAATTCGAGCGGGTGCAGAAGCTGATAGAGGAAAAGAGGCCGCAGATGGAGGGATGCAGGAAGAACAGGGGCATTTATTCGGAGGACCTTTGGCGTAGGAAGATGAGGTGCCATTGTGGCCACGCCTTCGCAAAGACCAAGTGGCATACCAGGACGGACTTCACCACCTACACCTATAAATGCTACGACCAGACCCGGACGGGTACCATTTCGGCAAGGCTTAAGAACGGCCCGAGCATTGAGGGAGTCTGCCGCTCTCCGCTGGTGCAGGACTGGAAGATGTACACGATGGCGCAGAAAGTCCTCCACGCCGTCTTTGACGACCCGGAGGGGACGCTTTTGGATGCGGCTGCGGTGCTTGGGTGCGGCATTGCGGGGGTGGACGTAAGCGGCAAGATGGAAAACCTGCAAAGGCTCATGGAGCAGCCGCCCGTGCCGGAGGATGGGGAGTTTTCGGAGGAAGACATCGATAAATATGTTTTCGAGGTAAGGGTTTACGAAGACCGCTTTGAGTGGCTCTTAAACTTAAGCCCCGAAGTCCGCAGGGAACTGGATGATGCCGGTTTCCCTGTTTATTTTATGAAGCTGACGGTCACGCCGGATGACGAGCGGGCATGGTTCGGGATGCACCCGCAGTGGTCAAAGTCCAACAAATATGCGGAGCTGGAGGCATGGATTTATATTTAGACGAAAGAGACAGGGCGGAAGGGCTGTGGGCGCAGCCTTTCCGCCCTGTCCGGCACTTTGCGGGTACAATTCTGTGGTCATTTCTTTTACTTCTGTCGGCAGACATTTCCCCAAAAACATGGCCTTGCAGTCGGAAAACCCAAGCAGGTAGGCGAGCATCCCAAACCGAGAGCCGAGCGCGTTCTGCTCACTGACGTAGCCATCGATCAGCAGCCGGACTTCCTGCGATAAGGGCATCCCATCCAGCCTGCCGGAATACTCGTCCGACTTGCGGATGATCGTCTGGTATTCTCCGCCCCCTTTTACGATGCCGTTCATGACACCGTTCATGCGGGCATCCATGAGCTGGTATAATGCAGAATCTTTTTCCAATCCAATCCCTCCTTCCGTGGTGTCGTAGCTTACCTCTGTTTTGGCGGGATAGCAAGCGGAAAAATAAAAAAGCCGGGAAACCGCTTGTAGCGTCCGACATTTTTTGATAGTATATTCACATGGGGTACTGCCATAACGGGATAGGCGGTCAGTCTTTCGATGCAAACGCAGAGGGGACTGCCCCTCTGACTACGGGTAAAACCGGGAAAGGGGGGATGCTTGATGAGTGACTATGAACTGCTGACGGTTGTTCTGATGATTCTTGGGATCATCGTATCAATCCTGATTGCTTACATAAATCACACAAAAAAGTAACCGCCCTTTGGTCGAGGAACGCGGTTACTGTTTTTGTAACTAACTTTCGGAACTGACCGTCTATCGGCAGTATTCCCTTTTGTGCTTTTATTGTAACAGATTCCCCCGCATCTGTCAAACGCTGCGGAGCGTTCCGCTGAAATCATTTTATAGCGGATTCCGCATAAAAGCAAGGAAATTTTGTCGAATCCCGTTTGTCGAATGTCGAATTGGGTGGGGTAAAAGGGTAAATCATTTACCTCAGGGGTAAAAGTCATCAAAATCTAACAGCGGCACAGGCGGCTATTTCCAATTGATGCCATAGGAATTTGGGTACTTGTAGGCGAAAGTATGGAAGAATGGCTTAAAATCAAGGCTTTTAAGGCTTGGTGGGGTTCATCACGGTGGGTGGTGGGCCCCAACTTTTTTTGTGTCTGGATGCCGCTGATAGGATGGCGATAAGGGCAAAAATCGTACTATCAGGCAAAAGTATACTTTCACGCAAAAGTCGGGGGTTTCCGTGATAGTATAAAACGGAAAGGTAAAAAGGAGTAGGATATTGGCGGTTTTTGCGGAAAAGGGTATTAGGTTGGCAGAAAATGCTGTCGATAAACGGGGGATATGATACAAACACGGAAACTGCATGGAGTTTTCGTGTTTGTATATGAGTTTCCGTGATAATATGGGGTTTTGCGTGATAGTATATAGAAAAATTGAAAAATGGTAGCGGGAGGAAAAGGCCTGTTTCAGCAGTCCTTTTTCTCATGTCTTAGGATTTCACAATTCATTTCTTTACATTTCAAATTTCACAGATATTTTTATAGCGGTTCAGAAAATAATAAGTTGGAAAGCGGGGAAATCAGAGGTAATATGCTTACACGGCGGTTTGCGTTTCCCCTATATCGGACGAATGGCGAAAAACTTTAGGGCTGATTTGGGCGTTTAAAAATAAAAAATCTGCGATTCACGTAGCCAGATTAACCATTCACGAAGTAGGCGTTAGAAATCGCCCTTATTTTTCCGATAAGTTAGTTGAGGACTGGAGGTGGCAGAAACGATAAAAATTGCGGTGTGTGATGATGAAAAAAATATAAGG
>Ga0137306_101866_pt1 | contig 19673 bp, 13 predicted proteins | sample Inofroosms_March_FD_97187 | JGI IMG/M metagenome (GOLD analysis project Ga0137306, IMG submission 97187) | Mouse cecal microbial communities from Vienna, Austria - N-Acetylneuraminic and N-Acetylglucosamine D2O microcosms_March | ecosystem: Host-associated > Mammals > Digestive system > Large...
TTCAATGTACTATGGCTATAATGATGGATATTTTGAATAAATAAGTTGTAATGTGCGTGAATTTTTAGTACAATGTGTATATGAGATTTTTCTAAAGAACAAGGAGGCAGCAAGATATGAAAGTTTATAGAACGGACGAAATCAGAAATGTGGTTCTTTTAGGACACGGCGGATGCGGGAAGACAAGTCTTGCAGAGGCTATGGCCTATGTATCTGGCGCGGTGAACCGGATGGGTAAAGTTACGGACGGGAATACGATCAGCGACTTTGACAAAGAAGAACAGAAGCGTGAGTTTTCCATCAGCACAGCCCTGATTCCGATTGAATGGGAGAAGGCGAAGATCAACGTGCTGGATACTCCGGGATATTTCGATTTTGTCGGAGAAGTGGAAGAGGCAGTCAGTGCTGCGGATGCTGCGGTGATCGTTGTATCGGGAAAGGCAGGCGTAGAGGTAGGGACAGAGAAGGCATGGGAATTGTGTGACAAGTACAGCCTGCCGCGTATGATCTATGTGACGGAGATGGATGTGGATGACGCCAGCTTCCGTCAGGTTGTTGAGGATCTGACAGAGAAATACGGAAAAGTGATCGCACCTCATTTTTCTCCGATCCGTGAGGATGAGAAGCTGATCGGATATGTGAATATTATCAAGAATGCCGGAAGGCGCTACACCGGTATCGGAAAGCGGGAGGAGTGCGAGATTCCGGATTACTGTATGGAATATGTGGAGAGTTACCGCGAGAAGCTTCTCGAGGCGGTTGCGGAGACCAGCGAAGAGTTCATGGAGCGTTATTTTGCAGGCGAGGAGTTCTCTGTGGAGGAGATCCGCGCGGCGATGCGTACAGAGGTTATGGACGGAAGCATCGTTCCGGTTGCTATGGGATCAAATATTCAGGCTCAGGGCGTTGCGAACCTGTTATCTGACATTGTAAGATTTTTCCCGAGCCCGGACTGGAGAGAGTGCGCGGGTGTGAATCTTAAGACCAATGAGATCTATGAGGCTAACTATGACTTTGCAAAGGCAAAATCTGCTTACGTGTTCAAGACGATGGTAGACCCGTTCATCGGCAAATATTCTTTCGTAAAGGTATGCTCCGGCGTACTGAAAGGCGAGGATGTTCTTTACAATGCGTCCTCTGAGGCGGATGAGAAGCTTGGAAAGATCTACACCATGATCGGAAATAAGCCGGTGGAGGTCAGCGAGCTGTTTGCCGGCGATATCGGAGCGATCGCCAAGCTTGGCAATACGAAGACCGGCGACACCCTTTCTGCTAAGACGATGCCGCTTCTTTTTGGAAAGACAGAGTATTCCAAGCCTTATACTTATATGAAGTATGTGACAGCCAATAAGGGGGATGAGGATAAGGTATCCCAGGCGCTTCAGAAGATGATGGCGGAGGATATCACCCTTAAGGCGGTTAATGACAGCGAGAACCGTCAGACGCTTCTCTACGGCATGGGAGACCAGCACTTAGAGATCGCCGTGAGCAAGCTGGCGGAGAGATATAAATGTGCAGTTACCTTAGAGACACCGAAGGTTGCATTCCGCGAGACGATCCGCAAGAATTCTGATGTGGATACGAAGTATAAGAAGCAGTCCGGCGGACACGGACAGTACGGTCATGTCAAGATGAAGTTCGCTTCTTCCGGAGACTTAGAGACACCATATGTATTTGAAGAGACAGTCGTAGGCGGAGCTGTTCCGAAGAACTACTTCCCGGCAGTTGAGAAGGGACTTCAGGAGTCCGTGATCAAGGGACCCTTGGCGGGATATCCGGTTGTGGGCGTAAAAGCTACGCTGTATGACGGCTCCTATCATCCGGTAGACTCCTCTGAGATGGCGTTCAAGACAGCGACCATCCAGGCGTTCAAGAAGGGATTCATGGAGGCAGGCCCGGTTCTTCTTGAGCCGATCGCTTCGATTAAAGTAACTGTTCCGGATGATTATACCGGAGATGTCATGGGAGACCTGAATAAGCGCCGCGGTCGTGTACTGGGGATGAATCCTGTTGCCGGCGGCTGTCAGGTGATCGAGGCTGACATCCCGATGACCGGATTGTTCGGCTATTGTACGACCCTACGGTCCATGACCGGCGGCCGAGGAACCTACGAGTACGAATTTGCGCGCTATGAGCAGGCTCCGTCGGATGTTCAGGAGGCAGAGATCGCCAAGAGAGCAGCAGAGGAATAAGCATATTGTCTGTCACGGATGGGACAGCAGGATAAAAGTTAAGAAAAGAAAAAGCAAGAAAAGCCCGAGAGGGCTTTTCTTATTTTTGCAAAGGTGCTATACTCTACTATGCTTAATATAAAATTATGTAGATTAAAGAGGAACGAAGATGCAAATTGTAATTATTGGTGACGGTAAAGTAGGTCATAAGCTTGCGATACAGTTGTCAGAAGAAAATTATGATATCACGCTGATTGACCAGAACGAAGGGAAACTTAAAGACGCGCTGAATAAGATGGACATATTCTGTATTACAGGAAATGGAGCGGATGCAGAGATCATGAAGCAGGCGGACGTGCCGCATTCGGACCTGGTCATTGCCTGCGCCTCGGCCGACGAGATGAATATGTTAAGCTGTCTTATCGCAAGAAGGCTTGGGGCGAAGCATACGATCGCAAGGGTGAGGAATCCGATCTACTACAGCCAGATCGGGATACTGAAGGAGGATCTGCACCTTTCTATGGCGGTAAATCCGGAGCTTGCGGCTTCCAATGAGATCCTGAGGGTGCTGCTGTTCCCGGAGGCCAGCAAGGTGGAGACGTTCATGAAGGGACGTGTGGAGCTGGTAGAGTATGCGGTGGGCTCAGACCAGCCGCTGACGGATATCTCCCTTGCGGAGGTTTACCGCAAGTTTCAGATCAAGATACTGGTATGTGCGGTGAAGCGGGGGAAAGATGTGTATATCCCGGACGGAAACTTTGTGGTGAGAGCCGGAGACCGCCTGCATATCGCTGCGGCTCACCAGGATCTGAGGACGTTTTTCAGATCTCTTGGGCGCAAGAATGTCAAGGTGAAGAAGGTGCTCATCTGCGGAGGCGGGCATGTCTGCTTTTATCTTGCATCGCAGCTTCTGCAGGTGGGCATGAAGGTAAAGATCATCGAGCGCAATGAGCAGCGGTGCGAGGAGCTGTGTGAGTTGCTTCCCAAGGCGACTATCATTAACGGCAATGCGGCGGACCAGGATCTTCTGATGGAAGAGAGGATTACGGATACAGATGCTTTTGTGGCGCTTACCGGGATGGATGAGGAGAATATCATCATGTCCTTTTTTGCCAAGACTCTTGGCGTGCCTAAGATCATTGCCAAGGTGAATGACGATACCAGGGCGCAGATGGTGGAAGGACTGGGCATTGACAGTATTATTTCTGCCAAGAGCGCGACAGCGGATGCGATCATGGGCTATGTAAGGGCGCGGAATAATTCTTACAGCAGTGCCAATGTTGAGACCATGTACCGGCTTGTGCAGGGCAAGGTGGAGGCGCTGGAGTTTATCATTAAGAAGGAATGCGCATATACGAACGTGCCGTTAAAGGACCTTCCGATCAAGAAGAATAACCTGATCGCATGTATCGGGCGGAGACGGAAGGTGATCGTACCTAACGGTGATGACCACTTAGAGGTGGGAGATAGTGTTATGGTGGTGACAAAAGATCATATTGTCAGCAATTTCAGTGATATTTTAGGTTAGGAGCCTTGCAGATATGAACGTAAAGATGATATGGTATATATTAGGGAAGATGCTGGGAGTGGAGGCGCTTCTGCTCCTCATCCCGGCGTTTGTAGGTGCACTGTACGGGGAGCATGAGGGGCTTGCTTTCCTGATCCCGTCTGCGGTACTGCTTGTTGTGTACCTGATTGCCGGATTAAAGAAGCCGGAGAAGACGAAGATTTATCAGAAGGAAGGGCTTGTTATCGTAGCGCTGGCGTGGATTCTGTGGTCCTTGTTCGGGGCACTTCCCTTCACGTTGTCCGGGGAGATACCGCTTTATATCGATGCACTTTTTGAGACGGTCTCTGGATTTACGACGACGGGATCTTCTATCCTTCCAGATGTGGAGGTCCTTTCCCAGTGTATGCATTTCTGGAGAAGCTTCACCCACTGGGTAGGGGGGATGGGAGTGCTGGTGTTTGTGCTTGTGCTCACCAGCCTTGATAAGAGCAGCACGATGTACCTGATGATGGCGGAGGTGCCGGGGCCGGAGAAGGAGAAGCTGGTTCCGAAGATGACATCCACGGCGCGGATCCTTTACGGCATCTATTTCGGGATGACAGCGCTGGAGGTAGTGCTTCTGCTTCTTGGCGGCATGAATGTCTTTGACAGCCTGGTCCATGCGTTCGGCACGGCGGGGACCGGAGGATTTTCCAATTATGCGGAGAGTGTGGGGCACTTTGGAAGCGCCTATATCGACGGGGTGATCACGGTCTTTATGATCTTGTTCGGAATTAACTTTAACCTGTATTTTCTGCTGATCCTGCGGGACTTTAAGCCGGTGTGGAAAAATGAGGAGCTGCGGGCATATGTGCTGATCATTGCCATATCCACGGTGTTGATCACGATGAATATCAGCGGCCGGTACCCGGGTATTCCTGAGGCTTTTCGTCATGCGGTCTTTCAGGTAGGGTCGGTGATCACGACTACCGGGTTTGCCACTGCGGATTTTGCGGTGTGGCCTATGTTTTCCCAGTGCATCCTTCTGATGCTGATGATCTGCGGCGCGTGTGCGTCGTCCACTGGAGGCGGTATTAAGGTGTCCAGAGTGCTGATCGTTTTGAAGAGCATCAAGCGTGAGCTCAAGCAGATGAAGCACCCGAAATCAGTAAGTATTATCCGGGTGAACGGCAAGAAGATGAACACGGATGTGGTGCGGAAGGTCTGCTCATATCTGATGGCCTATATGGCGATCATGATCGTGTCTATTTTACTTATAGCGATAGATAACCGGGATTTTGCGACGACGTTCAGCTCGGTTATGGCGACGCTGAATAATATCGGGCCGGGAATCGGCGGCGTGGGGCCGGCGGGGAATTTTTCCCAGTTTTCCGTGTTTTCCAAGCTGGTGTTCTGCTTTGACATGCTGGCGGGAAGGCTGGAGATCTTCCCGTTTCTGATGCTGTTCGCCGTCCCCATATGGAGAAAACAATTTTAGACAGGAGGTATTTATGAAATCTAAATGGAAGCTTTTGGCAGCGGCCGCGGCAGTCGCCGTAGTCGGGATATACTATTATATTTCACTGCCTGCGATAAATATACACTCTTCGGATACTTGGTTTTTTATCTTTGTGGTTCTGATCGCGGCGGCTCTGGTCTATATGAGCAAAAAAAAGATGCGGTCGTTCCGTGAGGCGAAGGAGAACAGGGGGCTGCGCGCGATCGGCACAGTGATCGTGGCGCTGGGGCTTTTCTATCTGGCGGGCAGCCTTTTGTCCTCTCCGATTATCAATGCGAAAAAGTACCAGAAGCTGATGAAGGTAGATGAGGGCGAGTTCACGGAAGATATAGAGGAGCTTTCCTTTGATAAGATACCGCTTTTGGACCGTGACACGGCGGTGATTTTGGGGGACCGGAAAATGGGGAGCATGGTGGATATGGTTTCCCAGTTCGAGGTGGATGATATCTATACCCAGATCAACTACAAGGATAATCCGGTGAGAGTGTCTCCGCTGCGGTACGCAAGCCTGATCAAGTGGTTTACGAACCAGTCGGAGGGGATCCCGGCCTATATCCGGATCAATATGGCGACCCAGACTACGGAGCTTGTGAAGCTTGAGGAGGGGATGAAGTATACGACGAGCGAGTATTTTAACCGGAATATATACCGCCATCTCAGGTTCGCCCACCCGACCTATATCTACGGGGGACTTAGCTTTGAGATCGACGATAACGGTACTCCTTACTGGGTTGCTCCGGTAAAGAAGTATAATATCGGGCTGTTCGGCGGCGAGACGGTAGGGAAGGTCGTTCTCTGCAATGCCATCACCGGTGAGACCAAGACTTATAAGATCGAAAATGCGCCGTCATGGATCGACCGTGCATACGCGGCGGATCTGCTTGTGGAGTTGTTTGACTATTACGGGACATTAAAGCATGGGTTTATCAACAGCGTGCTGAGCCAGAAGGATTGCCTGGAGACGACGGACGGCTATAATTATCTTGCCCTTGATGATGATGTGTGGATGTATACCGGGGTCACGTCGGTAAACGGCGACCAGTCCAACGTAGGATTTATGCTGTCCAATCAGCGGACGATGGAGACGAAATATTATAAGGTGGAAGGCGCGACAGAGGCATCTGCCATGTCGTCGGCGGAAGGGCAGGTGCAGAACCTCAAGTATACGGCCACATTTCCGCTGCTTCTCAATATATCCGATGAGCCGACATATTTTATCGCCCTTAAGGATGACGCGGGGCTTGTGAAAAAATATGCGATGGTAAATGTACAGAAGTACCAGATCGTAGCGGTCGGGGACAGTGTCAGCCAGTGTGAGGAGAATTATCTTGAGCTGCTCCTTAGCAGCGGGGTGAAGGAAGCGGAAAAGGACACCAGGGAGATCAAGACAGTTACAGGAAGGATTACGAAGATCGCACAGGCCGTCATCGACGGGACGTCCCACTATTATCTGATGGTGGAAGGGTCGGATGATATTTTTGATGCGTCAGTTGTAGACTTCATCGATGTGGTAAGGTGCGAGACCGGACAGGAGATCACGATGGAATATAAGGAAGACGAGAAAGCCAATACGGTCATGTCTCTGAAGATTGCCGGGGATCTTCCGTCTGATGATAATCAGGCTGAGAAGGATGAAAAGGAAGAGCCATGGGATTAAGTATACTGCTTGCAAAACAGATCATATCACTGTTTCTTTTTGTGGCGGCAGGGTATGCAAGCGTCAAGGCGGGGCTGTTTAAGAGCGAGGACAGTAAGGTAATCTCTAATCTGGTCGTCTATATCTGTTCGCCCTGCATGGTCGTCTACTCTTTTCAGATCGAGCTGACGAAGGATAAGGTACAGGGGCTGCTTTTAGCAATTGCGGCCGCTGTGCTGGTACATATCCTGATGATCGCATGGACAGCTCTCTTTCGCAGGCCGCTTAACCTGAACAGCATCGAGAGGGCTTCGCTGATCTACACAAATGCGGGAAATCTGATCATCCCTCTGGTAGCCGCAGTCATGGGGATGGAATGGGTATTTTATACCAATGCTTACAATATCGTCCAGACGATGCTGATCTGGACTCACGGAAGCCGCATGATCGGGCAGCAGACAGAGGACTGGGATTATAAAAAGATCCTGATGAATCCGAATATCATCGCCATGATAGCGGGCGCGTTCTTCTTTGCCGCGGGAATCCATATCCCTGAAGTGATCGGCACCTGCCTTGAGGGATTTGGGAGCATGATCGGGACGGCGGGGATGTTTGTCATCGGCATGGTCATCGGGAATATGGATCTTAAGTGGGTATTCAGCCGCAAGCGCCCTTACTTTGTATGCTTTATCCGGCTGCTTGTGTATCCGGCAGTGACGGCGGTCATCTTTTCCGCTCTGGCGGGGCTGGGGATTCACAGGGAGGCGAAGGATATCCTACTGGTGGTATTTTTGGCAACCTCAGCGCCGGCGGCAGCCATGGTGACGCAGCTTGCGCAGATCTATGACCGGGACTCCAAGTACGCCAGTGTCATCAATGTGATGTCCATCATTTTCTGCATTGTGACGATGCCGCTGATGGTCATGCTTTATGAGACGCTTGCCTGAGAGCCTGCGGTGAATAGAAAAGGCGGTATGCTTTGGAACTGGGAGGAAAGAAAAAGAGCAATATAGAAATAAAAATAGCGAAAAAACAACAAAAAAGGAATCCGAAGCACTTCCGCTCCGGATTCCTTTTTGCTTTTCTGACTCGGTCTAGCATAACCCAACTTAAATAACCTTATGTTTCACTTGTCTAAATTTCCATCTGCTGCGTTGGCTTCAATCGACGATGTTACCGGCATCGCCTCATTTAGCCGCCTTGCATCTGAAAATTTATCCTACGTGAAACATTAAGGCATTTAAGTTGGATCATACTAGTTAAGATACTCACAATGTTCGGAATTTACACCCGCCAGATCCGACTTTGCAGCGCTGATGCTTACATAGAATTCGATGCCGCAGTCCTTGGAGATCCGGTTCAGCCTGTCGATAAATGCAGGAACATTCTCAAGGGAGATATCCGCATGCTTTAAGATGCCGTCGATAAATACGCACTCGATATCGTGATTAGAGCTGTACATCCCATATAAGAATCCAATGTATCCGTCAATGTTGATGATCGCCGGGTAGTCATCCATACAGATGGTACGGATGTTGAATGCAACACTGGCGGTATCACGGTGTGTCTTCTTGATCAGAACCACGTTCCCGTTGCACTCCTTTGCTTTCTTGTTAGCCTGTTCAATCATTTGCTGCGTTTTTCCGCTGCCTTTCGGACCTGTCAATAAATATACCATAGCAAACTCTCCTTTATGTATCATATTCTACTGAAAATCCAGTAACTTTACTTATATTCATTATACACTAAAGCGGGGTATGGAACAACCGTAAAAAATAATTTCTTCAGGGTTGACTTATTTTAACATATTACCTATAATATTTATCGTATATTGAAAAAGCGATGAAGAGGAATAGTAAGAGACGGATGTCTTCAGAGAGCTGCCGGAGGGTGCGAGGCAGCAGGCAGAAATCTCCCAATTCGCCTCGGAGTTCCCGGACTGAAGGTGCGGCTGCCGGCAGGAAGACATTTTCCGAAAGCGGTAAGTAGGTACGGGCGGTTTTCTTCCCGTTACAGAAGCAATGAGTGCATGCGGCATAGGGCTGCGTGAAAAAGAGTGGTACCACGGAAGTTAAGCCTTTTCGTCTCTTAGAGATGAGAAGGCTTTTATCAGGTTCAAAAGAACCTCACCAAGTAAAAGGGGGAGCAACCGCGCTGCTAGGCTCGAAAAGACCTCGCTAAGCCAGCGGGTTGTACCTTACTTACTAGGTTCGAAAGAACCTCACCAAGTAATTAAGGCAGGAGGAATATGATCATGTCGAAGATACCTTATAACCATAAGGCGATTGAGAAGAAATGGCGTGAAAACTGGGCGAAGAATCCGGTGAATGTAACAGAGAATGAGGACGGGAGCAAGAAAGAGAAGTATTACTGTCTCGATATGTTCCCCTATCCGTCAGGGAACGGCCTTCATGTAGGGCATTGGAGAGGCTATGTCATCTCTGACGTGTGGAGCAGGTACAAGCTGCAGCAGGGATACTACATCATCCATCCTATGGGATGGGACGCTTTCGGGCTTCCGGCAGAGAACTATGCCATCAAGATGGGTGTCCATCCGGCGATTTCCACGGCGGAGAACGTGAAGAATATCAAGAACCAGATCAATGAGATCGCGGCGCTCTATGACTGGGACAGGGAAGTGAATACGACAGATCCGGAGTTTTACAAGTGGACCCAGTGGATCTTTGTGAAGATGTTCAAGGAGGGACTGGCCTACGAGAAGGAGTTCCCCATCAACTGGTGTCCCTCCTGCAAGACGGGCCTTGCCAATGAAGAGGTGGTAAATGGGAAATGCGAGCGCTGCGGCGCGGAGGTGACAAAGAAGAATCTCCGTCAGTGGATGCTTAAGATCACCGCCTATGCAGAGCGCCTGCTTAATGATCTCGACAAGCTTGACTGGCCGGAGAAGGTAAAGAAGATGCAGACCGACTGGATCGGAAAATCCTACGGCGCAGAGGTTGACTTCCCGGTGGAGGGGCGCGATGAGAAGATCACGGTATATACGACGCGTCCGGATACTCTGTACGGCGCTACCTTTATGGTACTTGCGCCGGAGCATGAGCTGGCGGCATCTCTTGCCACAGACGAGACGAGAGAGGCAGTGGAGAAATATATCTACGACGCATCCATGAAGTCTAATGTGGACCGTCTGCAGGATAAGGAAAAGACCGGCGTGTTCACGGGAAGCTATGCGGTGAATCCGTTAAACGGCGAGAAGACGCCGATCTGGCTTTCCGATTATGTCCTTGCGGATTACGGTACCGGGGCCATCATGTGCGTACCGGCTCATGACGACCGCGACTTTGAGTTTGCCACGAAATTCAACATCCCTGTCGTGCAGGTCATCGCAAAGGACGGCAAAGAGATTGAACAGATGACAGAAGCCTACACAGAGGCCAGCGGCACGATGATCAATTCCGGCAAATGGAACGGCATGGAGTCCGCGGTCCTGAAAAAAGAGGCTCCCCATATGATCGAGGAGTGGGGCATGGGCCGCGCCACCGTTAACTACAAGCTTCGGGACTGGGTATTCTCCCGTCAGCGTTACTGGGGTGAGCCGATCCCGATCGTACACTGTCCGGAGTGCGGCAATGTGCCTGTGCCGGAGGAGGAGCTGCCGCTGCGGCTTCCGGAGGTAGAGTCCTACGAGCCTACCGGAACCGGGGAGTCGCCGTTAGCCGCTATTGACGAGTGGGTGAACTGCAAGTGCCCGAAGTGCGGGAAAGACGCGAAGAGAGAGACGAACACCATGCCTCAGTGGGCAGGGTCTTCCTGGTATTTCCTGCGCTACGTGGATAATCATAATGACAAGGAACTGGTGTCCAAGGAGAAGGCTGATGCTATGCTGCCCGTGGATATGTATATCGGAGGTGTGGAGCACGCGGTGCTGCATCTTCTGTACTCCAGATTCTATACGAAATTTTTGTGCGATATCGGAGCCATTGATTTTGACGAGCCGTTCCAGAAGCTGTTCAATCAGGGTATGATCACCGGGAAGAATGGGATCAAGATGAGCAAGTCCAAAGGCAATGTAGTATCGCCGGATGACCTGGTGAGAGACTACGGCTGTGATTCCCTCAGGATGTATGAGCTGTTCGTGGGGCCGCCGGAGCTTGACGCAGAGTGGGATGACCGCGGTATCGACGGCGTGAACCGGTTCTTAAAGCGTCTGTGGAATCTGGTGATGGACAGCAAGGAAGCAAAGGCTGAGGCGACGAAGGAGATGATCAAGGAGCGCCACAGGCTCATTAAGGACATCACGGTGCGTCTGGAGAGCTTTAGCTTAAATACCGCGATTTCCGGATTCATGGAGCACAATAACAACCTGGTTGAGATCGCGAAAAAGGCAGGGGGAGTGGATCTTGAAACGTTGTCCGTCATGGCAGTCCTGCTTTCACCCTTTGCACCGCATATGGCGGAGGAGATCTGGGAGCAGCTTGGACATACGGGAAGCGTATTTAAAGCCGGATGGCCTGTCTTTGACGAGGAGGCGATGAAGGATGACGAGATCGAAGTTCCGGTGCAGATCAACGGGAAGACGAGAGCGGTCATCAGTATTGCGGCAGATGCGTCCAAAGAGGACGCGATCGCTGCCGGAAAAGAGGCGGTGGCAGATAAGCTTACCGGAACTATCGTGAAAGAGATCTATGTTCCGAAGAAGATCATTAATATTGTGCAGAAATAATTCATAGAATGCAGGATGGCGCGGATGATAGGAGCAAAAGATTATCTGCGCCATTTTAGAAAAAGTATATGGAGAATGATCGTGAAGAAAAGGAAAAGCATCAGATGGAATACACTTCGTATTACGGCACTTGGTTTCTTAAGTGTCATACTTTTCGGCGGGGTTCTTTTATATCTGCCGGTGAGCAACACAAAGCCTATTGCGTTTATTGACGCACTGTTTACTTCGGTGACGTCGGTGTGCGTGACAGGGCTGGTGACGATTACGCCGGCCAGCCAGTTTACGCTGTTTGGAAAGGTGGTGCTGCTCATCCTCATACAGATCGGCGGTCTCGGCGTAATCGCGTGCGCGGCGCTGTTTTTCTTTCTGCTTAGAAGAAGGCTTGAGCTGAGGGAGCGGATCGTGCTGCAGGAGGCGTACGGCGCGCAGCATCTCGGCGGCATCGTAGGGCTGGTGAAAAAGGTGATCGCCGGGACGCTTATAGTGGAGGGCGCGGGAGCGGCGCTGTATGCCCTTCAGTTTGTGCCGGAGTATGGATTGCTGCGGGGCGTCTGGTACGCTGTCTTCCATGCAGTCTCGGCTTTTTGCAATGCGGGGATCGATATTCTCGGAAACCGCAGCCTTGCCGGGTATGCGGCGAATCCGATCGTTAATATTACCACTATGCTTTTGATCATCCTGAGTGGTATCGGGTTCACAGTCTGGTTTGACGTAACGGAGAATATAAGGGAGCTTATGTGCCGGGAGACGGCCGGGCGGTGGCGCTTTGGGAGGCTTAAGCTGCATTCGAAGCTGGCGGTTGTGACTACATTTATATTGATCGCGGCGGGGATGGTCTTTATATTCTTTTCCGAGTTCCGCAATCCTGCCACGATCGGTGGCATGGATACGGGGCAGAAGCTGATGGCGTCTTTGTTCCAGTCGGTGACGACGAGGACGGCCGGATTTTACACATTTTCCCAGGGGGCGCTGCATGAAGAAACAAAGCTGTTCTGCGCTATCCTGATGTTTATCGGCGGTTCGCCGGGAGGAACGGCGGGCGGAGTGAAGACGACGACCTTTGCCATGCTGTTTTTGTCCTGCCGCACTTTTGCGCGGGGAGGGAACGATACGGAGTGCATGGGCCGGAAGATCTCGGCGGCCAATCTGCGCACAGGATTCTGCGTTGTGATGGTGGCCTTTGCCGTGTTTATCACCGGGACTATCGCGGTTCTTACCATAGAGCCGGACAGCGTCGCCATGGTCGATGTGCTCTATGAGACGGCGTCGGCGGTGGGGACGGTGGGGCTTACGGCGGATCTGACTCCGCGTCTTTGCCGGGCAAGCCAGATCATCCTGATGATCATGATGTATATGGGGCGGCTTGGGCCTTTGACGCTGGTGCTTACATTCGCAGGGAAGCAGCATCCCAGGGACCGGGTGCGCAGCCTTCCTAAGGAACAGGTTATGGTCGGGTGAGCTTTCGGAAAAAGCTTGTAATTTACACAATATTAAGGTGAATAGTCTCACTTAAGTACTTTTCTGACTGCTTAAGTGAGACTGTAAAGGCAATTTCAAATGGATTGTTGCATGCTGCTGATCATGGAGTGAATCGTAACAATCTCTTGGAGAGCCTTGCAGGTGTCTGGTTATCTGGCAGTATCTGGCCATAGATTTCAGAAATTGATTGGAAATATTTCTGTAAAGGAATTCTTTGCTTTTTTGAGATGAGCAGGATTTATCCACAGAATAGAGATGGATAAAATCCTGTACTGCCAAATATCGGAGATAGAAGACTAGGAGGATGGACGATGAAAAAACAGTTTGTTGTGCTGGGACTGGGCAGCTTTGGAGCGAGTGTGGCAGTGGCGCTGCAGCAGCTTGGCTGTGATGTCGTAGCGGTGGACCAGGATATGGAGCGGATCGAGGATGTGGCGGATAAGGTGACTTACGCCATGCAGGCAGATATCGGCAATCCGGAATTGTTTGAGGCTCTGGGTTCTAAGAGCTTTGACGGGATCGTGGTCGCTTCGTCGGAGAATCTGGAGGGAAGTATTATGGCGGTACTGGGCGCAAAAGAAGCCGGGATTCCCTATATCCTGTGCAAAGCGCATAACAAGAGGTATGCCGAGGTCCTGCGGAAGGTGGGGGCGGATGCCGTCGTGTTCCCGGAGAAGGAGATGGGCAGGCGGATCGCGAAGAATCTGGTGTCAGCCAATCTTGCAGACTGGATCGAGCTGTCGCCGGATTACAGCGTGGTCGAGGCTGCAGTACCTCAGAAATGGATCGGAAGGACGCTTAAGGAGCTGGACGTAAGGAGGACTTATGAGGTGAACGTAGTGGGAATCAAGGAAGGGGAGCGCGTGGAGATCACTCCAGATCCAGAGCTTCCTCTTGGGCGGGGGATGATCCTGATGCTGGTAGGCTCCAATGAGGCGCTTAAGCGGATATAAAGCTAATCCTGGATCCTGAACTTACTTGGCTGGATTCCGGTATAATTCTTGAACGCTCTGCTAAAGTAAAAGTCATCCTTATAGCCTACCAGTTCCCCAACCTTCTGTATGCTCATCTCGGGGCTGTTGAGGAGCAGCCGCTTTGCCTCGTTCATCCGCAGCTTGATGAGGTATTTGGACAGGGTTTCCCCGGTAAATTTCTTGAAGATCTTTCCCAGATATTCCGGTGTAAAGCCGAATTTGTCGCCTAATTCGCGGAGGGAGATTTCTTTCTGGTAATTTTCGCTTAAATATTTCTGCAGGAGGTTAGCGATGGCCTCCTGATTTAATGTATTTTCCTTTGAATGATATGCCTTGAGTTCTTCGGACTCTGCACCCATGGTGATGAGGACGCGCTGAAGAGCCTCCAGAAGATGTTCAGAGGCAACAGGCTTCAGCAGATAATCCTTGACGGAATAGCGCAAGGCAGTCTGTGCATAGGAGAAATCATCGTATCCGCTCAAGACGACAACCTTCGTCCGAGGATAATTGCCGTGGAGGTACTTGATCAGCTCAAGGCCGTCGCACTGAGGCATACGGATGTCGGTGATCACAAGCTCCGGGCAGTGCCTTTCGATAAGACCGATAGCCTCAAGCCCATTGGCTGCCTCTCCGGCGGATTCCAGAGGGAGGTTGAGCGCGTTTATCTTTTTGACGAGATTTTTCCCGATCAGGCTTTCATCCTCCGCGATGATGTATTTATAAGTCGAGGTTTTCATAGTATTCCTCCTTTGAGTAGAGAACATTTCCGCCCAGAATGAATACGGTTCTTCCGGCGGTGCTGTTATCGATTTTAAAAATGCTGTTTTCTCCGTAGACTAATCTTAATCTCAGATATACGTTCTTAAGGCCCATGCCGCCGATCTTTAAAGACTTCACTTCTTTGTTGAAATCCAGGTTTTCATAAAGGCTGAGGAGTTCATCTTTGCGGGCATCGCTTAAGTTTCCGCCGTTGTCCTCTATCCGGATCATCCAGTGCCCGTCCCTGGTCATAGAGGAGATGGAAAGATGCCATGGCGGTTTGCCGGTGAATGCATATTTAAAGGCATTTTCAACGATAGGCTGTGTGATCAGCTTGGGAATATAGATGCCTTTCGTATCTTCCTGAAGATGAATTTGGTAATCCAGCTCATCAGTGAAGCGAAGCTGCATACATTCCAGATACCGGTTTGTATAGCGGATCTCCTCTTCCAGCGGAACGACCATCTCTTTCGAGGAGGAAATATAGCGGAAATATCCGCAGAGAGCCTGACACATCCGGATGATGTCGTCATTCATCTCTTCCTCTGACATGATGCTGATGCTCGTCAGGCTGTTGTAGAGAAAATGAGGGTTGATGAGCGACTGGGTAGCCTGCAGCTTGGCGCGGGTCTCTTCGTTGTGTGAGAGGAGAACCTCCTTAGAGGTGGAGCGCAGCTTTTCGTACATGCTGCGGATGGCCTCGCACAGGATAGACAGCTCTTTTATGCTGCTGTCTGCGGAGGTGAGATTGACTTTTTCGGCGTCCAGTATCCGGTTGATAGTGATCTTTCCGGCAGCGGCAGTCAGTTTTTTAAGCGGGCTTGTAATCCGTCTGGAAAGCAAAAAGCAGACCAGCAGGGTAAAAAGAATGGAAAAGCCCGCGATCAGCAAAAAGGATACGCGGAAAATGCGGAGAGGGAGGTACAGGGATTCCTCGGTCTGTGTCACAATCACCGTCCACTGATAGCCTGGGATGTTCTGTGTTGAGAGAAGGAACGTCCGGTCAGAGGAAGTGGTAACAAGCTGGCTTTGGCCGTCAGTGACACCGTTTTTTCTGGCCAGCAGGCTGTAATCCTCGGAATCAACGGGCTGATTGTAAGGGAACATCAGGCGGCCTTCGGAATTGTATACATACACGCTGATCTCTTTGTTGCTCTGCTGCAGCTGTTCGGCAAGACCGAAGACCTTGCTGCAGTCCTGAATGACCTCGACGATCCCCTCCGGCTTATCGGCACTGTCCAAAAACAGCCGGATCAGAGAGATAAACTTCTGTGAACTGCGGTTATTTCCGCCTGCGGGAAGATAAGTGTTGGTCCTTGGTGTGGTGATATATTTGTGGCCGTTTAGGGCAAGGACATCGTCATACCATGGCTTTGCCTGTATGTCCTCATGGCCGGTGGAGTGGTTAAAGCCGGACTCTACGCAGGAGCCGTCCATCGTATACAGTTTGATTTCGGAGGCGCTCTGGTACGCGCCGATGATGGCCGTGACGATCTCATGGATAGCCTCTGCCTTTTCCCGGGAAGCGACTGTTGTTTCAGGATCCATCCCTGTGTCCTGGTACAGTCTGGAAAAATCTTTGAAATTCGCCTTTATCGCATTGGAATACACGATATTCATGGAGATAGTAGACAGGTTGTCCATCTGGGCAGCTACAGAATCCTGGACAGATGCACATAGGTTTTCGATAGAATTTTCTGCATTCTCCAGGGTGTTTTCTTTGTAGGAGGAATATGCAAAAGTGAAAAATATAGTAAGCAAAAGCAGGATAAATGAGCCATAAACCACAAAAAGGTAAAAAGTCTGCGAGTAGTGTTTGGGTAGTTTTTTCAATTTTTATGTACCTCCCTTGCGAGGTCATTATACAAGATAGTTCAAAATAATGCAATAATTAGTTTGGTTTTGTCTATTTTGTATATCCCCTGCGGATGATATGATTATGATACACAAAACAATCTATTTTACCGGTGAAATAACGTAACAGATCAAGATGCTGACAGGAAAGGAAGAAAGGTATGAGAAAAAATATATTAGGACGATTCGCAGGTGTATCAATGGCAGCAGCCATGACAGTGGGGCTTTTGGCCGGATGCAGTTCAGGGGGAGAGAGCGGCAGTGATTCAGGAAAGCTTACGCTGACCTTCGGAAGCCATCAGAGCGGCCTTCCCAAATCGGGGATCGTCCAGGATCTGGCAAAGGAATATGAGGAAGAGACAGGGGTTAAGGTTGATTTTCAGATCTCACCGGATGCGCAGTGGAGGGATCTGATCAAGGTAAAGCTGGATTCGGGGGAGGCGCCGGATATCATCTGCGTGGACACGCCCATCGGCCTGGCTTCCAGTATCCATATGGACCAGTACAGTGTGGAACTGACGGACAACGAGTGGGTAAAGAGAATGGATGAGAGTGCGCGCTCTGCCGTGTCCGTGGACGGGAAGACCTATGGGATCACATTCCCGGGCGCGAAGATGTATTTTTACATGTATAACAAAGACATCTTTGAGGATCTAAAGCTTGAGACACCGAAAAATTACAGCGAGTTCAAGGATGTGTGCGAGAAAATCAAAGCTTCCGGTGTTACGCCTGTTTATGAGTGTACGACAAACGGATGGCACCAGGTGCTCCCCCTCTTTGAGACAGGCGGGCTGTGGCTTAATGATGATCCGCAGGGTTATGATAAGCTGAATGCCAATGAGACGCCGCTTGAGTCCATTTCCCATCTTGAGACGATTATCGGGCAGCTTCAGGAATGTGCAAAGGCCGGCTATTTCGGGGATGATTACTTAAGCAACTCATGGGAGAATGCAAAAGAGGCGATCGCATCTGGAAAATATGCCATGACCGTTGCAGAGCTTGGATTCCGCGGGGAGGTTGATGCAGATTATCCAGATTTCGGCGCGATGGAAAAGCTTGGCGCATTCGTGATGCCATGGGGAGACAACCAGACCATCGGCGTGAATCCTGCAAGCAATGCTTACTTTATCAACAAGGACAGTAAGCACGCCGAAGAGGCAGAGAAGTTCTTTGAATTCCTGGCGAAGCCGGAGAACCTCAAAAAACGTCTGGAGGGACAGCCGGAGATCAATGCAGTGTGCTGGCCGGAGATGGAGACAAAGTATACCGAAGAGGACCAGGCGTTCCTTGACTCCTATGAAAAGGCCAATGTCGTCCAGACTTCTGTAAATTACATCGACAGCCAGTGGATGGATGTAGGAAAAGATCTGGAGGCGATGTATACCGGCGCTATGACACCGAAGGATGTTGTAGATACTGTTGTAAAAAGACGCAATGAGCAGGCGGAGCTTCAGAAGGATCCGGGCTGGGCAAAATAGAGGGGAGCCTTACGACAGGGCTATGGAGGTATATCAATGAATAGAAAAAAATTATATCCATGGTATTTTGCCAGCGGAGCTGCCGTCCTGTTTTTTCTTCTCTGCTTTTTGCCGGGCGTCCTGGGAATCGCCTATTCATTTACGGACTGGAATAATTTTACGGACGAGATCAACTTTGTGGGGCTATCAAATTACAAGAGGATCTTTCAGGGAAATTCAGAGTATCTGCTGTACATCACGAATACGCTGCTGTTTACCATTGTGACGACAGTCGCCAAGACAGTCGCAGGACTCGCGCTGGCGCTGCTTTTATCCAGACAGTTTATCAGGTTTAAAAATTTCCACAGGATGATTATCTTTTCTCCGCAGGTCATGTCTTATCTTGTAGTCGGGCTTGTGTTTAAGAGTATGCTCCACCCGTCCACCGGCTTTTTAAATAATTTTTTAAAGGGAATGGGACTTGATTTTCTGGCAAAAAGCTGGCTGACCGACCTTAAGATCGTGTTCCCGACAGTAATGACCGTGGATACCTGGAAGGGTATGGGCTACATCATGGTCGTCGTCATCGCAGGGCTTATGTCCATCGCACCGGAGTATTACGAAGCGGCGAGCATCGACGGCGCAACATTTTTTCAGCAGCTTAAGAGCATCACCATACCGCTCCTTAAGCCTGTGCTTGTAAATGCGACAGTCCTTAATGTCACCTACGGCCTGCGTGTGTTCGACATGGTGTATTCACTGACCAACGGCGGTCCGGGAAATGCTACCGGCGTGATCAACACAGCGGTATACAAGGAGTTTTCAAAAGGAGACCTGGCCATGGGTACTACATTGTCAAGCGTACTGTTCTTCTTCGTGCTGGCACTTTTGTACTTCATTATCAAATCGATGGAAAGTAAGGAGGTGGATGGATAATGGGAAAAGCAGGAAAGACAATCTGGCATGTGATCGCGAACCTGATCTCTATCTTCATCAGCCTGATCGTGATCATACCGCTGATCGTGCTGCTGGTCAATTCTTTCAAGACGTCCGCCGAGGCTAACCAGATGAGCCTGTCGCTGCCTAAGGAGTGGATGTTTGAGAACTATTCGACGGTCATCGAGCAGGGGAAGCTGATCTCTTCTTTCTTTAACGGGCTGATCTATGCAACTTGCAGTGTCGTGCTTATTGTTATCGTTGTTTCGGCGGCAGCGTTTGTGATCTCCCGGAACCAGAAGGGGATCAACCGGTTTCTGTATTATTTTATCATATCGGGAATCGCCATGCCGGTCAACAACGTCGCCCTGATGAAGGTTATGCAGGCGCTGCATCTGGTGAATACCAGGTACGGGATCGTGCTCCTTTATGCGGCGATCAACATACCCTTAAGCCTGTTTCTGGCATATGGTTTTGTGGATACGATACCGCGGGAGATTGACGAGGCGGCGGTCATTGACGGGTGCACGCCTATCCAGCTTTTTATAAAAGTGATCGTGCCTCTGTTAAAGCCGGTAATATCTACATTGTTTGTGCTTGACTTTATGGCAGTGTGGAACGACTTTACGATGCCGTTATACTATCTGAATAATTCGGAGAAATGGCCGATGACGCTGGCAGTATATAATTTCTTCGGAGCGTTCGAAAACTCATG
>Ga0137306_101868_pt1 | contig 19656 bp, 17 predicted proteins | sample Inofroosms_March_FD_97187 | JGI IMG/M metagenome (GOLD analysis project Ga0137306, IMG submission 97187) | Mouse cecal microbial communities from Vienna, Austria - N-Acetylneuraminic and N-Acetylglucosamine D2O microcosms_March | ecosystem: Host-associated > Mammals > Digestive system > Large...
CAAACCAGCGTCTCGGCAAAGCTGGAACATATAAAAGCCGGTTCCTATTCGCATGAACTTCCTCTTCCAGCGCCTGAATCATTGCCATATGAACCGCTTCGGAACCATATATCCGGAGACAATTTTCTCTATCTTCCACAGCCGGAAGAATCGTGGCGCCATCCTTAGCTCTCGTGGAAAGAAAAAACCGATCCAAATGATCCTGGTGAGTATGCGTGACAATCAGATGCTTTATCTTCCACAGTTCAATCCCCAACTTTAAAGATTGCGTATAAATATCTGGTGAAAGATCAATCAGCACCTGATCATTCAGTATGGCGCAACTCCGTGTTTTTATATTTTTTCCACCTGTTTTTCTCGCCCGCACACAGGCGTCACACTGACAGAACATCCCCGGGAACCCTTCTGCTGCCCCGGTTCCGATATACCGTAATTTCATACTCGTCTTTTCCTTTCCTCTTCCTCCTTATCCTTTAATCCCACTCATGGTCAGAGACTGAATAAACTGTTTCTGAAACAATAAAAAAATAAGAAACACCGGAATCGTCATCAGTGTGGCAAAGGCAAAAATCTGTCCCCAGAAAATATATACGTCCGACGAAAGCGCCCGCAAAGCCAGGGGCAGTGTCCGGTAAGTCTCATCCCTCGTCACCAAGGTCGGCCACAATAGATCTCCCCAGGAACGAATAAATGCCATGATCGTCACCGTTGCACAAATCGGCTTAGAAAGCGGCAACATGATTTTCCAGAAAATCCCCCCATAAGACTCCCCATCCACAATCGCTGCCTCCATCAGTTCCATAGGCATTCCCTTAAAATGATTATAATATAAAAAAATGTACATCGGATAACCAATTGTGGGAAGCGCTAACCCTGCATAACAATTTAACATATGCAGCCGGTTTGCCACCATAAACCGATTGATGATCACCGCCTCTGTGGGAATAATCGAAAGCGCAATCACTAAAGATACCATCGTCTTTTTTCCTTTGAAGTTTAACATTCCCAGCGCATAACCGATCATGGCATTAACCAAGGTGGCCAACGATACATTGATGATCGCCACCACTGCTGAATTTTTAAAAAATTTCATAAAATGCACCTTGCTCATAATTTGTACAAAATTATCAAAGGTCAAGGTGCCTATGGGAAGAAAGGCTCGAAACGTGGACATGTCAGCTACAATCTGAGCATCGGTTTTCAGAGACGATACTACCATATATACAATCGGTGCAATAAATAAAAAAGCAATCAACACATAGCCAATATACATGATGGAAGTAATCAGCAGTTTTTTCTCTTTTGACATCGCAGTTCTCATCCGTCATCCTCCCCCAAAATCCTGTTCTGAATTAAAGAAATCGCAAATACAATCATGAAAAATACTACCGCAATGGTTGAAGAATATCCCAGTTGATTATTAATAAAACCTGACTTATAAAGTAAATATACAATTGACGTGGTCGAGCCCTTCGGTCCTCCGTTGGTCAACACATAGACTTGCGTAAACAGCTTCAGAGTATTGATTGTCGTAGAAATCAATACATAAACCAGCGTGTTTTTCAGCATCGGCACCGTAATATACCAAAAACGCTGTGCCGCGCTGCAGCCATCCATCCGCCCTGCCTCATACAAGTCCTCAGATATAAACTGGAGTCCGCCCAGGATAATCAACATCTGCATTCCCAGCGATTGCCAGACATACATGACTGCAATACAGAACATAGCCCATTGCGAATCCTGCAACCATCCCTGTGGCTGCAGTCCGAACATCTGAATCACCGAGTTCATCAGCCCGTCGGCTCCAGGAGAAAAAATAAAAGACCACACCACGGCAACTACCGTCATCGTAATGATCTGAGGGCTAAAATAAATTGTCCGAAATATCTTTACTCCTCTCGCTGTATTGTTTACCAGAACTGCCAACAATGTTCCCAACACCAGAATTACTGGTACCACCAAAAGAGCATATATAGCAGTATTGATAAATGCTTGATGGGCCGTACCACTAGTAAGCAATTTTATATAATTTTTCAATGCAACAAATTCTACCGGTTTGCCTGCTTTCTGCACCAGCATTTTATTCGTAAAAGAATAAAGGATCGACATGACAAACGGCCAGATTACAAACAATGTAATCGGAATCAATGCCGGAGTACAAAACAGCCAAGCTGTCCGTGTCTGTGCTGCACGAATTCCGGAGCTCTTCCCGGTTTTTCCTCTTTCATTCATCCCAGAACCTCCCGTTCTTTTTCCGGCTTATGACAGTTCGATATGATTTTCTGCCATCTGCTTTCTGCCACAGGAAAAGGCTGTCAAAACAGCCTTTCCCCCATAAAACCTTTCCTCAAATCTGTTATTCCAGATTCCACTCATTCTCGATAATAATCTCATCAATCGATTCTGATGCGGTCTTCAAAGCTTCTGCCGCATCTGCTCCGCCAATGACGTCTGAAGTTGCAGATTCCATCGCGCTGTAAATTGTCATGTGAGCCGGAGTCAAAGGTCTCAAAACAGAAATGCCTGCTTCCAGCTGCTCCCGGTACAAATATAATCTTCCGCCTTCCTGAAGCTCCTCCTTAGTATTTAGCACAGATTTCCTGGCCGGAATTGCACCGTTAAAATCTGTGATCTCATTGATATATTCCGGATCCATTGCCTTTTCCATAACTGTCCATGTAATATCAGCCGTACCATTTTCCTCTGCTGCCGTAGTCATCGCCCACACAGTAGAGCCAGAACAGGTAAACACACCATGTCCAAAATCCGGAACCGGAATCAGGATCGCATCTTCTCCCAGATTCGTCACATGATCCGTGTATTTCCAATGGCCCAGAAGAGACAGCGCGCTTTCCTTTCTTCCAAAGAAGGCATCTTCATAATCACAGGCACCGTTCATATAACCCTGATCCTCCAGCCAGGTAATATAGGAATAGGCAGCGATCGTCTCCTCACTGTCTAATACCCCTTCGGTCAACATGGTATCACGATTCACATAATCACCACCAAAACTGGCGATCACCGGCATGAAAGTAAAATATAATGAAGATGGCTTGTTTTGGCGAATATAGATCGGATACTCCACGCCATTGGCCTTTAATTTTGCCAATGCATCCTCAAATTCCGCCTTATCCCATGCCTCTTTATAACTGGTGGGAATTCTCACCCCAGCTGCCTCAAGCATCGATTTATTGGCCCACATGGCCATACCAGCATCAAATTGGGCAATCGTAACCATATGCCCGTTATAAGTGGACTCATCAATGACCGACGAAAGTAGATCTTCCTTGATTTCATCCGTCATACGATCATCCAGATTGGCAATCATACCCGACTCACAGTAAGACGGAATCTGAAGATAATCCGCAATCAGCAGATCGGGTGCATCTCCCACCACCGGCGCAACCTGCATCTTACTGTCAAGCTCGTCCTTCGGATAATACTCATCCTGAATCTCAATATTCAGCTCACCTTCCATTTTCACAAACATTTTCCGATAAGTGTCGTCTTCCGCTCCTGAACTGACCCATACCTTAATGCTTTCTCCACCCTCTGCCGCAGGAGTCTCCGCTGCTTCCTTCCCGTCCTGTTCCTTTGACTCTCCACTGCCTTCTGCTGCTTCTGTTGCCGTCTGTCCGTTGCTATCAGAGGTACTCTCTCCACAGCCTGCTGCCAGAGCCATAATCGTTGCCATCGCGATCCCTGCTGCTGCCTTTTTCCATAAATGCTTCATCTTCCTTTCGCATGGAGTCCGTATCCTCCATGCACCTCCTTCTTTTTCTGATAACCACATTATAATCCTCTTTTTATTATATGTCAATCGATTGACATGTTAAATATATAAATTTATTATTTATATTCCTATTTATTTTGTAATTTTTACCCATTTATTTGGGGAATATTATTATTTTCCTTTTGTTTTTTTTATTCTCATCTTTATATCATATTAATCGTATAACATATTTTCATTTTTTCATTTTTATGATACGATTATGGTATCACAAATTGGGAGGCATTATGGCAACACTAAAAGATGTAGCACAAAAAGCGGGGGTTACCGTTACGACTGTTTCGCGAGTCATCAACAACCGAGGATATTTGAGTGAAAAAACGAAAGAAAAGGTCCGGCAGGCCATGGCTGAGCTGAATTATCGGCCCAACGAGCTGGCGCGTTCTCTGTCTAGGCAGACCTCCAACACCATAGGAATCATTACCCCTCACATCTCCCATCCGTATTTCAGTCTGTTGATCAGTCATTTGGAGAGCGCCGCCTCCCGACACAATTTTAAGATTTTATTATGTAATTCCAAAGAAGATCGAGTAAAGGAAACAGAATATATTGATCTTTGTAAAAGCAACCGGGTAGCTGGCGTCATTTTCTGTGGCATGATATTAGCCTTTGAAAAATATAATCAGCTGGACTTCCCCTTTGTGGCAATTGAATGCAACAGCCCGCTGTTTGTCTCCACTATCTTGTGTGACAACTACTCTGGCGGCCGTATGGCCGCAGAGCATCTGATTGCCCGGGGCTGCCGTCATCTCATGCATTTCAGCGGCAGCATTATCGGCCAGGAAATGCCAGGAGACATCCGAGCCCGAGCTTTCGCCGATGTCTGTCAGGAAAACGGCCTGCCTTTTCACAACCGGTGGATTAAGGACAGCCCTTTTCCCGTTTCGGATTGCCGTGATTTTATCCGACAGGCACTTATCGACCATCCCCATACTGACGGAATCTTTGCCAGCAGTGATCTGATCGCTGCTCAAGTCATCCAAGTGTGTTCCGATCTGAGGATCCGCATTCCGGAGGATATCCGTTTGGTAGGCTTTAATGATATTTCGCTAGCTTCCCTTACTACCCCTCCCATCACTACCATCCGTCAGCCTCTTCATGAAATGGCAGATATTGCAGTAGATGCCCTGATCAAGAGCAGCTGCCACAAAACAGTTCCCAGCGAGATCGTTCTTCCGGTCACTTTGATAAAGCGGCAGTCAACTTAAACGGCTATCCCCTATCATCGATACCGGCTCCACCTCCACACGATCATAGCGATATGCCGAAAATATAAAGCCCAGCATTGCCATATTCACCAATATACTGATCCGGCCCTCGGAAATCATTGGCAAATTGGTAAAGGCAGCATACTGATAGCCAAAATTTCCCAAAAGGTAGAGAATACTCTCGGTTAACAGACAAAATCCACAACAACACGACAGAGAGAAAGCCAGCTTGCCCCGGATTTTCCGGATATAGACAAAAAGCAACCAATAAAAGCCTCCAATGGCTGCCACAAGCACAGCTCCCGCCAGCCATCCAAAAAGCAAAATAGCAATAATAATCCGATAATTATTGTGATAATGCTGAGGAAGAATATCCCACAAAGTAACATTGGATTCATCAAAATGAATATAGCGGGGATTTCCTCCGGCTTCCCGAATCTCAGCAATCAAAGCATCGAATTTTTGTACCTCCTGCTCCGTCTTATGGATGGCATAGACCCCAATCTGCCGGGGATCTCTCTCGGCAAAGTACCAGGCGCCAGTACCATAATCCATCAACTCCCGGGGAGTCAGCTCGATTCCTCCCACCAGAGGCGTTTCTCTTAACAGCTGGCGAATCAAAATACTGTTGTAGGTATCATCCCAGGTGGATTGGATATTATCCTCCGGCCAGAGAAACCACCGAATCATTTCCCTCCGCTCCCTGGTAGCTCCAAAAAGAACGCCCACAGCCGCCACACCAGCTAAGGTCAACCCGTAAAGGCGCTTGCGGGCAGAAGAATTTCCGGAAAATATCTCACGATGAATCATCAGCAGCAAAGCGCCAGCCACCCCTGCCAGCAAAACCAGACAAGCTGGAAGATCGCGCCTGCTGTCAAAATAAAATCCTGGCAAACAGATAATGATACCGCAAAGCGTCAGTATCATCAGAATCGTCTTACTGCGATATCTGCGCATACGGTATGCCAGCAGGATCAGAAAGGGACCAAACAGCAGAATACTAAAATATCGCAGATACCCCATCTGCCAAAACAACACCAGCCGCCGGGCAATCAAAAACTCCTCCACGAAAAACAATCCGCCGGCCATTCGTATCAGCCACCGGGAATGTCGGATTATCATTGGATATCCCTTCCAGGACATCAGAAACAGAACCAACAAACCAGGAACATAATAAAAAAATCCATTTGACCACTGTTCCGGGCTCCAGCGCATATAAGCAGAACCAGCCAAGCCGAGGGCAGACAACAAAAGCGTCAAGATTGCAAGAAACGGGGCTTTTTGAATCTGATGAACTTCATTTAAATTTGTACCAATCACTATCGGATCCCCCATATCTCTGACTGCCAGCGCTTCCGCCTCCTCCTGGGAAATGCCTTCTGTCTGATACGCTTCCATACGATCAAAAATATGCTCTTCCAGCTCCTGACTAAGCGTCTTTCGCAGCGGTCGCCAAGCAATCTGTTCCTCCACATTATTCAAAAAATCCTTTTTCTCATTAGCCAAAGAGCACACCTCCCATCACCTGATTCACTGCTGTCTCATAAACCTTCCACTCCTCGGTCTTTTCCTTCAACAGTCTTTTTCCCTGTGTTGTAATCTCATAATATTTCCGCATTCGCCCATTCTCCGCCATCCTCGAAACACTGACCACGGCTCCCTGCTGTTCCAATCCATGCAAAACCGGATACAATGTACCCTCCTGCAAGCGAAATACCATCTGGCTCTGTCGCTCCAACTCCCGTATAATCTGATAACCATACATACTCTGTTGCTCCAAAAGGCGCAATACCAGCATTGACGTCCCCAGTGCCATATAACGTTTATCCATAGAATTCTCCTTTCCTGACAATATAGATGCGCAAAACAATACCTTGATAATCTATGTATGTTATATTATACATAGATTATCAAGGTATGTCAACTATTGATTTTCTTGTATGCTAATGATTTCGATTATATATAATTTCATTTGATATTGGCAAAAGGTACGCCAAGGAAGAGGGGAGAAACCGCAGCAAATCGTCTGCTCCTTTTTCCAGTTTCGAGATTAAGAATTCCTAAAACCCCTGATTTTTGCTAAAAACGAAACGAAAATATACAAACTCGCTTCGCTCAAACAGTGTATATTTTCGTTTCAACGCCAAATTCAGGGATTTAAGGACTTCTAAATCTCTGCAAAGTCAAAATTCACAGACGATTTGCTGCGGTTTCTCCCCTCTTCCTTGGCTGTGTTTCTCGTTTCCTTATTCAAATGACATGATATTGGTTATAAAAATAAGTCCTCCGCCATTTCCCGTATCTTGTGTCCGACTGTTCACGGACACTCGGTCTGATATTGACGGATTTTGTCCGTAAAATGCAGACTATGTGTGCGGGAACCGTTTAAACACAGGATAGGAAAATGGCGGAGGACTTATTTTAAAATGCCCTCTTTGCAATCTACTATTTCTTTTTCATTTTCTTAATGGCCGAAAAAATCACGATTGCTGCAACTACGACAAAAGCGATATCTATTACTATTTTTATAGTTTCATACATAGCAGATTACCTCCCATTTATTTTTTGAAGCAAGCATTATTGCCACTTTCTATCTATTTTAAAGCAAAGTTATCCGTTTATCAACAAAAACCTTCGACAAATTGTTAACGGTAACTAGGTGACTCGATCGGATTCAGCAACCATTCTCTAGAGAGTCTCTTAATCAGCTTCTAGTCTTTTTAATATCTTTTAATTTCACTTTTCTTCCTTTATCCCCCATAGCTGACATCATCCAGCCGCAGATGTCTGGGCAAACCATCCACCATCATTGGTGTCAGTTCCGCTTGAATCAGCGGACGTACATAACTGATAAATTCTGGGGTCACATAGTTACCTGCTTCATTGATCCATTCTCTTGGCACCTTCTTTTCTACGTTGGCAATCTTATGCACATCATAGATGTCTGTTACACACAGATAGGGATCGTCAGAAACTCGTTTTAAGATAATCATCTTGCCAGTCTCACCCTCAAAAGCCGCCTTCACGGCAGCGCCGCCCACCTGATAAGCCTCTGTGATATCCACCCGCCCCACAATGTGCGACGCACAGCGCTGCAGAGAGTTAAACTCGATCGCCCTGGTCTTGCAACCCACCTCCTTGGAAATCTTCTCCGCCAGATAGCGTGCCGTTCCCGTCAACTGGCGATGGCCAAAAGCATCCACAAAATCAATATTATCCGTCAGCTCACAGACATACCGGCCATCCGCCACCTTCACCCCTTCAGAAATGGCAATCACCACGGATTTCTTTCTTTTATGAATGTCAGCCACCTGATTCATGAATCGCTCCACATCAAAAGTCAACTCCGGCAAAAACAACATATCTGGTCCTTCACAATCTTCTCCTTTAGCCAGTGCTGCCGCTCCGGTCAGCCAGCCAGCATTACGCCCCATGATCTCGACCAGGGTTACATTCTGTTGGTCATATACCAGTCCATCGCGAATCACCTCCTTGGTAATGGAAGCAATATATTTCGCCGCACTGCCAAAACCTGGCGTGTGGTCCGTCACTGCCAAATCATTATCAATCGTTTTGGGAACTCCCATAAAACGAATCCGGCTGCCGTTCAAAATCGCATAGTCTGATAACTTCTTGATGGTATCCATAGAATCGTTTCCACCAATATAAAAGAAATACTCAATCTCCAGTTTATCCAAAATAGCAAAAATCTTGTCATAAATTGCCTGAGCATCCTTGATCTCCGGCAGTTTATAACGACATGATCCCAGAAACGACGATGGTGTCCTCTTTAAGAGATCAATATCCAAATCACTGCGGATATGTCGAGACAAATCCACCACCCGCTCCTCCAAAAGTCCTTGAACGCCGTGCAACATACCAAATACTTTTTTGGCTCCGCGGTCTCTGGCTGTCTTATACACTCCTGCAAGGCTGGAATTGATCACCGCAGTCGGACCTCCCGACTGCCCTACGATAACATTACCCATTTCTTTCGCCATAATTGTAGTAACCCCCTGTCATTCGTTTTCACTGATTGTTATTAGCGGCTGTCCCGACTTACCGTGCCATCTCCAGCTGCGGACCCTTACTGTTATGCGCTTTGATAATAGTATCGATTTCCTCTAAATTCGAGGACGGTAAATCCCCCGGAATTGTATTCTTTACTGAGCTGGTAGCATTGCCATACTGCATCGCCCGCTCACAATCAAAATCGCTGGACAAAAGCCCATAGAGAGCTCCGGAAATATAAGCATCCCCACTGCCAATCCGATCCACCACCTCAATATCCCGGTAAGGTTCTTCCTCATGGTAAGCATCCCGTTTCGCGTCATAAATCACCGAACCAAAAGTATGTCGTTTCGGGCTATGTACGATTCTCTGAGTGGAAGCCACAATCGAAATCGGATATTCTTCGGCAAAGCTCTTCATCATTTCTTTGGCCGTACCCGTCTTTAAAAAGGTCAGTCGCGCCGTATCTTCGGAACAGAAAAAGATATCCACATAGGGCAGAATACGCTCGATACATTCCTTGGCCTCCGCCCCGGTCCAGAGGTTTCCACGGAAATTCACATCAAACGATACCAGCGCTCCAGCCTCCTTGAAACGGCGGATCATCGCAATCGCTGTCTCACGCAGCTGCGGGCTCAACGCCAACGTAATGCCACTGGTATGAAAACAGCGAGTTGAAGCGTATGCTTCTTCGGGAATTTCATCGATCTGCAACGAATAGAATGAGCTTCCTGCCCGGTCGTAGATAACCTTAGGTTTTCTCGGATAGGCACCATCCTCATAATAATAGATTCCCACACGAGCCCCCGGCGAATTATCATAGATGAAATAATCATCACTGACACCATAAGAGCGAATCTTACTTTTCATAAAAGCGCCCATATCATGCGAGGGAAGACGGGAGATAATGCCTGTATGAAGTCCTAAAAGCGCCACTCCCACTGCCACATTCAGCTCCGCGCCCCCCACTTGCTTCACAAAGGTATCTCCTCTCATCAGCCGTTCATTGTTCGGTGGTGACAGGCGAAGCAAAACCTGACCAAAAGTCAGCAGATCAAAATTTTTCTTTTTCCCCATAGTTTCTCCTCCTTAATCGCTATCTTGTTCTTTCTGTGAAGTTTCTGACAATGTTTTTGATAGATAAAATGGCTAATTCCACTTTCTGAAATTAGCCATCTTGTCTCGGGTTCCTAACGATTGCCAGTATACCCCGGCTCTTACCCTCGAATTCTTCTGTTTTTATCTCTGCACGCGGCCAGATCCATCCCCACCTGCTAAGTTTTCCACATCTGCGCGGGTAACCAGATTAAAATCGCCAGGAATGGTGTGCTTCAAAGCAGAAGCTGCCACCGCATACTCTAGAGCTGCTTTCATATCCTTGCCATCCAACAGTCCGCATACCAATCCGGCAGCAAAGGAATCACCACCGCCCACCCGATCGACGATCGGAGTGATGGAATATTTCTTGGAATGATAGAACTCACGAGTCTTTCCATCCATAATGCAAGCAGACCAACCATTGTTGGAAGCCGAATAGCTCTCTCGCAGAGAACTGATCACATATTTAAAGTTAAACTTATCTACCATTTGATTGAAGATATCCACATAACCGGCCAGCTCAAGCTCTCCGGAAGTAACATCTGTCTTTCCCGGCTTGAAGCCCAGAACTTTCTCCGCATCCTCCTCATTGCCGATACACACATCCACATACTGCATGAGATTCGTCATCACCTTCTGTGCTTTTTCAGAAGACCACAGTTTCTTGCGGAAATTCAAATCCACGGATACTGTCACTCCATGGGCCTTCGCTGCCTTACAAGCCGCCTCAGTCACCTCGGCCGCCAAATCAGAAACTGCCGGAGTTATTCCGGTAAAATGAAACCAATCCGCGCCTTCAAAGATGGCATCAAAATCAAACTTGTCCGCTGTCGCACAGGCAATCGCAGAATTGGCGCGATCATAGACAACATTGGAAGCTCTCATGGCAGAACCCGTCTCCAGAAAATAAATTCCCAGACGCTCCCCGCTGCGAGAGATATGCTTTGTACCAACATTGTACTTTCTCAAGGCCGCCACAGCACAGTCACCGATCGGATTGGCCGGAATCGCCGTCACAAACTCCACCTCATGACCATAGTTTGCCAGAGATACCGCCACATTGGCCTCGCCGCCGCCATAATTGACATCGAACTCATCCGCCTGGATAAACTTCTCATTATTAGGGGTAGAAAGTCTCAGCATAATCTCACCCATGGTTACTACTTTTGCCATTGTTTTATTCTCCTTTTATTTCATTTTCTTTCTCTTATCCGTTACTTCGTTCTTGTCTTTTTTCGTCTCGTTTTCTACTTGAACAGTAAAAATCACTTCGCGCGAGCCGCTGCCACTGCCTCCACAAACTCCTTTGCCTTCGCTGTGACTGCCGCAAAATCACCGGTCTTTGCCCCCTTCGTCAGACTACTGCCCGTTCCTACTGCATAGGCGCCTGCCTTAATCCACTTATCCACGTTATCCACGTCAACACCGCCAGATGGCATAAACTCACCCTGTGGCAACGGACCCTTGAAGGAACTGATCGCAGCCGGTCCCACGATATTACCTGGGAAAATCTTAATGATATCACAACCAGCTTCCAGAGCCGTGATCGCCTCAGTTGGCGTCATCACTCCCGGAAGCATCGGCACGCGATAACGGTTGCACAGCTTAATGGTATCTACATTCAGCCCCGGACTTACTACATAGTTGGCGCCCGCTAAAATGACGGCTCTCGCAGTCTCCGGATCCAAAACCGTACCCGCGCCGATAACCACCTTTTCATTATTTTTGTATTTCTTCGCCATAGCAGCGATAAAGTCCACTGGATTCCCCTCATCCATGGTCATGGTAATCTCGATAAAGTTGATACCGCCCTCAATGATGGCATCTACCACCTTTTCCCCCTGCTCCAGGTTCTTCGCCCGAACAACTGCTACTAGACAATCCTCTTTCATTCTTGCTAATACCTGTTCTTTTTTCATAGCGTCTTCTTCTCCTTTTCCTTTTGTTCGTATATACGAATCTTCTTCATAAATACGAATCATTATAGTTACATATTAATGGTTACCAATCTTTTTGTCAATAGGAAATAACAATTTTCCGCCATCTTTTCCCTTGCTCGCTGAGGAAAATCTCAACCAATATCCAGCCTGAGAGAAAGACTATCATTCGCTCTCTCCAAGATATCCCAACAGCCGCGATAGCTCCGCTGCCTTCTCAGCCACCAGACATCCCAGTGCTTCGTAATCTTCCGTTGGCTTATAAAGGCTGGACAGACTGATAGCTCCCAGTACACTTCCATCAGCCCCAAACACTGGCGCTCCCACACATTCCATATGTTCTTCCAGCTCTCTGGCATCCAGTGCATATCCCTGCTTTCTTACTTTGTCCAATTCTGCCGTCAAAGATTCCTTATCCAGAATCGTCTTTTCTGTCTTTTTCCGAAATTTGATCCTTCCCATGACCTGTTTTCTGGTCTCCTCGTCGCTGCAGGCCAAAATCGCCTTTCCCAAAGAAGTACAGTATATGGGATTCTTAGAACCTACCGTAGCTGTGGTTATGATCGGGTTTTCCGGTTCTGACTTACAGATATACACCACCTCATGATCCGAACGCACGCCAAAAAACACCGTTTTTCCTGTCTGTCTGGCAAAAGCCCGCAGCTCTGGTTCCAATACTCCGATAAAGTCCAGATTATTGGTATAATGGATCCCGATCCGGTAAGCTGTCAGACCAATGGTATAGCGCTGACGCACGCCTCTGTCCACGTTCACCATTCCCATCTCCGCCAGAGTAGTCACAATATCGTAAGCGCTGGTTTTGGGAAGCTTCAGTCGTTCGCAAATCTCATCTAAGGAGATCCCTTGGGGATCCTTTGACACCAGTTTAAGAATTTCTACGGTTCTCTGTGTTGTTCGATTCAGCTTCATATACCTTTTGTCCCTTTCGTTTCCCTGTAGCTTTGCTTCTATAGCTGCTTCTACAGCGTAACTCCCTGCTTAAAAATCGCCATATCGTGAAAACCGGCTTCCTCCGCTTTGACCTTTCTTCCAGAAGCCACCTCCAGCACAAAATCAAACAGCTTCTGTGCCAGTTCTTCCTTTGTTTTATCTTCTACCATGCAACCGGCATTAAAATCAATCCAATGATCCTTATGTCCGGCCAGTTTGGAATTGCTGGAAATCTTTACCGTCGGAACGGGTGAAGCAAATGGCGTCCCTCGACCAGTAGTGAATAATACGATATGGGCGCCTGATACTGCCAGTGCCGTAGATGCCACCAAATCGTTGCCTGGAGCTGACAAAAGATTCAGTCCTTTCACCTTCACCGGCTCTCCATACGCCAGCACTCCCTTGACCGGGGCACTGCCGGACTTCTGTGTACATCCCAATGATTTGTCTTCCAATGTGGAGATTCCGCCCTTTTTATTTCCTGGAGAAGGGTTCTCATAAATCGTCTGGTTATGGCTGGTAAAATAGTTTTTGAAATCATTAATCAACGAAACCGTCTGTTGGAAAAGCTCTGGTGTCTCACAGCGGTTCATCAGAATTGTCTCAGCGCCAAACATCTCTGGCACTTCGGTAAGAATCGTCGTTCCACCTTTGGAAATCAATAGATCCGAAAAACTTCCCACAACCGGATTTGCTGTAATCCCGGACAATCCATCCGATCCGCCACATTTCATACCCACAATCAACTCGCTGGCATCTATTTTTTCCCGGCTGAAGGCCCCTGCGTAAACTGCCAACTCTTCCAGCAAACGCATCGCCTCTTCCTGCTCGTCCTCCACATCCTGACATTGCAAAAATTTCACCCGCTGTTCGTCATATTCTCCGATATATTCTTTCAACACCGGAATATTGCTATTCTCACACCCCAAGCCCAATACCAAAACGCCTCCCGCATTGGGATGATGGATCAAATCTGCCAACACAGTGCGAGTATATTCCTGATCCTCCCCCATCTGAGAGCAACCATACGGATGAACAAAAGCCACGACTTCTTCTACCGTTCCATCCACAAACTTTTGAGCCTTTTTCTCCAATGCCTTGGCAATCGAATTGACACAGCCAACGGTAGGAATAATCCAAATTTCATTACGAACTCCCACTTTGCCGTCTCGACGGCGAAATCCATCAAAAAAGGCAGGCGTTGATTCCTTCAGCGAAGATGCCACCGGCTCATACTGATAAGTCAGCAAATCTCCCAAGGCAGTCTTGATATTATGCACATGTATCCAGCCGCCAGCCTCAATATTTTCCTTGGCATTGCCAATGCGAAATCCATATTTAATCACCGGTTCGCCTTTTGCAATCTCTTTCAAGGCAAACTTATGGCCCTGGGGAATCTCCTCCCTAGTTGTCAGCGAATACGTTCCGATTATCAAATGCTCTCCCTTAGCTATCGGGCGCAACGCTACTGCCACATTATCTTCTTCATGAATTTTGATAAAATCCTGCATGCCGTCTCTCCTCAATTTTAAATTGTAAGTACTTACAGTCATTTTACTGAATTCTTGTGCATAAGTCAAGTGAAAATCACTGTTTTTTCTCCTTATTTGCTCAAATATGGCAAAATTTTACTTGCATTATCGAAAAAGGATGGGTATAATAAGATTAGTTTGTAAGCACTTACAGAACATTATCGACTATACGCCATCTGAATACCGCGTTCCTGGTCGGCAAACTACATTTATTTTGACGAAAGGGGAACGGTTCCATGAATATTTACGACGTTTCCAGAAAAGCCGGCGTTTCCATTGCTACGGTTTCCCGCGTCCTCAATGGCAGTCCGAACGTCAGCGACCGTACCCGAAATCTGGTTCTAGAGGTCATGGACGAGCTCGGCTATACTCCCAATGTTTTTGCTCGGGGCCTTGGTCTTGGCACCATTCAAACCATTGGTATCATGTGTTCCGATTCCTCGGATCCTTATCTGGCCCACGCCATTTATTATCTGGAGCAGGGATTAAGAGGCCACGGATATGATTCTATCCTTTGCTGTACCGGCAATTCTCTGGAAAACAAACAGAAATACTTCGATCTGTTGCGTTCCAAAAAAGTAGATGCCATCATCCTGGCCGGATCCAAATTTATCGAGCTAAAGCCTCGGGACAATGATTATATTATCGAGGCCGCAAAAGGACTGCCCATCATGTTAGTCAATGGTTTTTTGGAAGGTGACAATATCTATTGTACTCTCTGTGACGATCGCTCAGCCACCCGGGAAGCAACCGGACGGCTGATCGCCTCTGGTTGTCGCAGTATCCTTTATCTATATACCAGTCAGTCATACAGTGGCGCCGGAAAACTGCAGGGATACCGAGATGCTTTGAATGGTTGTGGTCTTCCCATCCGCGACGACTATATCTATTCGTGTACGAAAGACGTCCTGGCTGCTCGGGATCTTTTGTTGAATCTTCACGCCTCCGGCCTCATCTTTGATGCAGTCATAACTTCCGACGATACCTTAGCAGTAGGCGCTGTCAAATATGCCCATGCTACCGAAAGAAGCATTCCCGACGAGTTGAGTATCATCGGCTACAACAATTCCAGTTATTCCGTATGCACAGATCCAGAACTGACCTCTATCGACAGTAAGATCGAGGCGCTGTGCACCACCACCATCAATACTTTGATGGGCGTTTTCAACGGCGGCAATGTGCCAAGCCGGACTACCATTGCCGCTGATTTGATAAAAAGAGCAACCACCAAATTTTAATCAAGGAGGATATTCCAATGAAAGCATTTATGGACAAAGATTTTTTACTGTCAACAGAATCTGCCAGAAAGTTATTCCACGATTATGCGGAAAAAATGCCGGTTCTGGACTACCACTGCCACATCAATCCGCAGGAGATCGCTGAAGATCGCCATTTTGATAATATTACTCAGGTATGGCTGGGTGGAGATCATTACAAATGGCGCCAGATGCGTTCCAATGGCGTGGAGGAGAAATATATCACTGGCGATGCCACAGATCGGGAAAAGTTTCAGAAATGGGCAGAGACTTTAGAAAAACTGATCGGTAATCCTCTTTATCATTGGAGCCATTTGGAGTTACAACGCTATTTTGGTTACACAGGGCATCTGTGTGGTGATACGGCAGAAGAAGTATGGAACCTGTGCAATGAACAACTTCAGAATAAATGGAGTGTGCGCAGCTTGATCAAGGCTTCCAACGTTACTCTGATCTGTACTACTGATGATCCGGTTGATTCTTTGGAGTGGCACAAAAAAATTGCAGAAGATTCTTCTTTCGATGTACAAGTCCTGCCGGCCTGGCGGCCAGACAAAGCCAATAATGTGGAAAAACCAGAATATGCATCTTATATCGCCAAGTTGTCCGAAGTCAGCGGAGTCTCTATCAAAGATTTTGCTTCTTTGAAAGACGCCTTGCTAAAACGACTGGATTTCTTTCACTCCATGGGCTGCCGGGTGTCGGATCATGCATTAGAATATGTCATGTATGCACCGGCATCGGATGAAGAAATCGATGCCATTATTGCCAAAGGTCTGGCCGGAAAAACCATCACTAAAGAAGAGGAGCTGAAATATAAGACCTCGTTTATGATGTTTGTGGCCAGACAGTACAACCGTTTAGGATGGGTAATGCAGCTCCACTATGGCTGCAAACGTGATAACAACGCTTATAGGTATCAGCAGCTGGGTCCGGATACTGGCTTTGACTGTATCAACAACTACGCTCCCTCGGCACAGATGGCGGATTTCCTCAATGCCTTAAGTGCCACCAATGAAATTCCCAGAACCATCATCTATTCTCTGAATCCTAACGATGATGCTGCCATTGGAACCATCCTTGGCTGCTTCCAGGATTCTGCTGCCGCCGGCAAACTGCAGCAAGGTTCCGCATGGTGGTTTAATGACCATAAACAGGGCATGACCGCCCAGATGACCAGCTTAGCCAACCTGGGCTGTCTTGGAAACTTTATCGGGATGTTGACTGACTCAAGAAGCTTCCTCTCTTATACCCGACATGAATATTTCCGTCGCATTATGTGCGAGCTGCTGGGTGGATGGGTTGAAAATGGCGAATATCCAGATGACCAGAAAGCTCTGAAAAAGATTGTAGAAGGCATTTGCTATAACAATGCTGTGAGATACTTTGGTTTTCAGCTATAAATATTTATAGCTGTTCTGAAAAAGGGGTTGCTAGATAAGTAGTAAAAGGTACACCCAGGAAGAGGGGAGAGAAGCAACGGGAAACCGTCTTCTCCTTTTTCCGGTTTCGAGATTAAGATTGATTTTGCGATACCATCGATAAAACAGCATGACCCGATCTGCCTCGAGTCATGCTGCTTTTCTTGTTTGCTTTTATGTTTTCCTGTCACATTCCTGGAGCTTCAACCACGTTGGTCTCTCCTCCGCCGGTCACTTCCGGAGCAGCCGGGGCTTCTGGTTGAGGCGCTGGCGGTTGTTCCGGCTGAGGTGATGGCTGCTGTTCGGGCTGAGGCGACGGCGGTTGTTCCGGCTGAGGCGCTTCCACGCCAGGTCCATGGGCACTGTCTCCTTCCGACTCTGTAATCACTGGTGATGCCGAACTTTCCATCGGTGCTGGACGGTTTGTTTCTCCAGGGCCAACAGGAGCAGAAGTAGAAGCATCCGGTTCTGTCATTTCCGGAACCGGCTCTGCCGGACTTCCTCCATCTGTCTGATTTTCTATCGTTCCATTATCTACATTCGGATCGGCTGCCGGAGCTGACCCTTCTGTTTGCGGAACCGTTTCCGGTACCGGTGCCGGAGCTGGTGCAGCAGAGGCTGTCTTTCGGGAAGAAGTAGTCGCTGTCGTAGTCTTCGTGCTACCACTTCCGTCCAAATAATAGCAGAGCACCGGAATTCCGGAAGAAATATTTTCAAAAATTGTCCTTGCCGCAGAAGCGGGCAGATTAATGCATCCATGAGAACCATTTGTTTTGTAGATTCTGCCGCCAAAACTTCCTCTCCAGCTGGCGTCATGCATTCCGATTCCTCCGTTAAAAGGCATCCAATAGCTTACCGGACTGGCATATCCCTGGCCTCTCAATACGGCATTTCTCTGTTTATAGGTCAATGGAAAAGCTCCTCCAGGTGTTCCCATGCCTCGAGCCTCATTTCCCGAAACAAAATCTGACTCGACTAGTAACTGTCCGTCTACATAGTAATAAAGATGCTGAGCTGAAAGATTGATCTCTACATAAGTATTTCCATAATCATTCTCTCCCCGAGCGGCCGCTGTCTGTGAATATACTGGTTCCCTCTCTTGACTGTTACCGGAACGAATAATCTCAGAAAGCGCCGCCACCTCAGCCTTACGATTGATACGCCAGCCATAATTCCCATTTGTGATCGTCACGGTCTCTCCCGTTGTCGTCTTTAATTGCTTTGGTTGATATGCGGTATCATAAGTTACCGCCAGCTGAGCCACATATTCCGTTACTTTTGCCTCATCCAGCTCCAGTCCTCCTTCTTCGTTCTCTATCATCCAGGTATGGATCGTATCACCATTCAATACCTCTGTCTGATCCCCGAAATGATAGGTAATCGTCACATTCACTGCCTGATTCCATTTTTCAGCCTCTGCAATCAGATCAGGATTCTCTGCTGTAATCAGGGCTCTGGCATAAGCGCCCTCTTCCTCCAGAGATATCCTCTCCTTCAGATTCATAATCCCATTTGCCACACTTTCATGAACTTTCTCCGGTACTACTCGGGTCCCTCCGGCCTCCGGCACGATTTCATAGCCCACACCTTCTCGATATTCTGACAGATAAGCATTTGCCGGAAGCTCTGTTTTACTCTCGTCCATACAGTCCAGACCGTTTATCACTGCATTCAACTGTTCCGGATCATAGGCAATCATGGTTTCTATCGTATGTTCCTCTCCTTCCAGCCAGTGAAATCCCCATTGCAGCGGTTTTTGCTCTGCCAATAATCGTTCCAAAGAACCATCATATTCGGAATGCAGCCCGATCTCATCGCCGGAAATCTGCTCTTCTACTCCTCCCCGTTCCTCGAGAGTCAGTGTATATGCTTTCATTCCTTCATCAATCATCTGTTTTACTTGATCCACATCTTTGTGGGAAGCATCCAGGCCATTGATCCTCGTATTCGGAAAAAAGGTATCCCGATACGGAAGGCTCAAATATGTATAAGCACCTGCTGCTGAAATCCCCAGGCAGCAGATCACGGCCGCTGTGATTGCGGCAATCTTCTTTCCTTTACTGCCTCCTGACTTTTTCTTATGCTCTTCTCCTTGTGCTGTCGGACTGCTAGTGATTGCCTTGTTTGCTAAATTGTTTGCTTGCTTCTTCCCTTCCATAAACTGAAGTTGCCCTCCAATGTTAAATTCTCCCCAGTGCTTTACTTCTTGCCTGAAAATGATAGAAATACATTTTTCGACACAGTTCCACGCTGTTAGACTTCATTATATAACAGAGTGAAGGAAGTTTACAAGTAGAAAACGCAGGAACTTGTGTGACTCGCGTGATTTTCTTGTTCCTCATAAATACTCTTTTTCCTGCAATCAAACTTTGTTATCCTTTATTTATAATCTCCTTTGCTATTCTAGCCGTCCTAGCCCCCGGCAAGCAATTCGTGATTCCTTTGATTTTTA
>Ga0137306_101175_pt2 | contig 19628 bp, 14 predicted proteins | sample Inofroosms_March_FD_97187 | JGI IMG/M metagenome (GOLD analysis project Ga0137306, IMG submission 97187) | Mouse cecal microbial communities from Vienna, Austria - N-Acetylneuraminic and N-Acetylglucosamine D2O microcosms_March | ecosystem: Host-associated > Mammals > Digestive system > Large...
GGTCAAGGAGGGAACCGTACGTCCAGGTATGCAGATCCGCATGATGGCCACCGGGGCCGAATTTACCGTAGTCGAATGCGGCGTTATGGGCGCGACCACCCTTGTCCCCCGGCAGGAGCTTTTTGCAGGGCAGGTCGGCTACCTCGCGGCTTCTATCAAAACTGTGCGGGATACGGCGGTCGGCGATACGGTCACCGATGCACAAAATCCCGCTGCGGAACCGCTGCCCGGCTATCGCAAGGTGCAGCCGATGGTCTTTTCGGGTATTTACCCGCTCGATGGTGCGAAATATCCCGACCTGCGGGATGCGCTTGAAAAGTTGCAGCTCAACGATGCCTCCCTTTCGTTTGAACCCGAAACCTCGGTTGCGCTGGGGTTTGGTTTCCGGTGCGGGTTCCTCGGGCTTCTGCATATGGAGATCATACAGGAGCGGCTCGAGCGGGAGTTCAATCTCGATATTATCACCACCCTGCCGAGCGTTGTGTACAAGCTCAGGCTGACCAACGGGGAGGAGCGCTGGATTGACAACCCGACCAGCTACCCAGACCCGGCGCTGATTGCCTCGGCGGAGGAACCGTTCGTGAGAGCGAATATCTTCACGCCAACCGCCTACATCGGCAATATCATGGACCTCTGCCAGGACCGGCGCGGGGTTTATCTGGATACCAAATATCTTGATACCGACCGGGTTGAGCTGCATTATGAGCTGCCGCTCAACGAGATTGTTTACGACTTTTTCGATGCGCTCAAGTCCCGTACCAAGGGGTATGCCTCCTTTGATTACGAATTGTGCGGCTACCAGCCCTCCAAACTGGTCAAGCTCGACATCCTGTTAAATGGCGAGATCGTTGACGCGCTTTCGTTCATCGCCCATGCCGAAAAAGCCTATCCGCGCGCCCGCAGGATGGCCGAAAATCTCAAGGAGCATATCCCGCGCCAGATGTTTGAAATCCCGATTCAGGCGGCGATCGGCGGCAAGGTGATCGCCCGTGAAACGGTTAAGGCGCTGCGCAAAGACGTGCTTGCGAAATGCTATGGCGGCGATATCACCCGGAAAAAGAAGCTGCTTGAAAAGCAGAAGGAAGGCAAGAAAAAGATGCGCCAGCTCGGGTCGGTTTCGGTGCCGCCCGAAGCGTTTACCGCAGTGCTCAAGCTGGACCGGAACGATTGATGGTTTAAAACCTGTTTTCATTCGACAGCCTTTGTCCCAGCCGAAGCGCTGCCCAACCCCTGTTGCAGGGTGCTTTTTACAAAAGAAAAAGCACCCTGTCATTCTAACCGGCAGACCGGGAGGAATCGGAAGTCCCTCCGATTCCTCTTTTTAGAACCTGTATTCATAATCACAAGATTTTTCAACGCGGCAGGCCGGCAAAAGACCCGCTCAGACGGTGTCGAACGGTTGTGAATACGGGTTCTTATACCACAAAGGAAGGGGAGCTGCGTATGCTGTGCGATGCGCTCTATCTTCATATTCCATTTTGCCTGCGCAAGTGCCCCTATTGTGATTTTTACTCGGTGGGCGCCGACCCATCCTTGATGGATGCCTATACCAGGGCGGTTCTGGATGCCTTGGCGCAGGTCCCGTTCGACCTTGCACCGCTCGATACCGTCTATTTTGGCGGGGGAACCCCGTCGGTTCTGGGCGGAGAACGGCTTGTCCGCCTGCTCAATGGGGTACGCAGCCGGTTCGGCATCCGACCGGATGCCGAGATCACGGTCGAGTGCAACCCGTGTTCCGCCCTGCCAGACACCCTTGCCCGCCTTTGGGATGCGGGTGCCAACCGTCTTTCGCTGGGGATGCAGAGCGCTGACGACCAACAGCTTGCCCGGCTTGGACGGATGCACACCATCGCCAGCGTGCGGGATGCGGTGGATGCGGCATACCGGGTAGGATTTTCCCATCTTTCACTCGATCTGATGCTTGCCACCCCCGGACAAACATTGCCCGACATCGACCGCGCGGCCAATCTTTGTGCAGAGGTTGGTGCGGAACACGTCTCGGCTTATCTGCTCAAGATCGAACCGGATACCCCATTCGGCCGGGAGGGAGCCGCCTCCCGCTGTCCGGACGAGGATGGGCAGGCGGATGCTTATCTGCACGCGGTGGAAACACTTGAGCAGCGCGGCTATCAGCAGTATGAAATCAGCAACTTCGCGCGGGACGGGCGGATCGCCCGCCACAACTGCAAATACTGGGATTGCCGGGAATATCTCGGGATCGGCCCGTCTGCACATTCGTTTATTGGAGGGCGCAGACGGTATTTTCCGCGGGATCTGCGGGGATTCCTGGAGGCGCCGGACAAATTCGCGCTTCTGCGGGATGACGGCCCTGGCGGGGATACAGAGGAATATCTGATGCTGCGCTTGCGGCTCACGGAGGGGGTAACCTGGGATGCACTCGCCAGCCGCTTTCCCGGTTTTGATCCAACGCCCCTGCGTGAAAAAGCCCGCCCCCTGCAAAAGGGCGGGTTGCTGTTCTGTGATGAGGATGGTCTGCGTCTGACGCCATCCGGATTTCTGTTATCAAATTTCGTGATCGGAGAACTGCTGTTATGAAACGAAAACTGCTTCTGCCCGCGCTGGTGGGCTGTACCGCCGCTTATGCTGCCTGTCACAGCGGGATTACTGTGCGGCAATATACGATAAAAACCTCGCGCGTTCCCAAAGGGAAAGCCCTGCGGTTGGCGGTTGTCTCCGACCTGCACAGCGAGCTGTCCCAAAAACGGCGGGAAGCGCTTGCTGCCCTGCTGCAGCAGGAGCACCCCGACCTGATCGCGATGCCAGGGGATATTGTGGATGACATCCGGCCTCAATACGGCGCCGCAGACCTCCTTCAGCGGGTGCAGGGGATTGCACCGCTTTATTTTTCGCTCGGAAACCATGAGTGCCGCTCCCAACAGCTCGCGACGATCCCCCGCCTGCTGGGGCGGTACGGAGTGCACTGCCTGTGCAACAGCTGGGAGGAGGTGACAGTTGCCGGGGTCCCCATCTGCATCGGCGGGCTGAATGACCCCGAACATCCCTCCTACCAGTTCGCGGGAGGATGGCTGCACGATGCACAGACGGTTTTTTCCAGCCTTGAGCAGTCGGACCGATTGCGGATACTGCTCTCCCACCGTCCCGAAAAGGTCTTTGCATACCGCGCAATGCCGTTTGATCTGGTGCTGTCAGGGCATGCGCATGGCGGGCAGGTACGCATTCCCGGCCTGCTCAATGGCCTTTACGCCCCAAATCAGGGGCTGCTTCCACCGTATGCGGGTGGGATGTATCGACATCCTACCTTTACCCATGTGGTAAGCCGCGGTGTTTCACATTATATGCTCCTGCCGCGAGTGTGCAACCGGCCGGAAGTCGTGATCATCACTGTATGTAGGGAGTAGCTGAGGACGGTTTCTCATCTCTTGCAAAAAGACTGTTTGATTAGGAGGTATCTCCACATGCAGGCGCCTCTCAGCCACGCCAGTTTGTGAGCCGCGGCGACAGCAGGCAGGGCTTCTCTTACCTGAAAAAACCTTGTGCAAAGATCATAAAACAGGTTCTGCCCCTATCGGGGAAGCTGGCCGTTGAGGCGGCCGGAGAGGTTTTTGATGAATTCCGCAGCAGCCCGGCATGGCGGCGTGCCAAGCCGGACAATATATCCAAACTCCAGCTTATTGTCACAATCCGGGATCGGAATCGAGGTGCATCCATAGCAGCCAGCCTGCCGGCCGAACTCCTGAATCCCGATTGTATAAAAGTCGGTAGCCGAGATCAGATGGAGCAGCGACGCACGTCCATAGACGCTGGCAATCTTGGGCGAATCGTCCAGATCATAGTGTACACCGTTGATCGAAAGGTTGTAGGTAAAATCCTCATATTCCCCGATATACCGGACAAATCCATATGGCCGGAACTCCCCGAGGGTGGGGGCATGTCCCACACGGAGCAGCGGATGGTTCTGGCTTAAAACGATATGCGGACGGATCTCTGAAAGATGCCGGTATTCCAGCTTTTTTTCCTCAAAAATCCGTGGGAATGGGGAATCGGGTGTATACTCGAAGTGGAGCACCCCCAGATCGGAATATCCACTTTCCACATCAGCAATCACGTCCATCGAAGAGCCTTCGTTGAGCCGGAAAGACAGTTCCGGTTCCTGCGACCACTGGTTTAGAATGTCGATAAAAGATTCCATTGTATGGGAAAATTTGGTCATCGATACCCGGAAGGTATTTCCCGACCGTTCCTGCTTGTGGAACAATCCCTGTAGCTGGTTCATTTCGCCCAGAATTTTTTGAGAATGCTGTAAAAAATGTCTGCCTTCTTCGGTTAGCTGCACCCCTTTCTTGGTGCGGGTCAGCAGTGCGGTACCAATATCCTCCTCAAGGTCCTGAAGGATGTGGCTCAGATGCGGCTGCGAGACGTAAAGCGCCTGCGCAGCTTTATTGATGGACCCGTACTGCGCGACTACGGAAAAATACTCAAGCTGTTTCAGGTTCATGATCGTTCCCCCCATCATCATTTTACCCAAGCTTTTGATTAGGATTTCGTTTGTTTCTACAATTTTTTTATATAGTACATCAAATAAGCTCTGCATAATTTGTTTAAAACTTCTATTATCGGAATTTGAAATAAGGATATTTACAATAATTATTAGCGCATTGCACAAAATTATGGTATAATACAGACAAGATACAGCACAAACGCACAAAAGTCAAGTCAAAAAATCCAGGTAAATTCATGAAATACGACAAAGAAAGGAGTGAGCGTCTATGGTACAAACTGTGGAGGACATCAGCCTGATGCAGAAGCTCTTGGACGACTCGGTTACCTACGCAAAATCTTTTCCAAAGACCGGCGCGGTTGCCTCCTACATCCCTGAACTTGCCAAGGCTGATCCTACGCGTTATGGCGCGGCAATCGCCCTGCCGAACGGCAGAACGCTGATTTCAGGCGATACGGATGTCCCGTTTACGATGCAGAGTATCTCCAAGGTGGTTTCGCTGATCCTTGCACTTCAAACCTCTGGTTACGACGCAGTGTTCAAGCGTGTGGGGATGGAGCCGACCGGAGACGCCTTCAACTCGATCATCCGGCTGGAGACTAATACCGCCAAACCCTCCAATCCAATGATCAACGCGGGAGCAATTGTAGTAGCAAGCTGCATCCAGTGTGAACACCCGTTTGAGGCTATGCTCCAACTAACCCGAAAGTTTTGCGGCAACGACCAGATCGAACTGAACGAAGCGGTCTATCTTTCGGAAAAGAAGGAAGGCAAGCGCAACCGCGCAATGGCCTATTTTATGCAGAGCGAAGGGATTCTGCCAAGCGACGTCGATGTGGAGTACTATCTCGACCAGTATTTCCGCATGTGCTCGGTTTCCGTCACCGCGCCGGATCTCGCCCGGATGGGAATGGTGCTCGCCAACAACGGCGTCAACCCGGTAACCGGAGAACGGGTTGCAGAGGGCTGGCAGGTACGGATCGCCAAAACGTTTATGGTCACCTGCGGGCTCTACGACAGTTCAGGGGCGTTTGCAGTCAAGGTAGGAATCCCGTCCAAGAGCGGCGTCGGCGGTGGTATCCTCTCAGCAGTAGAAAAACGTATGGGCATCGGGGTGTTCCATCCCATGCTCGACGCAAAGGGCAACAGTATCGGAGGCGTGCGCATGCTCGAGTTCCTCTCCCAGCGGATGGGACTGCATATGTTTTCTGAACCCGAAACCGTTGTTGGGTAATACTACACCCAAACCGTATTTCCGCAACCCCAAAGGGCTTTGGGGTTGCGTGCTGTAATAACAGCACGCAAATTCAAGACCGATTCGGATCTATCAAAGTGCTTAAACAAGGGGTTCTTTTTAAAGGGCGGGTAACAATCCGCTGGCAGGCTCTCTGTGCTGGATGACTATGTAAACAAACTGTGCGGCGTGCTGTAGAATCGCAATTTCCATATATAGGAGGTGCAGATCCTGAGGAGGGTCTCTCATCTCTCCTACAAAAGAATAAAGGAGAATTGATTATGTATGATGCATTTGCCGGCTTGATCGGTCAGATCAGCAACCTTATGTACAGCTATATCCTGATTATCATCCTGCTGGGCGGCGGAATCTGGTTCACCTTCCGCACGAAATTTGTCCAGTTCCGTATGTTCAAGGAATCCATCAAGGTCGTTATGGAAAAACCAGATAAGGAAGGCGGCGTTTCCTCCTTCCAGGCGCTGATGGTTTCCACCGCCTCCCGCGTAGGTACCGGCAACATCGTCGGTATCGCAACCGCGGTCTGCCTTGGCGGCTATGGTGCGGTGTTCTGGATGTGGGTCATCGCCATCCTCGGCGGAGCGTCCGCATTCATCGAGAGCACACTGGCCCAGATCTACAAAAAACGCCATCCGGATGGCAGCAGCTACGGCGGCCCGGCTTACTATATCGAAGCGGCCCTGCATAACCGTCCACTGGCCCTGCTTTTCGCAGTCAGTATGACCCTCACCTATGCCGGCGGCTTCAACATGTTGGCATCCTACAACCTCCAGTCTACTTTCAGCGGCTACAGCTTCTACAATCCCACCGTTACCCCTTGGGTCATCGGCGGCATCCTGGCTGTTCTGGTTGGCTACTGCCTGATGGGCGGCGGCAAACGTATCGTTCATGTCACCTCTGCGGTTGTCCCGTTCATGGGTATCCTCTATATTGCGGTGGCGCTGATCGTTACCCTGCTCCACATCAACCTGCTCCCCAGCGTGCTGGTCAAAATCTTTGCCGAGGCGTTTAACTTCAGCGCGATCTTCGGCGGTTTCTCCGGCTCCTGCGTGATGTACGGCATCAAGCGCGGCCTGTTCTCGAACGAAGCGGGCGTGGGTTCGGCTCCGAACGCCGCTGCCGCCGCTGAGGTCAGCCACCCGGTCAAACAGGGCCTGGTCCAGATGCTGTCGGTCTTTATTGACACCCTGCTGCTCTGCACCTGCACCGCTCTGATGTGCCTGTGCTCCGGCGTAGAGCCGACCGCGGAGCTGGCGGGTGCCCCCTATGTGCAGGCTGCGCTTCAGAACGCGCTGGGCGGCTTTGGCCCCATCTTCATCACCATCTCGATGGTCCTGTTCGCTTTCACTACCCTGCTGGGCAACTTCTACTATGTTGACAACCTGCTCATCTACATCATGAACAAGGTCCCATCCAAACAGTTTATGCTCTGCTTCCGAATTGTCGCATCCCTGGTGATCTTTGTGGGCGCGGGCCTGAGCATGGGCCTTGTCTGGGATCTGGCGGATGTTCTCATGGGCATCATGGCAATCATCAACATCCCGGTCATCTGCCTGCTGGGTACCCCTGCAATCAAAGCGCTGGTCGACTATGCAAACCAGAAAAAAGAGGGCAAAAACCCGACCTTCAAGGCATCCACTGTCGGCCTGCAGGGCAAGACCGATTACTGGAACTAAGTGTCATGCAACCGGGAATCTCTTGGCAAAGGAGAAGGGACAGTTATGTATCCTCGTGTATCTATTGATTTGGAGCATTTGAGAGAGAATGTAAAAACGGTCAAAAGGCTTTGCGATCAGCATGGCATCCAGATTACCGGCGTAACCAAGGTGTATTGCGGCGATCCCAAGATCGCGGAAGCCTATTTGGACGGCGGGCTGACCATGCTGGGAGATTCCCGGGTATCCAATCTGAAACGTCTGAACAATCTTCCCGCGGAAAAATGGCTCATCCGCCCTCCGATGCGCAGCGAAGCGGAGGACACCGCCCGGTATGCTGACGCTGCCCTCCACTCGGAGTGGGAGGTCATCCGGGCGGTGGCGGATGCCGCACACCACCAGGGACGCAGACACAAAGTAATTCTGATGGCGGACCTGGGCGACATCCGGGAGGGCTATGTGGACTATGACGAGCTGCTGGATGTAGCCGCCAGAGTCGAAAAGCTCCCGGGTGCAGAGCTGTACGGCGTAGGTGTCAACCTGACCTGTTTCTCGTTTATTCAGTCGGACAGCGAAAAGCTGGGTCTGCTGGCAGACCTTGCCCGCCGCGCGGGGGAGGCCGCTGGCCACCCATTGTCGATTGTCAGCGGGGGCAACTCTGCCACCATCGACCTGATGCTGCGGAATGGCATCCCGCAGGGGGTCAATCATCTGCGGCTGGGGGAGTCCCTTTTATTCGGCAAGGAGCGGGCCAAATACCAGTATCTGCCCGGCACCCACCGGGATGTGTTTACGCTGGAATGTGAGATCGTCGAGCTAAAGGATAAGCCTTCGCTGCCGTGGGGCGTGGTGGGTACCGACTCCTACGGCAAAAAGCCCACCTTTGTGGACCGGGGCAGCTGCCGCCGGAAAGCGGTGTGTGCATTGGGCAAGCAGGACTTCGATCTGGAAACCACCACACCGGTGGACCCGGGGATCATCCCGCTGGGCGCCAGCTCCGACCATCTGATGCTGGATGTGACCGACAGCCAGCAGGAATACAAGGTCGGGGACATCGTCCGCCTGCAGCTGGGCTACTTCTCCACCATGCGGGCGTTTACCTCGCAGTATGTGGAGAAGGTCTATCTGAACGGATAACCCACACAGGCGTTCCGCCGCAGGACGATGCCGTCTGGACTTCCCATACGGCAGACCTGTTTCAGATAAAAAACTGCAAGAGATCAAAACGGGCACCGCTGTCTGCGGTGTCTGTTTTTTTGCAAACAAACGAAAGAAGATGCGCCCATCTGGACGCACCTTCTCCGGTTGACGAACCGGTTGATACGGGATCAGACCGGATGCACTTTATTTTCCTTATCGCCATGGCTGTCCACGCCGTACTTTTTATCCCTGCGGGCCTCGAAGAATTTCGGGGCAACCTGCGGGAACATTGCCATCGTCAGGACATCCTCTTCCTGCTCGTAGAATTCACGCGGGAACTCTGCGCGCAGCTTATCCAGCTCGGGCGGGATCAGGTCGGCAGGGCGGCACTCGATCGGCGCTTCATCGCCCAGGATTTTCTTGCGGAACGCAGGGTCAATCGGCGCAGGCGTACGCCCATACTCACCCTTAACCATTGCCTTGAACTCTTTGGTGACCATCTTATACCGCTCTCCGAGGATCACGTTGAACACAGCCTGTGTACCGACGATCTGAGAGGTCGGAGTGACGAGCGGCGGATAACCGGAATCCTTACGGACGTTCGGGACTTCCTTGAGCACATCCTCAAACTTATCCTCTTTGCCCGCCTGTTTCAGCTGGGAAACGAGGTTGGAGAGCATACCGCCAGGAACCTGATAGGTAAGGGTATTCGCATCGACACCCATGACCTTCGGGCTGAGCAGGCCGCTGTCCAGATATTTCTGGCGGAGTTTGGCGAAATGCGCACGCACAACATCCAGTTTCTTCAGGTCAAGCCCGGTATCATACGGGGTGCCCTGGAGCGCCGCAACCATCGACTCGGTTGCTGCATGGGAAGTACCCATTGCCAGCGGGGACATCGCGGTATCAATGATGTCAACACCCGCCTCAATGCTCTTGAGCAGCGCCATCGAAGCCAGTCCGGAGGTGTAATGGGTGTGCAGGTCGATCGGAACCTTGACCGCTTTTTTCAGCTCAGTGGTCAGCTCAAATGCTGCCGCCGGGGTGATAAGCGCGGCCATATCCTTAATGCAGATCGAATCCGCGCCCGCATCCTCGAGCTGCTTGGCATAATTGACGAAATACTCGATGCTGTGCACCGGGCTAAGGGTATACGAAATCGCAGCCTGCATATGCGCCCCGGTCTTTTTGGTCGCCTTGATCGCGGTTTCAAGGTTGCGGATATCGTTGAGCGCGTCGAAAATACGGATGATGTCGATGCCGTTGTCAACCGATTTTTTGACGAAGTACTCCACTGCATCGTCCGCATAGTGGCGGTAGCCGAGCATATTCTGCCCACGGAAAAGCATCTGGAGCTTGGTGTTCGGCATATTTTTGCGGATCAGACGCAGACGCTCCCACGGGTCCTCGCTCAAAAAGCGGATGCAGGAATCAAATGTTGCACCGCCCCAGCACTCGCAGGAATAGAAGCCGACCTCATCCATCGCAGGAAGGATCGGGAGCATCTCGTCCATGCTCATGCGGGTGGCGATCAGCGACTGATGCGCGTCACGCAGGATGGTTTCGCAGATTTTCACCTTTTGTGCCATCTATATAGCCTCCCTTATGCGATCGAGATCAGCAGGTCGTTCGAGTTGACCGCGTCACCCTTTTTCACATGGACGCCAACCACAGTACCCGAAACCGGCGCAAAGATCTCGTTTTCCATCTTCATCGCCTCGAGCACGAGCAGCATGTCGTTTGCATTAACCTGATCGCCCTCTTTGACCTTGACTTCAAGGATGTTGCCGGGCATCGGGGAATTGACCTTGGTGGCATTCGCAGCGGCGGCGGGGGCCGGAGCTGGAGCCGGGGCGGGCGCTGCTGCCGGTGCAGGAGCCGGGGCAGCGGCAACAGGTGCCGGAGCTGGAGCTGGTGCCGGTGCGCCAGCGGCCAGTTCTTCCACTTGAACGTCGTATGCTTTGCCGTTCACAGTGATATTAAATCTTCTCATGGTAAAATCCTCCTTCAAAATCATCGGGTATCTATAAAAGAACAGGGTCGGACCAGTCTGGAATTGCGGCAAACTCTATTAAAGCGGAATGTTCCCATGCTTCTTGGGCAGGGTCGAAACCCGCTTGCCGGCCAGCATATCGAGGGCAGAGATCACTGCGGCGCGGGTTGCATCCGGATCAACCACCTCGTCAATATGGCCTTTCTCAGCAGCGGCAAGAGAGGTCGCCTCGTTCGCGATGTACTCCGCCTGCACCTGTTCGCGGGATTTTTCCGCCGTGATCTTGTCCCCGGCGAGGAATGCAACCGCAGTTTCCGGGCTGAGTGCACTGATAACTGCATCCGGCCATGCAATGGTGTAGTCGGCATTCGCACCGCGGCCCGCAAGCGCGATATAAGCGGAACCGTAAGCCTTACCGGTGATGACCGCAATCTTCGGGGTGGTCGCCTCGGCGTAAACATGCGCCAGCTTCGCAACCTCGCGCACGCCGCCGCGGAACCCGTGGCCCTCAACCGCAACCGCGAACTTCTCGCAGTTGACGAGGGTCAGCACCGGAATCTGGAATGCGTCACAGATCGAAACAAACCGCGCAATTTTAGAGCAGGCATTGGAGCAGAGGTAACCGCTGTTGGACGCCGCGACGACACCCACCGTCGAGCCTGCAACGGTTGCCAGCGCAACTTTAGCTGTCTGGGCGCAGAATGCGGGCTGGAGCTCAAACAGGCTGTCTGCATCCACGATGCCGGCTGCCGTATCCAGCAGGTTGTCAGCATTCTTTTTCACTGCGCCTTCGGGAGCGGTAAACCCACAGATCGGGGCAGCGGAGAGGTTGTTGGAGGGCAGGAGCGAAACAAGCTTGCGCGCCGCTTTGATCGCCGACGATTCGTCCTCCTCCACGAGATGTACCACACCGGCCTTTGCGCACGCTTCAGCGGAGCTGGACTGGGTATCACCCGCATTGAGGAAGAACTCGCCTTTGCCGCTCATCACGACAAAATCAGCCGAAGCCGCGACCATTGCCGCTGCGCCCGCGCACACGCCCAGAACCAGCGAAACCTGCGGTACAACACCCGAAAGGTTGTTGCCCCAGCAGAGCATCTCGCCATAAGCGGCCATCGCGTCAAGCCCTTCGGAGAGGGCCGCACCGTTCGAATCATAGATGCCGACCACCGGCGCCCCGGTTTTGTAGGCCAAGTCATAGATCTTTCTGATTTTGGAGCCGTGAGCAGCGCCCACCGCGCCAGATTTCCGGGTGCTGTCCTGAGAGAACGCATAAACAGGGCTGCCTTCGATAAGGCCATAGCCAGTGATGACCCCTGCGCCGCCGCAGCCGGTCTGGACGAGGGTTCCAACCTCGACGAAGCTGTCGGGGTCAAAGAGCGCGACCAGCCGTTCGCGCGCAGCAGTCGCCTTCAGAGCGTCTTCCCGAGCGTCGGCCAGTGACATAACCTTGTCACTCATGATTGTTTCCTCCTATCTGAATATAAAAATACCAAAAGACGTTTCCCATCCCAAATCCTGCCGCCGCAGAAAGCGCGGACCGCAGGTCAAGATGTAACCATAATAAAGTATACACGCTTTTCCCGAAAATAACAAGATGGTTGGAACCTTTTACTGATACTTTTTTAACGGTTTCGCACCAATTTCTTACAAAAATATCCGGGCCGGGCCTCTGCGGCAAAACTGTCCCATGGCTTTCTATGAGAAACCCGCCGGAAAAAACCAGCGGGTCCTTAAAAAACTGTGAAATCAAACCTCGAAGCCAAAAAAGCGTTTTACATTGTTATAGCAGATGTCCTCCACCATCTGGCCAAGCAGCGCGCGGTCGTCCGGGAATTCCCCCTCCTCAACCCATCTGCCGATCAGGTTGCAGAGGATGCGGCGGAAATACTCGTGGCGGGTATAGCTCAAATAGCTGCGGGAGTCTGTCAGCATCCCGATGAAATTCCCGAGCAGAGAAAGGTTTGCAAGGCTGGTCAGCTGCTGTTCCATGCCGGTTTTGGTGTCGTTGAACCACCACGCTGCACCATGCTGGAGTTTGCCCGCAATGCCTTCCCCCTGGAAACAGCCGATTACAGTGTCAATCATCTCGTTGTCGCTGTTATTGAGCGAATAAAGAACCATCTTTGGGAGTTCGCCGGTTTTGTCAAGCGCATCCAGAAAACGGGCGAGCGCCGATGCATCGAGAGGATTGCCCATACAGTCAAACCCTGTATCCGCGCCGAGCTGCGCAAACCTTCTGGAATTGGTATTGCGGACCGCCCCGAAATGAAGCTGCATCACCCAGCCCCGTTTGGCGTACTGGCGGCCCAGAAAGAGGAGAAACTCGGTCTTATAGTTCCGCACATCCTCATCGGACACCGGTTTTCCAGACAACGCATCCGCAATGATCCGGTCCAGTTTCTCCCTGGGGGCAGGGCAGTAAAACGCACAGTCGGGCGCGTGGTCAGACGCGCAGCAGCCATTTTGGGCGAAATAATCGAGCCGGTTGGAGAGCGCCGCACAGAGTGAATCAAAGTCACTGACCTCTATCCCCGAAACCTCGGAAAGCTGCCGGAGATAGTCCGCGTAGGGGGCCTGTTCAATATTCATCGCCCGGTCCGGCCTCCAGGCGGGGAGAACCTTGACCTTGCAGGAGGGGTCCTCCCGAAGCTGTTTATGATAACGCAGATCGTCGATCGGATCATCTGTGGTGCAGATCAGCCGGACGTTTGACTGTTCAATAATTCCGCGCACACCCATCCCCGGTTCAGCCAGTTTGCGGTTGCAGAGTTCCCAGACCTCCTCGGCGGTTTCCTTCCCGAGGCGGCCATTATAGCCGAAATACCGCTGCAATTCGAGGTGGGACCAGTGGTAGAGGGGGTTTCCGATCGCCCGGTCAAGTGTTTCGGCCCATGCCTGAAATTTTTCGCGGTCACCCGCGCTGCCGGTGATGCTCTCTTCCGGTACCCCATTGGTGCGCATCTGCCGCCATTTGTAGTGGTCCCCGGCCAGCCACGGCTGAGCAATGTTTTCATACCGCTTGTCCTCGGCAATTTCAGCGGGGTTGATGTGGCAGTGGTAGTCGACCACCGGCATCTTTTCTGCATGGTTGTGGAACAAATCCTTAGCTGCCTCATTGGTCAGCAGGAAATCAGCGTCCATAAACGGCTTTTTCATTGTGGCAAAACCTCTCTTTCAAAGCAAACCTTTTGATACAGAATCAGTTTTCAAAAACGGGTGGTTCTACGCCTGATGAGCTGGCCTGAAAGCAGGGTCTGATCTGGGAAGTCCTTCCCTTCGATCACCCCGAACAGGGTCGAAATCGCAGTCATACAAAGCGCCTCTACCCGGCTGTCAACCGTTGTCAGCTCCGGCTCACAACAGCGGGAAAGCAGGGAATTGTTATATCCTATGATATCCACATCCCGCGGAACCATCCGCCCATGTGCAAGTGAAGATTTGATCGCTGCGACCGCCAGCTCATCTTCTGAAGCCATCACCGCGTCAAACAGCAGATTGGATTCATAAAGCTGGTTGATCGCGGGAAGCGCCTGGTCTATCTGCCGGGGGCAGCGGAAGACCAGCTGCGAGTCAAACGGGATACCCGCCTGTCCGAGCGCGAACCGATAGCCATCCAGCTTTTTCTGGCCGCTATAAGTGGCTGAATCGTAGAGATAGAGGACCCTGCGCCGGCCTTTTTCGAGCAGCGCGCTGACCGCACCATAGACAGCGCCAAAATCGTCACAGAGCACACAGTAAACATTGGGCGCCTTGAGATAGCCGTTAATCAGAATCACAGGGATCTGCTGGGCAGCCTGCCCGATAAAGACCGTATCACTGGTCATAAAATGCGACCCTACGAGGATAATCGCATCGACCTTTTTGGAAATCAACATCCGGAAGCCATTCTTTTTGTCCTCCGGTTCATTGCCGGTACAGCAGAGCAGGGAGTCGTAACCCCGGCGGCGCAGCTCCCGCTCGATCGACGAAACCGCGGCGGCAAGATAGATGTCCGCAACATCCATGCACATGACGCCAACGGTCTTAATCGAACGCAGGCCAAGACCCCGGGCAAATGCATTCGGGGTATAGCCTTTCTCATTCATCACGCTCAGTACCCGGCGGCGGGTCGCATCGCTGACCCCCTTTTTTCCGTTGATGACCCGCGAAACGGTTGCGATCGAAACGCCTGACTTTTTGGAAATATCATAAATTGTCATTTTGCAAGCCTCCTGTTGTATACACACTTAAAAACAAGGAACTGTTTTTAAACAGCAGACAAAAACCCTCCATCAAACAGAGCGTGCAGAGTGGTCATGCAGCCCAAGGCAGGTTTCCTGCGGCGACCCCCACCACAGGCCCGGAAAGAATCACGCTGATCCCTTCCAGACGCTTTGACTGATGACGGGTAACCCCAGAGGTTCCTGTATCCATCCCTTAGCATCCGAAAATCTGTTTTCAACCAAACGCTTTAAGAAGTCTTTTTGCTCCGTCCGAAAGTACATTCAAAGGGGATTGGCTCTGTCTGCAAGACAGAGCCAGAAAGGCTTTTCACAAGGGAAAAGCTCTTTGCCGTAGATACCAAACAGATTTCTGGCTTTTTGTCCTTATAGTAGCATTATACGGAAATCGTAAGCGCTTTACAATAGTTTTTTCACTTTATTGATAAATTCAATAGAAAACTTTACTTTACCGTCTTTTTTTATAGAAATCAGCGATATTGTGAAAGAAAAAAGACAAAATATATCTTTTATCTTGACATTTTCAAAATTTGCAATTATTATGGTTATGTAAGCGCTTACGTTACCATTTAATCAGAAAATTTTGCAGAAAAGGGGATAGATGGATGAAAACGCTTAACAAAGAGATGGCCGCTGTCAGGCAGCGCCCTCTGCGGTTGATGCAGTTTGGTGAAGGCAACTTTTTACGCGCGTTTGTGGACTATATGGTTGATATTTCCAATGAAAAAGGCGTCTCCGATATTGGCATCGCAGTGGTCAAACCGATCCCGTTCGGAAATTTGGAGCGTTTTCGCCAGCAGGACAACCTTTATACCGTAATCCTCCGGGGACAGATGGATGGCAAGGTTGTGAATGATGCCCGGATTGTTACCAGCATACAGAAAACCATCGACGCTTACGAATCCTATGGGGAACTGGTTGAAACCGCCTGCCTGGAAAGCCTCCAGATTATCATTTCCAACACCACTGAAGCTGGTATCGTATTTGATGCGGACGACCAGTTTGAGAGCGAGCCTCCGTCCACCTATCCCGGCAAGCTGACCAAACTGCTGTTTGAACGGTTCCAAAAATTTGAAGGCGATGCCGGCAAAGGTCTTGCCATTATCCCATGCGAGCTGATCGAGCATAATGGGGACCGTCTTCATGACTGCGTAAACCAGTATATCTCGCTGTGGGGGCTGGGGGAGACGTTCCGGAATTGGGTAGAAGAATCCTGCACTTTCTGCTGCACACTGGTTGATCGGATTGTAACCGGTTACCCCCGCGACAATCTCGAAGAAACCACCGCACAGCTCGGATATATCGACGAGTTAGTGGACACTGCGGAGCCGTTCGGCCTGTGGGTGATCGAGAGCAGGCGGGATATTTCAGATATTCTTCCACTTGAAAAAGCGGGCCTCCCGGTTATCTTCACCGATGACCAGACCCCCTATCGGGAACGCAAGGTCCGTATTCTGAACGGCGCGCACACTTCGACTGTCCTGGCCGGTTATCTTGCCGGATTCGAGATTGTCGGGGAGATCATGAAGGACCCAGACCTGAGAACCTTCATGAATACAGTGGTAATGGAGGAGATCGTACCGGGGGTCAGGCTGCCGCGGGAAGAGGTGCTTGCATTCGCCAATTCGGTATTTGAACGCTTTGAAAATCCGTTCATCAAACACCGCCTGCTCGATATCTCCCTCAACTCGGTTTCAAAATGGAAATCGCGTATCCTTCCTTCGCTGCGTGACTATTACAACACATCCGGCAGGCTCCCACATCTGCTGACCTTCTCCTTTGCGGCCCTGATGGCATTTTATACCTCGGACAAGCTGGAAAACGGCGTCCTTCAGGGAAATCGGGATGGACAGCCCTACGAAATTAAGGATGATGCAGCTGCTCTCGTATTTTTTGCGGAACATTCCACCCCTCTGTCCTCCAATGAATTTGTACAGGCGCTGGCCTCGCAGACCGGATTTTGGGGTGAGGACCTGACCAGATATGATGGGTTTGTCCCGATGGCTGCCGGGTATCTTGATGAGATCAAAACCAAGGGGATGAAAGCGGCCATCCATGCGCTGGTCGAACAGAAAGAGGGGCTGACGGTCGGATGAATCTGCTGAAATTCCTGGTTATCAACCCGGCGGACAATGTCGGCGTTGCGCTTCGGACAATCGAAAAAGGGGAAACGGTCGAAGCAAACGGAAAATTCGTGACTGCATGTGAAGAGATCGCAACCGGCCACAAGATGGCAATCTGTCCAATATCCGCAGGCGAATGCGTGACCAAATACGGCTACACGATCGGTTCGGCAAAATCCGATATTTCAGCGGGGAGCTGGGTGCATACCCACAATCTGAAAACCAACCTGAACGATAAATTGGCATACCGCTATGAGCCTGCGCTCACTCCGCCTACACCCCTGCCGCCCGCCACCTTTGAAGGGTTTCTGCGGGAGGACGGAAGGGTCGGTGTGCGAAATGAGCTCTGGATTCTCCCGACAGTAGGATGTGTCAACTCGATTGCCCGCCTGATCGAACGAAAGGCACAAGCTCTGGTGAGCGGAAGCATCGACGGGATTTATGCATTTCCACATCCGTATGGCTGTTCTCAGCTTGGTGGGGATCATCTCAACACTCAGAAAGCGCTGGCCGGGCTGGTGCGCCACCCCAATGCAGGCGGTGTGCTGGTGCTCGGGCTTGGCTGCGAGAACAACAATCTCGACGCGTTCAAAAAGGTGCTCGGTGAAACCAACCCGAACCGGGTAAAATTTCTCGTCTGCCAGGAGAGCGATGACGAGATCGCCGATGCGCTCTCCCTGCTTGAACAGCTTGCCTCTTATGCGGGGAGCTTCAAGCGTCAGACCTGCTCTGCGCAGGAGCTGGTGATTGGCCTGAAATGCGGCGGTTCAGACGGGCTTTCGGGCATCACCGCAAATCCCCTGGTCGGGGTATTCTCGGATATGCTGACCGTACAGGGAGGCAGCTCGATCCTGACTGAAGTTCCTGAGATGTTTGGGGCGGAAACCATCCTGATGAACCGATGCAGGGATGAAAAAACATTTCAGAAAACGGTTGCATTGATCGACGGATTCAAGGACTACTTCATCCGTTACCATCAGACCATCTATGAAAATCCCTCCCCGGGAAACAAGGCGGGCGGCATTTCAACCCTTGAGGACAAATCGCTTGGATGTACCCAGAAAGGCGGCAGCGGCACCGTGGTCGACGTGCTCTCTTATGGCGACCCAATCTGCGAACACGGGCTGAATCTGCTTGAAGCGCCGGGAAACGACCTTGTAGCATCGACCGCATTGGCTGTTTCAGGCGCACAGATCGTGCTCTTTACAACCGGACGCGGCACCCCGTTTGGATGTCCGGTGCCTACCGTGAAGATCGCCAGCAACAGTGCACTCAGCCGGAAAAAAGCGGGATGGATCGACTTTAATGCAGGGCAGTCGATCGAAGGCGTCCCGATGGATCAGCTTTCAAAGACGTTTTTTGACTATGTGCTGCGGGTCGCGAGTGGGGAACGGACGGTCGGTGAGCAGCATGGGATGCGTGATCTCGCAATCTTCAAAGATGGTGTTACCCTGTAATAGTATCTGATTGCCTCTCACAATTCATCTGTTTTCTCCCAGCTGTCACACTGGCCTTAAACGTGCAGCGGGGAACCCAAAAAATCGAACATTTCCCGCGCTTTTCTGACATGTATTCGCAGTTTAGAAAAACGCGGGTATTTCTTTCTTGAACGATCCCTTGAAAAAAACAAATCAGAATGGTATGATAAACTTAGTATTTTTCATTTCAGGATAAACTGAAAACAGAAAGGTGAATCTATGAAAAGGATTTTATCCGCATTTTTGATCCTTGTTTTGATTTTGTCCGTAGGGTGCGGAAAGGTTGGGGAGCAAAATTCCACAGAGATCGTAACCTTTCAAATGGAACCTTCCGGGGACAGAGTGGAACCGTTTCTGGAACTTCTGGAGAATACCAGCTATGAGAAGTCCGGCAGATGCTACCGCATATCCCCGCAAACGGTTTCAGACCAGTACGGCTTCCATCTTTTCAAGTTTGACAGCTCCTGCGCCGGCTATCTGCTGTATGAAGATGTTGTCTACCCGCTTGGAGAATGGTTCGGAGGATATGGGTTGACTTCCTTTGCGGTCGCCGACTTGAACAGGGATGGAAAGTCCGAGTTATATTTTACCTGTTCCTGGGGATCTGGACTCCACCGCTCCCAGGCGGGATATTTTGACTCCGCAAATCGGCAGATGATCCTGTTCGACTTTTCCGACATTGACCATGATTCGGTTCTTGCAGTGGATGAGAACGGGACACTGTCTGTTTATCGAGCAGCTGACTGCGACGTAGCATCATTCGTAGAGATTACGTTGTCCGCTGGAGAGAAAACCGCATCGATCCTTCAGGAAGGGGATCGGATCACACTGAAAGCTGTTTGAAAGATTGAAAGGAGGAAGCCCAATCCGTAAAATTCCACAGTTGCATGTCGGTATGCGCAACCTCAAAACCGCATTGGCAATCTTTATTTGCCTGCTGCTGTACCAGTTTCTTCCCGGCGATCCGGCATTCGCCTGCATCGCGGCAGTAATTGCGATGCAGCCCACCATCGAGGACTCCCTTCTGGCGGGTGTCAACCGAATCATTGGGACGGTAATCGGAGGCATTTTTGGCGCACTGTTTGTCCTGCTGGACAGGCGTTACCATTCTTCCGACCTGCTGCATCTGCTTCTGGTAGCGGCAGTAGTCACCCTGTTGATTATGCTTTGTAATGTGATCGGAAAAAACGGGGCCACGGTAATGGGTTGTGTGACCTATCTGGTGATCGTACTTTCCACCGCAGTAGGGAACCCCTGGCTCTATGCTCTGGGCAGGACGCTGAA
>Ga0137306_101871_pt1 | contig 19606 bp, 17 predicted proteins | sample Inofroosms_March_FD_97187 | JGI IMG/M metagenome (GOLD analysis project Ga0137306, IMG submission 97187) | Mouse cecal microbial communities from Vienna, Austria - N-Acetylneuraminic and N-Acetylglucosamine D2O microcosms_March | ecosystem: Host-associated > Mammals > Digestive system > Large...
CTCGTCGCATGGGTCTCATTAAATATGTGATGGCTCTCATGAACGGCGCTCGTCTCGGTATCGCAGCCCAGAGCGTAGGTGTCAGCGAGCTCGCTTATCGCGAAGCTTATCAGTACGCTGTCGAGCGACGTCAGTTCGGCAAAGCAATTATCGAATTCCCTGCCGTAGCTGAAATTCTGGCTATAATGAAAGGAAAACTCGATGCAAGCCGCTCACTCCTTTATGAATGCTCGCGTTTTGTAGACATGTACAAGCTCTACAGCGATATCTCGCGCGAACGGGCCCTCACTGCCGACGAACGCGCCGAGATGAAGCATTATAGCAAACTCGCCGACGCTCTCACTCCCCTTGCCAAAGGTCTCGGCTCTGAATATTGCAACCAAAACGCATACGACTGCATCCAGATTCATGGCGGTTCGGGCTTCATGAAAGACTACGCATGCGAGCGCATCTATCGCGATGCCCGTATCACATCTATCTACGAAGGCACTACACAACTTCAGGTTGTGGCTGCTATCCGTCACGTCACCACAGGCACATACAACTCGCTCCTCAGCACATATGCCGAGGCCGGTTATCCTGCAGAACTCGCCCCCATGGCCGAGACTCTCGCAGCTCTCACCGAGAAGTACAATGCCGCAGTTGCCAAAGTGGCAGAAGCCAACAACCCTGCACTGCTCGACTTCATGGCTCGTCGCCTTGTGGAAATGGCAGGATACATCATCATGTCGTATCTTCTCCTGCAGGATGCCAAAGTTGACTCATCGTTCCTCAACTCTGCAACCGTGTATGTAAACTACACTCGTGCAGAAGTGGAGAAACACGCCGAATTCATTGCCAATTTCGACGCTTCTCAGCTTGCCGCTTACGGCATCTGAGGCACATCACAGCCAAATATAAGCCACCGTCGCCATAGCGGCGGTGGCTTTTAATCATTATGAAAATTTTCATTCACGTAAACGCTCTTACAGGTGGCGGTGCCGAACAGGTTGTAGCGCTGTGGGCGACAGAGTTCGCAAAACTCAATCACGATGTAACTGTCATCATCCGCAACGACGGAAGGCCTATCACATATGTCACCTCCGACGATGTACGTGTAATACGTATCGGGCCGGATAAAGGCAATAAAGTATCGAAATACATCTGCCGCTTGCGAGAGGCTCGCAGACTTATGAAAGAGATGCGTCCCGATGTTATTATCGGCGTTCTCAACAACGCGACCATTGAAGCCTATCTGGCATCGCGTGGCCTCGGAATACCTGTGATAAACACCGAACACAACACATTCGACCGACCTGCGTCGGCAAAGATGCCGTTGTCGCTCAAAATCAAGAAATTCCTTATTAATCGTCTCTACAGTCATGTGACAGTTCTCACGACTGCAGACAAAGATATTGCGGCAAAATTTTTGAAAAGATTGTCTCTCATGCCGAATCCTTTGGCTTTCGAGCCGCTTTCGACTCCGGAAATTATTGATAGCAAAGAAAAGATCGTGCTTGCCGTCGGGCGTATTGATGTATGGCATTGCAAAGGCTTCGACCTCCTTATCGAGGCTTGGGCGAAATCACAACATCCCGGTTGGAGATTGAAAATAATGGGAGGCGGACATGAACAATCGTTTGATTATCTTAAAGGAATCGCACGCCGATACGGTGTCGAGAACTCTATTGAGTTTACCGGATACACTACAAAACCTCTAAAGGACTATCAGAGTGCATCAATCTTTGTGCTATCAAGCCGCTACGAAGGTTTTGGCCTTGTACTTATCGAAGCCATGAGCCAGGGATGCGCATGTATATCGGCCGACCACAAAGGCCGGCAACGCGAAATACAGCAAGACGCGGGCATAATCGTGGATACGGAAAACGCCGAACAAATCGCCGACGCAATCACCCTGTTAGTGAATGATGACAAACTGCGCCGAGAACTTCAGGAAAAAGCTGTAGAGCGCTCAAAAGAATACCTCCCACATAAAATAGCAGCCCGTTGGGATGCTATTTTCAGAGATGTAATCAAATAAGGGCTTAAAATTCAGATTCAAATCACTTCGAGATTGGCGGCCAGACGCTGACGCACAACTTCGTACATCATCACACCTGCGGCAACTCCGACGTTGAGCGAACCTATATGGCCAAACATCGGTATGGCAGCTCTTGTATCGGCCCGGGCAAGTATTTCCGCAGAAATACCGGAGTCCTCAGCACCCATCACAAGGGCAACGGGTGTGGTAAAATCGGAAAGCGTATAGTTCTGCGACGATTTTTCTGTCGAACAAACTATCTGACAGCCGCTTGATTGCAGGAATTCCACAGCTTTGGCAAGATTTTCCTCGCGACACACCGGAATATGAAGCAAAGCACCTGCCGAGGTCTTCACGGCATCGGCGCCGACACTCACACTTCCGCGCGACGGAATAACGATGGCATTTACACCGCAACATTCGGCAGTACGGGCAATGGCACCGAAATTACGCACATCGGTGATACCGTCAAGCACAAGGATAAAAGGCAAAACGCCGTCCTCAAAGAGTGTCGGAACGATGTCTGACAGCCGGCAGTAGTCTACGGCCGACATCTGGGCTATGACGCCCTGATGATTTTTACGTGTAATCCTGTTCAGCCGTTCAACCGGCACACGTTGAACAGGGATACCGGCTTCGCGGGCCATGCGGCAAAGACGGATCGCGAGATCGCCGTGAAGGTCTTTCTTTATAAAAAGTTTATCGATAGTACGGCCTGCCTCGATTGCCTCGAGTGTAGGATGCACGCCAAAGATATAATCATTGCTGTCCATAATGCTTTTTTAAATTTCAGAAGATTTTTCGAGAAGTGCCCGTGCGTTTGCAAGGGCTGCCGGGTCGGCCGGATTGCCGCTAATCATCAAGGCAAGCTCGGCTTCGCGCTCACGGCGCTCAAGACGCGTAATGCGTGTTGTAGTAGCATTCTCGTCATCTTCTTTAAATACTTTGAAATGTGTGGTGCCTGCAGCCGCCACACCGGGCAGATGCGTAATGGTGATAACTTGAATGGTACGGCTTATGGTATTCATCATCGATGCCATACGGGCGGCGATATCGCCCGATACACCTGTATCCACTTCGTCAAAAATAATCGAAGGCAGATGTATTTTCTCGGCGATAATCGTCTTTATCGCAAGCATCAGACGCGATATTTCGCCCCCCGAAGCTGTATTGCCCACGGGCATAAGTGCCTGGTTTTTATTGAATGCAAAGAGAAATTGAATCTGGTCGAAACCATCTGGAGTCAATTTCCCTCTTGTCAGAGATATCTCGCAACGCAGATTCTGCATACCCAATGGAGCTGCAGTTCGGCGCAGTACGTCGGCAAACTCCGATGCTGCGGCATGCCGTTTGTCGGAAATCTGCATGGCCAGAGTCATCGCATGTTTTTTTGCTTTCTTTGCCGCTTTTTCAAGTCGTACAAGAATATCCTCACTGTTTTCAAGCGCCTCCAGCTGCTCGCCGAGTCGTCGCTGCAGTTCCAGAAGACCATCTGAATCTTCAACATGATGTTTCAATTCAAGCGAATACAGCATACTGAGACGCTGCTCTATCTCATCGAGACGAGCAGGATCGGCAGCAAGGGCGAGGTCGTAGTCGACAAGAGAATCCGTTATATCCGACACCTCGATACGCGCCGATTCAAGTCGCTCGGCGAGTGAGTGGAAGTCGATGTTTTCGTTGCCGTGACCCATTGATGCCGACAGCTCCTCAAGAGCCTGAACAGCCTGCCGCATAAGCGAAAGCGCGTTGTCGGGCGCGTTGACAAGAGGGTCGAGGGCTGCACCGAGGTCGTTTTTAATCTCGTTTACATTTGCCAGAATCTCACGCTCTTGTTCGAGCACGGCATGTTCTCCGGGTTGTATGGCGAGTTCAGCAAGCTGATTATACTGATACTGAAGATATTCGGCATCGTTTTCATTGCGTCGAATCAGCTCGCGCGTATCGGTATACTGCTTAAGAGTCTTCCTGTAGGAGGCATACGCACTGCGGTATTCCAGAAGGAGCTCTGCCGTATCGGCAAGGTTATCGATTATGTTGAGCTGATACTCAGGAGATGCGAGTAAGAGATTCTGATGCTGCGAATGGATGTCGACCAGATGTACGGCAATTTCGCGAAGCACCGGGAGTGTCACAGGCGTATCGTTTACAAAAGCGCGAGAACGGCCTCCTGGGGCAATCTCACGGCGGAGGATGCATTCGTCGCTGTCAGCATCAAGTTTGTTGGCTTGCAGCAGTTCTTTTACAACGGGGCCATTAGATATGTCGTAGATAGCCTCCGTCACAGATTTTCTTGTATGGTCGCGCACCACACGCGCATCGGCACGCTCTCCAAGCAGAAGCGACAGGGCTCCGAGGATAATCGATTTGCCTGCGCCCGTTTCGCCCGTTATGATATTGAATCCGGAGTCGAAATCTATATCAAGTTCGTCAATCAGGGCATAATTTGATATATGGAGCGATTTAATCATTTGTTTTCGGAACCTTTCTTTATTTCGTCAAGTCGTTTTTCTTCTGTAGGATATATTGGTTGCAGAAGGTTGTACACTTTTGTGCGCTCTTCGGCAGGCGCCTTGGAGTAGATATTGACGAGTTCATCGAATTTTGAATCTTTGAACATCGACAGTATCACCGACATGGGAGCGGCCTTATAGATTTTCTCTATCTCGGCAAGAGACTCTGTCACAGCGGCGCGACCTTTGTCGACTGAAACCGACATATTGTCAAGACCCATACGGTGGTATTTATACAATAGCGTACGTATGCCCGAGGTGCCGGCATCTGTGAAACCGCTAAGCACTGCCGAACGGTTTTTAGTATCTTCAAAAGCTTTCCAGCCGCTTTCGCCCGACGACTGAGCCATCTGAACAATCTGCTTAAGACGTTCGAAGTATGGCTCTCCGCCATTTCGCGAAAATGAATCGAAATCTACGGCAAGGAAAAGAAATGCATAAAAATTGAGAATTGCCGTCAGCTGGCTCTCCATGTTATTGACAGAATAAACCAGGGGCTCGTTTTCGGCGTAAATAAACTCAATTTTTGTGTCTTTGAAATTCAGCAATGTCGTTGTATAGGCACTGTTGTACACCGGGCGGGTCTGCTGCACCTGAAGGTCGCCGGTAAATGTGTCGTCCTTGTACTCCTTGATAGTGAAGAACATTCGACACTCTATTTTTTCGTTGGCGGCGAATTGCGCGTTTGTGAACACCGTAGTATTCATATACTCGCTTACCGCCTGTTCGAGTGTCTGGAAGACTTGCTTGTTGGTACCTTCAATCTGGTCGGTATTGAAAGAAACCTGACAATTGAGTTCCTGAGCCTTAACTAAATGCACCAGGGCCAATACAAAAACAACACTGAGGAGAGAGCGATATTTCATGCCGTTATACAGTCTATAATATCGGCGGCCACTTCGGCTTTGCTCTTGAGAGGGAAAGCCGTTTCACCGTCGCGAGTAATGACAGTTATTTTGTTTGTATCCGTGCCAAATCCCGCACCTTTGTCACTGAGGCTGTTGAGTACAATCATGTCAAGGTTTTTGCGTTCGAGTTTTTCGCAGGCGTTTGCGATTCCGTTGTCGGTTTCGAGGGCAAATCCCACAATGAATTGTCCGGGCTTCTTTTTCCGGCCGAGAGTAGCTGCGATGTCATGGTTCTTGACAAGACGTATACAATCCACATCGTCGTGCTCGCGCTTGATTTTATGATCTGTATAGTGCTCGGGGGCATAGTCTGCGACAGCCGCCGCCATTATGGCTATGTCGGTTCCGTCAAAAACGGCCTCCACAGCCTTGAGCATCTGTCGTGCACTTTCCACATTTATCACATGCACACCTGCCGGCTTCGGCATAGCTGTCGGGCCACTTACCATTGTCACTTCGGCTCCGCGTCGTGCAGCCTCAGCGGCAAGAGCGTAGCCCATTTTACCGGTCGAAAAATTTCCTATGAAGCGCACCGGGTCTATCCGCTCATATGTAGGCCCGGCCGTTATCAGCACTTTTTTTCCAACAAGGCTTTGTCCGACAGCAAAAAAACGGTCGAGAACTTCGGCAATTCTCTCCGGTTCTTCCATTCGTCCACGGCCTATGAGATGACTTGCCAGCTCGCCCGTTTCAGGTTCGATGACAGTAACTCCATCGGCTTTCAGTGTTTCGAGGTTTCTGAGTGTCGACGGATGAGCCATCATGTCGAGGTCCATGGCAGGAGCAACAAACACAGGGGCTTTTGCCGACAGGTAGGTTGTAACAAGCATATTGTCGGCAACACCTGTAGCCATTTTGGCAAGAGTACATGCCGTTGCCGGAGCTATAACCATAGCATCGGCCCATAGGCCGATGTCGACATGCGAATGCCATTCGCCCGTATTCGCAGTAAAAAAATCACAGATAACAGGCTTGCCCGAAAGAGCTGACAGCGTGACCGGTGTAATGAATTCCTTACCGGCCGGTGTAATCACAACCTGCACTTCCGCACCAGCTTTTACAAGCAGTCGGAGCAACACCACACTTTTGTACGCGGCAATGCCGCCGGTAATGCCAAGAATGATGCGCTTGCCTTTGAGATTGTTCATTTCTTGCATCTGAGGCGAATACGGGTAAAAGCGTTCTTCGTGTTCAGAGGGAAGTCGCCATTCATAATCCAGCTATAGTAGCCGGGGTCTTTTGATAGAACCTCTTCGGCAAGCTTACCTTTATATTTTCCGAAATTAATTATCTCGCGGCCTTGTTCATCGAAAATCAGGCGTCCCATAAGGTCTACGTTGCGGTTATTGCAGGCATACTCCGAGAGAGCGGCAACATCGCAAGGCAGGTCTTCGTATTTTTCAAGCTGAGCGAGAAGCACTTCCATTGTAGCTGTTGTGTCGGCCAATGCACTGTGTGCGTCTTCAAGATTTTTTCCGCAATAATAGCGATAAGCCGCCACGAGTGTGCGGGGTTCTTTCTTGTGGTATATGGTCTGAACATCGATAAACCGTGCCTTTGAGAAATCAAAGTCTACTTTGGCACGCTCGAATTCCTGATCGAGCAGAGGAATGTCGAAGCGATTGCTGTTGAACCCGGCGATATCACATCCGCTCATGATTTGAGCGAGCGAATTTGCCACCTGGGCAAACGTGGGCTCATCGGCAACATCTGCATCGGTGATATGATGCACTGCGGTAGCCTCTGCCGGAATCGGCATTTGAGGATTTATACGGCGTGTTTTGCTTTTCACCTCACCGTTGGGCATGAGTTTCACAAGTGAAATCTCCACAATACGGTCGGTGCTGACGTTGGTACCGGTGGTCTCAAGGTCGAAAAATACAATCGGTCGGCTGAGTTTTAATTTCATGTTCTACTGATTTGGAATCAGAAATCGCCTACAGTCATAGGCATAAGGAGCATAACAAGCTCTGTATTCTCCGGCTCTTTGCCAGGACGGAACACGCCGGGACGGCCTGCGTCGCCGAGGTTCACAATGACGTCCGCGCCCTGAAGGGTGGTAAGAATCTCCACAAGGTAATTGGCGCTAAAACCGATTGTTAACTCTGTTCCGGTGAACGAGCAAGGCACTTGTTCGCGTGCGCTGGTGCAAAGACTCGGGTCGTTCGATTTCAGAAGCATGCTCTCGGAAGTGATACGGAATTTCTCAAGACCTCCGTCTACTTCAACAAACAGGCCTACACGGCGCACTGCGTTGAGGAATGACAGACGGTCGACTGTAAGCACCTGCGTATTGTTCTTGGGTATCACACGGTTGTAGTCGGGATAGTTACCGTTGAGGAAGGTGCACTGAAATGTGAAGTTTTTGCTCTCAATTACAGCATTCGAGGCATTCATGGTAATGTTGAGAGTCTCTTCCTTGGCAAACACGGTCTTGATTACGTTTGATGGCTTCGAAGGTATCACGCAAGCACCTTTCACACCTGGAGCAGTGCGACGGTCGATGTAGCGGACCAGTTTGCGTGTATCGGTAGCCACAAATGTGATGCTGTCGGGATTTACATCCATCAGCACGCCCTGCATTATCTGGCGGTATTCATCATTGCTTACGGCAAACATCGTATTGTCGAGTCCGGCAATCATCTGCTCGGTAGCGATGCTGAATACGATAGGTTCTGTGCGGGTGTCGGCCTGGAACTGAGGATACTGGTCGCCGGGAATGCCTACAAACGAATAGTGGCCCGACGAATACGACAGTTGTACTTCGAGGGTTTCTTCGTTTATCTTTACTTCCATGCCCTGGTCGGGGAGCTCTTTGAGGAGTTCGACAAGACGACGTGCTCCGAGGCAGAACGAGCCTTCGCCCTTTACGCCGGTGACTTCAAGACGTGCCGTGAGTGCATTCTCCTGGTCCGAACCGGTGATAGTGAGTGTATTGCCCTCAATCTTGATGTGGAAATTATCAAGAATCGAAAGAGCATTCTTCGAATTGATAACCTTGCTTACAGCCGAAGTAGCGCTGTAAAGGGCTTTACTTGAAACGTTAAATTTCATGTTTCTATGGAAGTCTTGGATTAATTTGCAAAAAAATAGACTGAAAACGCAGGTGCGCTTTCAGTCTACAAATTTATGAATTTTGAATGATATTGCAAAATATTACTTGGCCAAAGTAATGGCAATGGCATTGAGGCGGTGCTCGAGTTCTGTGGTTGTAATACGGGTATTGAGTTTTCCGCGATGCGCTATGGAGATATTGCCTGTCTCCTCCGAGACTACCACAGCAACTGCATCTGTCGCCTGGGCTATGCCGAGAGCCGAACGGTGACGAAGGCCGAGTGTGCGTGGCACGTCGCTGTCGTGGCTCACCGGCAGGATGCATCCTGCGGCTTCGAGTTTGTTATGGGCAAGGATAAGGGCTCCGTCGTGAAGCGGTGAGTTTTTAAAGAAAATATTCTCAATAAGGCGGGTGTTGATATTGGCATCAATCACATCGCCGGTAGCTGCGTAAATATCGAGTGGAATCGACTGTTCAATCACAATAAGCGCTCCCGTTTTGCTCTTCGACATGCTCATGCAGGCATACACCACAGGCATTACCCACACAAGAGCTTCATCTTCGGCTTCCTTGCCGTGGTGATGAAAAATCTTGCGCAAAAATTTCCAGCGGCGGTGCGACCCGAGTTCCACAAGAAATCGTTTGATAGGATCTTGAAACAATATTACAAGAATAATCAGGCCTATGGCCATGAACTTATCGAGTATCGTGCCGATAAGACGCATGTTGAATATCTCGGACGCGAGCACCCAAACAACTATGAATGCGAGCACGCCATAGAAGATATTGATGGTGCCCGACTCTTTCATAAGCCGGTAAATATAGAAGAGCAACACTGCGAAAAGCAGTATGTCAACAGCGTCTTTTATTCCGATACTTAACATGGTTCTACAGCATTGAGGATGGTTATTGACTGACGGGCTGCCACGACATCGTGAACACGCAGTATGGCAGCACCTCGTTCGATAGCCACTGCGCCGAGCACAGCGGTTGGAAGCTCGGCCTCCGCTACAGAGATTTGCAACAGTTTTGTGAGCATCGATTTGCGCGACACTCCCACAAGTACCGGACGGCCGAGTATGTCGAACGAGCGCAGATTGCGCATCAACTCATAGTTCTGTTCGAGGGTTTTCGCAAAGCCGAAGCCCGGGTCTATGATTACATCGGCGACACCGAGTTCTTCGAGCTTATTAAGCTGTCGGCTTAATTCTGCAATCACATCGGCTGTGACATCATTGTACTGCGTCATCGACTGCATTGTTGCAGGCGTTCCACGCATATGCATGAGTATGTAGGGGCAATGAAGTTCGGCCACAGTCTCGAACATCTTGTCGTCGAGCATGCCGCCCGAAATGTCGTTGATGATATCTGCACCCCACTGCTCTACGCATTTGCGGGCAACAGAAGCGCGAAATGTATCGACAGACACAGGCACGCCATCACCTACGGCCTCCCGGATTACTCTCAGGGCGTTTTCCAGACGGCGGCATTCTTCTGCCTCAGGCACTTCGCCGGCACCAGGACGCGAAGAATATGCACCGACATCGAGCATGTCGGCCCCTTCGCTCAGCAGTTTCAAGGCCTTGCCGGCAATCTCACCGTCGCTTTGCACTCGCGATTGCGCAAAAAAACTGTCGGGAGTGATGTTTATTATACCCATCACTGCCGGACGATGATACTCGTGTATTCGGCCTCGTATGTTGAGCGAAAAAGGCTGCATGTGCAGATGTTTTACTGGCGGTTGGCGCGTTTGCGCTCGGTTTCGTCAAGAATTATTTTTCGTATGCGCAGATGATGCGGAGTGACTTCGAGATATTCATCCTCTTTGATATACTCGAGAGACTCCTCGAGGCTGAATACCACAGGAGGAACAATCTTGGCCTTGTCGTCGGCACCCGACGCACGCATATTGGTGAGTTTCTTGCTCTTTGTGACATTGACGGGAATATCCTGGTCTTTGGCGTTCTCGCCTACAACTTGACCGGCATAAACCTCTTCCTGGGGGAAGATGAAGAATCGGCCGCGATCCTGAAGCTTGTCAATGGCGTAGGCGTATGCTGTACCCGACTCCATTGCCACAAGCGAACCGTTTGTACGGCGTTCGATGTCACCCTTCCACGGCTGATATTCGAGGAAACGGTGAGCCATGATGGCCTCGCCGCCCGACGCTGTGAGCACATTGCTTCGCAGACCGATGATACCGCGCGACGGAATCTGGAATTCCATCGATGTGCGCTCGCCTTTAGTTTCCATCGACATAAGGTCGCCCTTGCGGCGTGTGACCATGTCTATCATCTTCGATGCGCTCTCTTCGGGCACGTTTATGGTGAGAAGTTCTACAGGCTCACAGTTTTTGCCATTGATTTCTTTGATGATTACCTGCGGCTGACCCACCTGCAGTTCGTAGCCTTCGCGACGCATTGTCTCTATCAGCACCGACAGATGCAGCACGCCTCGACCATATACAATCCACTGGTCTTCACGGTTGCCTTTTTCAACACGTAGTGCAAGGTTGCGGTCGAGTTCGGCTGCGAGACGGTCGCCGACATGACGCGAAGTAACGAATTTGCCGTCCTTACCGAAGAAGGGGCTGTCGTTAATAGTGAAAAGCATCGACATGGTAGGCTCGTCGATAGCTATACGCGGCAGCGGTTCGGGATTGTCGATAAGAGTGACAGTGTCGCCGATTTCGAAACCTTCGATACCTATAAGAGCACAGATGTCGCCGTTTTCCACGCTTTCAACTTTCTTACGTCCCATGCCCTCGAAGGTATGAAGTTCTTTGATACGCTGACGCGACACAGAGCCGTCGCGACGGCACAGTCCAATCTCCTGGCCTTCCTTTACAACGCCACGGTGCACACGGCCAATTGCGATACGTCCAACGTATTTAGAATAGTCGAGCGAAGTGATTAGCATCTGTGTGTCGCCGGGGTTCTCCTCCGGACCGGGAATAATTTCGACAATAGTGTCGAGAAGCGGAGTGATATTGTCGGTAGGTGTGGCGAGGTCGGTACTCATCCAGCCTTGCTTGGCAGAGCCGTAGAGTGTGGGGAAGTCGAGCTGCTCTTCTGTAGCGTCGAGGTTAAACATGAGGTCGAACACCATCTCCTGCACTTCTTCGGGGCGGCAATTCGGTTTGTCGACCTTGTTGATTACAACAATAGGCTTCAGACCTATCTGAAGAGCTTTCTGGAGAACAAATCGGGTCTGAGGCATCGGGCCTTCGAAAGCATCGACAAGAAGAATACAGCCGTCGGCCATATTGAGCACACGCTCAACCTCGCCGCCAAAATCGGCGTGTCCGGGAGTGTCGATGATATTGATTTTGTAATCCTTATAATTTATAGATACGTTTTTCGAAAGAATTGTTATGCCACGCTCGCGCTCGAGGTCGTTGTTGTCAAGAATGAGTTCGCCTGCATTCTGGTTCTCACGAAAGAGGTGTCCGGCCAGCAACATTTTGTCAACAAGGGTAGTCTTGCCGTGGTCGACATGGGCGATGATAGCAATGTTACGTATTTTTTGCATACACTATTGGATTGTTATTCTTTATAACAGCACAAACGGAGCGTCTGTGCACGCTCCATTTATTTATTATTATTTTATTTCTGCAAGTACTTCCTCTGCAACAGGATTGCCTTTGCTGTCGGCAGATATCTTTTTTACAGGTCCTACGCCTTTAGCGTACCAGGCCTCGACGGTGGTCTTGTCGCTGCCCTGAGGCGAAGTCTGCTTGAGCACATAAGTAAGTTTGAGGCATTTCTCATATTTTCCGGCAGGCACTTCCACGTCTTCGAATCCGAGATATTTTACATTCCACAGATTCATTGTCATCGACATGCCCTGCACAGATGCCTTTATCGAGCGGTTTGGTACTTTGGCCTCGGCATCGAACTCGGCCGGCAGGTCGAGCGAGAGATCTCCCTTCACTGTAATAGCTTTCTGTATTTCTACAAGCATCGATTCGTTGAAGGTCTGACCCATTTGTCGCATAGCCTCACTTACGATATTAGTAATGAGTTTGCGAAACTCATCAGCAGTCATAAGATGTTCCACAGTAAGACCTGTCGCAGGATTGTATGAGTACGAGATGTTGTTTTTAATTTCAGCGAAATCGTTGCCTGGAACTTTGTGAGTCTCCTCTACAGTTGAGGAGACTACCGCATCGCCGTCTTTGACGACCGACAGCACCTTGCAGGAATAACCTGTGTCGTAGGTCTTACCCTCAATGGTTGTAGTACCGTTGTATTTGAGGACTGCACCTTCTTTTTCGCACATATACTGGGCATCGGCAGCCAGACAGCCGAAAAGGGCGAGCACTGCGACAAGAGCGAGTTTTTTCATAGCCTTTATATTTATCAACATGCTTTAAAACTCATGTCGAGACCTTTCACAGAGTGAGTGAGAGCGCCTACAGATATATAATCCACGCCGGCTTCGCCATATGCGCGGAGAGTGTCGAAAGTGATGCCTCCGCTCGATTCGATTTCGATACCGGGGCCTTCGGAATGAATTAATTTCACAGCCTCGGCAGTGCGTTCAGGGGTAAAATTGTCGAGCATTATGCGGTCGGCACCGGCCGCGATAGCCTGGCGGATTTCGTTGGTATTGCGCACTTCCACTTCAACACGCAGGTTTTTGCCGTTGGCTCTGCACCAGTTGCGTGCAGCCTCTACAGCCTTGTCGATACCTCCGGCAAAATCGACGTGATTGTCTTTTATAAGAATCATGTCGAAGAGGCCAATGCGGTGGTTGCAGCCTCCTCCAATCTTCACAGCCTCTTTTTCGAGCATGCGCATGCCGGGAGTCGTTTTACGGGTATCGAGCACCTTTGTATCGAGTCCGGCCAGACGGCTCTGATATTTGTCTGTCATAGTGGCAATGCCGCTCATACGCTGCATTATGTTGAGCATCGTACGCTCTGTCTGGAGTAACGAACGTACCGGGCCTTCAACGACAAAAGCAATATCTCCGGGTTTTACATGTGCGCCATCCTGGATAAGCACAGTCATTTTAAGCGAAGAATCGAATTTCTCGAATACTTTGCGCGCTATGTCGACACCTGCAAGTATACCCTCCTCTTTTACGAGAAGATGCTGACGGCCCATTTCATCAGGACCAATGGTGCTGAGAGTTGTGGCATCGCCGTCGCCTATATCTTCGGCAAAGGCAAGGGTGAGCAAATCGTCGATTAATTCGTCTTTACTTTTCATATTTATTCCTTTTGATTCTGCAAAGTTACACAAAATCAACGGCAATTTGTTAATTTTGGGGCATGAAAATTAAGTTGCTTTGTATGGGCGATGTCCGCGACGCCGTTATAGATAAGGCTATATCACAATATAGCAAGAAGATACCATTTTATTGGCCCTTCTCCTACGTATGCCTTCCCGATGTGAAGGCCGCTCGTACGGCCGGAAGCGAAAAACAGAAAGAACTTGAAGGCAAGCGTTTTTTGGCCGAAATAACGCCGGGCGACTTTGTGATGTTGCTCGACGAGCGCGGCAAGCAATTCACCTCGCGTGATTTCTCGGAGTTTATAGCTCGCAAGAGCGTTGAACTGCCCCGCTCTCTCATCTTTGTTATCGGAGGACCCTATGGATTCTCTCAGGAGGTATACAATCGTGCCGACGCACTTATATCTCTGTCGAAAATGACATTTCCGCATGAGCTCGTCCGCCTCTTTTTCGTTGAGCAGCTATATCGAGCCGGCACTATATACCGCGGAGAGCCATATCACCACGACTGATTGTCGTCGGCATAGATTTTCAGGTCTGCCGAAGATAAAAACTATAGGCTTCATGGCCTCTATTTTATTAGCATCTAATGTTATGCCTCCACATTTCTTAAAAACAGCACTCCAACAAATGCTATCCGTTTGAAAAAATTTCTCTTTAAACAGATACAAGGTGTCATTAATTTGTTTCACAACATGACAGCCGTATATCTGCTCACCCCAGATATCTTGCAGCCCGGCATCGGCCATTGCTTTTGCAAAAGATTATCTTTTTGCTCTATCAACGAAGCGAGTATGCCGCAAATTGATATGTAATGCACTGTGTCTAATTCTTCTACCGATTTCCCAATCGTTGATACGAAGAGACGAGTACCATTTCGGCAAGCCAGACAGGTATGTCTGCACCGCACGAAAAATTAGTAACAACATATCTGGAATCTCTGATTGTATAGCTCATGCTGTTGCCGTTAATCGGTGTCCATATTACGAAAAGCAAGCGACAGAGCATATCGCAGCCGCGGAGGACGATATTATGGTTGCAAGCATATTGGCATACAACGCATTGAAGACAATCGAAGCATTGCCCGTTCAAGCCTGCAACCTTTTCATATTGACAGTTATGGAGTTATTCATTAATTTTGCGAAAACATATTAAATACACCGCATTAGGAATGATTAAAGAATTCATTTGTCTTACAGCAATGACAATATGCGCCACAATTGCCTCAGGATGCCACAACGATAACGGCATCACCTCCGTCTCTGCATCGGAATTCAACAAAGAAATAACTGCCGGTACAGCACAGTTGCTCGACGTGCGTACTCCTCAGGAATATGCCGAAGCACATATCGACGGAGCCGTAAACATAAACGTTCAATCCGACAACTTCGGCAAGGAAGCCGAGAAAGAATTGTCGAAAGATTTGGCCATACTTGTTTACTGCCGGAGCGGACGACGCTCAATGGATGCCGCAGAGACACTGGCAGCCCTCGGATATAAAGTGGTAAACCTCAAAGGCGGAATCATCGAGTGGCAAGACGAAGGCCTGCCGATAGTTGCAGCCGAAGCTCCCGAACATAGCGCTGCGCAGTAAAAGAGACAGACAATTAAACGAGAGTACCGACCTATTGGAACAAAGCTCAATCAAGAAAAAGGCTAAAAAATAATGCCAGCACTGCGAAAAATTTGTGGATACGCGATTTTTTGATTAATTTTGAATTGAAAAAGCACTGTCAATTATTCCCGACAAGGCTTTGAAACTGTAAAAGCTTTATGACAAACAACGATTTCAGAAACTTCGCTGTTCATCACCTTAACATGAACGGCAACGCACTCGACCAGTACGCAGCTTTCACTTCAAAAGCTGCCGCGCCGGTCGACTCATACATCAGCCCCACTATTATAGAGGAGCGCCAGCTCAACGTAGCTCAGATGGACGTGTTCTCTCGTCTTATGATGGACCGCATCATATTCCTCGGAACAGAAGTCAACGATTACACCGCAAACGTAATTCAGGCACAACTCCTTTATCTTGATTCGGCCGACCCCGGCAAAGACGTTTCAATATACATCAACTCTCCCGGCGGTTCTGTATATGCAGGCCTCGGCATCTACGACACTATGCAGTATATCTCATCGGATGTAGCCACAATCTGCACTGGTATCGCCGCTTCGATGGCAGCCGTTCTGCTTGTTGCCGGTACAAAAGACAAGCGTTTCGCACTCCGCCACTCTCGCGTGATGATTCATCAGCCCATGGGCGGAGCCCAGGGACAGGCAAGCGACATGGAAATTACTGTACGCGAGATAAAGAAGCTAAAAGACGAGCTCTACCGCATTATTTCCGAGCACTCAGGCCAGCCTCTCGAAAAAGTTGAAAAAGACTCAGACCGTGACTACTGGATGACTTCCGAAGAAGCCCTTCAGTATGGCATGATTGACCGCGTTCTTGTAAAAGCCAACAAGTAAAAAGTCGTAATGGCAAAGAAAAAAGTAATGTATTGCAGTTTCTGCGGCCGGACTGAGGCGCAGGGAGCTACCCTCCTGCCCTCGCCTACCGACGATGCCTGCATTTGTGTAGACTGCATAGAGACCGCGGCTTCAATGCTCGGCATGGTCGACCCAGACGACGAACAGCAAGGCGCTGTAGCTCGCGCCCGTGCAAAAAGCCGAATCGGCGGAAACCCTAAAACAACGGAAGTCGAAAAAAAGCCCATTCCAAAGCCTCATGAAATCAAGGCTTTTCTCGACCAGTATATCATCGGACAAGACCAGGCCAAGAAGTACCTGTCGGTGGCTGTCTACAACCACTACAAACGCCTCGACCAGCCGGAGAACACCGACGGTGTAGAAATTGAGAAGAGCAATATCATAATGGTAGGCCCCACCGGCACCGGCAAAACGCTCATCGCCCGCACTATCGCAAAGATACTTAATGTACCTTTTACTATAGTCGACGCTACAGTTCTCACCCAGGCCGGATATGTAGGCGAAGATATCGAGAGCCTTCTCACTCGTCTGCTGCAAGTAGCCGACTATGATGTGAAACGCGCCGAACGAGGCATTGTGTTCATTGACGAAATCGACAAAATCGCCCGCAAAGGCGACAACCCCTCCATTACACGCGATGTGGGCGGCGAGGGCGTGCAGCAGGGCCTCCTCAAACTCCTCGAGGGCTCAGTGGTCAACGTGCCGCCACAAGGCGGACGCAAGCATCCAGAGCAACCAATGATTGCTGTAGACACAAAAAACATATTGTTTATATGTGGAGGTGCTTTCGAAGGCATAGAGCAGGCTATCGCACACCGTCTCAACTCGAGCTTCGTGGGTTTCTCCACCGATGCCAAATCGCGCCGAATCGAGCGCGACCTCTTCATGAGCCATGTGGCACCGCAGGATTTGCGTACATTTGGCCTAATCCCCGAAATCATAGGCCGACTGCCGATTCTCACTCATCTGTTGCCGCTCGACCGCAATGCCCTGCGACGAATACTCACCGAACCGAAAAACGCCATTACAAAACAGTACGAAAAACTGTTTGACATGGACGGTGTCGAGCTCGTATTCGAACCCGAGGCCCTTGATTATATAGTCGACAAGGCAATCGAATTCAAGCTCGGAGCACGCGGCCTGCGCTCGATTGTAGAAACAATAATGATGAATCCGATGTTCGATATTCCATCGGCTCCCGAAAAGAAATTCACGGTCACTCCACAATTCTGCGCCGAACAACTCGAGGCTGCGCATTTCGATGCTACTGCCGTCTGAGCAACGACACACCCCACATAAAGCAAACAAAGGAAAAGGCAACATAAAAAATCTCCTCAACGCTATGGTAACATCAAGACAACTGACCGACGCTCTAAAGCTCCACTTCGGATTCGACACCTTCAAAGGCAATCAAGAAGCAATCATGCACAGCCTTCTGGAGGGTCGGGACACCTTTGTGATAATGCCGACCGGAGGCGGAAAGTCTCTCTGCTACCAGTTGCCGGCTCTTATAAGCGAAGGCACTGCAATCATCATATCTCCCCTGATAGCTCTTATGAAAAATCAGGTCGATGCGATGCGCAACTTCAGCGAAAACGACAGCATTGCACACTTCCTCAATTCTTCGCTCTCGAAAGGTGCTATCGACACCGTAAAGGCCGACATCATTGCCGGCAAGACAAAAATGCTATATGTGGCCCCGGAATCATTGACCAAAGAGGAGAATATCGAATTCCTTAAAACAGTTCCCATTTCATTCTACGCTGTCGACGAAGCCCACTGCATATCGGAGTGGGGACACGACTTCCGGCCTGAATACAGGCGTATTCGCCCTATAATCAGCGAAATCGGCACGCGTCCCCTGATTGCACTCACAGCAACCGCCACACCGAAAGTGCAGCACGACATACAGAAAAACCTTGCCATGACCGATGTGGCAGTGTTTAAATCGTCGTTCAACCGCGAGAATCTTTATTACGAAATTCGCCCTAAAACCGCTAATGTCGACCGCGATATAATACGTTTCATCAAGCAACGGTCGGGCAAAAGCGGCATCATTTACTGCCTGTCGCGTCGCAAAGTGGAAGAACTCGCCGAGCTCCTCAGAGTGAACGCCATACGAGCCCTCCCTTACCATGCCGGCATGGACCCGGCCACCCGCTCCGACAACCAGGATGCTTTCCTGCTCGAAAAAGTGGATGTGATAGTGGCAACTATAGCTTTCGGAATGGGCATCGACAAACCAGATGTCCGATTTGTGATTCATTACGACATACCGAAATCGCTTGAAGGCTACTATCAGGAGACCGGCAGAGCCGGCCGCGACGGAGGCGAAGGCATGTGTCTCACTTTCTATACCCGCAAGGATATACAGAAAATGGAGAAATTCATGCAAGGGAAACCGCTTGCCGAACAGGAAATCGGCAAACAGCTCCTTGCCGAAACTGCAAACTACGCCGAGTCGTCGGTATGCCGGCGACGTGCCCTCCTCTACTATTTCGGCGAAGTATTCGGAAAAGAAAACTGTGGGAACTGTGACAACTGTCTTAATCCCAAAAAGAAAGTGGAAGCTAAAGATGAATTGTCCGCGGCACTTGAAACAATCGCCGCTCTCAAAGAAAAATTTAAAACTGAATATATTGTTGATGTAATGATGGGCCGCGCCTCTGCAGACGTGCGCAGCTACGGACACGACCAGAACGAACTCTTCGGCTGTTGCGAAGGCTCAAGCATCAAATTTCTCAATGCCGTCATTCAACAGGCGATTATCGAAGGATATATCGACCGTGGCATCGAAGACTACGGCATCCTGCACATAACACCCAAAGGGAAAAAATTCCTCAACAAACCTATGTCTTTCAAAATAGTTGAAGACAACGACTTCTCGGAAGACGCAATCGACGAAGACGCCATAGTGAAAAGTGGGGCCTCTTGCGCCGCCGACCCCGAACTCTTCGCCATTCTCAAAAGCCTGAGACACAACATATCTCAGCATCTCAATCTGCCTCCCTATGTTATCTTCCAGGACCCCTCGCTCGAAGCTATGGCCACGACATATCCCGTTACGATGGAAGAACTGGCCAACATCCCCGGTGTTGGTATCGGCAAGGCAAAACGTTATGGCGACGAATTCGTGAAAGTTATCCGCACCTACGTCGACGAAAACGAAATCGAGCGCCCTGAAGATCTGCGCGTCCGAACTGTTGCAAACAAAAGCAAACTCAAAGTATCTATCATCCAGGCTATCGACCGCAAAATCGACCTCAACGAAATTGCGTTCAGCAACGGCATCGACTACGACCGTCTGCTCGACGAAATTGAAGGCATCGTCAATGCCGGCATGCGACTCAACCTTTCGTATTACATTGATGAGTTCATCG
>Ga0137306_101873_pt1 | contig 19587 bp, 15 predicted proteins | sample Inofroosms_March_FD_97187 | JGI IMG/M metagenome (GOLD analysis project Ga0137306, IMG submission 97187) | Mouse cecal microbial communities from Vienna, Austria - N-Acetylneuraminic and N-Acetylglucosamine D2O microcosms_March | ecosystem: Host-associated > Mammals > Digestive system > Large...
GCTTTCTTCCCGGAATAAAAACAGGAAGATTACACTATGCCGCAACCTGCTTGGCTGTAAGAGATACATTTCCAGACTTAAGGATCTTGATGCGCCCGCCATTATCAAGCTGCTCTATAACAAGGATGTCTGCAAATGCTCATCCTGCGGAGGGAACATCATCCCTCTGCCATCTGGCAGGTATTGCATAAGACTTGAGCCACACTTATTATGTTGAATACCAGTAGCTGAATATTTAAAAAAAGCTTCCTATGGGGGCTTATTCGTGGTGCGCTGGAAATGATTTTAAAAAATTCCTCTCCATATGCACAGGTATCCAACATACTGTTTCGCAAAGAGCGTCAAAATTGAAAGCCCATATACAGCGGCTACCCGGACGCGCCTTTGTTCAACCAGGAAAAATCGAAACTGATGCAAACGAAAGGGCAGTTATCGAAAGATCAAAGCTGCTTTTTCGTTTGCACCACCTTCGATTCTTTCCTTAACGAATTTGTCTGTTTCACATTATACACAGTATAATTCCATTTCACAAAATGTTCAATCAAAAAAAGTATGCAAGATTTTTATATTTTCTTGGCATACCTCTTATTGCAGTATTTCCTTGTTCGTATTTTCGTAAACTAACGTTCCGCAAGGATGCCCAGTGCGACGGTTCCTAACAGGGCGGCGGGTCGACTGGGCAAGTGGTCGGCTGAGAAGCATTTTCTACTCAACGACATATTTAACGTTTGATTCTCTCCGTCCCTCATATTTCTCCTGTGCCAACAGTTTATCAAGAAATTCTGACACTTCTTCCATGTCTTCACTGTCTATCAAATCCAGTTTTATCAATACATCAAGGTCTGTCTGATTCTTCGGTTGTATTGAGATCGGCTGAGATGTATCCACAACCACTTTCAACTGTTTTGTCTTATTTGCTGTTTCAATATCCATAGTTAGTCCCATAACGTGGCTTTTACTCACACCGAATATCTGTGATAATTTTTCCCATATAGATTCATCTCTCGGCGTTCCATTTCCGTTTTCATAGTTCGTAAGCATACTCTGTGAAATGCCTAATTCTTTTGCAAGTTCCGCAACGGTTATATTCTTTTCTTTCCGCAATTCTTTTATTTTATTCATAGCGAACCTCCTTTATAAGCACATTATATTTCATCAAATTTTCTCTGTCAATCTTTTTATCGGATATTCAGATATTCTCTATTGACATTCCGTAACACTTGTTTTATCATAAGACTATCTTAATATCTGATAATCAGATATTTGTGAGGAGGTGAAACGATGATTAGAGGAAATGACTTTATTTTAAATCCAGACAAACTGCAAGAGGAATTTCAGTTAGTAGAAGTTTCCGACTGGATAGACTTTTCTACAAAAGAAAAATTAGGATTCTACTATACAGTTCTTCTTCCAAAATTAAAGTTTGAAAAAGTCAAAGTAGGCATTAAAGCTAACACAGCGATTGTTACCAACGAAGAACTTGAACAAAAAGGGCAGATTCCAGTCTCATTTGATGGATTACATACTTGGGCTAGTCTCTATAATGGACGTCTTTCTGTCAAAGCAGAAGCTTCCAATATCAGAAAAGTGGGAATGAAATAATTTTCCTACTATGTCAGCCAGTCAGTGCCGGACAACGTCATAGGTGCTGAACTGGCTGACCTCTATACTTGATATATAAAACAACATCTTCCGAAAACAATCGGAACATTCATTACAAAAATTGGGATATGAGGTGAGATTCGTGAGCAAAACAAAAGAGTGTTTTGCATACAATACGAAAATCATTGAAACTCCTACTACAAAAGAAGTATATATTTACGAAAACCCTATTTTTATTCACTCGAAAGAAAAGGCAGATTTAACAGACACAAGTAACCGAAAAAAATTTGATGAAATGTCAGCTCATAAGCAATATGACAGTTTAAAACGCAAGCAGAAGCATTACGAACAGGCTCGTTGGGATATTGCCCGTATTGTTGACTGCAACTTTGATAACAAAACAAAATTTGTAACGCTGACATTTAAAGAAAACATTCAGGAAATCCTGATAACTAACCGAGAATTTAAGTATTTTATCCAGCGATTAAATTATTATTTGTACCATACCAAAACCCAGTTATTAAAATACCTTGCAACGTGGGAGAAACAGAAGCGTGGAGCAATCCATTATCATGTTATTTTCTTTGATTTTCCGTATATAGCAAAAGAAAAATTACAGAATTTATGGTCACATGGATTTATTAAAATCAATCGCATTGATGTAGACAGCAAAGAAAACAGAGGTCGCTATCTTAGCAAGTATTTTGGAAAAGACCTTGATTTGAAAGAACATAAGAAAAAAGCCTTTTTTAAATCTCAAAATCTGAAAGTTCCACACGAAACAAAAGTCATGCTGACCGAAGATATTTTACATGACTTACAAAAAGAAAATATCGTCTTTCAGAAAGAATACACAAGGCAAATTTACGATACCAACGCTTTCTTATCTACTGGTTCATGCTTAAAGGACAGCAGTGTTATCTACATCAAAATTAAAAAAGAAAATCCTTGCGTAAAGGGGGAATCTTATGGATAATCCCGTTACGTTTTCAGATATAACATTATTGAATACGTTAGCCACCTGTGCTAACATGACCACAGATGAAGTCTTCAAAGATTTTAAAATTATGGCAAATAAAAAAATCTTGAAGAATCACAAATATGAAATTTATTACTCGGAATCAGAAAAAAGCTGGCGTACTTATTTACCCGATGAAACCAAACCTAACAAACGCCGTCCTGTTAAGAGGAAGAGTAAAGAGAACCTTGAAAAAGAAATCATCAGATTTTATATCGAAAAGCAGAAAGCTGAAAACCGTCAGAATGTCACACTAGAAGAATTATATGCTGAATGGCTTTTGTATAAAAGAGATTATACTTCCGTAAAAGCAAAAACAATTCAAGAATATGTATCTGAATGGAATAGATTTTTCAAAGATACAGAACTTGTTAAAATGAAGATAGGCGAAATCAAACCAATCACGCTTATCCGCTTTTTCAGAGAAGCTACAAAAGACCGACAGTTCACGCACAAGCGAGTCAGTAATGCCCGTTCTGTTTTGAATGGAATCATGAGTTATGCAATCGAAGAAGAAATTATATCACATAATCCTGTCTCTGATGTGAATTTCAAACAGTTTACCTATAAGCCAGTAGAAGTACAAAGTGACAATGTATTTTCCCGTGATGATACGCATAAGTTATTAAATTATCTTCGGTGTATCATAGAGCCATATTCTCTTGCAATACAGTTATCATTCTATCTGTTTATCCGTGTTGGAGAAACAAAAGCTATCCGTTGGGAAGATATTGACTACAATAACAGGCTTGTATATCTTCACAGACAGGCGACCTGTGAACGTACATTGAATGATGATTTAACATTCTCAAGCCGAAAAGTAAAAGTAGTAAATCAAATGAAAGGAAATACTTCTCATGGATTCCGTAAACAGTTCCTTACAGACGAAGCACTTAAAATTCTTCACAAAGCAAAGGAATTAAATCCAAATGGAATATATGTCTTTGAACCCAACGGCGAGATTATGACAACAGACAGCTTTAATCGCCGTTTGAAGAAATATTGCAAAGAAGCCGGTGTTCCTTATCATTCCAGTCATAAAATCCGCTTTTACAATGCTTCAACAGCTTTTGACGGAAATAATCTTACAACCCTTAGTTATTTAATGGGACATAGTGAGACAGCTACAACATTGCATTACTTGCGGAATGTCAATAAAAGGAAGAATGACAGGCTTGCTTTTCAGAATCTTGGTATTTCATCATAAAGTGTTCAAAGGTGTTCAAACTTTTTGAAACAAAAAAATAAGAGAAACGCTGTAAATTCAACGTTTCTCCTACTTTTCACTAATGCCGCAGACCGGAATCGAACCGGTACGGGTATCACTACCCACGGGATTTTAAGTCCCGGGCGTCTGCCAGTTCCGCCACTGCGGCATATCTACAATAGGTATTGTAGTATGGGACCTACAGGGCTCGAACCTGTGACCCTCTGCTTGTAAGGCAGATGCTCTCCCAGCTGAGCTAAGATCCCAATAACCGACCCAGAAGAGACTCGAACTCTCGACCTCCGCCGTGACAGGGCGGCGCTCTAACCAACTGAGCCACTGGGCCTTGTTGAGCACATAGTGCTCGGATATAAATGGACCTTCGGGGACTCGAACCCAGGACCGATCGGTTATGAGCCGATTGCTCTAACCAACTGAGCTAAAGGTCCATATTTAAAGTCCCTGTAAGGACTAAGCCGATGATCGGACTCGAACCGATAACCTGCTGATTACAAATCAGCTGCTCTGCCAATTGAGCCACATCGGCAAGATGCGTATATGAGCAGCTGATTTGTAATCAGCGCTCTGCCTGCGATTGACGGAGTCAATCTAAAAGAATTGAGCTGCATCGGCAAGATGTATTTTGCTCATCTTCATGACTCCACCGGGAATCGAACCCGGGTTACCGCCGTGAAAGGGCGATGTCTTAACCGCTTGACCATGGAGCCGTATCTATGTCAACGCATTTCGCGGTGACCGAGTTTAATAATATCATAATTGACGTTTATTTGCAACACTTTTTTGAAAAAATGAGAGTAATGAAAAACAAAATGTTATTTTGATCTGTTGATTAAATTTTTCTTTTTTCATATAATTGACAGGTAGGAAAATCTGCAGACGGCAGATTATGGAAAGAATGGGGAAAGATATGTATTTAGAGAAGGATTTGGTATCGGTTGGAAAAAGGGAGAACAATAAAAAGAGGAATTATCTTGTGATAAATCCGCTTCAGGGAAAGCATATTCCGGCCGCTCCGGGTAACGTGATGGCGCTGTTTGATGCGCTTGCAGATATGCTGAAGGATGAATACAAGGATGAAAGGCTGTTATTGATTGGATTTGCAGAGACAGCGACGGCTATCGGGGCAGAAGCGGCCATCCGTCTGGGAACGAAATACATCCAGACGACAAGGGAAGATGTTCCGGGAGCAGAGTATTTATATTTTTCGGAAGTCCACAGCCATGCCGCAGAGCAGAAGCTGGTAAAGAATGATATTGACAGAGTGATAGACGGGATTGACAGGATCGTATTTATGGAGGATGAGATTACGACGGGGAATACGATTCTTAATATTGTCAATATCATGGAGGATTTATACGGCCGGAATATTCGTTTTTCCGCCGCATCGATTTTAAACGGTATGACAGAAGCGCATCGGAATCGATACAAAGAGAGGGGGATACGCCTGCATTATCTTCTGAAGACGGATCATGAAGCTTATGGCAGGATAGCAGGGCAGTATGCGGAAAACGGCAGCTATGAAGCATGTGATACAAGCAGTATCCGGAATGTAAGAGAGATAAGCATTTCCGGGCGGATGGATGCGAGAAGGCTTGTAAATGCCCCTGATTACAGGAAGGCATGTAAAGCCTTATGGAGCGGTATAGAAGAATCCGTTTCATTTGAGCAGGAGCAGAGCGTGCTTGTGATTGGGACAGAGGAGTTTATGTATCCGGCTTTGTTTATTGCAGACCGTATAGAGAAGCTGGGGTGTAAGGTGAGATGTCATTCCACCACAAGAAGTCCGATCGCGGTCTCGCGGGATGAGGGGTATCCGTTGAGGACAAGATATGAGCTGAAGAGCCTGTACGATAAGGATAGAAGAACCTTTATTTATGATGTTGGAGAATATGACAGGGTGTTTGTCATTACGGATGCCTGTAATTGTCAGGAAGAGGGAAAGAATTCCCTGCTTCATGCGGTCGGGAAGAACAATGAAAATGTAACTTTGATCAGGTGGTGTGAAAAATGAGAAGCTCATACAAAGAAGACGATGTAATCCTTTTGCTAAAGGATATCTCTGGGATGGTGGAACCCCGGCCGACCAAGGAACGGGAACGGCTGATTCAGTCGGGCAGGCATTACTGTGAAATGCTTCCGATTGAATATGTGCCTACGGATAAATATATGGAATTTTACAAGGAGGCGCTGAAGCTATATGCGGAGCCTACAGCGCAGGCGGTGGGAAGCCTTGCTGATAAAATAGAAGAATCAAAGGGAGAAACTGTTGTGCTGGTGTCTCTTGCCAGGGCAGGGATACCGATCGGCATACTGCTTAAGCGGTATCTGAAATTTAAATATCATATCGACGTTCCGCATTATTCTATTTCTATTATCCGGGGCAGAGGGATCGATCACAATGCCATGAAGTATCTTCTGGAGCATTATCAGCCGGAGCAGCTGCTGTTTGTGGACGGGTGGATCGGCAAGGGCGCTATTTTAAATGAATTAAAGAAAGAGATGGAACGATATGAAGGTGTATCTTCTGAGATTGCTGTCTTAGCAGATCCGGCGGGCGTAACAAAGCTCTGCGGAACCCATGAGGATATTCTGATCCCAAGTTCATGCCTGAATTGTACTGTGTCAGGTCTGGTCAGCAGAACGTTTCTGCGGAGTGACATCATTGGCGGGCAGGATTTTCATGGGGCAGTATATTACGAGGAGCTTAAGGATGCGGATCTGTCTTATGAGTTTATTGAGACGATTGAACGGGAATTTACCATATCGCCCCAAATCCGGGACATCCGGCCGGAGGGGACAGGGATGGATGAGGTCCGCAGTATCAAAGAGCGGTTTGACATAGAAGATGTTAACTTTATCAAGCCGGGGATCGGCGAGGCGACCCGTGTTCTGCTGCGCAGGGTCCCCTGGAAAATATTGATTGATGAGAGGTATAGAAATGCCCGGGAATTGAGCCATCTGGTAAGACTGGCAGAAGAAAAGGGAGTGCCCGTTGAATATTATCCGCTTAAGCATTATAAATGCTGCGGGATTATTAAGAAAATCGCCGATGCCTAGTCTGCAGGCAGTTAGATAATGCCGAAGTTTTCAGCGGTAAAGCATGTTCTGCGGGCCCAGTTCAGGTGGGTTTTGTACTCGTTCATCCGTTCGCCGGTGCTGCTGCCGGAGACATAGGAGTGCTCCCTGACATTCCAGTTTAGGATCTGAAGGGCATCGTCGTAATTCCTTTTGGATACACGGTACTCTTCGTTTACAACCTTGATCTGATTCGGATGGATCACTGTTTTGCCGATGAATCCGCATAATTTGTCATCTTTTATTTCCCGCCTCAGCCCGGACTCCCACTGGCGGCCGGAATAGTATTCCCAGACAGGACCGGAAATAACATAGTCCATTCCGTACACTGTGACAATGTCTGCAAAAATATTTGCAATGGGCGTCAGCTGATGGATAGATTCATACGGTTCCCGCCGGAAGCCGAACAGGTGTGACAGATCGTTGCCTCCAAGGCGTATATTTAATACAGCTGGCTCTATTGGAGCCAGTTTTTCTTTTAACTGGTACAAGGTGCCGCGGCGTGTACGAAGGTCTGCGATTGCGGGACTTTCATAGATCGGCATGATGTATTTTGGTATTCCCGGACCGCCGTTGAGGCTGGCCGTCTCTTCGATATATGCGTCTGCATTGGACGGGGAGAATTTCGGAAGAATGTATCCGGTTATGATTTCGCCGCTGTTTCCAAAACCCTTAGTAAGCCGGTGTATCTGCTCTGGCTGCCGTACCCGGATAAACAGCTTGGGCAGATAAAAATCAGAATGCTGCCTGGCTTCGTAAATATTGTTGATCGATGCCGTCAGCTGCTCCTCTGCTTCCGCGACAAAATAATCATTTATCGTGTCTTCAAGGCAGAGTGCCAGAGAATATCCTGTGCCGAATCTCTGCGACTGGATGGAATTAGAGATGGATGTTTTGTCTGCAGGGCAGTATAAGAGTGGTCCTACGCTGTAGTATACGGCTTTGTCGTTCATGTCCGAAAGCTCCTTTGCATATGATTCTGGTTTAACAAATTAATTATAAATATAGCATACTGTCGGGAGGATTGGTAGATATATTTTAGACAATGTGTTAGAATGAAAGAAATCATCCGATGTATAGTTACGGCAGGTGAACAGAATGAAAGGGAAGCTGAAATACAGACATAATTTGATGAATGTTAATTCGATTGATACATTCTTGAATATAAAGGGCGGATGCTGCCATGGCTGCCGGGATGTGTACTTTATCAGGGCGCTGGGAAGCGGCCGGGATATAGCACAGTATATTCTGTCTGTTGATAAGAGAATGGGAAGCAGGATGCAGAGCGGGGAGCTGTTTTACGTCAGAATGGGGGAACTGCCGGCATTGACCCGGCAGGAGGATGTGCTGTTTTATCAAGAGCATGCCAAAGGACTTAGGACAGAGCAGGAATTGTATGTGAAGAATCAGGAGAAGTCTGCGGAGTTTGGAAGTGCGCTGGGGAAAGCCTGCTTTGAAGCGGTGGAAAAGTACAGGCTGATAAGAAAGAATATGACAGACTCTATAGAGCAGAATTTTGTTGTGAAGCTGCTTTATTGGACGGACTGTGTTCTGGGACGGGCCCTATCGGACTGGAATGAACGGAAATGCTTTAAGATACTGGCAGATAATGTGTGCAGGGAGCAGGAATATTTGTTTTACTATATGCTGACTCTGATCGGCTGTGATGTTCTGTTCCTGCAGCGGAGGAAGGATATTGAGACAGTAGCTGCAGTGAGAAATTTGTCCGGGGAATTTGTGCTTGGAGAATTTAATGAGATTCCGATTCCAGAATATAAGCCCTATAAAAAGGAAGAAGCTCTACATAAGCCGGAGCGCCGGGCACCGGAGAGGATGAAGACGGCTGGAAGCCCGGCAGTGCAGGGCATGGCGGCACAGAGCCGTCCGGTACAGAGAATCGTGGAAGAGAGTCCGGCGGTGCAGAACCGGACAGTGCAGAGAGTGATTGAGAAGCGTACTGTGCCGCAGAGTCCGTCCTCTGTGGAAAAAAGCTTTGAAGAGCTGGCTCTGCTTGCCTCCTCCATCGTTATGATCGAGGTGCATGATCAGAGAGGAAAGGCGGTATCTACAGGATCAGGCATTATGATTGGGAAGGACGGATATATTCTTACAAATTACCATGTGGCAGGGAAGGGATATTTCTTTTCCGTACGGATAGAGGATGATGACAGAATTTACCGTACGGATGAGCTGATCAAGTATAATGCAGTGCTGGATCTCGCAGTGATACGTATCAATAGGAGTCTGTCCCCTCTGCCGGTCTATAATGGAAAGAAAAAGCTTGTAAGGGGGCAGAAGGTTGTGGCTATCGGGAGTCCGCTGGGATTGTTTAATTCGGTTTCGGACGGTATCATTTCCGGCTTCCGGGAGATTGAAACGGTGGACATGATCCAATTTACTGCGCCGATTTCCCACGGAAGCTCTGGAGGTGCAGTGCTGAATATGCAGGGCGAGGTAATCGGTATCAGCACAGCGGGGATTGATAAAGGGCAGAATCTTAATCTGGCAGTGGATTATAAGAGCATTAATATGTTCATCCGGGGATTTACCGGTTGACAGAGTCTAAAACTTGTAAAATAAGCCTTTATATGCTAAAATCATACGTAGTTAGGCTGTCAGGAGAATTGTTATGGACAGAGGGAACAGAAGAATTCAAAGTCTCGATGATTATTTCATTGGATTGAGTAAGCGCAGGGAAAAGGGAGCATATTTTTACAGGATCAACCGAATTTCAGATGAGGTCAGCAGATTTTTATTTAAGTATTATGATGCTGCGCGGAAATCCGGGGTGGTCATCGAAGGGAAAATAGCAAATCCGACAGAGGGGAATCTGGCCTATTATAGTGAGATAATGGGAATGGATTTTCAGATGAGTATAGGTTTCATATCGTCCAGCCTGCAGAGGTGGCTTCCAAGAATGAGCATGGCGCAGCGGGAATATGTTGCGGATTCCATGTATGATACTCTGGACGGGCTTAGGAGGGCGGGCAAGACGGAGAATATGCTGAAGAATGCATATATCAAGTTTATGTGCTGGCTTTATTATAAATTTGAACGGATCGTGAACCGGCTCGGGCAGGAGGATGTACCAAAGCTTTTGTACTGGGGTTCGGTAAGTAATTATGAGCTGCTGCTCATCTCGATTTTAGCCGATGCAGGATGTGATGTAGTACTTGTGCAGCCGGCAGGGGATTTGGGTTATCCGAAGCCGGATAGGAATCCTGAGAGGCCGCTTGAATATGAAGTCCCGGGAGGGAAGGAATTTCCGGCAGATTTTTCGCTGAAGAAGCTGGTACATGAGGCTGAGAAGGCGGAGAAGAACAAGAAGGTATTTGGGGATTTGCCGGGACTTATGAACTGCACCAATGCATGGATGGAAGGAAAGGGACTGGCGGATCTCCTGCGGGCACCGGCCGCAAGAGGGGACAGGGAAGACTTGTTTTATAACTGCTATTGCAGAATAAACGGTGTGGAGGATAAGCTGACCTATGCGAATGAGCTGTATCAGTTCTATCTGTCATTCAAGAATGAAAAGAGACAGCTTGTGATTGTAAATGAGACGATACCGAAGCCGGGTCCGGATGAGATCATGAAGATCCGCAGGGGGAATTATAAGGAGTTTGACCAGATGCTTGCAGGCCTTACGGCAAATATTCAGTATCCGGCAAGCCAGATGCTTAAGGGTCTTATGGTAAGAGCATTTGCAGAGGTGCTGACAGAAGAATGGAAGAAAAACGGCGGCAATTTAAACAGGCTGATGAATAAAGCCGTATATCTTCTCTGCTGGATGAAGCGGTATCAGGGGCAGCTGTTCCAGAATTGGAGGATGCCTCAGATTGGATGCTTTATCTACATGGGAGGCTGCAGGGATGCTTCGGAAGCGTTATTCATGAAATATCTTGCAAGGATTCCTGTTGATGTGCTGATATTATGTCCGAATCTGAATGTACAGTGCTGTCTTGAGGATCCTCTTTTGTATGAGATGAATTATCAGACATCGATGGCGATGGATAAATTTCCGGAGCAGAATGCAGGACTTCATATCGGCACGGCGGCGTACCATGCGGAGCGGGAGCTGGACTCACTGATGTACAATGATTCGGTGATATTCAGGGATCAGCAGTTTGAGAAGGCGAATGCGGTAACGCTTAGGACCATGGACCGGGAAATCAAGATTTTATGGGATAATGATCTGAAATTCCGCCCCAATTTCAGCACCGCCGGCGGGGTGGTGAACCTGCCGGTGATTTTTGCGAAGATGTCCGGCGTAAAGGATAAGAATATAGAGAATTACTGGATTTCCATCAAACAGCTGATGACAAAGGATACGCTGGTGGTCAATCAGGCTCCGTTTATTTCTCCGGCGGCGCCGAATCCGATGAAGATGTATGCGGCCGAATTTTTTAAGAACAAAAGGCTGCTGAGAAATAAGATAAAGAACCATCCGGCGTACCAATACGGCTTTCTGCGGGAGGAGATGCAGGAGCATATACTGGATAAGCTGGAAGCGTTGATCGAGCAGAAGCTGATCAAAGGAACCTTTGAAAACGGGACGGAGTACACGATCATTTCTGTGGCGCTTAATCTTCCCAAAGAGGTTACAAGACTGATCCAGAAGTTTGATTTTACTAAGAAAAATCCAAAACTGATTTATATAAATGCATCGGAGATACTGGTTTCTCTGGAGGATTCCATTTATACTGCGTTTTTAAATCTGCTTGGATTTGATGTGCTTTTCTTTATTCCTACGGGATATAATATTGAGAGGCATTTTAATAAAAAGCTGATGGAAGAGCACCAGATCGGGGATTATGTATATGATCTGCAGGTTCCGGACTGGGAGCGGGTTCCGGCGGCTTTCCATACGTCATGGCGTGATAAAATATTTAAGAGAGGGTAGGAAAATGGGACTGGATTTTAGCAAAACAGCAGCTCCGGCGGCTTCGGCGGCAACCGTAGAGAATGAGATCGAGACGGTGCAGCCTTATGACATTGCCGCTGACAGAACACAGATGAATGAGACGCTCGTAGGTTCAGACGAAGTGGATGCACTTGTCAGTACGATCGAGGTGAACAATCTCGAGACGATCGTGTCCTTTGGAGCAGAGGCGGCGGAGGAGATCTCGAAGGCTTCTGACATTGTGCTGAACAGTATGAACATGCGCCAGCTGGATGATTCCAGCGAGATGCTTACTGCGTTATCTAAGATTATGTCGAAATTTGATATTGATGAGATCAAGGAAAATAAGGGTGTTTTCGGAAAGCTGTTCGGCAATCTGAAGAAACAGCTGGAGAAGATTTTAGAGAAGTATCATACGATGGGGGAAGAGGTTGATAAGATTTACGTTCAGCTGAAGCAGTACGAGAGCGAGATTAAACAGGCGAACCGGAAGCTGGATCAGATGTTTGACGCGAATGTGAATTATTATCATCAACTTGTAAAATATATCTTAGCAGGAGAGCAGGGCTGCAGGGAGCTGGAAGCATATATTTCCCAGAGGCAGTCTGACTTTGAGGTTACCGGGGATCATGCGATTCAGTTAGAGCTTGCCAGCCTGAATAACTCCCTGATGATGCTGGAGCAGCGCACACAGGATCTGCGGACGGCAGAGAATATTGCGATCCAGTCAATTCCGATGATCAAAACGATGGAGTTCAGTAATATGAACCTTGTCCGAAAGATCAACTCTGCATTTATTGTTACGCTTCCGGTATTTAAGCAGGCGCTGGCACAGGCTATCATGCTTAAGAGACAGAAGATCCAGGCGGAGTCCATGGCTGAGCTGGATAAGAAGACCAATGAAATGCTGATCAAGAATGCAAGAAATACGGTGGAGCAGTCTAAGATGACGGCGAAGCTGGCTTCTGGAAGCTCCATCAAGATCGAGACCCTTGAGACCACCTGGAGAACGATCGTTAACGGCATTGATGAGACAAGGGCAATTCAGGAGACCGCGCGGAAGCAGCGGGTGGACGATGCGGCCAGACTGGAATCGATCAAGCGGGAATTCCTGCAGAAATACGGCGGAGCTCAGACGAATCAGGGAACGCAGGCAAACAGAAGATATTAACGATGAAGGAGGATATGCGTTATGCCAATTAATTTAGCAAAAGGACAGAAGGTAGACTTGACAAAGAAGAATCCGGGTTTGAAGAATATCATGGTCGGACTGGGCTGGGATGTGAATGCTTTTGATTCCGGTGCAGATTTTGATCTGGATGCGGCCGCATTTATGCTCGGGTCAAACGGAAGATGTCCGACGGAAAAGGAATTTATCTTTTATGGCAATCTGGAGCATGGGTCGGGAGCGGTGAAGCATATGGGGGACAACCTGACCGGAGAAGGCGAGGGAGATGACGAACAGATTGAAGTAGATCTTACGGTGATTCCTTCTAATGTTGATAAGATTGCCTTTACGGTTACGATTTATGATGCAGAGCCGAGAAGGCAGAATTTCGGACAGGTATCGAATGCATATATCCGGATTGTGGATATGGCCACGAACAGCGAGCTGATCCGATATGATCTGGGAGAGGATTTCTCTATTGAAACTGCCGTGGTAGTAGGAGAGATATACCGATACAATGGCGAGTGGAAGTTTAATGCAATCGGAAGCGGCTTCCAGGGCGGACTTGCGGCGCTGTGCGGACACTACGGGATTGATGTTGCATAAAGGAGGGGTATAATCATGCCGATAAGTTTACAAAAAGGACAGAAGGTAAGCCTGACAAAGGGGAATCCGGGCTTGTCAAAGGTGGTTGTCGGACTGGGGTGGGATGTGAACCAGTTTGATACCGGCGGGGACTTTGATCTGGATGCGTCCGCGTTTCTGCTTACGGATTCAGGAAGAGTATCAAGGCAGGAGGATTTCGTTTTTTTTGGAAATCTGACCCATCCGTCGGGAAGCGTTGTGCATATGGGGGATAACCGTACCGGCGAGGGAGACGGAGACGATGAGCAGATTAAGGTTGATCTGTCAAAGGTTCCGGAGAACCTGACTAAGATTGCCTTTACGGTTACGATTTATGAGCCGGAGCAGAGAAGACAGAACTTCGGACAGGTAAATAATGCGTTTATCCGGATCTACAATGAAGTTACGGGGGAAGAGCTGCTGAGATATGACTTGGGAGAAGATTTCTCTATCGAAACGGCGGCGGTATTCGGTGAATTGTATAAAAATAACGGAGAATGGAAATTCAATGCGATAGGAAGCGGTTATCAGGGAGGCTTAGCGGCTCTGTGTGCAAATTATGGTATTGAGGTAGAATAAAGGAGAATGTATTATGGCTATCAGTTTGCAAAAAGGCCAGAAGGTAAGCTTGAAAAAGAAGTCGTCTGCCGGACTAGGAGAGATTCTTGTGAACCTGAACTGGAATTCGGTTCCTCAGAACCAGGGGCTTTTGAAAAGCTTGTTTGGAGGAGGGCAGGGCATAGACCTTGACCTCGGCTGCCTGTTTGAATTGAAGGACGGAAGCAAGGGAGCCGTGCAGGCGCTTGGCAATTCCTTCGGTTCGCTGGCACGGCCGCCGTATGTATCTCTGGATGGGGATGACAGGACCGGCGCGGCTGCCGCAGGAGAGAATCTTCGGATCAATGGGAACCAGATCGCGAATATTAAACGTATTTTGGTATACACTTTTATATATGAGGGCGTGGCTAACTGGCAGCAGGCAGATGCGGTTGTTACGATCAAATACCCCGGAGCAGAGGATCTGGTTGTGAAGATGGATGATTATAATTCCAGGGAGAAGATGTGTGCCCTTGCCCTACTGGAGAATATGAACGATGAGACCTTCAGCGTTGAGAAGATCGTTCAGTTTTTTGGAGGCCATTCGATGATGGACAGGGCATTCGGATGGGGCTTGAACTGGAAACCGGGACGCAAATAAGCAGGAGGTATCGGATATGTCAGTTAGTTTACAAAAGGGGCAGAAGGTCAGCCTGACGAAGGAGAGTGCGGGATTATCTCAGGTTCTTGTGGGACTTGGATGGGATGAGGTTCAGCAGAAAAGAGGATTTTTCGGAATGAAACAGCAGCAGGATATTGACTGCGATGCATCGGCGATCCTGCTGATAAATGGAAAACTCAGCGGGAACGGCGACTTGGTGTATTTTGGAAATCTTCAGCATAAGTCGAGGATGGTACAACATATGGGGGATAATCTTACCGGCGCCGGGGATGGCGATGACGAGCAGATCCTCATTGATCTTGCAGGCATGCCGAAGCAGTATGACAGGATTGTGATTGTTGTAAATATCTACGATGCGGTTCGCAGGAAACAGCATTTTGGAATGATCCGGAATGCATTTATCCGGCTGGTGGATGGGAAAACCAATAGGGAAATGTGCAGGTATAATCTTACAGAGGACTACTCCGGTATGACAGCAATGATATTTGGAGAGATATACCGGTATAATGGAGAGTGGAAATTCAGTGCGGTTGGTCAGGGAACGAATGACCCGTCGCTTGGAGACCTCTGCAAACGTTATGTATAGCGGATAACAGCATGAAAAGAGAAACTGCAATAGGTTTCTCTTTTTATGCAGACAGCGGAAGAGGAAATATATTAAGAGAGGCAGTGGTTTATATGAGTGAAGTGATAAAAAAGGATGTCCTGAAAAACGGACTGTCCGAGGAACAGGTTACACAGAGTAAAAAGGAATTTGGAACAAATGAGCTTGCCAAGAAGGAGCAGGAATCTCTTTGGTCCATGTTTATCGGGGCATTCGATGATATCTGGATCAAGGTATTGTGTGCGGCCCTTGTGCTCAAGATTGCACTGGCTGTACTGGGCATGATGGTTCCGGCAATTGCAGGGGAAAATGATGTGGTAGAGATCATCAGTATCGTGCTTGCGATTGGTCTTGCAACAGGCTTCAGCACCTTGTCTGAGTACAGGAATACGTCCAGAAGCGAGGCTCTTCAGGAGGAATATAACAAAACCTATGCTAAGGTGATCCGGGGCGGCAGGCTGGTAAAGGTTCTCACCAGTGAGATTGTGAAGGGGGATACGGTGCTGATCCAGTCAGGCGATAAGGTTCCGGTGGACGGACTGGTGTTTGACGGTCATGTGAAGGTATCTCAGGCGGCATTAAATGGCGAGTCGCGGGACGAGGACAAGCATGCGGCTGAGAATATGGACGAGGCAGAGTCTTCAGATTACGCTTCTGCCAGCAAGGTATTCATGGGTTCTGTGGTTACCAGCGGAGAGGCATATATGACAGCAACCGTAATCGGCGATGCTTCTGAGCTTGGTAAGATCAATAAGGCGTTGACGGATGATGAGGAAGAGGAGAGAAAGGATACCTCCAGCTTAAAGCTTGAGGTCGTGGCGGCAGGCATTGGTAAATTAGGTGTTTCGGCGGCGGCAATTGCCGGTATCCTGCAGGTAGTGCTTACGATCATGCGGACAGATGAGGCGGTGACTCCAGTATTTGTTCTGCTGCTGATCGCAGAGGCAGTTATGCTGATGGCATCTATCGTTATCATGGCGGTTCCAGAGGGTCTTCCGATGATGAACAGTCTGGTGCAGTCCATGAATACGGAGTCCATGTATAAGAAGAATATCCTTGTCAGCCATAAGGCGGCATTTTCAGATTCGGCGTATATGAATCTCTTATTCAGCGATAAGACAGGGACGATTACAGAAGGTAATCTTTCGCTGGTAGAGTTTATTCTGGGAGACGGAAGAGTTGCCGATAAGGTTTTAAGCAGGGAATTCCTGGAAGCAATTACCTTAAATAATCTTGCGAAGATTTCAGAAGGCAAGGCAATCGGAAGTAACAATATGGACAGGGCGCTGCTGTCCTATGCGATTGCAAATGGCGGTATAGATGCTGTAGATCATGCCAGAGTCAAAGAAGTCAGCGGATTTGATTCTGAGAAAAAATGTGCGACAGCCTCTATGGTTGACGGAAGTGTCTACTGGAAGGGCGCGACGGAGAATATTATCCATGAGATTACTCATTATGCGGCAGAGGATGGCAGCTTGAAGGAATTTACGTCTGCTGAGAGAGCGAAGGTGGAAGCGCAGATGCTTGAAGAAGCTAAAAGAACCATGAAGCTCTTATCTGTAGCGAAGCTTGAAGGAGACCGGAAAATCCTGCTTGCAGTTCTTTGTCTGAGGGATAATGTAAGGTCTGATGCGGTTGAAACTGTGGGCGTTTTGAACCGTGCAGGCATTCAGGTGGTAATGGTAACAGGAGATGCAGAGGAAACGGCAGTGGCAATTGCAAAGGAAGCCGGGATCCTGAAGGATGAGAGTGTGGATGTGGTCCTCACCCATGACGAATTAGAGGAGATGTCTGACGAGGAATTGAAGAAGAAGCTTCCGAATCTGCGTGTTGTAAGCAGGGCGAAGCCTCTGGACAAGAAGCGTCTGGTGTCAATCGCCCAGCAGCTTGACAATGTCTGTGGTATGACGGGAGACGGCGTCAATGATGCACCAGCGCTGAAGCAGGCAGATATCGGCTTTGCAATGGGTGACGGTACAGCGGTAGCTCAGGAGGCAGGCGATGTAGTAATCCTGAATAACAGTCTGACCTCCATCAAGGACTGTGTCCTTAACAGCCGGACGATGGCGAAGTCTGTAGGAAAGTTTTTGATTTTCCAGCTGACGGTAAATATCAGTACACTTTTGATGAATATTATTGCGCCAGTTCTTGGATGGACGGAGCCGTTCTCCATCGTACAGATTTTATGGATCAACCTTATTATGGATACGCTCGCCGCCATGGCATTTGGCGGAGAGCCGATTCTTAACCGGTATATGGATGACGAGCCGGCAAAGAGAAGCGATAATATCCTGACCGGATTTATCAAATCGGCAATCGGCACCAGTTCGATTTTTATTACGATCGGTTCCATACTGATCCTTGAAAATATCGGAGGAATTACAGACCTTGTAACACCGGCAGGCTGCACAGATCCGGAATTATATGAGAAGACCTTTATGTTTGCATTTTTCATTTATTCCATTATATTTAACAGCCTGAATACCCGGTCTGACCGGTTTAACCTGCTGGAGCATATTGGAGAAAATAAGAATTTTATCCTTGTAATGGGTTCGATTTTTATTCTCCAGACGGTTATTATTGAAATCGGCGGAAGTGTATTCGGCACAACGATGCTGAGTGTACAGGCTCTGCTGGTATCCATGGTATTAGGTCTTCTGATCATTCCAGTAGACCTGATCCGTAAAGCGGTTGTCGGGAAGAAATGAAAGTAATACATCTGGATCTCGACAATACCCTGATTTATTCCTGCAAGCATGCTATTGGTGAACAGAAGATAAATGTGGAGCTGTATCAGGGCAGGGAAATCTCTTATATGACAGAAGAAGCTCACGGGCTGCTGCGGCAGATAAATCAGGAATGCCTGATTGTTCCGACAACTACCAGAACAAAAGAGCAGTATGAAAGGATTGATTTAAAAGCAGGGGCGTTTGAGTATGCGCTGATCTGCAATGGAGGACTGCTTCTTGTGAATGGAAAGAGCGATCCTGCCTGGTATGCCGCATCCAGAGAATTGACAGCGGACTGTGCGGGGGAATTACAGCAGGCAATACAGTTGCTTGATAAGGAGCCGCTTCGGAAATTTGAGATTCGGTTTATTGAGGAACTGTTTGTTTTTACAAAATGCAGCCAGCCGGAAAGGGTGGTCTTAAGCCTGAAAAAAGAATTGGATCATACGCTGACGGACGTATTCTGCAATGGTGAGAAGGTCTATGTGGTGCCGAAGAGGCTGAATAAGGGAACGGCCGTAAGAAGGTTCCGGGATTATGTAAGGGCGGATATAGTACTCGCCGCCGGGGATAGTGAATTTGATCTGTCTATGGTGGAGGAGGCTGATATAGGGATTGTTCCGGCAGGCTTCTGTAAGAAATACCGGACAGGCGGAGGGTTAAAAGAGATGAAGGGAGAGAGCGTGTTCTCGGATGAGATGCTCTTATGGATGAAAAATCTGATATATAGTAATTAAGTGTGGCCGGGAGAGCGTGTGTGCTCTCCCGATATCTTTTCTAATCAATCTTTAGCTGGATTCCGCCCTTCCGCTCGGACGGCTGGATAATAACGGTTACCGGCATGCTTCCGTTCCACTCAAAGGAATAGGATTCCCCGGAAGCCTGGCCGATGAAGGTCTTCCAATTTACGTCGGTCCGGATATGGGGATCACAGTTTCCATTGCCCATCCAGCAGATGACCGCGTCAGGGTCTACAGCGATGGTGTTGCGGCTCTGCACGTTGCTGAGCGCGATTGGATTCCCATCGGTAAGTATCGCAACGTATGCATTCTTTCCTTCCCCGGTCAATGTGGAGGTGGCAAGACCCTTCTGCGACAGGATGCCGGAGCCGATAAAACGGACGCTGTAGCGGCAGTTCTGAGTAAATGCAAGAATATTTTCGGATTCCACGGAAATCGTCTCGCCGGGCTCCAGCCTGTAAACCAGTACATGCTGTGCATTGCAGGCGTAATAGGTTTCTGAATTTCCGCTCAGCGTAACCTTCATAAGAGGGATATTCTCCCCGGTCACGCGCCGCGCTAAGGAGCCGAGAAGCGCCTGGCCCAGATTGTTTTGAGGACCGAGGAGAACCTTTTCAAAGCGGTAATTTGTATTTCCGGCACAGTCACCGGCAATGTAGGCGCCTGCTTTGGTAAACAGA
>Ga0137306_101875_pt1 | contig 19568 bp, 17 predicted proteins | sample Inofroosms_March_FD_97187 | JGI IMG/M metagenome (GOLD analysis project Ga0137306, IMG submission 97187) | Mouse cecal microbial communities from Vienna, Austria - N-Acetylneuraminic and N-Acetylglucosamine D2O microcosms_March | ecosystem: Host-associated > Mammals > Digestive system > Large...
AGGGTCACAAGATGGGGTGACAGGATGTCCCTCTCATAAAATACATAGCCGCGCACAGAAGCCTGTCTGATCTGGTCGATCAGAAGCGCTCTCTCAATGGCATAAATATTCATTGAGAAATTCTGGATTCCGCTTGACCGGGAATTGATCTTGATGTTATTGACCCGGTTCTTCTCCAGATCCAGTGTGTAATACAGACCCTTGTTGTCTGTCTCCGCCAGAAGTGCACTCTCAGGAAGCTCCTCTTCCGTATATGCCACGGTCACGTCCGCCCCGCTCTCAATGTGGGTATTCAGAAATGCCGCGAAGTCAAAGTTCACCGCGATGTTGGCGTCTGACATAACCACGTATTTTTCCTTCTGGTTCTGCAGGAAACTCAGCACGCTTGCCAAAGCCTCTACGCGTCCGTTGTAAATCTTTACATTTTTCTCGGCAAACGGTGGTACGATGTTGAGACCGCCGTTTTTGCGGGTCAGATCCCACTCGCGCCCGGAACCAAGGTGGTCCATCAGGGAATGGTAATTCTGGCGGACAATGACGGAAACATTGTCAATCCCGCTGTTCACCATACTGGATAAAATAAAGTCGATCATACGGTAACGGCCTGCAAATGGGATGGAGGCCATCAGCCGTTCGGTGACCAGCTCCGGCACCAGATCGTCATAACTATTTGGGAAAATGATACCCAATGCATCTGCATTCGAATTTACCATTGCTCTTCACCGTCCTTTACATTATTATTGACCATGGCATTGGGGCCGATCTTTGCGTTGTCTCCGATGAAAACGCCGGAGCCGACTGTTGCCACGCCGTTTGTCTCGCCATCGGGCATTGCTCCTACTTTCGCATGTTCCCCAATCACGACGTTCTCCGCAATGATACAGTGTTCTACCACCGCGCCGGCTTTGATGACGCTTCCGCCCATGATGACTGCGTCCTCAACCTTTGCCCCAGGCTCTACCTTGACGCCTGCAAACAGGATGGAGTGCTTCACGTCTCCTCCGATCCGGCAGCCGTCGGTGATCATGGAATTTTCTACCACCGCGTCCGCGCTGATCTTATGTCCGGTCATACCGCTGTTGCGGCTGTAGATCTTCCAGTTTTCGTCAAACAGGTTGATGCCGCTGTGCTCCGGATCAAGGACTTCCATATTGGCCTCCCACAGGGAAGAAATGGTTCCTACATCCTTCCAGTATCCGCTGAAACGGTACGCGTACATGGTCCGTTCGTCACGCAGAAGATTCGGGATTATGTTGTTTCCAAAGTCGTTTTCCGAATTTGGATCTGCCTCATCCTCGATCAGATACTTTTTAAGTACATCCCAGTTGAAGATATAGATCCCCATGGAAGCCAGGTTGGACTTGGGGTTCTTCGGCTTCTCCTGAAATTCTGTGATCTTGTCATTCTCGTCTGTAACCATCAGGCCGAAACGGGGCGCCTCCTCCCAGGGCACTTCCATAACGGCAACGCTGAATTCCGCGCCTTTTTCTTTGTGGAACTTCAGGAAGTCACTGTAATCCTGCTTGCAGATCTGGTCTCCCGACAGGATGATGACATATTTCGGGTCATAGCGCTCGATGAAGGAAATGTTCTGGTATATCGCATTGGCTGTCCCCTTGTACCAGTCAGAACCAGATGCCTGCTGATACGGCGGAAGGACATGCACCCCTCCGTGCAGACGGTCCAGATCCCACGGCTGGCCGTTGCCGATATACTCATTCAAAACAAGCGGCTGATACTGGGTCAGAATACCGACAGTATCAATGCCTGAATTTACGCAGTTCGACAGCGGAAAATCGATGATACGATATTTTCCGCCGAAAGGAACTGCAGGTTTTGCCAGATTCTGCGTCAGGGCATACAAGCGGGAACCCTGACCACCGGCAAGAAGCATTGCAATCATTTCTTTTGCCATATCTTTTCCCCTATTCTATTTTTATTATGCAGCGGCTCAGGGCAGCAGACTTCAGGCAGAAACTGCATACGCAGCTGCTGTCCCGAATCGTTACAATATTGTAAATAAATTGTAGCACAAATTGCTCCGAATAGGTAGTGGTATTTTTACTTTCTTCTTTAAAAAATCTCAGTTGTCTCTCATGAAAATAAATGGTACAATGAATGTATCAGCAATACGTTTCACATATTTTTCTCAAAGGGAGGTGGCCTTATGCCAAGCGCAGCAGATATCATCAAAGATTATGTAACAGAATTTTCAAGATTACAGGATTGGATGCTGCCAATTAAAGAGATAGCTCCTGATACTTATGCTTCTATGCACAAAAGATATTTAGAATTAAAAGTAACTCTTTCCAGTTTGGGTGTTAATCTGACAGAGATAGACCGGGTAAAAGATTAACGGTTGAATGGCTTTGTAAGCCAGAACACCCTGATAGAACTATTTTCCGCCATTTTTGCGGTGGCTAGATGTTTCGGGCGCAGAAAAAGCCAGGATTTGTGATATAAATCCTGGCTTTTTCTGTAATATATAGGTGCGTATCTTCTTTCTACCACACTATTTTTTCTATTTCACATTGGTGTTCTTTGCTTTCCTTCTCATAATTAATCCCAACTAACAGCAAATTCCCCTTATACTCTTCCAGTGCTTCTGCATATCCCTTTCCAGCAGGCAGTTCCCGGATCAAAGTATACTCATCTACTGCATTATAATACGCCAGAGAAATCACACAGCTTAATGCATTTTCATCATTATACTGTAAAATGGATGTATGATCCATGTGAACCTTCTCAACTGCTCTGGCAACAGCTTGTTCATCCTGACTCCATGTTGCTTTTAAGAGCATATCTGAAGCTTCAATTGCCTGGATCACCTTATCCCACTTATTTTTCTTGACAGCCCGGACAAACGCAGAACGTACCTCTTCGTTGGGAATATACACCTCTCCCTGTTCTGCTTCATATGCCAGATACCCCAGATGAATCAATACGGTTAATACATCATCCCGGCTTGCAAAGTGTACCATGTCATTTTCAAATGTACCCGTATCTATCCTGATTCTTCCGCCGGAAATCATGGAAACAACCGCATCCTTCAGCCCTTCATAATTCATGCCGATATATGTCTTCAAAGATTCATAGGTTTCCGTACTTGTCCAATAATTGGAAATGCGCTTTCTCCTGAGGGAATCTACAACGGATTTCGGATTGTAAATATGAACGTGATCGCCCAGAACATATCCATCATACCAGCCTTTTGCCTCCTCAAAACTCATCTCATATTTCTGATAGAGCTCCCGTACCTCGTTCTCTGTAAAACCCACATATTTTTCCAGCGGGTCGGCCTGTATCATAGTAAATTCATCAAAATTATTCAATGCCGATTCCGTACCGTATTTCTTAACAGGCAGAATCCCAGTAATATAGGCAAGTTTCAGAAACTTTTTTGAGGTTGCATTTTTAAACAGTCCTCTTAGCAAATCAATGTATGCATCCTGCGCTTTTGTATCCAGCTTGTTTTCCCTGAAAATCGTATCCCACTCATCAATAATAATGACAAATTTCTCTCCGAGCACGTCGTTCACATCCGCCAAAACCGTCGGCAGGTCTGCCGCGTCCTCTTTCACACATTCCCCAAATTGCTTCCGAAGCTCTTTGATCACTTCCATATGAAATAAATCCACAGCCTGTGAAGCCGTAATTTCAAGCCTGGTTGCAGCATCCCGTTTATGGCAGAACGTATTCATATCTACATGAATCACATGGTACTGATTCAAATGTTCTTTATAACTTTTATCTGTTGAAATTTTAAGTTCTGCAAACATCCCTGATGAATCGCAGTCTTTTCCATACTATGCTGCAAGCATATCAGCGGTGATTGATTTTCCAAAGCGTCTCGGTCTGCTGACGCAGAGGCATCTCTGTTCCGTGTCTACTACAGAGTTTGTATATTTCAGCAAAAGGGATTTGTCCACATAGATCTCGGAGCGTAATGCACTTTTGAAATTTTCATTTCCCGGGTTTAAATAAATTCCCATAGCAGCACCTCTCTTCTACATGCAATTGGTACTTTTTATTATAGCTTACATACCGGACTAATTCCACAAAAACTGTTAAAATATTGATTGAATTACATTTGCCTGTTCGGCGGGTCTTTGGTATAATTGGGGGAACATGGAGGTGATTCAATGAAGAAAGCATTACCGGTCGGTGTGGAAAATTTTAAAGATATGGTAAAGTCTGGTTATTATTACGTGGATAAAACCCTATTGATAAAAGAATTATTGGATCTGAAAGGGAAAGTAAATTTATTTACCCGTCCAAGAAGATTCGGAAAAACTTTAAACCTGAGTATGCTCCGCTATTTTTTTGAAGACAGCGGGGATATGGAAAAGAATCACCGCAATAAAGAGCTCTTCCGGGGGATGAGGATTCTGGATGCCGGGGAGAGATATACCGGTCAGATGGGAAAGTATCCTGTGATGAACCTGACGCTGAAATCTGCAAAGCAGGAAAATTTTGAGACAGCCTGCTATGCACTGCAGGCGGAGATTGCGTCCGAGTTCGACAGGCATAGAAATTTCATTGAGCAGGGAAAAGAACGGATTACACCAACGGAATATGAGCAGTACCTCCAGATTGCGGATGAAAATGCAGATGAAAAGCAGATCCGGAGCGCGTTAAAATTATTCAGCAAATGCATGTATAAGATTACAGGCAGGAATACGGTTATCCTGATCGATGAATATGATGTACCGCTGGAGAATGCGTATTTCAGAGGATTTTATGAAAAAATGACGGACTTCATCCGGACGCTGTTTGAGTCGGCATTGAAAACAAATGATTATCTGCAGTTTGCCGTTATCACCGGATGTCTGAGGATTTCAAAAGAGAGTATTTTTACAGGATTAAACCATTTGAATATTATCTCTGTACTTGATAAAAAATACAGTGAACATTTTGGATTTATTGAATCGGAGGTCATTCAGATGATGTCGTATTATGGTGTGGAAAATCGCTTCCCCATCATGAAAGAATGGTATGACGGATATCTGTTCGGAAATACAGAGGTTTATAATCCTTGGAGCGTCATAAAATTTTTGTATGATTTATATTCAGATGTGAATGCATTTCCACGTCCCTATTGGATCAATACCAGTTCCAATGATATCATCAGGGATTTGATTGTCAGGGCTGACCGGGAGACCAAAGGGCAGATTGAAAGGCTTTTAAGCGGTGAGACATTAGATATTCAGGTGCATGAAGAAGTAACTTATGGAGATATGCACAGTGATGGTGAAAACCTGTGGAATTTTCTTTATTTTACAGGATACCTGACAAAAGTAAATGAATATTTCAAAGAAAAATATATTTTTTTAAAGGTGCGTATTCCCAATATCGAGGTCATGACGATTTATGAGAATACCATCAGGAACTGGATGAAAGAGATTATAAAAAAGGAAGATTTTCATGATCTGTACCAGGCAATGGAAGAGGGAAACGCACAGCGGATGACGGATATCCTGAACGGGCAGCTTTTTCGATCCGTCAGTTTTTATGACAGTGCGGAAAATTATTATCATGGTTTTTTAACCGGTATTTTAAGTCAGAGTGAAAACTATCTGGTAAAATCTAACCGTGAATCGGGGAATGGACGTTCTGATATCATGGTGAAGAGCCCTTCCCTGCGGGGTCGGTCATTTATTCTGGAATTAAAGGTATCCGATTCGATTGATGATCTGGAAGTGGATGCAGAAAAAGCAGTACAGCAGATTTATGATAAAAAGTATATGGAGGAATTGCGTGAAGAAGGCTATCGAAAGATAGATTGTTATGGGATATCGTTCTTTCGGAAGGATTGTGAGGTTCGATTCGGATTGTCCGCCACATAGCCGGGAGGGCATTCTCCCCGATCCTCTTCTGCACAGCGGAAAATTGGCTGTCGGAAAATAGGAATCATACGCAGTATATTGCTGTATCCTGAATGGTTCGCAGTATATATTGTGTAAATTTTTCCATTTCCCGACAGCCACTTTTTATGGTTTTAAAGCGTTTCACATGGAAATACGGTTTTTAAAACCAGCCAAACATCATTGCTTTCTTCTTCCTGGACGCCCTCCGGCTTCCTACACTCCGCCGTCATAGAGCCGCCCATCTGTTCTGCCAACTGCCTGGAGATTGCCAGTCCCAGCCCGGTTCCGCCCTGGCTTCTGGCCCGGTCTCCGGTGTAGAACCGGCGGAACATCTGCCGTACATCCTCCCCGGTCAGGTTTTTTGCGTCATTGGCACAGATGAGCGCAGCCGTTTCTCCCTCCCTGACCTGGATTACCAGCCGGCGTCCTGCATAACGTAGGGCGTTCTGCAGCAGGTTGTCGATGATCCTGGACAGCGCGTTTTCGTCTGCCCGGATGCATACGGGGGTTTGCGGGATCTGAACCTGGACTTTGATGCCCGCAGCCTCCAACTGCCCGTAATACCCCAGGATCTGTTCCCTGCACATGCGGCCCAGATCCACCTGGCGCAGCTCCATGCTGTAGTTTCCGGAGAGCAATGTGGAAAATTCATAAAACTGGCTGATCAAATGCTTAAGATGCGCGGATCTGCGCAGGGCCACCTCCAGATATTCCCGCTCTTCACTGCCCAGGCGTTCCTGGTCGATGAGCCTTAGATATCCCTGAATGGCGGTCAGCGGAGTCCGCAGGTCATGGCTGATATCTCCCAGCTGCCTCTGAAATTCCAGCTCGCGCTTTTCATAGGAAATGCGTTCCGCCCTGACCTGCTCCAGCAGATGATTCAGGGAAACCAGCAGATCTTCCAGCTCACGCTGGGGAGCGTATAATTTTAGAATCCGGTTTTCTTCGATCCGCTGCGTAATCTCCCCAAGCTCTTTATTGATTTCCCGTATACTCCGTTTCAATAAGGCATACCGCATACCGAAGTAGAGCGCAAGACATACCGCAAATGCCAGAAAAATCTCCAACAGGTTTCACCTCCATCCTGAACAGAGTACTCTCGGAAAATCAGCCGCAAAGATAGATACAAGGGAGTTTCCGCGAGTGCTCTAACACAGAATTTCTGCCGCCTGCGGCTTTCTGCGTAGATCCGATCAAGTCCCCGCAGCAGGCCGCCTTCTGTCAGGCAATGTCCTTCTTTCGGAAGCCCCAGATTCCCAGCGCGCCGAACAGCACGATCCCCACCGCGCCTGCAATCATTTCTTTCAAAAATCCTTCCGGGTGCATCCACAAGGCGTCCATCTGTATGATGCTGAATGCCGCGCTGACCTCTGTTTTCACAAAATTCCAGGGCATCCAGGCGGCAATTCGGGCGCAGATCGGAATCTGGAATCCCAGCAGGCGAAACGCCGTCGGAATCAGATACATGATGACTGCACATCCGATTCCCACCTGAGCATCCTTCTGAAAGATATTGTAGAGCGACATAGTCAGAACGACAGATGCCAAGGAAAACGGCACATTTGCCGCCGCGCCCAGAAGCAGTACCTTAAGCGGAAGCGTGGATTCCAGAGGTACGGAAAAGTCCGTCTCCAAAAGGACATAGGCCGTGAAGATAAATACCGCCAGAATCAGGGCCGCGCTGACCATCGCGGTAATCCCGTATACAATGCATTTTCCGATGAACATGTGAACCCGGTTTATCCCTCCTGCAACCGCATTTTTCAAAACTCCGTTTTTATATTCATCGGAAGACAAAAGCATGACCACCAGAAACGCGCCGATGTAGAATACCTCCATATCTGAAATCAGCATAATGAAAGAAAACCTAAGGGTTCCATAATAAAACCCGGGCGCATAGGCTGAAAACAGATACAGCACCACATTCATAAGAACCAGAAGGGACGCCATCGTCAACGTCAGCAGATAAATTGTTTTTTCATGCAGGATTCGGTAACATTCACTTTTCATATAATTTGCCATTACAGTTTCCCCCTGTTCTTAATATTGACGTAATAATCCTCCAGGGACATGTGACGTTCGTCCAGCCCCTGTACGCCGATTCCGTGCTCGTATGCCAGACGGCCATACCGGGCGGATTCCTGCCCAGGATTCGTGATTCGTATGGTCTGATCCTGCAGAACCTGATATGCAGTGCCCGGAAGCTCTTTTTCCAGAACTGCAGCGTATTTTTCCGGTTCTGTCAGACGAAGGTCGATGCAGCCGGCGCATTTTTCACGCAGGGCCTGGGCGGAAATCTCTTCCAGCACAACCCCCCGGCTCAGGAAACCGTACATAGTCGCGATCTGCTCCAGCTCCGACAAAATGTGGCTGGATAGAAGGATGGTGATCCGCTTTTCCTGATTCAGCTTAAGCAAAAGCTCCCGCATCTCGATGATACCGCTTGGGTCCAGGCCATTGATGGGCTCGTCAAGCAGAAGAAGCTCCGGCTCTCCTAAGAGGGCAAGGGCCAGTCCGAAACGCTGCTTCATCCCCATGGACAGTTTTTCACATTTTACCCTTCTTTTTTCCAGCAGATTGACCGTACGCAGCACGGACTCTACCGTTTCCTTTCCCGGGATTCCGCGCTGAATCCGGTAGTATTCCAGATTCTTTTCCACACTCATTTTGGGAAAAAATCCGGCGTTTTCCACAAGGGCGCCCATACGGGAGCGGCTCTTCTGCACTGCTTTTTCATCTTCATTCCCAAACAGGCGGAGATAGCCCCCGGTGGGAAAAATCTGTCCTGCAACGATTTTGAGAAATGTGGATTTCCCGGCTCCGTTGTCCCCGATCAACCCGTAGATCTCGCCCCGCCGGACCGTAATATCCACATGGTCCAGGGCTGTCAGATTTTTGTACTGCTTGGTAATATCCCTGGCTTCAATGACTGCTTCATTCATGGCTGTCGATTCCTTTCTGAACTGTTCTTTTTTCAGACGGATGTCTCCCTCTCAACGCTGTTTTTCTGCTGTTCTTTTCGGAGGTCTTCCGTCTTCATATGGAATCATAACAGCGCAGGTGTTAATTTGTCCTCAAGAAAGTTTAAAGAAATCATAAAGAATCTCCTGAATATTTATTTTTCATAGCTTCATTCAATCCTACTAAACGACAACCTCTAAAATCTTTTTTCCTTTGTACATACTTTCCGTCACTCCAGTTTGCTTATACTTATTAAAATTAAATGTCAAAAGATACCCTTTATCCTGATGATATTGTTCCAGATATCCTGCAAGCTGAGTTTGTCCGTCATGATGATATTTTTTTCCTCTCCATAATTTCAATTCAATTATAAACTGCTTTCCTCTGTAATCCACAATCACATCTGTCCTTGATTTGTCGCGTGTCTGTGTCTCAATATAATAATTACCTGCCCCGTTGATGATCGGACGAAGATACATCAGAAAAATCCTTCTGCCTTCCGCTTCTACAAATTTTTCATCCGCATCTGAAAAAACAGTTTCAAAATATTCGTAAAATTTTTTCATGACCAGATCCATCCGCAGCATTCCCTGAACAATAAATTGGTTTTTCACAATATCGGGCTGATTTTCATAAACATTCTCTTCCTCTGAAAGGAAAAAATTGTACAGCTTTGTTTCAAAGATCCGATTTGATACACAAACAGCCTGATTCTGTTCTTTCAAAAAACCGAACATAATTCCTAATTGCGTCACCTGTGCATTCGCCTCATAGGTATAACGCCTGCCCTGAAACAGGATATTTTTCAGCATTTGACTCAGTTTCGGATACTCCTGCAGATGCTTAATCATATCGTCAAATAATGTATTTGGTTCTCTCAAAAGGATACGGATTGCTTCAAGTATGCCCTCTTTCGTCCATATGTCTTTCTTATCCCGACAGAACTGGCTTCCGGCAATTCTTTCGTCTAACAGCTGACATATCCTGGATACCAGATATGGGTAACCAGAAGTATATTCATAAATCAGACTGCTCATTTCGATGATATCCATTCCCGTGTGATAATCTTCCTCATACATCTCCAGCATGGACGCAATCTCTTTTGCTGTAAAACTCATATCCACTAAAAAGTCTGCCGCAATATTCCAAGGACTGTTGTTTTTTATTTCCTCCCCAGGGTGTAGTTTTATTTTTAAATTCTTGATATCATAAACTCCGGCCAAAATCACTGATTTAAATGTATGGTCTTTCCCTGCAAGCTGTTTCTGATATTTTTCCCGCAAAATACCCAAAAATGATAAAAAAATCTGGTTATCAGAGCTCTTATCTACTTCATCAATCATCAAGATAATTTCTTTGGAACATTCGCTGCATAAACGGCTGATTTTATTTCCAAGTGTCCTCATGGGAAATCTTTCTGAAACGGGGCTGTTCCATTCATTCAGTATCTCCATCGGGATATTCTGACGCATCAAAGAATCTCCGATGTCCATCACGAGCCCTTCTGCAAGATTCAAAGAAGACTTGAAATACTCATCAGCAGATTCAAAGCTTAGATTCAGGACAATATATGTTTCTCTTAATTTTTCTTCCAGAAGATAGAGTGTCGTAGTCTTGCCATACTGTCTTGCCTGGTTAATCGTAAAATAGCTTCCCTGCTGAATATAGTCTTCAATGATCGTGTTTATTTTCTCCGTAGTATCTACCATATAATGCCTGTCTCTGACACAATTTCCTGTTACGTGAAATCTTTTCATATCACATTGCCTCCTTATGCAGCAAACAAGTCTGTGGTCTGCTATGCTTCAGCTTAAACCCAATCCCCCATACGGTCTGTATGTATTCCTCGTCCGGATCTGCCTTCGCCAGCTTTTTACGGATGTTGCTGACATGGACATTGACGGTATTGTCCTCGCCGTAATAGCCGCCCTTCCAGACCTGCTCGTACAGATTTTCCCGGGAATATACTTTGTCCGGATTCCGGATGAGCAGAAGCAGAATATCAAATTCATGGCCGGTCAGGGGGATCTCCCTCCCCTTTACCATAACCTGGCGGGCCTCCGGGTAAACGGTCAGGTTCCTGACGGTATACGCCTGCGTTTCCTTTCCGGCCGCCCCATCCTGCCGTGTTCTCCCGCACCGGCGGAGCAGGGCGCAGACCCTCGCCACGACCTCCTCCGGTTCAAATGGCTTGGTGAGGTAATCATCGGCCCCCTCCAGGAGCAGCCCCACCCGGTCCTCAAGGCTTCCTTTTGCGGAGAGGATGAGCACAGGCACGGAAAGGTTCTGTTCCTTACGGATATTGTCCAAAAGCTCCTCCCCGGTCATCCCCGGCAGCATCAGATCCAGAATAATCAAGTCATAGCTGCCCGTCCCAAGCAGCAGCCTGGCCTCCGTCCCCGAAAATGCCTGCTCCGGGCAATATCCGCTTTTCTTTAAAATCCGGCAGAGCAGACGGTTGATGTCCGCGTCGTCTTCTACTATTAAAATGCGGGGAATTTCGTTGGTATCCTGCATTGTCGTCTCCTCCTGGTCTCGCAAAATCGAATCCTTGGCTGTGATCCTGTATTTCTGTTAATATACCGCAATTCAGAGGATTTTACAAGGTACGCCGCTTGTTTTACATAATCATGTGATGAAGCCACATAAATACTTCTGCGAGAATGCTCCGGAGTATCATGTTGCCTGTGCGGGCTCCCTGCTGGGAATCGCATTGTCCAAGCCTTCCTCTTTTCCGGTAGGCAAGGTAAATTTCATGCAGATCGACCCCATGACTTTCACCGAATTTCTGATAGCAAACGGGGATGAAAATCTTGCTGCTTTTCTGGGTACAGTGAATACTATGGAGCCATTGCCGGATGCATTTTTTAACCCCCTGTGTGAAAAATTAAAGATGTATTATGTTACCGGATGTATGCCGGAATCCGTACTGATGTGGACAGAAGCGCGCGATGTGAATGCGATGCAGGAAGCATTGTCTGATATCCTTGGTGCCTATGAACGGGATTTTGCAAAACACCCTGATGTCAGAGAATTCCCCAAAATTTCCATGATCTGGAAGTCAATTCCCTCCCAGCTTGCCAGAGAAAACAAGAAATTCATCTATAAGGCAGTAAAAGAAGGGGCGCGGGCAAGGGAATATGAGGACGCACTGCAATGGCTGGCAGATGCCAGGCTGGTGCATAAAATATACCGCAGCAGCGCACCGGGACTTCCGGTCTCCGCTTACGACGACCTGGCGGCTTTTAAAATCTATCTTGTAGACGTGGGGCTTCTCCGCCGTCTGTCAATGCTGGCCCCGACTGCTTTTGGCGAAGGAAACCGTTTGTTCACGGAATTTAAAGGTGCGTTGACCGAAAACTATATGCTCCAGCCGCTGATCACCCAGTTTGAAGTCGTTCCCAGATACTGGAGCCAAAGCAATCCTCCGTATGAAGTCGATTTTCTGATCCAACGTGAAAATGACATCTTCCCTGTGGAAGTAAAATCCGAGAGGAATACGGCAGGCAGGATCTTTGCCGTCACCTCCGGATCCCAGTAAAAAACGCCGCACTCCTCCTGCCCATCCTGCAGATTCCCTCCTGTTTTATACTGTCGTCCTGCCACGCAGTGCATCATCCTGCCGCCAGGTACTTTATTCATGGATGTATTTCTTCCGCAAATGGATATATCCGCCTGCTGCCCCGAACATAATATCGGCAAAATGCTCATGCATATGCTTCCAGTATATTGATCAGTGCGCTTGCACTACTGCTGTGGGAACGCTCCAGAACCGCGTTGCTATGCTCCGATTCCGCGAGCGCACAGCGCACCATCTTATGAGATGCCGTAGCAGTAAACAGAATCATCAGATCCGGATTGCCGATCTTATGGTTCAGATCTGTTTTCATCTTTGTAAAAACCTTTACTTTACAGTGGTATCTTCTGCAGATTTCTTTATATTTTGACTCCATACTTTCATGCCCGCCTATGATTACAACACTCATTTTTTACTCCTTTCTTTTTGTTAGCCAAAACTAACTCCATCTTCCCGAAAAAGGATGCCCGAAAAATATCTATCCAAAATATTTGATAGAAAACAGTCATTTTCTGACATCCTTCTGACTTGCATAATGAATCCTATAACTGTGCGTTACCTCAAACGCACCTATGTTAGTTATTCCTAACCCCCTTTTTACAATACCACTTGTTTACACTTCTGTCAATCACTTCCGTAAAAAATCCCCTCTACTTCTCCCACTCCATATCCTCAAATCTGATCAGCAGCACATCCCCCCGCTTGTCCGCCAGTTCCCGGCATCCGTCCGTAAACCCGCTTTTCGAAAACAGGATCAGTACATTTTTTTTATAGTGAAACAGCGTACTCTGGTGCTGCAGTTCTTTGAGCTCCGCCTCAGAGGTCAGCTCATTTCTCCACTTGCACTCCCCAAAGATCGCTTCTCCTTCCTCATTATCCGCAAGAATGTCGATCTCTGTCTGCCGCTTTTCTACAGGGTCATTGCCCCACCAGCGGCCCATATCCGTAAACTCAACGGGCAGGTTTCCTTTTAAATTCTCCTGCCAGAGATACTGCTTGCAGATCTCTTCAAACACGAATCCCATATAGGCAGGAATCTGCTTCTCCACCCGCTGGTAAACCCGGTCTCCCGCCCCCTGCCCGATGAGAGACAGATTCGCGGGCACAAAGCGATACCAAAACTGGAACATACTGTCCGACAGCTTATAGATCGTCTTCCTGGAGTGCTCCGTCTTATATGGAAATTCCTTCTCAATGATGCCCAGCGACATCAATTTGGAAATGTAATTGCTGGTCGCCCCCGTGTCGTTCAGCCCGGATGCCCCGGATATCTCGCTGATCTTGCTGGAACCCGTGGCAATGGCTTTGATGACCGCATTGTACTGCATCGGCTCCCGGCACTCCTGCTTGATCAGGTTTCCCGGCTCCTCAAACAGATAGGCCGACGTGTCGAAAAAATTGTCCCTGATGTTGTCTTCCATGGACTTTCTGTCATCGAGCTTGGACATATACAGCGGAATCCCCCCTGTGACCCCGTAAGCCAGCGCAAGCTCCTGTCTGTCAAAATGCCGGTAATACCTGCTGCATTCAGCAAATGTGAAGGGCCGGATCTTCATCTGCGCGGTCCTTCTCCCATAGAGCGGACTCTGATATCCCAGCACTTGATTTTCCATAAAGGAAAGCGATGAGCCGCAGAGAATCAGCATCAATTTGGATTCCAGAAACTTGTGGTCGATAAACGATGCCAGCAAGGAAGAAATCCCCCCATAGCAATTGGCCAGATATGGGTATTCGTCAATCACAAGTATCAAACGCTCTTCCTTTGACATCCGGTAGATCAGCTCCAACGCTTCATGAAAATCCCGGAATACCGACCCCACCTCCGTCCCCGTGAATACAGACAGGATGCTGGCGCTCAGGATCTCCAGATTCTGCTTCTCATTGGAATCGATCCCTGGATAAAAAACCGCCCTCTTGTCCTTGATAAACTCACTGATCAGGGTCGTCTTGCCGACCCGCCTTCTTCCGTATATTACAACAAATTCAAATACATCGCTTCGATACAGCTTCTCCAGCGTTTTCATTTCCCGTTCTCTTCCGATAAACATCCCGTCACCTCACATTTCGCATAATACTTAATTACAATTTACTTAATCGTAAATAAGTAAAATTCGATTAAGTTTATTATGATATATGATATGACAAAAGTCAAGAAAATATGAAATTTTTATTGACATTTTTTATATCTGAAAGTAAACTCGACTTAGTGTATTCTTGTTTTTTAACAGGTATGGAATCCAACAGAGCTACGTGTCAGAGATTCCGGCTTTTTGAAATTCGCAGCAGGCCCTTAAAAAGGAGGAAGAAATGAGTAAAAAAAGGTATATTGGTATCATTGTCATTCTGGCCGGTTTCATGTGCGCCGGTTCTCTGTTCACTGTAAGCCGTCTTTCGGCTGCAAAGCATCAGCAGGCTTCAAACAGTAATATCACATACGATACGTTTGTTGACGCAGACCAGACAGATATGACGGAAAAAGACAAAGATGAATATCGCAAAATCGAGTTGGAAACGAGGCTGCAGGAGACAATCGGAATGATCGCAGAAGGCAGTGATCCGCTGGTCACGATTGACCATTTTGATGCTGCTGATTCTGAGGAATCGGCTGTTTCCGTAACCTTATGCGCCGATCCGAAGAGCCCCATTTCCGAAGAACAGTTGGAAGGAATTGAAAGACTCGTGTCAAAAAGTGTCAGCGGGATTCCCAGCGTTAGCATTACTGTCACTGACAAAGGCACAGAAAATTAACTTCATGCTTCCTTATATTTTTCATAGATCAATCTCGCCTGCTCTGCCAAAGCATGTCTCAGGGAGACAGGCGAAAGGATCTCTACCTGCGTTCCAAACGACAGCAGAAATCCGGTCAGCCAAGCATCCTCCGGCATTTTGGCGGACACGATCAGATCACCGCTCTCCTTCCGCTGTATATCATTTTCATCAAACTCATCATAGACGCGGTATGCCATTTCTTTCGGGAACCGCAGCGTAATCTGGTTGTATTCTCCCTCGGCGCTGTCGATCGATTTTGGGTACTCCCGATGTTCGAAGCATTCGTCTAAAATTTCCAAATCAAAAATTCGGCTTAATTTGAATACCCGCCAATCCTGTTTTTCTGTGCAAAATGCTTTCAAATACCATGCTTTTGATTTATAGGCAAGCTTACACGGCTGCACGATCCTTTCTCCGGCCGCCCCGCTGGAGCCCGCGTAATGTATTTTAACGGATTTTCGATGGATGACCGCCGATTTCAGCAGTTCAAATTTTTTATTATCAAATCCCTTATTTCCCCATCTGGAAAAATCCACTTCCAGCCAGTTCTCTGAATCAAGATGAAACACCGCGGAAAGCTTCTGCAATGTCTGGCTGCCGCCCATATCCTGGGCGGTATTCATGCTTTGCAGGGCTGTCAGGATTTCCTGCTTTTCCTCTTCCGACAGCATGGCTTTATCCAGAACAAACTCATTCAGCAAATGAATCCCGCCGTTTCTGCCTGTTTCCGTATAAATGGGGATGCCTGCCCCGCTCAAGGCATCAATGTCTCTGTAAATGGTTCTGACCGATACCTCAAACTTTTCTGCCAGTTCCGGGGCCGTCGCCTGTCCCCTGTCAAGCAGATGATACACGATCTTGAATAACCTGCTTTCCTGCATCCGCGTTTCCTCCTCATAGTGCAGCGTCTCCTCCTCATAGCACAGCGTTTCCTTACCTCTGGTCCTTCGGCAGCCTGTACTGGTATTCGGTGATCTGTTTCAGTCCGTCCCCGAGAACCCGGTTTCCAAGATACCGGACGCCTCCGTCCTCCAGAATCCGCATGGTCAGAATATGGCTGATCACACAGTCTTCCCCCATGGCCTGGCAGACTGCGTCAATCGATACTTCCAGCGTACCGTCCGGGTTTTCTTTGATCTCCCGCACCTCCGGGATCGAACTGCTGAACCGGTTGGCCGCATAAGTCACCGGCCCTAAGTGTTCCCACCCGTAAGTCTGTTTCTCTGCATCAAATACCGCATACCCGGCCAGATCTTTTGCACTTACAGGCAGATATTCCGTGATCAGATTTTCAAATTCTTCTTTGGGAATCCCGCCGGCATATGCTTCCTCTGCCATTGCTTCCTGATTTTTCAAAACATATAAATACTCGTAGAGTCCGTTGTAGTCCAGCTCTTCCAGGTGATCGCCGTCCCAGTTCGACCGAAGCAGGTTGTTGCCCATATAGCCGATGGGGAGCAGGTATGTCTCAGCCATTTTTATATATTCTTCCGGCATGGGTCTGACCCGGAGCAGGTTGTTGCCGTTGGCGATCTCAGTCACCTCCGGAAATTCCGGCAAACAGTATTCGTAGGAAAACCATCCTTTTTCCGTATATTTCCACTCTTTAATCCTGTGGAGCGAGTGGTTTGAGATAACGGGACTGTTCTCCGCGTTCCATGCCGCTGCAGTGTCGGTCACATACATGTCCGTGCCGTCAAACAGAAAATGAGTCCTGTTGAGCCCTCCGCCGGCGTTGATCCTGTAGAGGGTCAGTTCACCTTCTGTTCCGTCCAGGCAGTTTTCCAAAAATGCTTCCATTTTCTCATCATTTCCCATAATATAATGAAAACCCGAAGCAGTCACCGGCCAGCCTGTCTCCTGCAGCGCTTCGTACATTTCAAAAATCACTTCCCGATCCGGCATGGGGTTGAGCGCATCGCCCTTGTCTGCTTCCGCATAAATGGCGCGGATCGTTTCCATGGCCTTTCTGCAGTCCGCTTCCGCCTCCTCCTTTGCAGATTGGGAGAGCGGTAGGTCGTACCCCTTGTCCGCGTCCTGCCGGCTGCCAGCGTCTGCGTCCGCTTCGGATTCCATCGCAGAAGATTTCCCGGAACCGCCGCTGTTTTTCGGTTCTTCCTGTGTGGATGCGCTGCAGCCTGACACAGTCAACATCAAGATCATAAAACCTGCGGAAAGTCGTTTTTTAATTCTCTCCATAAAATTCCTCCCACTGCTCTTTCGTCAGCCGTTCCCTGCGCCATACAGGGTCAAAGTTATCCTGGGACGGGATCATCCGGTTGGATACATATTGAAACCTTTCCCCTTCCAACGGGCGGATGACCACCTCATGGGAAAATGCTTTGGAAGTGTTGTTTCTCATATAGACCGCATTGACAGTCAGGGTGAACGTTCCGTCTGGATTTTTTCTGCAGCCTGTCACCTCCGGATACGGCACGTCTGCGGACTCTGCCTCGTGAAGTCCCCTTGGCTTATATTCATAGACGCCTTCCTCCGGAAAATAAACCGCCTTCGAGCGAAGCGTCTCCCGGTCGATGTGCAGATACGTCTGTATCACCTGTTCAAATTCCTCCCCGGGAATCTGATACACCGCGCCCACGCCCAGGTTTTCGTCCATCCTGTAGGGGACTGTCTCCCCCCGCACCAGGGGATAAAGCTTGTCAAACAAATCATACACATCCAGTTGGCCTATGTCCTGTTCATTCCAATCCGTAAGAAACAGGTTGTTCAGGCCGTAGCCTACAGGCAGGATATACTTCCGGTTCATCTGTCTGTATTCTTCGTCCAGCGGCTCCACGCGCAGCGCGGTGCATGCCGTCACGTCGTTTACCGCATAGATATAATACTCCTGTGAGAAATAGCTGCCGCAAAACAGAAGATAACCTTCCTCCGTGTATTCCCAGAAATCTGCCGGATAGGTGCAGGTGTTTTTCTGCTTCTGCTCTCCGTCCTCGAAGTGATAATAGCTCCGGGTAACCGAAAGCTCTCCTGCGTCCGCCTGGAGATCGTATTGGGTCAGCCCTCCGCTGTATTCAACCGAAAAAATCGTCAGTTCCGCCTGTTTTCCCGCCTTCGCCTGCCTGCAGAAATCCACGGCCCGATCCCCATTGACCATATTGACCTGGTTCTGGCAGTCCACCGCCGGATAACCGCTCTCTCCGATCCGTTCCACCAGACGGGCCGCCGTTTCCAGGGTGTCTGTGGTATCCGTCCTGACCGCCTCCTCAAAAATGCCGCGGTAGGATTCGGAAAGGATGGACGGAATGGGGGAAAGGTTATTTTGGGGGTGCTGGTTTTGTCGATTTTGTTTATTTTCCGCAGCACGGATTTCCCGGGCAGGAGAAGATTCCTGCGGAGCGCTGCGGGAATAGGCGCTGCATCCGGTTATTATGAGGAATGTGAGCATCATCGCAAGTGGGAGCTGGTATCGCTTTTTATGATACATCTTGTCTTCTTCCTTTATGTACTACATTTGTAAGATATAAGGTAATACTACACCTGCGCAGGTGAAAAGTCAAGATTGTTTCGCGTCCTTACCTGATATGAACCGGCTATACCATTAAAAAAAAATGTTCCTATTCAGCAGAATTTTTTCCTTGACATTTCCTGCTCCGGCATATACACTGATTTTATTGAATTGCCTATGTTCAATATGACAGACGGGACATGGTCACAGGGAGAAGCTTTCACAATTCTTGATCGGGTTTTCTTGCCCGAGATAATCTTAAGATCCATTTCCTAAGTAGATCTTCCCAGAGTTCGGGAGTATTTCAATGGAAAAGTCAGCCAAAGTACAAACATTAGCCAGCAATATTATTACTCAAAAAAATTGGTAAACATCATTGTCTGTCGGTTCATTTTTTGCTATAGTTAAGACAACAATATGCTGAAAATTGATTCCATAGGGCGTGGAAAATCTACTGGCAGCAGATTTTCCGCAAGGCTTCTCCTCTATGTTTACGGAAAGGACGTGCATGGAGAAAAATAAAAACAAGTACATGGAAATGCCTGCCGCTTCGGAGCAGGCAGCAGATGTGGCTCATCAGCCGGAGGATGCGGCAATGAAAACTGTCATGCAGTTTTTTGCAGACGAGCTGCTCCCTTATCTGGGGATCAAGGGGGAGGTTATCCGGATTGCCCCTACGGAATTGGTTTATCTTGAAGTAAAGAAGCTGTTTGAGGATTTTAACCTGGAAATGAAGGACGGCTCATGGCTGCATTTTGAATTTCAAAGTTCGAATGAAGGGCTAAAGTCTTTGAAACGTTTCCGCACATATGAAGCCCTGACCAGTTATCTCCACGATGTCAGCGTAACAACCTATGTGTTATATTCAGGCAACATCCGGCATCCGATGACAAAATTCAGGGAGGGGCTCAACACCTACAGAGTACGC
>Ga0137306_101880_pt1 | contig 19470 bp, 22 predicted proteins | sample Inofroosms_March_FD_97187 | JGI IMG/M metagenome (GOLD analysis project Ga0137306, IMG submission 97187) | Mouse cecal microbial communities from Vienna, Austria - N-Acetylneuraminic and N-Acetylglucosamine D2O microcosms_March | ecosystem: Host-associated > Mammals > Digestive system > Large...
CGGATCATTTCAATATAATTCAACGGAAGCAGCCAGTCCGCATTGTTGACCATCAATGCCTTTCCGTCAGAAAAGTCAATAAATTTACTCATCTGCTTTTTAAAACACTCGCAATTATGCTGTATTACCTCCGGAGTCATCATCTGACGCATATCCGTCCTCCCGGAGGGATCTCCGATCATTGCCGTTCCGCCTCCAATCAGAGCAATCGGTTTATTTCCGCCCTCCTGCAGACGCTTCATCAGGCACAGGGCCATAAAATGCCCTACGTGAAGGCTGTCCGCAGTAGGATCAAATCCGATATAAAAGACTGCCCTTCCATTATTCACCATCTCCCTGATCTCTTCCTCATTGGTTACCTGAGCGATCAGTCCGCGGGCAACCAGTTCATCATAAAGCTGCATGTCGTATTCTCCTCTCTGTAATCTTCTGCGATGGAGCATCCTGCCACCGCACCTACCAGCTCCGCTGACATTTTTCCCTGGGGTGGCCGTATGCAATCGAGCGGGGGAATGCTTCTCTCCCCTGCTCGCCGCACCGGACACCCGTCAGCTCCGCTGACGTTTTTCCTTGGGGTGGCCGTGTGCATAAAAAAGGAAGACCCTCCATCCCTTTTCCAAAAGGACGAGAGCCTTCTGCTTCCCGTGTTACCACCTTTTTTCACAGTGCACTCACATACACTGCCTCATCAGGTACGTTTCACCATACCTCCGCATGATAACGGATGCACCCGTCATCTCCTACACACAGCCCGTCTGCCGCTTCAGAGAGAAGCTCCAAGATGTATTCATAGATGCCTTTCCCCGCTCCTCTCATCCACCGGCTGCTTTCTGTGGGTTCCCTGCATTTACTACTTTTTCTTTTCATCGCCGTTCCATACACGTATTTTATGCATGATACGCGCAAATGTCAAGCCGGAACCGGCATTTTGTTCATTTTATGAAAACAGCTCAGAAACTCACGGCAGAACTTTCCGGAAATACTCCGCCCAGTTCTCCCCCACCACTTTTCTCGCGTCTTCTTCAGACATCCCTCTTTGCAGCAGCGCCGCCGTAAGTTCCGGCACATGGCTGTGGTCCACCAGACAGTCGCTGTGACTTCTGGCATATACATACTTTGGTTCTGCCTCTGTATAGGAGTCACAGAAATCCAACCCCAAACCCACATTACTGATACCAATTACAGACGCCTCATATTCCACATGTCTGCAAAGCATTTCCAGAGGGTCCTCCCCTTCTGTACATCCAACAATGCAGTCGCAGCCGTTCAGCCCCATCATGCCGCCCCGGGCCGCCAGCATACGCATCTGCCGGTCACTGAGACTGCGGTAATTAAAATATACTTCCCGGCAATTAGAATGTGTGGCAACAAACGGTTTCGAAGCGATACTGCAGACATCCTCAAATCCGTCATCATTTAAATGACTGATGTCCAGAAACATTCCAAGCCGCTCCATCTCTCTGACCGCCTGCCTGCCTTCCGGCGACAGTCCCCCCGGTATCTCTGTCCTCTGCCCCGCCTTGCAGCAGCCGCTGGCAAGATCATTCCGGCGGCTCCATGTCAGAGACGCCCCCCGGACGCCCAATTCCCACAGAACCCGGAGAAGTTTCAGATCTTTTCCGATACAGTCCAGCCCTTCCATATATAAAAGAATCCCGATACGGTTCTCCCGAAACGCCTGATCCATATCCGCCGCAGTCCGAACCAGACAAAACTCCTCGTTTTGATCTACCGCTTCCATCAACACGCTGATCTGATCCAGGGCCGCCCGCAGCCCTCCTTCCGGAAGCTGGTCATCCCGCAGATATACAGAAGACACAATCAGTTGAAAACCCCCTGCACGCAGACTTTTCAGATAATGCGTCCGCAGCGGATTCTTTTCTCCATTCTGTACGCGAAAGAACAGCTCTCCCGCCAGATCCAGATGTGCATCCACCGCCGGCGTTTCCTCATGAAGTTTCACTGCCATTTCCATATATTTTTTTTCGATTGTCATCTTCTTCCCTTTCATAAACATGATCCGTCCAGGGGAGACATTAACCCCGTTGCACGCATATACTAATGTATGAAAATCCTCATTGCCGGTATTCCGAAGAATACCAGAAATTATGAAAAAGCGCTTTCCCTCTGTCATGTTACGCATGATACAGCTCTCTGCCCTTCAGACCTGTCTTCCTATGACAGGCTGCTGCTTCCCGGCGGCGGCGACCTCCATCCATCCTGGTTTGGCCAGGTCAATCAGGGGTCCGAAGACATTGACCGGGAACTGGACCGGGCGCAGTTCGCGCTCCTTCATGCATTTTTCCTGGCCGGAAAACCTGTTCTTGGGATCTGCCGCGGAATGCAGCTTATCAATGTCTACTTCGGCGGAGATCTCATTCAGGACCTTCCGACTGCCGAAACTCATCGTTACTGCGGACACGATCAGACCCATTCCGCGGTCTGTCTCCCGGATTCCCTTCTTTTCCGTTTATATGGGAATAAAAACTCCTGTCTGGTAAACAGCGCCCATCATCAGGGCTGCGGGAAAATCGGCAGAGATCTCATCATTACGCAAAAAGCATCCGATCAGGTCACAGAAGCCATTGAACACAAAACAAGACCTGTCCTTGGAGTTCAATGGCATCCCGAACGGACAGGTCTCTTTTCTCATCAACCGGACATCATCAACGGCAGCAGACTGATTCACTGTTTTGCAGAACGGATGTGATTGTCTTCACAACATTCCGAATGTCCATATTTTCTGCGTCTATCACAATATGTGCATATTTCTCATACAATGGCGTCCGGATTTCCAAAAGCTCCTGAAGCGTCTGACCCGGTTTCAGCACGACCCCCCGCTCATGCAGATCTCCCAGACGTTCTTTCAGGCGCCCGCAGGACAGTCTGAGATAGACAACCACGGAAATCTCCCGGAGATGCTCCATGGCCTCCCTGCCGAAAACAGCGCTTCCGCCGGTAGCAATTACCGAATGATCCGCAGCAAGCCCTGCATTGACCCGATTCTCCAGTTCCAGAAATCCTTCATCCCCAAGCTCCGTGATCAGCTCATGAAGCAGTTTTCCGGTCTGTTCCTGAATCTCCAGATCCGAATCCACAAACCGATAGCCCAGTACCTTTGCCAGAACGACCCCCACGGTACTCTTTCCGGCCCCTGGCATCCCAATCAGCGTGATATTGGTCTTATTCATTGGAAACTGCTGCTTCCAGCGCTACCTTCATCATATTGGTAAACGCATCCTGGCGCTCCCTGGCCGTTGTCTCTTCATGTGTTACAAGAGAATCGGAGATCGTCAGAAGACACGCCGCTTTTTTTCTGAGCACCTTTGCATTGTGGAACAGCGCAAAACTCTCCATTTCCACGCACAGGCAGTCTTTTTCCTCCCGATAATAAGAAATTCCCGGCTGCCCCTCTTCATAATAGAATACATCTCCCGAATGAATTCTCCCCAGTTTCACCGGAATGTTCAGATCTCTTCCTGCCCGCAGTATCTTCGCGTTCAGGCTGGTATTCGGATATTGTATCTCCGCTTTGTCTCCGCTCTGGCATAATGCATAAGAAGACTGACTGAAAGCGCTGTCCGCCAGCACCAGATCATAGAGCTTCAGCTCTTTATCATAGGCTCCTGCAGAACCGATCCTTATAATACTTTCCACATCATAATATTTGTAAAGCTCATACGAGTAAATCCCGATAGACGGCATTCCCATTCCGCTTGCCATAACGCTGACCGGCCTGCCTCTGTAAGTCCCTGTATATGCATATACATTTCTGACCGCATTCACCAGCTTTGCCTCTTCCAGAAAATGCTCCGCCACATATTTTGCCCGCAGGGGATCGCCCGGCATCAGCACGCATTTTGCAATCTGACCTTTTTCCGCTTCATTATGAGGTGTCGACATGAATCATTTCCTCCCTTGTCCCTTATTTTTTTATTTCATAACTGTCCCGTTCCTTCACAGTTACGCTTACTCTTTTATTGTCGCTCAATTCACTCCGTATGTCAATGACATGATGCGGGGGGCAAAAGGTATTTTGACCGTAATTTATCTCCAGACCCGAAAAGTCCTCACCAGCCACGCAATCGCCTTATAACGGACCGTCTCCAGTTCTGCACTGGCCTGCTTTAATTCTCTGCGAATCTCGATCTGCTGCGGACAGAGACGCTCACATTTTCCACAGCGGATACATTTGGAAGCCGGATTCTGATTTTTCCGAAAAGCCGTTGTCATCAGATATTCTTTTCTGCCCACTTTCGGCCGTTCTGTATACATTTCATTATAGCAGCGGAACGTCCCTGGAATATCGATTCCCTGAGGACAGGGCATGCAATATCCGCATGCCGTACATCCCACTTTTACTTTCCGGTTAATCTCCTGTTTCACCTTTCGGTACACTTCCAGATCGGCTTCCGTCAGTTCTCCCGCCTGAACCTCGGAAGCCGTTTTTACATTTTCCCGAACCATCTGCAATGAATTCATCCCAGACAGCACGACGGTCACTTCCTCCTGATTCCAGAGCCACCGGAATGCCCATTCCGCGGGAGAACGTTCCGGCACTGCCTGAGCAAACAGTTCCTTTGCTTTCTTCGGAAGAAGCTCTACCAGTTTTCCTCCCCGCAGAGGTTCCATAATGATAACCGGAATTCCCTTCTTTCCGGCATACAGAAGTCCCTCTCTGCCTGCCTGCGTATGTTCATCCATATAATTATACTGAATCTGGCAGAAATCCCAGTCATATGCATCCAGCAGCTTTCTGAAATTGCCTGTATTACCATGATAGGAAAATCCAATATTATGAATCTGACCAAGACGCTGTTTTTCCTCGATCCATTCCTGAACCCCTTTCTTTTTCAAAACCTCCCAGGTATCCGCATCATTCAGCATATGCATCAGATAATAATCCACATAATCCGTCTGCAGCCTGTTGAGCTGTTCCTGAAAACAGCGTTCCAGTCCGGCACGCGATTTAATCAGATAATGCGGAAGCTTTGTCGCAATATATACCTGCCCGCGGCAGTGATTTTTCTTCAGAATCTCTCCAAGCGCCGCCTCGCTCCCGTGATAGACATAGGCAGTATCGAAATAATTCACACCGCCGCGGACTGCTTCCATGATCTCTTCCTCTGCTTTTTTCAGATCGATCTTCCCGTTTCTTTTCGTAAACCGCAGACAGCCGTATCCAAGTATGGAGAGCTGCGTCCCTTTTCTGTCGCCCCGGTACTGCATCCTCTGTCCTCCTGTTCCAATATCCCCCGATCAATTGTCACATTACTGTTATCAGTCTAACAGACCGCATGACAGACGTCAATCCTCTGACAAAAAGGAGAATTCATTTCCGCACCGCCGCCTGAATCCCGCATGTTCGAAAAGCAATCTGTTAATTTTCAGAATATTTAATTTTTTTCAAAAAATATGTTGACAAATACTTTTTATATGTTATAATAGACACATAAAAACAAAAGAGAGAAAAAGAAAACAAAATAATCCGGATCAGAGGAGCAGGAAAAGGAGGAGATTCCAATCAAAACTTAACGGTATACCCTATAATATAACGGAAAGGAAGGTACGGACCACCGGCAACATCATTTTAAAAATTAAATAATTTCTTTTTTAAATTTGAAATTACCAGACGGTAATAGAAGTAATGCTTTGAGAAGGTAAAGGAACATACCTTGTTAATAAAAAACCCGCGTGAAAGCCCATAAAGATTCCAGAGGAATTGCATATGGCAGAAAGGTCGTAAATGACCGCAGAACAGGGTCCTTAGAGGCCATAAAAAAAATATAGATTGTAAAGGAAGAGAGGTTTAAGTCCATTGGAAATGACAGTTTAACAGGCGATATAAGAAGTCTGAAAGCAGATTCTTATATCGCCTTTTTCATGTCCTTTTGTCTTTTCAAACAGGATGCGCACGCAGAAAACGTTCCGCAGCAGTCCAGCCGTTTTGAAACAGTGCACAGCTGTCCTCTCTGCTGATATCAAAATCAACCGCACTGATCTTGTGCTGTTCGTCCCCTGCTCCCGTCACAGTCGGAATACAGATGGTTCTTTCATAATCTTTCTTTGAGAGATGATACTGATCCAGAGCATCCAGGCTGGTAGATACAATGGCTTTCAGATAATCAATCATATTTGGCCGTGCATGGCAGACAGGACTTTTACAGTTCCCTTTTTCATCCACAAATTTAAAGCCAAACGTGGGGCAGCCGGATGTCTGTTTTTCATTGTCCAGAAGCCATATAGGATAATTGCTTAAAAGCCCTCCGTCCACCACCAGATGTTCTTTTCCCACCCGGTCTTTCCAGCGAACCGGTTCAAAAAAAATCGGTATGCTTACACTCATCCGAACAGCCGGAGCAATACAGAATTCTCCCGGCTTTTCCGCAAAACTATCCAGATCATCCGGAAATACCAGCAGCCGTTTCTCCGTCAGATCACTGGCGGTAATCTTCAGTATCCTTCCGCTCTTCTCCACATCCTGGAACTTCCGTACTCCTTTCCGGGTCAAAAGTTCATCCACCCAGTCTTCCAGATCATCCGTATTATAAATGCCGAGACTTAAAAGGAGCGAAAGACTTTTTCCCATAATCCCAAAATGATCCGGCAGATCCATTCCCTTGAATCTCATGTAGTCCAGAGTCTCCAACTCCTTTTTCAATTCCTTTCCGGTATAACCTGCTGCCAGAAGCGCCGCCACAATTGCTCCCGCTGATGAACCCGCCGTATTCACAAACTGCCATCCGGCCTGTTCCATCCTGCACACCGCCCCCACATGTCCGATCCCCCGGACGCCGCCGCCCTCAAATACTGCGTTGCATTTCTTCAACATGGATCTCCTGCGATAAGGGTTTTTATTAGTGTATGTTGCAGGATTTATTAAGTCAACCGTGATCCTGCCAGGAAAACACCGGTTCTGCGGAATCTTTATGATACCAGATAATCTCGCCTTTTCCGGCACCGGCCAGACGGCACAGGGTCTAAAGCTGATAACACTTCATTTTTGTGTTGGAGGATGTTCCCACCTGATACACTCTTCCGCCTGCCGTTATCTCCCGTACATTCCGGAAATATCCTTCCGGCCCCGGAAGCTGCTTCTGCTTCGGAATCAGCCAGTTCGACGTATTGTCCCAGAGCATCTCTCTCACCTGAGGATACCGTATTAATATGTATTCCGTCATTCGCTGAAGAGCTTCCGCCTTGCTTTTCACAGGGAACCGCTTTCCATCCAGTATCACATAACTTTCATGGCCGCCGGGTAATGCCGGTTCCGACTGCTGCTCCTTCTCCCCCTTTTCCGGGATAACTTCACGGAAGAGATCCATAAACCGCATCATCCATCCTGCGGCCTCGTCATCCGCTCCCTGCACCTCTTCCTGTCCGGCATACCATACCTGTTTCATGTCCCGCACCAGAACCTTACAGCAGTCGCTTTTCTTAAAGAAATTGGAGTCCAGCTTCCCATACTCCGTATGTACTTCATGATAATGCACCAGCATCTTTGCAAAATACGGAATTCCTTTCCAAAGCCGTTCTTCGATTTCACTCAAGGATATACGGAATTTTGAAAAATCCTGCATTTTCATACCCTGCACATTATCTGCAGCCGAAAATCCGTTCAAAAGCTGCACCAGTATCGCAACGAAATACCATTTCCCATTTTGAATAACAATGGAAACATCGCCTTCTTCTTTTTTTAAGTCTTTTTTTATCTTATCATATCTCCTTGCCAGCCGGTCTGCAAACCAGACCGCACCATAAAAGCGTCGGAAGACTTCCTCTTCCTCACTCTCTCCTGCCCGCAGCCACTCATTCGGAAAAATATCTTCCTGCTGAAACCGATACTCCCCGTCTTTGTCATCCACTCTGAATTTTAAAAGTACGCTGCCTCCCTGGCTTCTTGCCTCTCCCGGTTCACAAATACACGCTTTTCTGGCCCGCGCAAACGAGATCAGATCCATCTGCCGGCTTTCTTTTCTGTTCCGCGGAATCCTGGCTGTCTTCCTCTGCACGCTCTGTTTCAAAAAAATATCTGGCGGAAGCCGTAATCGTCTGCGCGCCGTTGATCACAGAGAATACCGGTTCCCGGTCCGGAACAACCCGATCCAGAAGCAGTGTCTCCAGGCCCCTTAGATCCGGCGGCCTGTTCTCAATCAAAATCGTAATTCCATTATTCTTATACCAGAAATAGTCCGGCTCCTTTTCCAGCGTCTCGCAAATCGCCCGGTCAACGCCCAGCATCTCGTTGATTCCAAACCGTACGTTATTCCGGAACAGCCGGTCGCCGATCAGATTATATATTTCCACCAGCTGAAACAAATCGACGGTAAACACCAGACTGCACAGGGCGTTCCCGTCCGAATCTTTCCTTTTGCCTTCCTCCGCGGGTTCCCTGTTAATGTGCGCCTGCAGAGCCGGCATCTGCAGCATCTCGAAACGCTTTATATTCTTTAATTCTATGTCCTGTTTTTTATATTCCTGAACAAGAACATACGTCACCTTCAAAGACAGGTTTTTTCCTCCCGCACCTGTCCGGATTCTATTCTCCAGTCTTTTTCCAAACGATCCTGCATATCTTTTTTCCAGCTGCATCCGCTTTCTCATCCCATGAACGAAAAAGAGCAGATGGATACCATTTCCATCCGGATTCTTCATCACTTTATCGGTTTCCGCTTCAATCTGCTTAAAAAGAGCCCCGCTGTCCCCTTTGTATACGGCCAGAATCAGCTTTTCTCCGCTCCCGATCTTCAGCCGGTCCGAATTGCTCGCATAATCGCTCCCGGCACAGGCAAGCCTGTCCAGTTCCTCTGCCGCCTCATCATCTTCCCACCATTCATCATCCGCACTGTCTTCACGGTTCTCCAACACCTGGTTAATATGTCTTCGAAATTCTTCTCTTCGCCTTGTTCTCTCGCTTTTTAACTGTGTCATCCTCTGTCCCCTTTATCCTGCCTCTTCTAAATCCGCAGCGCCTTACGTGAAATCTTTCCGATATGGTATTCTTCTATGGCATCTGAAAACTGCTCTATGGACTGATTGTACCGTTCCCGCACCTGTTTTCTGCTTTCTTCATCAAGAAGCGGCGTTTCCATCTTCCTCTCATACTGCAGAAATTCCAGCATTCCCCTGCGGTAATGATTGATCCTTCGCTCAATATACACCAGAATCTGATCGATCTTGTCGTGTTTCTTCCGCTCAATCGCGTAGTCCAGATAGTAGACCAACTCCTTCTCCATCTGCTCCAGAGCATACTGCAGTTCATTCCGGCAGTTGAACTCCTCCGTATTCAGTCTGCGGCTCTTACCGCTTAATTCCCTGACAAGGTTAATGATCTCCGGATAAATACTTCCGGTATGAATCCGAAATAACAGATTCAGTTCCTGCCGGATCGCTGCTTTTGCCTCTCCCGGAATCCGAACCCCGCAGTACATATATTTCGGCAGACTCTCCGGCTCCTCTCCCGGAAAAAGAATAAACGCTCCCTGCTGTGCGATAATTCTGCTGTTCAGTTTCGCATGATCGATAAACTTATGATTGTTCCAGAAAATAGTATTATTCAGGTACCACTCCTGATCCCGATTGATAATGGTCTCATAGCTGTCATTGGTATTTCCGGCGCTGGGACTGAAAATTTTATCAATAAAAAACAGATACACCATACCGTCTTTTTTATCCAGAAAAGTTTCTTCCTGATGATAATAGGGCGTCACTGCAAAATACAATGCAACCAGACAGTTATACGACACATCCAGCAGACGGCTGGGAAATTCTCCATGCTGTGCATCAATCGCATTATCCAGATATCTTTTCTCCCCGGTCAGTTTATTCTGCCGCATGGTATCAAACAGATTTTTCTCAAAAAAGCGGTTTCCATTCAAGACGTTTTTCCGAAAGATATTGGGACGGCACGGCTTATCATAGATCTCCGGCTCTCCCCGGTACACCAGAAGGCTGTCTCCCTGCCGCTTCTGCGTAATGTATGCGTTGATCCTGCTCAAATACTCTGAAACATTATGAATCCCGGGAGGACGCTCCATGTTTTTTTCTTTTGGAAGGATATTTCTTACTGTGTTATCCATACTGATCTCCCTGTTTAACACCTGGATGCAAGCGCTTCCATCCATTCGCCCAGCCGTTTTACTTCCCGCAGCAGTTCCAGCTCCTCGCCGCTTATCTGCCATACATTTACGGAGCCTACAATCAAAGCCAGTTTTTCCTCTGCTCCTGTCAGACATTCTTTCAATTGTCTCCGCATCTCGATCCCCTGTTCGGAATCCGGATTCTTTTCAGAACGGCCTTCCGGCCTCCGGCCTCCGCCTTTTTTCTGATAGACTCCCCTCTCCACATTTTCCAGTTCTCCGAGTGCGGTCAGCTGCGCGATCGCTCCGGACAACTGTCCGACACTGAATGGTTTATCCGATTTGCGGGCAATATACTGTTTAAAATCTTCTATCGGGTGAACCGCCCCGTCTTCTGCACACGCGCTTAAAAGCTGCTTGATTTCCGCCGTTGTCAGCCTCTTTTCCATTTCATCATCTTCTTCCTTTTGTTCATTTTATTCATTATATTTCATTTTTCTTTATTATTCAATATCTTTTTTGTAATGTTTCACCGATATGATACACTGGGGAATTAAGAACATTGCAAATACGCCGACATACATAATAACTATATATTAAATTTGCAGCACAGCTGCAAGATATTTAACCCCCGCGGCAGCCGCCTGGCTCGTTGCCCGCGGGAATCAACAGGAGACCACCCATATGAAAACTTTGATGAAAAAGCCTCTGCTGTCCATCGCGATTTCCATAAGCCTGATCTTCGGAAGCATCGCATCGGCGCCTGTGTATACCGCAGCCGCCCCCGCTGCCCAAAAGGTAGCCAACTTAGTTGTATTTGTTAATTTTGCCGACTCGTCGCATACCGCACATACTTCTTCTTTTGGTGAGTGCTTTATGAACGACGGTCAGTTTACAAGAGAGCTGTTTGACGGCGATGAAGATCATCCTCTGGCATTGAAGCAGTATCTGCACCAGATCTCCTACGGGCAGCTGCAGGTGGAGAATGTATTTCCGCAGATCAGCGGAGATGCAGTGACCGCTTACACGCTCTCACATCCGGCAGCTTATTATGTAAATACGGGAAACAAAAATGACGGCGATCAGAAAATCATCCAGGAACTTATATCTGCCAATGCTGTTTCCCTGCCACAGAATACAACACTGGATTACAATGGGGACGGGGCGATCGACAATCTGACGATTGTAGCAGCCTGCGGTACCGGAGAAGAAGCAGCACAGTTCTACGGGCATATGTCCTCCTATGACGGAACTGCTACAATAGGAGGATATACGGTCAGAAATTATAATGTAGTGCCGGAGTACAGCGTATATATGCGAAAAGCCGTCGGCATTCTCTGCCATGAATTTCTTCATACGGCAGGGTATCCGGACCTGTACCGTGAGGGCGATAACGGGACTCCTGTAGGACAATGGGATATTATGGCCAGTGCGGGAGCTTATCTTCCGTATCCGCTCGCCTATCTGCGGAGCAACTATACAAACTGGTTTACGATACCGACCGTATCGGAGTCCAGACAGAATTATTCATTGTACGCGGCCTCTAAGACGACGCAGCAGACAAAAGATCAGCAGGCTGTTATTCTGAAAACCGATTATTCGGACACGGAATTTTTCGTTTTGGAGTACCGCAAAGCGGGAGATATCACTAAGGATGAATATGAAAATATTCTGCAGGCTTCCGGTCTGATTATTTACAGGGTCAATACAAGGTATCAACGGAATTATATGTCAGAAAAGGATCTGATCTATGTGTTCCGGCCGGGCGACGTTTATGACAGCAAAGGCCGGGAAAAAGGACTCCATTATGTGTCCACAGGAGCGCTGGCAGCGGAACTGGGCCGGACTTCTTACGGAAGCAGCAATCCGAAGGATTCTCTGACAGAGGGAGCGATTACCTATTCGGACGGGACCAACAGCGGAATTGTCATCAGCAATGTAGGAAGCAACAGCAGCGATCAGATCACCTTCGATATCAGCTATACGGTAAATGAGGAATACTGGACCACTGTCACAACACTGGATAATGATCCGACTTATGAATTATCTTCGTACATAGATACGGATGATACGATATACAGCCTTCAGCGGAAGGAAAACGGAACAAACGGAAAAGTATATTTATATCAGTATCAGGAGACAGGCTGGAAAAGGCTTGGCGCTCCGCTGCAGAATGTCAGCACCGGTTATCAGCTGCAAAAATACAACGGAAGTCTGTATGCAGGATATGTGTCCAGTGGAGACTGGACTTATAAACTTTTCCGTTGGAACGGCTCCGGATGGACGTCTGTCTTCTCTTCTTCAGACCGCTGCATGTCCGGTGTGTATGGCGCCGCGGCGGCAGCAGACGGGATCTATTTCAGTTATGTGAATGAGAGCGGCGCTCTGTGCGTATACCGTTATACTGCGTCGGGAGTAACAAAACTTGGAAACGTTGTTGCACAGAGCAGCGGCATGGCAAATATAACTCTGGCGGCAGAACAGGGAACCGTTATGCTGGGATACCGGGATGCTTTTGCCAATGACCGCCTTTATGTCAAAATGTATGACCGAAGCAGCAATGCCTGGAAGGATGCAGGGAACCTGTCCCTCCAGGGAGAGGGAATTCTGAAGTCGTACGGAAATCAGATCTATTTACTGAGAAACGGACGGTATGACAGCGGGATCGGAGAGCTGTATCGGTTTGCACCGGCATCTTCAGAAGGCACATGGAGTAAAGTCGGAAACGCCGCCTTTTCGCCGACCAATGTATCGGAGAGAGATATGTGCTTCCCCGGCGGCGTCCCCTATATCGTGATGAAAAATGCCGCAAACGGGAATGTACAGGTTATGAATCTTGCAGACGGCAAATGGGGGATGCTTGGAGGGAAGATCACCAACGAGGACGTAGGCGGTCTGCAAATCTTTTCAAAAGGCACGGACCTCTGGGTGACCTATTACGACACCGGTTCCGGGAAACTGTATATAAAATCGCACAAAGCAAAAGAGAATGTAACCGCTCCTGACTCTTCGGGAGGAAACGGAGGGTCCGCGGGAGGAGACTCCGGAAGCACCGGCGGCAATACAGGCGGCACAAACACAGGGACTTCCGGCGGAAGCAGTAACATGGGCAGCGGAAACAGCGGTAATACCGCCGCCAGACCGGAATCCCCCAGCTCCCCATCGGCTCCGACCAACACCAGCGGAATACACAATCTGTCCGTCACCATGGTAAAGAGTAATTCACTGCGTCTGACCTGGGACGCGGTTCCGGGAGTAAAGTCCTATGAAGTCTATTACTCGACTTCGCCGACCTCCGGTTTCCGGCGGGTGGCTACAGCCAAGAAGCCTTTCTATAATTTTAACAAGGCAAAATGCGGTCAGACCTATTATTTTCAACTGAGAACTTTTCGCAAAGATGGAAAGCAGAAGGTTTATGGAGACTTCTGTCCGGCTGTATCCGGCAGAACCGTGCTGAATGGAACAGTCAACGCCTATATCTCCAAAGCGACTTATAACAGCATTACCATCAAATGGAATAAGATCAAAGAAGCAAAACGATATGAGATCTATTATGCAACCTCACCGGATGGAGAATACCGTTTTCTGAGATCACAGGGCGGAAACAGTTTTACTCACAAAGGTCTGCAGACAGGAGGCACTTATTATTATCAGGTACGCCCGGTGAAAGATCTCTATACCGGCGAGTTCTCCAGTCAGGTTTCTGCGAAAGCAGATCTGGGCGCGCTGACCAAACTGAAGGTAGTTCCATCCGGAGAAGGGCGGCTGAAAGTGTCCTGGAGAAAAGTTCCGGGTGTACGGGAATATGTGATCCTTCGATCCGACAGCCCGGAGGGGCCTTTTGAGCAGATTGTTGTAACCGGCAAGACGAGTTATAAGGATGTCGGACTTAAACCCTCCACCAGATATTATTACAAAGTCTATGGTGTATCCGGACCTTACAGGACCAATATACAGGGACCGGTATCACAGACAACAAAAGCTGCAAAAAGCAGCTCTTCCGCTATATCCATCAGATGACAGGAAAACAGCAGGGGTATCTTTTCCCCTGCTGTAATATTTTTCAATTATATTTCTCCATAGCCGTACCGTGGCGGCGCCTCCTTATTCTTTATAGTAAATCACCGGAACTCCCTCAAACGCCAGTCCTTCTTTCCTGCACAATTCGTAAAAATCGCCGTTCCCGTTATTGTTCTGCCATTCAAAATAAATCTGAGATTGATCTGTGACTTCTGTGGTTATGTCAATTTCAGGATTGCTGCTGGCAGTTAATTTTTTAATGCGAAAACACTTTAGCGGCGCTGAAGATATTGAATAAATTTTTCGGAAGGGAAATGATAGACATTTCATAGACTGGCACTCATAATGGTCTAAAAAACAGGAGCGTGCCAGTCTATGAATACTTTAAATGATTATGTTGCGGAATATATTGAATATTGTGAATACAGGAAACGTCTTGACCGAAAAACATTGAAAGCGTATCGGATTGATCTGAAGCAGTACGCCGATTATCTGCATAATATATCCGAGTTTTATTTTAAGGATAGCCTTGATAAATATATTACTCATTTGCATAAACAGTATAAGCCGAAAACGGTCAAACGTAAGATTGCAAGTTTAAAGGCATTCTTCCATTATATGGAGTACAAAGAGATTTTATCGGAGAACCCTTTTACCAAACTGGATATCCGGTATATCCAGAGGATGTTAAGGCATAGTTCTATCAGTACGACCGAAATTTATACGCATGTGTCAAACGTTAAACAGAAGGATATTTTGCTTAACAAACATCCTCGGAATCTCATGGATATAGACAAAGGATAATGGGGAATTATCCTTTGTTCACCTCCATTATATATTGTGACTTTTCTCGTATGCAACAAATAAGAAGCATCCGGACAGCTGTGGTATCAAAATGAGTATCTCCCTTTCCCATTTACATTATTTTGCAAACAGGTTACTGGCCGCATCCCGCTGCTGTCAGCAGCCTGCTCAACCATATCCTTAAATGTTTCCCTGTCCCTGTGCAGATACATACTCTACCCCCGTCTCATAAATCGCCTTGTATATTTTCAGCGGATAACTTGCAAGAAACCTGTCCACTGCTGATTTTGTAAGGGCGTGTTCTCTGGCATAACCGGTAAGAATCCGTCCGCAGACCTCCGGTTCCTCCTCTGCGCACTTCTCCAGATCCTTCAGGCAGTCCAGAAACTGCAGGACAGCCACATTTTCATCCGTAACCTCCACAACAGGGCGTCTCAGGATGTACTTCCTGTTTTTTATGGTTAACTCCCGAATCTGCGCCGGTGCAAAATTGCTGGTGATTTCCTCCGTAAGCGGCACCTGGGCAGACAGGCCCATACGGTTTGCCAAGCAAAACTGTTTGTTATAGCCCGCGCCGCCTCGTCTGCGCTTTTGACTCACTTGCCACAATTGGGGAGTCCGCATTTTGAAAAAGCCTTTTTGATACCCCACACAATCACAGCTGCAGCCACGCACACGGCGATCCGAACCAGAACATCCAGCATCCAGCTTACTTTCCCATGCCGGTACATATCCAGTATATAAACCGGATCAACATCATAGTCCTCCGCCATCTGTTTCAGCATCCGGCGCTCCTCGGTGGTGGTATAGCGGACATAGCCAGTCGGATAATTGTCTGCTCCCGTCAATACCAGATAATCGTCAAAATATACACAAAGCCAGGAACCATCCTCCAGTTCTGCCAGATAATAGCGGTTATAGTACCCGCCCACAAATCCCTGGACAAACCGCTGTAAAGGCGGGAGAGGGTAGTTGGCGTAAATGTATTCAGAAATATTCACCGACCTTTTCACGCCGCTGTTATGGTGGGTATGTACGCCCGCCTGCCCCGCATCCCGCAGACGAGTCAGCGGGCAGGCTGCCAGATTGCCGCCGTTCACAGTGGACGGGACACTGCTCAAAAAACAGGTTTCTATATCCTCCTGTCTCTGAAGCCGCTGGACATCCGCGCCGGGCCGCTGGCCCTGCCCCGCTCCCTCCCCGGCCCAAAGATCGTACAGCCAGCCGGTGGGAGCGGACAGCATCACCAGGAGAACAAGGATGACACATATGGTATTCCGCAGGATTGTGAATAAGGGAAATGATTCTTTTTTCATAGTTAAAATCCTTTTTCTTTCAACCATAAATCAGCGTCTGGATAACCTAGTTTTGCAGATACTCGATACCACTCTATGGCATGGCTGAAATCTCCGAGTTTTTCATAGCACCATCCAATTCGATGCTCCACAGCCCCCTGGATACCCAACTCCAACGCTCTGGTGTACCAATAAATCGCCTTTTTGTAATTTCTGGATTTGCCTTCACAATATCTATCTCCAAGTATACCTGCGGCAGCCGCCATACCTCCCCCAGCTGCTTTTTCGTACCAATAGCGACTCATTTTGTGATTCATCGGTACACCTAATCCATAGCAATATAAGAAACCAAGTTCATATTGGGCCGGAGCATATCCCTGTTCAGCGGCCTTGCTGTACCATTCAAATGCCTTTTTATTTTTGTTGCTGTTTTTTCCGTAATTATAATAGTAATAGCCCAGCTGGTGCTGCGCCTTTGCATTCCCCTGCTCAGCGGCTGTCTGCCAACACTCAACTGCCTGCTTTTGGTAAGATACCATCTCGCTGCGCCCCTCTGAAGAAGCGATTTTGTGCTGTTTTATCAACTGTTCAGCGGTTTCCCACAGTTTCATCCCTTTTTGATATAATTCTTCCATATTCATTATCTCTTATATACGCTTCCATCATTTATAGATGATTCGCTCTCTGGCACACCTCAATCGTTATTACATAAAGTAATCAACTTCTTTATCCAATAAGCTCAAAAAATCACAAAGGGAATCTGCTATTTTTCGGGCAGGAGAAAGGTAATATATGGCTCCATCGTTGATACCCATATAAAGCATACTGTCTTCTTCACCAAAAAGACAAAAAGCAAGAAGAACGTCTTTCTCTAAATTTTCCCAGGCATTTTCCCGGTAGGTGATAAAATCATCATCGGATGCATCATTATCTGGCTCAAAATATAAATCTAAGATTTCCTGTGGTGAGAGGATTCTATAAATGCCCTTCTTTTGCTTAAGACCAAACCAAAGAAACCCATAACCTATATTTTTATAAAATTCCTTCAATTCTTCGGGAACCTCTATTTCTAATTGATATTGCACTTCCGAAAAGTGTTTTTCTATATCATCAGAAACCCGCACAAAATAATACTTTTCATTTCTATGTTCCGATATGTCTTCCCAATTTTGATGAACATAATTTTTCAGCAGCTTGTACATATAACCACCTCCAACCTCGACTATGCTACTGATTGGTTTATGACAAACAAGATTTTTTAATCGAAATTATCATCATGCCATGTTATGAATACTGGCAGTTCATGCTATTTTTCAAAATAATCCAATGCTTCTATAACCTGTCCTGCGGCAATAATTTTTATCTTGCATTGCCCTTTAACATTTTTATAGCCCATTAATAAAAGCTATCGCCGTCAGGTCTAAGAGTAAAACTGGTTGCCCGCCATACCTGTCCCTTTAATGGACCGGTGATAATCAAAATGGGCTGTGTACGGAACAGCTTTTCGTCATTATATGATGCAAAAGGTAAGGCTCCCTGCAATACGCTGTATTCCGCATGAACCCATATCGGATTAAGTGGATTTTCTCTTGGAATATCGGCAAACAAAACATCCCAAACCGGATTTTTCCATGTAAATGCGTTAGGGCCAAAGGAATTTGTTAAGTATTTGCGGGTTTCGTCCGTATTTTCAGTGAAATAAAAGGCTTTATCTAAATTAGGCAGGCAATCTAACTGTGCCAACGAATAAAAAACGCCGCCTTTCCCGTTGCTATTTGCTGATGGAAAATTTTCGCACCCATCCGCAATTTCCGTAATAAAAGTAACATATTCTTCCGGCAGGGTTATACCGTGCCGCTGTTCAAAATCTTTTACCGCATCCATTGACACAGGAGGATTCCAGCGAATATCCTGCCTCCGTTTCGCTGTCATCAATGCCCGAATTGTAGAGAGCGGATCGTCCGCTTCCTTTGGACTTTTTTCTTGCCGGAACAGTTTATCGGTATATGGTATCAGCTGCTTTGACAGATATAATTCCACCCAATCTAAAAAGGTACATCCAGGCAGCCGCAAAGTTCCGCCCTCATCCCGTTCCCAAACCTCGCCTTTACGTTCTCCGGAAATAACAAGAAAATAAGTTTGCCCGCCCCCGACATCTTCTTTCGCCAAGACAACAATGCCGTTTTTTTGCGTATGATCCCATTTTTCTGCATCCTCTGGGTCCTTCATGGAGAAATTCAGATCAGTATCCCACTCCCAGCTCTCAGAAAGCGGAAAATCATATCCCATATCTTTCAGAGCAGGCGTGTCCTCAAAAGGAATAAAGCGGCAGGGATCATTGTCATGGAGCGACGGTATGCGGCCTCCATTGCCAATCTGTGTAATAAATTTCTTATATTCTTCCGGCAGCACAAACCCATAGGCGTTTTCAAGCGCATCCACATCTTTTTGCGATATTGGGGGATTCAATCGCCAGCCCCTTTTTAGCTTAATTTGTGCTTTTATCTTTAAGAAACGAGTTTCCATTCCCAAGTCCATATCTGCCTCCTGATTTACATAAGCAAAATTACATATCGTCTTCTCTCCATGTTACAGAGTTATGCCGCGTTCCATCATGGACAAATTCCATAAAAATCTGTTTTACTAATTCAATATCATCACAGACAGCCCATCCCGGATAGTCATCTCCGCCAACAGCAATATAGTTTTCATTGCCGGATAGATTATCATAGATGTAGCTAACTTCATTGAGGCTGTCAAGAATCCCTATCCAAAATTTATGTTCGTCAATGCGGATAGTAATGGAAACACATTCCTCTTCATTGATTGCATCAATCAGGCTTATCTTTTCCTGGCTGATAAGCGAAATTACCTTTGTTATTTTCTTTTCGTCCAGAGTATTTTGTGAGAATACTTTAGCTGTTCGGCTGCCCAATTCCTGATAGGTCAATTTATCAAATATAACGTGTCACTCATATTGCACTGCCTCCCGCATTATAATTTCTGAACACCCAGCTGTGCAAGCCATCCTTGCAGTTTCTTTGCCGGAAAGCCCGTAAAGGTATAGGTTTCCCCCGTCCTGCTATGTATTGTCACCTGGGTAAACAGTGCCACGCCGTTCACCGAATATCCCTTGATATTCTCCAGAGGCAAATCCATATCTAATGCACCAGGCATCATGCTGATTTTGAAACATGCCCGCTGATTGGTGATATAGATATTACCCTGGAAAGGCTTTTTGCCAAGTCCCTGTTTCAAATAGAGAGACATCA
>Ga0137306_101886_pt1 | contig 19399 bp, 16 predicted proteins | sample Inofroosms_March_FD_97187 | JGI IMG/M metagenome (GOLD analysis project Ga0137306, IMG submission 97187) | Mouse cecal microbial communities from Vienna, Austria - N-Acetylneuraminic and N-Acetylglucosamine D2O microcosms_March | ecosystem: Host-associated > Mammals > Digestive system > Large...
GGAGGATGATTACTTTGGCAGTAAGGTTTCAGAGGATGACCAGGCGGCAATCATGATGGGCGTTACAATGGTGTTGGGGAGCTTTGGATTTGCAGCAGGCCATATTCAGCAATTCTGTTATTGTAGGTTACTTGGCGTCAATCGGATATTTTTTTTAAAAATTCTTTGGGGAATGTATCAGAGGATAGTATTTTCTATTTATTCTCAAACGCACGGAGCAATGTTGATTTACTAAGACCGCTGCATTTACAGAGGTTTTCCAATGTGATATGCTCTGCAAAATGTTCTGACATAAATATGCAGGCACTTTCTATTTCTTCGCTGCACTCTAGAATACAATTTTCAAAGGGCTGTCCGTATTGCTCGATAAGCAATGAAATAAGGAGCAGGAGCATTTCTTCCTTCTCAAACTCTGCCCCACCATCCATAATTACCTGATGCAAAGAATGGAGATAAAAATTCAGTTCATCATTTTTAATGACATTTTCCGAAAAACCAAGCAATACTCTTTGTCCTGTTATTTCTTCTGCTAATGACAACATTGTTTCTTTTGGAATATTCAAGCCTCTGTAATCAAGCGTTCCGCCGTCACATTGGACACAACTGTGGTTATCGTTTGGATTAAACAAAAGGATATTTCCGTAACCTATCGTATATTCTTTATTTTTGCAGGATAAACAGCGTGTCCCTGCTTCTATAAAGCCAATCACATAGTAGTCATGAAAGTGATTCGGGAATGGCTGTACAATTCCCTCAAAACGATATGCTTCAAGCTGTAAATCGTCATCATAGCAGACTGTCCGTATTTCTTTTTGCATGGTAGCACCTCCTGGCATCCTATATTATACTCAAAATGTTTGTTGATTTCTTGTAAGATATCTTCATTTTCCAAAAATATGGCTGTGATGAAAAGAACAGAACAGGAATAAATCCCCTTTTCTTTTCATCACAATATAAATATTGAAGGAAAGTACTGGAATAAAGGTGCAATTTTTATGATTGTACGACAAGAAAATGTGTGATATACTTCTTCTATGGGAAACCATAGAGCCAAAGGCGGCTTTACTCCTCTTGCATTTTCGGAGGGTATAGATTTTATAGTTGAAGTTCGCAGAGCAGCCTGTGTGGATGCTATAGGCAGAGAAAGGAGAGTACTGGAATGAAGGTGCAGAATATTACAGATATTGAAAAGTTTTTCAAGGTGATTGATCAGTGCAAGGGAAAGGTGGAGCTGGTAACAGGAGAAGGAGACAGGCTGAACTTGAAATCCAAGCTGTCACAGTATGTTTCCTTGGCAAATATCTTTTCCAACGGCGAGATTCCGGAGTTGGAATTAGTGGCACATGAGAAAGAGGATATCGACAGACTGGTTACATTTATGATAAACGGTTAAGAATGATGTGATACTCAGTGCAGCCGGGGGCTGCACTGTTTTTTTATGGTGCGCCTTGCGGCGCACGTTTCTAATGGGTGAAAGTCCCCAGCCTTGTTCGGTACTCTCCCGGTGTGCATTTCATATATCGTTTGAAGATTTGTCCATAATATGCAGGACTTGAGAATCCAACCATGCCTGCCGTCTTTGTTACGCTTTCACCGTCCCGCAGAAGGGGGAGGCTTCTTTGTATCCGTAGGAACATGACATACTCAAAGATTGTCATTCCCATATGTTTTTTGAAAAAACGGCAGCATTCACTTTTGCAAATGTTCACATGCCGTGCCACATCGTCCAAAGTGATTTCCTGTTGGTAGTTTTCCTGCACATAGAAGATAATCTCCCGCAGCCGTTCTAGGTGTCTTTGGGGCTTTTGTTCTTTTTCGGGCAGTGTATGATAATACTGGTAGAATTTTTTCCATATCTTCATCAGCATCATATGTACTTCTAATTCATAATCCAGGGGCGGATCCAGGGAAAGTCTGTAGATCTCCTGCATGATATGGAGTACCTTTTGATGCCAGCCTGTTTCTTTTTCAAGCTTCAGGGAATGCCATGCGTCATTAGAGGTGATGAAGTCCACATACTTTGTCTGAAGAATGCTGTTTTCATACCCGTACAGGAACCTTGGGTGAAAGGTGACGGAGAGGTAGGTGCATGCCTGGCCTGAGATCATATATCCCGCATGGAGGGTATTGCTGTTGCCGAACATACCTTCCCCTTTTGCCAGAATATATTTCTTATTATTAACGTGATACTCAAGCTGTCCGGACATGATCCGGGTAAGTTCAATCTCAGGATGCCAGTGCCATAGAAATGCCCCCTGCTCGTATGCCTCAATTGCCTCTAAATTGACTCCCACCGGAAAACCGTAATTTCCGTGTTCTTTTATCTCTTTTTGGTTTTTTGTAATAGTTATCTGCATTTTCCTGCCATCCATATTCCCGGTATACCCTCATTACTGTTTACACAGGACTTTGCATTTACTGCAGTCCGTAAGAAAATGATTCAGGTGTGAGCAAATCCCATTCGCGAAGCGAATTTTAAATGGATTTTGCGAATGTTACTGTGAACGGAGTGAACAGTAACACACCCTCAATATTCTTATAATAATGTGTAATATTCTTATTGCTATTTCTACAATTTCTCATTATTATTATAATCATAAAGCAACGCAGAGATTTCCGCAAGGAAAAATATGAAAAAGACAGGAGAATGGCAAAATGTTAGAAAAGTTATTGCAGAAATTTAAAGAACTCTACGGGGAAGATGGAGAGCTGCGAACCTATTTTGCACCGGGCCGTGTGAATCTGATCGGCGAGCATACAGATTACAATGGAGGTCATGTATTTCCATGTGCACTGACACTTGGAACCTATGCAGTCGTAAGAAGCCGCGGGGACCGAGTCCTTCGTTTTTACTCTATGAACTTTGATTCCTTCGGTATTGTAGAGACAAGCCTTGATGAACTGATTCCTAATCAGGCTGCTGCCTGGACCAATTATCCAAAGGGCGTGATCTGGGCATTTGAGAAACGCGGCATGAAGTTAGGCCATGGCTTTGATATTGCCATTTACGGAGATATCCCCAACGGCTCCGGACTTTCTTCCTCAGCTTCACTGGAGGTACTTACTGGTGTAATCCTTAAGGACATCTATGGTTTTGCAGAGGCGTCCATGATTGATATCGCACTGATTGGGCAGGACGCGGAGAATAATTTTAATGGATGCAACTGCGGAATTATGGATCAGTTTGCAAGCGCCATGGGAAAGAAGGATCATGCGATCTTCCTGGATACGAATGACCTTCATTATGAGTATGCCCCAGTAAAGCTTCCAGATGCCAGAATCGTAATCACGAACAGCAAGGTAAAGCACAGCCTGGTTGACTCTGCCTACAATGACAGGAGAAATGAATGTGAGACTGCACTTAAGGAACTTAAGGCTGTCACGGATATCAAGGCTCTCGGCGAGCTGACTGAGGAGCAGTTTGAGGAGCATAAAGATGCCATCAAGGATCCGGTAAGGCAGAAGCGGGCACACCATGCCGTATATGAAAATCAGAGAACCATCCGTGCGGCCAGGGCTCTGGAAAAGAATGACATTACCCTGTTCGGGCAGCTGATGAACGCTTCCCACATTTCCTTAAGAGACGATTATGAAGTATCCTGTAAGGAAATTGATATTCTTGTGGAGCTTGCGTGGAAGACAGAGGGCGTGATCGGATCCCGTATTACAGGCGGCGGTTTCGGCGGGTGTACGGTCAGCATCGTAAAAAATGATGCTGTGGATACCTTTGTTCAGGAAATCGGAAAGGCATATTTTGACAAGGTCGGCCATGAGGCTGAATTCTACGTTGTAGACATCGGCGATGGCGCGCGGAGACTGGGCTAAGAGGAGGTATGAATATGTTATATGAAAATATAAAAAAACTGGTAGAATATGGTATTCAGACAGGGCTTACACCGGAATCCGAGCGTATTTACACAACGAATCTTCTCCTTGAAATTTTTCATGAGGATAACTATGAAGACATAGATCTTGATACTTCTTCCGTAACAGAAGAGCTGGAGCTGATCCTTAAGGATCTCCTGGATGAAGCTGTCACGCGCGGGCTTATTACCGACAGCATCGTATACCGTGACTTATTTGACACAAAGCTTATGAACTGTCTGCTGCCCCGCCCGGCACAGGTTCACGAAGAATTTAACAGACAGTATGAAAAATCACCGGAGGACGCCACCCGCTATTACTACAAATTCAGCCAGGACAGCGACTATATCCGCCGCTATCGTGTAAAAAAGGACATGAAATGGAAGATTGCGTCCCCATACGGAGAAATTGACATCACGGTGAATCTCTCCAAACCAGAAAAGGATCCAAAAGCCATTGCCGCCGCAAAAAATGCAAAGGCAGGAAGCTATCCGAAGTGCCAGCTCTGTATGGAAAATGAAGGCTATGCCGGACGTGCAGACCACCCGGCAAGAGAGAACCACCGAATTATCCCCGTCACAATTAATGACAGCGCATGGGGTTTCCAGTACTCACCGTATGTATACTATAATGAGCACTGCATCGTATTCAACGGACAGCATACGCCCATGAAAATCGACCGGGCGGCATTTACGAAACTGTTTGACTTTGTTAAACTGTTCCCGCACTACTTCCTGGGCTCCAATGCAGATCTTCCGATTGTAGGAGGCTCCATCCTGAGTCATGATCATTTCCAGGGAGGACACTATACCTTCGCTATGGCAAAGGCTCCGATTGAGAAGACCGTAACAATTCCAGGATACGAGGATGTAGAGGCAGGCATCGTAAAATGGCCCCTTTCCGTACTCCGTATCCGTCACAAGGATGAAAAGCGGCTGATCGACCTGGCAGAGCACGTACTGAATCAATGGCGGACTTACACCGATGAGGAGGTCTTCGTTTTTGCAGAGACAGACGGTGAACCCCATAACACCATCACGCCGATTGCAAGGAAAACCGGCGACACCTATGAGCTGGATCTGACACTGCGCAACAACATTACCACAGAAGAACATCCCCTGGGCGTATACCACCCCCATGCACAGTATCATCATATCAAAAAGGAGAACATAGGCCTGATCGAAGTTATGGGCCTTGCCGTACTCCCGTCAAGACTAAAAAAAGAGCTTGAACTTTTGGCAGAATATATAGTTGAGAAGAAGGACATCAGAAGCAATTCAGATATCGAAAAACATGCTGACTGGGTAGAGCAGTTCCTGCCAGAATATGACAGCATCACAAAAGAAAACATAATGGAGATTCTGAAAAAAGAAGTCGGGGATGTATTTGTCCACGTACTCGAAGACGCAGGCGTATATAAGTGCACGCCAGAAGGACGCGAGGCATTCATGAGGTTCATTCAAAAGTTGGGGACGGGGCATTTTTAAAAATGCCCCGTCCCAAATTGGCTGATTAAGGTATTGGCAGGATTTCACGCGCCAGTCTTGTGATTTCGGCTCCGTCCTGTCCGGCGTTCATTAGGGAGGCGGAGTTAAGCTGTATGGTTACAACGGTTTCTTTTCCGTAAGTGGGTGCGGCCGCGTACTTTTCTAACAGTTCTACCAGCGCCTGGTTCACATCGTCCTCGCTGTCGTATGTACCCTTTTTCCATTCGGAAAGCAGGTCTTTCAGGCTCTTGTTTGGTGTTACGGTTACATCAACCGTATAATTATAGACGCCATCTTCTTTTTTGGGGATTCCGACGGAATACTTACACTGCTTTAGCAGTTCCTTCATTGCGGCGGTATAGCGCTTCTGATGATCGGAGGACAGGTCTGCGGCGGGGAGAAATGCTTCGCTGTCGTACCATGCGAGGGCTTCTGCTTCTGTCTGTTTTGTATGCAGGGCAAATCTTGTTACGTCTCCTTTAAAGGACGCGTCCAGGTAGGCGGTCAGAAAATCCCGGGCATCCAGAAGCTCACAGATTCTATCATAGGGTGCCATGTATGTGTCGATTGCCCGTGACAGAAGCTTCTTCAGATCCTCTTCCCTGACTTGAAAACTGTCTTCCGTTTTATTTACGGTGAGAATCGTATAGGTCTTTTTTGTGAAGCAGGGGGATTCCTTAAGCGCTTTTTTTGCCTTCTCAAGAAGAGAACTGGCTTCTGCATTCAGATCAGAGGATGACAGGGAAGATACAAAGGCGTCGCTTACATCCATGGTCGTGGATGAAATGTCTACTGGCGTATAGTGCACCTGTATAGTGAACTCATCTTTTCCATTTCTTTTTGCCTCTGATACCTGGAATCTGACAGTCTGTAATGCTTCCTGTAAAAATGTGAGATAGGTGTCTTTTAATTCTTCGGGGAATTTGAGAGTATATTTGCGATCACTTTCCTGGATGCCTTTATCGAGAAGAAAAGCTAGTTTTTCAGAATCTTTTTCTTTTATAGACGTAATCTGTTCTCCGAGACACTTGCCGGCGGAGTCTTTATCTTTGCATCCTGTCATGAGAAAAACCAGGAAAAGTATAAGCGGCAGTAAAAATCTTCTTTTCGTCATGGCCAATTCCTCCATAGGTTTTAATAATACCTATATCTTATCATAAAAACCACTGGAAAAACAGATTCATTTTATATATAATAGAAATGAATGAAGTGCTAGAGCGTGTTTGAAAATTCATTTCTGCCATCTGCACGCCCCACTTTGCGTGATATTTGCACCAAATTCAGGTTACATAGCCCGGGGCATGTTCCCTGCTGCACGGCATCCGAGCTGACGAAGCAGTGGTTTTCAGCATCCGGCCCCTCGCTAAAATGCACTCACAATACATCAAAAGGAGAAATATGTATGGAAATGTTGAATCTTGAGAAGGAACTTAAGGAGAATGCTTATCCGGGCCGCGGTATTATTATAGGTAAGAGTGCGGACGGGACAAAGGCTGTTGCCGCTTATTTTATTATGGGAAGAAGCGAGAACAGCAGGAACCGTATTTTTGTGGAAGAGGGAGAAGGAATCCGCACACAGGCATTTGACCCGGCGAAGCTTTCTGATCCCAGCCTCATCATCTATGCGCCTGTGCGCGTGCTTGGCAATAAGACGATTGTAACGAATGGAGACCAGACAGATACGATCTATGAAGGAATGGATAAGCAGCTTACTTTCGAGCAGTCCTTAAGAAGCAGGGAATTCGAGCCTGACGGTCCGAACTATACGCCGAGGATTTCAGGAATCATGCATATTGAAAATGGAACCTATAATTATGCCATGTCTATCCTGAAAAGCAGTAACGGCAATCCGGAAAGCTGTAATCGTTATACCTTCGCATACGAGAATCCTGCAGCAGGAGAGGGACATTTCATCCATACGTACAGATGTGACGGGAATCCGCTTCCAAGCTTTGAAGGAGAGCCGAAGCCGGTGGAGATCCCGGATGATATGGGAGCTTTTACAGAGCTTTTGTGGAACAGTCTGAATGAGGATAACAAGGTTTCCCTTTTCGTGCGTTATATTAACATTGTGGACGGAACCTATGAGACAAAGATTGTGAATAAAAACAAATAAAGGTCATGTTTTTCATGCTTGCATGAAAAAGCATGGCTAAAATATAGTGAGGAGGAATCTTTAATGAAAGAGTTAGAATTAAAATATGGCTGTAACCCAAACCAGAAGCCGTCAAAGATCTACATGGCGGACGGAAGTGATCTGCCCATTGAGGTGCTGAATGGAAAACCAGGGTATATTAATTTTCTGGACGCATTTAACGGATGGCAGCTTGTAAGTGAGCTTAAGAAAGCGACCGGGCTTCCGGCGGCAACATCCTTTAAACATGTGTCCCCGGCAGGTGCGGCAGTGGGACTTCCTTTAAGTGAGACATTGGCGAAGATCTACTGGGTGGATGATCTCGGGGAACTGTCACCTCTTGCGTGTGCCTATGCAAGGGCAAGAGGAGCAGACCGTATGTCCTCCTTCGGAGACTTTATCTCCCTTTCGGATGAGTGTGACGCAGATACGGCGCGTCTGATTAAAAGAGAGGTTTCTGACGGTGTGATCGCGCCAGGCTACACAGAGGAGGCGCTGGAGATTCTGAAGCAGAAGAAAAAGGGCGGCTACAATGTAATTAAGATCAATCCGGACTATAAGCCGGAGGCGCTGGAGCATAAGGATGTATTTGGTATTACCTTTGAACAGGGAAGAAATGAGCTGAATATCAACGAGGAATTTTTTGCAAATATTGTAACAGACAACAAGGAGTTTACAGAGCAGGCAAAGATTGACCTGGCGATTTCTATGATTACGTTAAAATATACACAGTCCAATTCGGTGTGCTATGTAAAGGACGGACAGGCAATCGGAATCGGCGCGGGGCAGCAGTCTAGAATCCACTGTACACGGCTTGCCGGACAAAAGGCAGATAACTGGTGGTTAAGGCAATCCCCGCAGGTAATGAACCTTCCATTTGTAGATTCCATCCGCCGTGCAGACCGGGATAATGCCATTGACCTGTATATCGGCGAGGATTATATGGATGTGCTTGCTGACGGCGCATGGCAGAATATCTTTAAGGAGAAGCCAGAGGTATTTACAAGAGAGGCGAAGAGAGAGTGGCTTGATCAGATGAGCGATGTGGCCCTTGGCTCAGATGCCTTCTTCCCCTTTGGAGACAATATTGAGCGGGCACATAAGAGCGGTGTGAAATACGTGGCACAGCCGGGCGGATCCGTAAGAGATGATAATGTAATTGCAGCGTGCAATAAATATGGGATGGTTATGTCATTCACAGGGCTGCGGCTGTTCCATCACTAGAGTAGAGCTTATCCTGGCAGGAATGAATTTTCGGACATGCGCTGGAGACGGGGTACTACTGGATGACCTACACAGGGAGTTATGTGGATCAGATTCAGGGAAATACAACGACGGTAGGCCTTTTGAGCAGTGATTACCCATTGGCAATATATTGCAGGGAGGGTGAAACATTTGAACTATATGGCGAGTTTCATTATGGAGATAACCCTTCTCCGGCTATTATGATTGAGGAATGTACTTTGATTGGTGAGGGAGAAATACTCAATTATCAGGATCAGCAGTGTACCTACGTGTATAATGGTATAAGTGGATTCGGAAATGGATATCGGCCAGTACGCTTTATCCCGGAGATTTCCGGATTGTATGTTGTCCGCCGGTTTGGATTTGAGGCGGCGACAAATAAGTGGCATGGGATGACACTTAGAGACAGTGCGCGGAATGTGGCCGCATCCGATTCTTTTTTTCATGATGTGGACAAAAACATGGAAGATCAGATCTATGGGGAACTCACGGCAGATGAGACTTACTATATAGAAGCAGGAGCTGTCGGAACAGAGGCATCTATGAGTGTGGAGAACAGAACGCTCCAGTATACCCAGAGTAAAACCGTGGACTGCAGTCTGGTCTGGAATGAGATGTTTTCCTACACAGCAGAGTCGGACCGGGTAATTGATTGGAGGCTGTCGGCTGATGAAGAAGGGTGTAAAATGGTCTGCGGTACGGATCTCAGAGTCGTGAAAGATGCGGCTGTAGATGGAAACGGGGCACAGTCCCAGTATCTTAGGATGGAGGTCCGGGCAGGGGAGACTTATTATCTGAAGGTCTATGCAGGCAGGGCAAAGAAGATGACGGTTTCTGTGGAAGCCCCTCATACCCACAGATGGGAAACAGAAGAGGTCACAAAGAAGCCATCCTGCAACGATGCGGGGGAATCTGTGTACATCTGTACTGTCTGCGGAGAACAAGGACAGACAAAAGTACTTCCGGCAACCGGACATACATGGGGAGAATGGAAAAAGACAGCAAATGCAACGACCAGCCGTCCTGCAAAGCGTACCAGAAGCTGTAAGAACTGTGGAAAAAAAGAGACAGAGAGTTACGGCAGTAAGCTCCCTGCTACAACGATAAAAAATCCCCAGACAGGCACTGTACAAAAAGGATCACAGACAGACGGTACAAAAATAGAAAAGGGAAAGACCACGAAAAAGATTAAAGGTCTGAAGAATAAGCTTACAATAAAAAAAGGAAGAACTATCAAATTAAAACCTGTACTTGTCCCATCCTCCAGCAGAGATAAGATTACGTACAAAACGTCTAATCGAAAAGTTGCGTCTGTATCTAAGAAGGGAGGCGTAAAAGGCAAAAAAGCAGGGAAAGCAAAGATTACTGTGAAGGCAGGGAAGATAAAATTCGTATGTAGCCTTACAGTTAAAAAAAGGAAATGATACTGGAAGTGGTTATATGAGAATTGGGGACGGGGTAAAATTCATTTTACCCCGTCCCCGACAAACACATATTCCATATCCGAAGAGAGATCTTCCTGAAAGCGGTAGTTCAGACGGCTGAATTCCCGCAGCCTGCGTATATCCTCAATCTGTTCTTCCGCCATCCACCGGACCATCTCCCCGCGGGCCATTTTTGCCAGGGTTCCCTTCACCTTCACTTTTACGCCGTCTCGTTCCCCGAAAATACAGGAAACCTGGGTTACAGGAGGCGCTATATAGGGGAGGACGCTTCTGCTGTATTCTCCGGAAGCCAGATTGACGATTTGGAGGGGACTCTGGTGTCCACATGTCTCTGAGACTAAATTTCGGTAAATGGAATCTCCCCAGTATTCATACAGGGAATTTACAGAGCCGAAGGCTTCATGAAATGAGGTAAGCTTCGCCTGCATTTCCAGACGGTAGGGAATCACCCCGTCTGCCGGATGCAGAACCCCATAAAAACCAGAGAGAATCCGCAGATGCACTTCAGCATATTTCCACTGGGATTCAGAGAAAATGTGGGGCGCCATATACTGATACTGGATGCCCTCATAGGCCAGAAGCGCGGGGGTCAGTTTTTTGCCGGGCTCACAGGCATGAAGCCGTTCATAGTTCTGGACAGCCAGCTTTTCACTGCAGCCCCAGAGCTTTTTTAACTGTTCGAAAGAAAGGCCATGCAGTGCTCTTCGAAGCTGCCAGGCCTTTTCCTGAAATACAGGAACCGTAAGCTGGCAGGAATATTCGTCAGAGATATTCATTTTTTTCGCGGGGGAAATAATTATTTTCAACATGTTTTCAGTATAGCAAAAAAGAGTCTGAGTGTAAATCTGCAATTCGCCAAGGCAGTGAAATATCCGGTGCTTTTTCTTGCGTTTGCAGATACCAAATCCAACACCTGTGAGGCAATCAGACATTTACATGAAGGGGTGGTATAAAACAATGGTAAAACGGAAAAGATTTAACATTACAGGAATCTGTATTCCCGGACAGCATTATATGGTGGATATCTCCGGTAAAATTGATGAAATCGTGAGAGACTATATCGAATGCGATGAATATTTTACAATTAACCGCGCGAGGCAGTACGGGAAATCTACAACGCTTGCGCTGCTTTATAACAGGTTAAAGGAGAATTATCTTGTTTTGGACATCAGCTTTGAAGCAGCGGAGGACTGTTTTGTCTCATTGTATTCTCTGGCGCAGGGAGTAGTAAGAAAGATATCCCGGGCCTTAACATGCAATCATACTCCCGGGGAACTGATGGATATCTGGAATGAACCGATAGATGCGCAGCTGCCCCTGGATTCACTGAATGAAAAAATCACCAGATTCTGCAACGCAAGTAAGAAAGAAGTAATCTTGATGGTGGATGAAGTGGACAAGGCGGCAGATAATCAGATGTTTCTCAGTTTTCTGGGACTTCTCAGGGAAAAATATTTAAGGCGCAGTGTTGGAAGAGACCACACTTTTAAAAGTGTGATATTAGCGGGAGTGCATGATATTAAAAATTTAAAAATGAAGTTACGGCCAGAACAGACCGGACATTATAACAGCCCGTGGAACATAGCCGCAGATTTTCAGGTAGATATGAGCTTTTCGGAAGCGGATATAGAAAAAATGCTGGAAGAATATGAGGAAGAGAGACGGACGGGCATGGACATCCCGGCAATGGCAGAATTAATATCAGATTATACATCTGGATATCCGTTTCTGGTTTCCTGTCTCTGTAAATTACTGGACGAAAAGGAACTGGCATGGACAAGGGAAGGACTGCAGGAGGCAGTGAAGATAATCGTGAGAGGACCCAATACGCTTTATGACGATATGATCAAACAGGTGGCCGAGTATCCTGAACTGAGCGCCATGCTCCAGAACATTCTTTTCCGTGGAAGTGAGTACCCATATCACGAGTATAATAAGGTGGCTAATATTGGAAAGATGCTGGGTTTTCTTAAAAACAGAGGAGATACTGCCGTAGTTTCGAACCGAATATTTGAGATGCAGCTGTATAGTTACTTCATTTCTGAGGAACTTTCAGAAGATGCAGGATATATCGAACATTCTCCGGACAAGAACCAGTTTATTCAGAACGGGAAGCTGAATATGGATTTGGTGATGCGAAAATTTTATGAATACTATAATGCCTTATATCAGCAGGAGGACGAAAGATTCATAGAAAATTATGGCCGTAAAATATTTTTGCTTTATCTTAAGCCTATTATTAATGGAGCCGGTAATTTTTATGTGGAAGCCGAGACAAGAGATAAACTTCGAACAGATATTGTCGTGGATTACAGGGGGATGCAGTATATTATAGAGACAAAAATATGGAGAGGAACGGAATATAATTCGAATGGGGAGGAGCAGCTTGTGGAATACCTGGAAAGATATCATCTGCAGAGAGGCTATATGCTAAGCTTCTGCTTCAACAAAACGAGAAAGAATGCCGGGATAAGGGAAGTAATCTGTAAAGGGAAAATGATACTGGAAGTGGTTGTCTGAGAATTGGGGACGGGGTAAAATTCATTTTACCCCGTCCCCAAGATAGGTTACCATCCCTGCTCGGAATGAATCCAGGATTTCAGGAGCTGTTGTTCATAATTTTCTGGACGTCTGCGCCACTCACTGGGGGAGACGCCGGTTACCTGCCGGAAATTACGGTTGAAGGTGGAGGGCGTGGTAAAGCCGCACTTATTTGCAATGTCTATAATAGACTCATCCGTATTCTTCAGATAATTGCATGCGGTCTGCACCCTTACCAGGTTAATGTACTCCAACGGGCTCATGTTCATATATTCGGAGAACAGCCGCCGGAAATGGGTTTCGCTGATATGACACCAGGCTGACAGCTCGTCAATCCGGATGGGCTCCATGTAATGGAGAGTGATGTAATCCATTGCCCGCGCGATGGGAATAGTGATCCGGCTTCCAGGCTCTGCCGGTCTTCTGTCAGATTTATTTTCCCGGGCAATATTTACAAGAAGTTCCACCATCACGCCCTTTGCCTCCTCCATGTAAAATTCCTCGGTATTCCGCATGATTTCGATCAGCTTCCTTATGATGCCTGCAAGCTTCGGGCATCTTTTTGCTTTTTGGAAAATCGCCTTAGAGTTTACCTTCTGAAGCATATAGTTCATGCGCTTTGTGTTTCCCATACCCTGATACAGGTCGCTGAGAATTCCGTCAGCATCAATGAAAAGATATTCCCATTTGCTGATGGTTCCCGGGTCGCTATTTGTGGTGTGTGGGTAGTTTTTGGGAATAACGGTGAATTCATTTCCTGTGTACCGGTAATCTTGTTCGCCGAGTACCAGTTCCCCGACGCCGTCATAGCAGTATCCGATCTCCAGGTAATTATGGAAATGGAGATAATCCACATCTCTGCCATAGGACTGCACCCATTTCTGTCCAAGGAGGGCAAGAATATAGCTCCCTTCCGGCATTTTATAATAGCGGAATTCCATTTTTGGCTTTTTTTTCTTTGACATATGGATCCTCCTTTTTCTCCCAGGAGCCGGTGTAGTATCGTACTGCGCCTACCAGAGCAGCGCAGATCCAGGTGATGGGGGACACGAACCAGAGCCCCCGGTATCCAAAGATTTCCGGAAAGAGGAGCGCGCATCCGATCCGGGTTACGACCTCGCTTAATCCCATGAGCACGGTTACAAATACATCTCCTGACGCACGCAGAATATTGTGGTATACGACCAGTATGCCCCCTGCAATGAAAAATGATGTAAAGATACGCATGTACTCGGTACCAAGGCGTATTGCTTCAGGCGTCTGCGTAAATGCCCTCATGACCGGCTCTGCAAACAGGAAAACAAGGGGACAGAAAATGCCGTAACAGACGATATTCATAACATAGGCGCTGCGTACGCCCTTTCTCACACGGATATAATCCCTGGCCCCTACATTCTGTCCGGTGAAGGTCGCCACCGCAGAGCCGATGGCATCCGCCATCTGAAAGCCAAGTCCCTCTACCTTCACGCACACACCGTATGCGACAATCATGGTGGTGCCATAGGTATTGATGACTGCCTGGAGTGTCATATCAGAGATGGATATGATGCTCATCTGGAAGCCTGTGGGGAGCCCGTAGCGGAGCACCTGCCCGGCGAGGAAGGAATCCGGCTTCCATTCCTTCCGGTTTACTTTAAGAAACGGCAGGATCCGAAGTGCATACCACATACACAGGATGCCGGAAATGACCTGAGACAGGACAGTTGCAAATGCCGCGCCTGCCGTCCCCATGGGTATCCAAGCCACAAAAACAATGTCCAGTACGACATTTAATACGCTGGATACGATAAGAAAGACAAGGGGAACCACAGAATTTCCCAAAGCTCTTAATACAGAGGCGCTGAAGTTGTACAGCATGGTTGCCGCACACCCTGCATAGATGACGAGCAGGTAGGAACCCGCATCCGGCAGGAGTGCATCAGAGGTCTTAAGGAGCCTGAGGAGCGGATTCACTGTCAGCATGCCTCCCGCAGTAATAAGAAGTGTTATGCCTGCCGCCACCCAGGCTCCTGCCACGAAGGTACGGCGGACGTTCTGTTCCTCGCGGGCGCCGTAATACTGGGAAATGACGACACTGACGCCAGTCGTTACGCCCATCATGACGGAAAATAAAAGATACATTGCCGTTCCCGCTATACTTACCGCTGCCAGTGCTTCGTCGCCGAGGAAGCGCCCTACAATGTAGGTGTCCGCAAAGTTGTAGATACGCTGGCAGAGCATCCCGAGCAGAACCGGCAGCGCAAATCTCGTCATCTGGCTTAATACCGGTCCCTTTGTCATATCCATAACCTTTTGGCTGCTCATTGTCTGCCCCCTTATTGCTTTCCTTAATTTTTCCTTAAAAATAGTGTTGTAATTACTCTATCAATGAATAGCTTCTACGTCAAGTAAGAAAGTACCATGAATAGTAACAAATTTTTAGTGGGGGGAAGCGCATATCTGACAGAAAATGTTTTTCAAACGTGCTCCAGTGTGTTATAATATGTTCGGCTTATAAAAGAATTATAAAAATAAAGGAGCAGATGATAATGACTATTACTAACGACATTAAGTATGTAGGTGTGAATGATCATGAGGTAGATCTTTTTGAGGGGCAGTATGTTGTTCCTAATGGCATGGCATACAATTCTTATGTGGTGATGGATGAGAAGATTGCTGTCTTTGATACGGTTGACGCGCGGTTTACCCATGAATGGCTGGATAACATCCAGAATGCGACAGGCGGCAGAACCCCGGATTACCTGATCGTCCAGCACATGGAGCCGGATCACTCCGCGAACATTGCCAATTTTATGAAGGCTTATCCAGATACAAAGATTGTATCCAGCACAAAAGCATTTGCCATGATGAACCAGTTCTTTGGAACAGACTTTGCGGACAGGCAGGTTGTTGTGAAGGAAGGAGACACGCTGTCTCTTGGGAAACATGAACTCGCTTTTGTTGCAGCACCTATGGTGCACTGGCCGGAGGTTATCGTGACCTATGATTCCTGTGACAAGGTGCTGTTCTCTGCAGACGGTTTCGGAAAGTTCGGCGCGCTGGATGTGGAGGAAGACTGGGCATGTGAGGCACGCCGCTATTATATCGGAATCGTCGGAAAGTACGGCGCGCAGGTACAGAACCTGCTAAAAAAGGCAGCCGGACTTGATATCCAGGTAATCTGCCCGCTCCACGGGCCGGTGCTTACAGAGAATCTTGGATATTATCTCGGCCTTTATAATACATGGTCATCCTACGGAATTGAGACGGAAGGGATTGTGATTGCATATACATCTGTTTATGGAAATACGAAGAAGGCAGTAGAACTTCTTGCCGATAAGCTCCGCGCCAAGGGATGCCCGAAGGTTGTTGTAAATGACCTTGCCCGCTGTGATATGGCAGAGGCGGTGGAGGATGCCTTCCGGTATGGAAAGCTGATTCTTGCAACTACAACTTATAATGCAGAGATTTTCCCGTTCATGCGCGAATTTATCAACCATCTGACGGAGCGTAATTTCCAGAACCGGAAGATCGGCCTCATTGAGAACGGATCCTGGGCTCCCCTTGCGGCCAAGGTGATGAAGAAGATGTTTGAAGGCTGCAAAAAGCTGACCTTTGCGGATACAACCGTGACCATCAGATCTGCCCTGAATGAGGAAAGCAGCGCACAGCTTGAAGCCATGGCAGAAGAATTCTGCAAGGACTACCTTGCGCAGCACGACGAGACTGCCAATAAAAATGACCTGACTGCCCTCTTCAAGATCGGTTACGGCCTGTATGTAGTTACTTCCAATGACGGCAAGAAGGACAACGGGCTCATAGTAAATACTGTATCCCAGGTGACGGACAGCCCGAACCGGGTGGCGGTATGCATAAATAAGGCAAACTACTCCCACCATATTATTAAGCAGACGGGAATTATGAACGTAAACTGCCTGTCCACCGAAGCACCATTTAAGGTATTCCAGAACTTCGGCTTCCAAAGCGGAAGAAATGTAGATAAATTCGAGGGATGCAACCCCTTACGCTCCGACAACGGCCTGGTATTCCTGCCTAGATACATCAATGCATTCATGTCTCTTAAGGTAGAGCAGTACGTGGACCTGGACACCCACGGCATGTTTATCTGTACTGTAACAGAGGCACGGGTGATTTCCAATGTGGAAACCATGACCTACAACTATTATCAGAGCAACGTAAAGCCAAAACCGGAGACGGAAGGCAAGAAAGGATATGTGTGCGTGGTATGCGGATATATCTATGAGGGCGACGAACTGCCAGATGACTTTATCTGCCCACTGTGCAAGCATGGCGTGGCGGACTTTGAACCAATCGGGTAAGCAGTTGGGGACAGGTCATTTCGAATTTGGGACGGGGCATTTTTAAAAATGCCCCGTCCCAAATTGACTTATTCCCGCGTTCTGGTAAGGTGGAACTGGAAGGAGGTATATTCAGGCACCTCCCGCGGGATGGGAAGGCCTGCATTCATCAGTGCGGCGCCGGAGTGTACTTCTTCTGTGCCGTTTACGCGGTAGAGGGCATTCGGGAGGAGTCCCTTTGCCCGGATATATTCCTGCGGTCCGTTGCAGGTGAGGTTTGTTACAACGACGCTGATGAGTGATTCCTTTTTATTTTTAGTGACATGCTGCCATGCGGTCATATTTCCGGGCTCGAACGGATTAGTCAGGCGGTAGTAGTCTCCCTTAAATATGATGTGGTAGTATTTCCGGAACAGATTGCTCTGTTTTCTGCAGATTTTCTGTTGTTTTTTATTAAGGTGTGTCGCGTCCAGCTCGTAGCCAAAGGTTCCGCACATAGCGACAACCGCTTTTGTCTCAAGGGGTATGAATTTTCCACTGTCGGAAATGTGTGCGCCCATGGTGCATGTCGGGTACACGAAGGAGGTTCCGTAGTGGAGCTTAAGCCGGTCGATGGGATTGTTGTTGTCGCTTACCCAGTACTGAGGGTAGTAATGGAGCATACCCGGGTCGTAGCGTCCGCCTCCGCCGGAGCAGCCCTCGAACAGGATGTCCGGATGTGTCTTGATGATTTTGTCCATGACGCGGTACAGTCCTAAAATATAGCGGTGGTATACCTCTCCCTGGCGTTCTCCGGGCAGCTCATTTGACCAGATATCGGCAAGGGAACGGTTGATGTCCCATTTTACATAGTAAATATCTGCATCGTCCAGTATGGAGTTGATGCTTTTAATCAGGTAGTCCTGCACGTCCCTGCGGCTCATGTCAAGGGCAAGCTGGTTTCTGCTTCTTACTGCATGGCGGCCGGGAATCTGCATCACCCATTCGGGGTGTGTGCGGTAGAGGTTGCTGTCCTCTGACACCATCTCTGGCTCAAACCAGATGCCGAACTTCATATCTAGCTCGTTGATCTGCTCTACGAGCCGGTGGAGCCCGCATTTGATCTTGTCTTCATTTACGTACCAGTCTCCGAGCCCGCTGTTGTCGTCATCGCGTTTCCCGAACCATCCGTCATCCATAACGAGAAGGTCTACGCCCATATTTTTGGCGGCTTTCGCAATATTTACAAGCTTTACGTCATCGAAGTCCATAAATGCCGCTTCCCAGCTGTTAATGAGAACAGGCCGCTGTACCTCTGTCACAAATTTGCTCGCACAGAGATTTGTGCGGTAAAAGTCGTGATACAGATGGGAAAGTCCGGTAAATCCGTGCTCTGTAAAGGCCATGACGACCTCGGGGCCTTCGAATACTTCCTGCGGCTTTAACTCATACACGAACTGCTTCGGGTTGATTCCCATGACGAGACGAAGCTGGTCATATTGGTCAAGCTCTGCTTCCGCAAGGAAATTGCCGCTGTACATGAGAGAGAATCCGTAGCATCTGCCGTAATCCTCAGTGGCATCCCTGCCGCAGAGGATCAGGAAAGGATTCTGTTGGTGGCTGGAGGAGCCGCGTACGCTTCCAATGGTGTGAATGTGGTGCGTCATATGCTGGCGCTCGACCTGACGCTCCTGGCCGTAGCGTCCCGGGAGGCTCACCAGATCCATGTCCGCGCCGTTTAAAAAGTCGAGGCACAGTGACATGATTTTCTTCAGATGAATGGCTTCGCTTCCCAGGTTTTTCACCCTCACGGCACGGGTGATCATGTCGGTCTCCTCAAAAACGCTGTACAAAAGCGTTACCTCCACATTCGATACTGCGTCAAGAAGCGTTACCTCCAGGGTACTGGCAGTGTCTTTCTCTGTCTGAAATGTGGCCGGCAGTGTGTCAAGACGGTATTTTCCATCCGTGATCTGATGCCCGGTTACCTTCCCGTGGAAGGAGTAGCTGCCGTCGCTGTTTACCACCTCGATGCTGGTGGTGCGGAAATCTCCCTGCTGCTGGGTGCTGAATTCCTGGGGCTGGGCATCCAGTGAAAAAGTTCTGGCATTCCGGGATTCGTATGGATTGCCGGAAAAGCCGCGGTCATACTGCATGATCTGATAGGACATGTCTGCATCGGAGATGGACGGCCCGTAATAAAGATGAAGCAGGTAGTCCAGATTTCCGATTTTCATCTGATAGGATGTATTTTTTGTGTGCAGTGTGATTGTTTTCGTAGTGCTGTTAAAAACAATTCCCATAATTGTGTTTATACCTCCTGTTTTGCTGATTGTCTTTATGGTTCTGGCAGTTAATTTGTCTATAGATGACTGCTGTTATCCATAACTATCTATATTTTACCAT
>Ga0137306_101888_pt1 | contig 19383 bp, 14 predicted proteins | sample Inofroosms_March_FD_97187 | JGI IMG/M metagenome (GOLD analysis project Ga0137306, IMG submission 97187) | Mouse cecal microbial communities from Vienna, Austria - N-Acetylneuraminic and N-Acetylglucosamine D2O microcosms_March | ecosystem: Host-associated > Mammals > Digestive system > Large...
ATCTGATCGCGACGGTCAATCCGGGGACCCATAAGATCCTGCTGACGACAACGCCGAGAGATTACTACGTGAGAATACCGGGAGTGTCCGGAGATGAGCGGGACAAGCTCACTCATGCGGGAAATTACGGCGTGGATACGTCTATGGCGACGCTTGAGGAGCTTTATGGGACAAAGATACCGTTTTACATCCGCGTGAATTTTACGTCTGTTGAGGAAATCGTAGATGTTATGGGCGGTATTGATGTGGAATCTGAGCTTGCATTTACGACCAGCAAGGCTGCCGGTGAGATCGTGGACGTGAAAGAGGGTATGAACCATTTTAATGGAAAGCAGGCGCTGGCATTTGTGAGGGAAAGAAAGGCGCTGGCAGACGGGGACAACCAGCGGGGAAAGAATCAGCAGGCGCTTTTGTCGGCACTGATCAAGAAGGCAGTATCTCCGATGATCATCTTCCATGCCAATGAGATGATCGGCAGCGTGGCGGGCAATGCGGATACGAACCTGTCGGAAGCCCAGATCAAGTCGCTGATCCGGATGCAGATCAGTCAGATGAAGGGCTGGGATATCGAGTCGGTTGCCGCGGAGGGGGACGGCAGCCAAAAGCAGTATTGCTATTCCTACCGGGGAGGGCCTCTTTATGTGTCTGTCCCTGACGAAAGCTCTGTGGAGAAGATTAAGAGAAAGATAAAGCTGACGCTTGGAGAATAAGTTCTGGAAAAATAATCATGTAGACAAAAAATTCAAGATAAAGTAGAATGATGTCAGACATCTGGTATGCCTTTTGGGACAAATATGTACCCGCCCGGCAGGACATTTTGTTACAGGGAATCCGGATCATGCTGACATTGCGGAGGGTTTAAGAGATGAAAAATGCAGCATTAGTCATTATGGCAGCGGGAATCGGAAGCAGGTTCGGCGGAGGGATCAAGCAGTTGGCGCCGGTAGGGCCAGGCGGGGAGATTATCATGGATTATTCGATCTATGATGCGCTTAAGGCCGGGTTCAACAAGGTGGTATTTGTCATCCGGAAGGATCTTGAGAAGGATTTCAAGGAGATTATCGGAAACCGCATCGAAAGGATCGTGGATGTTTCTTATGCTTATCAGGAGCTGGACGATATCCCAAAGACCTTTAAGGGGAGATGGCCGGACAGGGTGAAGCCCTGGGGAACCGGACAGGCTATCCTCTGCTGTAAGGGAATTGTTAAGGATCCTTTTCTCGTGATCAATGCTGATGATTATTACGGGAAGGAAGCGTACAGGGTAATCTATGAGTATCTTTCAAGGGAGCAGGATAATCAGGCAGAGGATGTCAATTCCGGATCGCTTCATATCTGTATGGCAGGCTTTGTGCTGAAAAATACACTGAGCAGCAACGGAGCTGTGACCAGAGGAATCTGCAGCGTGAATGAGCATGATATGCTCACGGATATAGAAGAAACCTATGACATCGCACAGAGCGGCAAGATAGCGGCAGCGCAGCGCGGCAATAAAAGAATAGAGCTGTCGCTTAACTCCACGGTATCGATGAATATGTGGGGACTTCCGGCGGAATTTCTTTCTAAGCTGGAAGGTGGTTTTTACGAGTTCCTTTCCGGTCTCGATGAGCAGGAGCTGAAGAAAGAATATCTCCTGCCGCAGATCATCGGCGGTATGGTTCAGAACAAACAGGCAGAGGTAAAGGTGCTTCCTTCCTCGGATAGATGGTTCGGGGTTACCTACCGGGAAGATAAGGAAGCAGTCGTAAAAGCGATCGGAAACCTTGTCGATCAGGGGATTTATCCGGAAAAGCTATTTGACAGATAAAAACAGAACAGTACAGGGGAGATGAATCATGATATTGCAGAAGGTTAAGAAGGTTCTGGCGGCGGTTCTGATGGGAAGTATGATCAGTACGCTGACAGTCAGCGCCAGTGATATACAGGATGGGAATGACCGGCAGGTTACGGCCCGGGACGGACAGGCAGAAAACCGCCGGGAGGAAAGTAACGGAAGTAACGGGGAATTGCTGGACGAAAAGGATCAAATGTCTGTGCAGGACCAGCCGGCAGACGCAGGATGGGCAGACGCAGAGACTGCCGGGGAAGCTGCGGCAGACGGCGGCCTCCAGAACGCTGCGGATAAGAAGGAAGCGGCTGGAGACGGCGAAGATCAGACGGATGGGGAAATGCCGGGAGACAGCAAAGCGCCGGCAAAGGAAGAGACGGCGGAGGATGCGTCTGCTTCCAATGAGGAGAAGCCGGACGAGCGGACACAGTCAATTCTTGAGGAATACAGTGTGTGGCTCAGGCAGATGAGAGCTCAGACAGTGGGAAGCTACAGCTCTGAGCTTGCTAAGTTCCCGGCATCCTACCAGACCTATCTTAAGCAGCTTCATGCCAAGCATCCCAACTGGATCTTTGTGGCAGTAGAACAGAACCTTAACTGGAACGATATCGTGACGGCAGAAAGTGTGTCTGGATCTTCTACGGGGACGAACCGGAGTCTTCTTCCGAAGACTGCTGACGGCCTTCTGCTCAGCAAAGCGAAGACAGATTATAATGCTTCCAAGGGCACATATATTCCCAAGGACGGCTCTACGTGGGTTTCTGCCAGCAAGCCTGCAGTGGCGTACTATGCGGATCCGAGGAATTTTCTGACCGACGATTATATCTATATGTTTGAGGCGCTCAATTATGACTCCGGCTATCATACGGCAGAAGGCGTCCGCAATGTCCTTAGCGGAACAGAACTTTACGGGGATAAGAAGATCACCTATACGAAGACGGACGGTAAGAAGACTACGCTTGATCTGACCTATGAGCAGGCAATCTTTGCGGCGGGAGCTAAGAACAAGGTAAGCCCTCTGTTTCTTGCAGCCAAGATCCGTCAGGAGACCGGCGCGAAGCTCTCCAACGGAAGTATAAGCGGCAATTATTCTTACGGCGGAAAGTCCTACAGAGGCTACTATAATTATTACAATATCGGCGCCTATTCCACTACCGGTTCAGCGATCGCCAATGGCCTTGTATTTGCAAAGGGAGGTACGGATAAGTCAAAGACCTATAAAAGACCATGGACGTCTCCGGTGCTGGCCATTGACGGAGGTGCGGAGTACATCGCGAAATCCTATATTTCCAGAGGGCAGAATACGGTGTATTTCCAGCGGTTCAATACCATATCGTCACCTTACTATCAGCACCAGTATATGCAGAACCTGACGGCAGCGGCATCCGAAGCAAAGTCAACCTGTAATTCCTACAGCAAGATGGGGATTTTAAATGATGCTTTTGTATTTTATATCCCGGTATATCAGAATATGCCGTCACAGTCAGCCAAGGTTACGATCAGTAAATCGGTAAAGACAGGAAAAACGACGTCTTCCGCCGTGATGAGAAGCGCCCCGTCGACAGGAAGCTCTTCGGTTATGACGGTTCCGGAAGGGAAGAAAGTTACTGTCTCAGGGGCGGAATATACAGATATGAGCGTGTCTGTCGCCAAACAGGAAAAATATCCCTACTGGTTCAAGGTAAGTTACGGCGGGAAGACAGGGTATATACCTTCCAGATTTATCAAGATGAACACAGACGGCACGGTGAAGGCAGGCGATACAAAGCAGCTCAGCGTGACGGGAGCAGGAAGCAGGGAGAAGGTCTATTACGAAACCAGCAACCCGGCGGTGGCTACAGTCAGCAGTACAGGGAAGATCACCGGCGTAAAGGCGGGAACTTGCGATATCTATGCATTTTCCAGTTCCGGGAAGCGGATGGATGCAGTGGGGATCTCTGTCAGCGGGGCAGCCTCAGAAGTGTCTAAGCCAAAGCTTGTATCAGCAGCCAACAGCAAATCCGGCATTACCATAAAGTGGAAAAAAGTATCCGGTGCAGATGGGTACTATGTCTACCGGAAGACATCGGGCGCAGGCTATAAAAAGATCAAGAAGATCACATCCAGGGCTACGGTGAAATATACGGATAAAGCAGCGTCCCCAGGGCAGACCTGCACGTATACGGTAAAAGCGTATAAGGACGGCAAAACAAGCGGCTGCGACAAGACAGGGCTTACTGTCCGCAGGCTCAAAAATCCGGTCATGGTGTCAGCAGCGGGCACAAAAACCGGAATTAAAGTAAAGTGGAAGAAGGTCAAAGGCGCGGCATCTTACGATGTACTCCGCAAGGTGAAGGGCGGCAAGTATAAAAAAATTGCGTCGGTAAAGAGCAGCGGTTCAACTTATACGGATAAAACAGCAGAGAAAGGCAAAACCTATTATTACACGGCAAGGGCTATATACGGCGCCACTAAAGGTGCCTATACAGAGTCAGGAGTATGCGGTAAAAGAAAATAAATGCAGGGTTTTGCAGAAATATCGGCGGCAAAATAGTTACTGTTCACGGGTTAGGAATGCGCATTGGTTGCGCATTCCGTAAGAACATGATACAGCAAAACAGACAGAAAATCGACAGTATCCCTCTTATTGCTTGAAATAAGAGGGATATTCGTTTATAATGTTGTAAGTTATAACTATAAGTATGTTCGGAGGCGCTATGAAAAAGCATCTGTATAAATTTGAGACAACCATGTGGCTGTCGATAAAATTTGTGTTCTATATACTGTTAATGTACGCTTTCCTGCATATCATGGGAAAGGATAGCATCGGCCTTACCAGGCTGTCGCGAATGCTGGGTATCACAGTATCCACATTTGTTGTCGTGGGGCTTTTATTTCTGTCGGTTTATGGAAGGTATGATGTGGGCAGAAGAAAGAGCAAGCCGATCATCTATTCCCTGGCGCTGGCAGTGGCATGTACGGATATCATCACCTATATGCAGGTGATGATCATGAGGACTAATCAGCCGAATATCTATGGCTTCCGTTTTTTAAGCCTGGGACTTCTCGGTATTGCTTTTCTTGTACAGATCGGCATTATTATCTTTTTTGCCTATTTTGGCAACTGGCTGTTCTTTCTCATCCATGAGCCGGAGAAGTGCTGTGTTATCACTTCTTCCCAGAAAAGCCTGGATGAGATCGTGTTCGCTATGCAGCGGTTTAAGAAGCAGTATCAGGTCTCTTCGGTGCTTGATTACCGCAGCAGCCGGATCAAAAAACAGATCAAAGCGGCGCAGACGGTATTCGTCTACGATGTCCCAGTGGAGGCGCGCACGGACATTATGCGCTGGTGCTACCGGTATAAGGTCAATGTGTATTTTAATCCGGAGATTGAAGATATCATGGAGCTGGGCGCTAAGCAGTATGTTCTGGATGATGTCTATCTGTTCAACCGCAACGTGAAGTCGCTGACGATGGAACAGCGCATTATCAAGCGCCTTATGGACATCACCTTTTCCCTGGTGCTTGGTATCTTTTCTGCGCCTTTCTGGCTGTGCGCGATGGCAGCTATAAAGCTTGAAGACGGCGGGCCAGTGTTGTTTAAACAGAAGCGGGCCACGATCCACGGCAAGCAGTTTGAGGTATACAAGCTTCGGACTATGAAGCCTAACAATGACAACCATTCCGTGACCAAGGACGATGACCGGATCACGAAAACGGGGAAGTTCTTAAGGAGGACAAGGATTGATGAGCTGCCTCAGCTTTTCAATGTGCTGAAGGGGGATATGACCTTTGTAGGACCGCGCCCGGAGATGCTTAAGAATGTGGAGGAATACACCGAGGAGCTGCCGGAGTTCAAGTACCGGCTCAGGGTGAAGGCAGGGCTTACAGGCTATGCGCAGATCACCGGGAAATATAATACAACGCCGAAGGACAAGCTTGTCATGGATATGATGTATATTGAGCAGTTCAGTATCCTCAAGGATATTCAGATCATCTTCCAGACAGTGATCGTTCTGCTGAAAAAGGACAGTACGGAGGCATTTGACGGGAAGAATAAGCATTGCCCGTATAAATTCGTAAAGTGGGATGAGAAGAATGATGACAAAAATTAAACTTGCAGTGATAAAGGCAGGGATTTTTTTACTGAATATGGTGTACGGGGTGTTTAAGCTTCTGCCTGTAGAAAGGAAGGTTACGATGCTGAGCCGGCAGAGCAACACGCCTTCTGATGAGTTCCGCATGGTCAAAAAGGGAATAAATATCCGGGATAAAGGTGTGAAAGTGGTGTTTTTGTGCCATACTTTAGACGGCGGGGTGAATTCTGTCCTTGAGGACAAGATAAGGTATGGCTTCCATATGTTTACCCAGATGTACCACATCGCTACCTCGAAGGTAGCCATACTGGATACTTACTGTATGGCGGTCAGCATTTTGAACCACAAAAAGGAGCTTAAGGTCATCCAGATGTGGCATTCTATGGGAACCATGAAGAAGTTCGGCTACACGGCGCTCGATACGAAGGAAGGGAGCAGGAGCGAGCTTGCCTGTGCCATGAAGATGCACAGGAATTATGACTATATCTTCGCAAGTGCGGAAAGCTACAAGGATCATCTGGCAAAGGGGTTTAACTGCGATACAGAAAAGATTCTGACTATGCCGCTGCCAAGGCTCGACCTTCTTCACAGTGAAAAGTACGCGAAGAAGGTGAAAGACAGGATCTACCAGGCTTATCCGAAGCTTCGGGAGAAGCCGGTGATTCTTTACTGCCCGACCTTCCGCAAGGAGGAAGAGAAGTTTGCCGGGGCGCTTAAAGCGCTCACCAGTGCAGTGGACAGTGAAAGATACAATTTTGTCGTGAAGCTTCATCCGCTGTCGAAGACGGCGGTGGAGGGACCGGCTTTTTGTGCGGACGGCTTTTCCAGCTTTGAGATGCTGTTTGCAGCGGACTATGTAATCAGCGACTATTCCTGTATCGTCTATGAGGCGGCAGTGCGCGGGATACCCCTTTATTTTTACAATTTTGACATGGAGCTTTATACTGACGGGCGGGGGCTGGCGCTGGATTATGAAAATGAGGTTCCGGGGCCGGTATCTGGGGATGCAAAAGAGATTATGGCATCTATTGAAGCAGAAGCGTATGATATGGAGGCACTGAAAGCTTTTGCGGATAAATATGTGACGCCGGTTAAGCACGCGACGAAGGATATCGTGGACTTTGTGTTCAATCTGATGAATGAATAAGAATGATGGAGGAGAATCATGAACAGAGTATTTCGAGAGGATCTGGAAACGATTATAGGGGAGGATATTCCATGGGAAAAATTGAAAGGACGGACGGTGCTGATCACTGGCGCCAGCGGTATGATCGGCATATATATGCTCAACATCCTGACTATGCTAAACGATAAGCGCGATTATGGCATACGGGTGCTTGCCATGCTGAGGAATGCATCGAAGCTTCCTAGAAAGATCCGGGCGAGAAAGGATGTGGAGATTGTTATCCGCGATGTGACGGAGGCTATCGAGCTTCCCGGGGATGTACACTACGTGATCCATGCGGCGAGTCCGGCCAGTCCGCTGATCATGCAGAACCAGCCGGTGGAGACGATCGCCGCCAACACGCTGGGGACCTTTAATACACTCCGGCTTGCGAAGGAGAAGGGGGCAGAGGGGTATCTGTTTATTTCCTCCAGGGAGGTATACGGCCAGCCTGAAGAAGGACAGGAATTTTTCGATGAGGATACCTATGGGTTTGTGGACCAGCTCAATCCCCGTTCCTGCTATTCTGAAGGGAAGAAGGCGGCGGAGACTATGTGCGTGTGCTACCATGAGGAGTACGGGCTGAATACGAAGATCGCCAGGCTTGCCCACACCTACGGCCCGGGCATGTCCATCTATGACGGGCGGGTGCAGGCGGATTTCTTGAAAAATGTATTTTATAAGGAAGACATCGTGTTAAAGAGCGAGGGAACCGCAGTGAGGACTTATACCTACATCGCAGATGCGGTGGCAGGACTTTACCGGATCTTATTAGGCACTGAGGATATGGTCTACAACATTGGAAATGAGGACGGCAAAGTGTCGATCCGTGAGCTGGCGGAGATCATGGTGGATATCTACCCGGAGCGGGGGCTTAAGCTTGTGTTTGACATCCCGGAGGGGGGTACGAAGGGCACGGCGCCTTATACACTTGGAATATTGAGCAGCGGGAAGCTTAGAAAGACCGGGTGGAGCCCGAAGTATTCCGTGAAGGAAGGATTTAAGAGGACGCTTGAGTATTTAGAGATTGAAGAGGAAGAAAAACATGAGTAAAAATGTTGCGATCATTTTTGCAGGGGGCGTTGGGGCGCGGATGGGCTCCGGGCTCCCGAAGCAGTTCATTGAAGTGAACGGGAAACCGATCATTGTCCACACGCTGGATATTTTTGAGGAGCACCCGGATATCGACGAGATCTATGTATCCTGCAAGGAGGACTATATCCGGAAGCTTACTAAGCTGGTGCAGCGCCATATGATCTCAAAGGTGGAAAGGATCGTGCCAGGCGGCGCGACCGGACTGGATTCCATCTACAATGCCCTCCAGGCGGCAAGGGAGCATAATACACCGGATGCGGTAGTACTGATCCATGACGGCGTACGTCCGTGCATCACCAAGGAGCTGATCGACGAGGATCTGGCATGTGTCAGGGAGAACGGGACGGCGGTTACATGCACGCCCCTCTATGAGACACCGGTAATCTGCCGGGACGGGCAGAGCATCGATGAGATACCGCCGAGAGCCGATTTTTACACGGCACAGGCGCCCCAGTGCTTCCGGCTCGGGGACGTCTTGGAGGCCCATGCCATGATGCGAAAGGATAATCCCGGCTATGAGGGCGTGGTGGATACCTGCTCCATGATGAAAATGCTTGGGAAGAAGGTGACTTTAGTGGAAGGGCCAAGAGGCAATATCAAGGTCACGACGCCGGAGGATCTTTATACCTTCCGTGCTATGATACAGTACAGGGAGACGGAGCAGATCTTTGGATTCGGCACGAGGGAAGTACCGAGCCGGCTTAGAAAATAGTGCCGCGACAAGGAGGAAACGGAGTGTTTACAAGTGCAAAGTATGTTCTGAGTGAGAATTACCAGAACTTTCATCGAATCATGTCAATTTCAAAATACGAGCTGCTTGCGGATATGCGGGAGAGCAAGCTTGGCGTATTCTGGAATTTTGCGAATCCGGCGATCCATGTACTGACGTACTGGTTTGTGTTCGGATATGTGTTTAACCGGAAGGATGTTGGCGGAATCCCGTATCTGGTGTGGATGCTCGGCGGTATGGTAGTGTGGTTTTTCGTGAGCCCATGTATTACCGACGGGTGTAATTCCGTTTACCGGAAGGTGAATGTCATCACGAAGATGAAATTCCCGGTCAGTATCCTGCCGATGACTGTAGTTCTTGAAAAACTGTTTGACCATTTCTGCCTGTTTGTCATCATGGTATTCATTTTTGCGGCATATGGATATTATCCTGACGTGCACTGGCTGGGACTGATCTATTATCTGCTGTGTACGATCATCTTTGCAGTATCCTTGTCGTTGACAACGTCTGTACTTAATATGCTGGCCAGGGATACGCGGAAGCTGATCCTGGCCTGTATGCGGCTGCTCCTCTACTTAACGCCGATCCTGTGGAATATCGAAAAGATCGGGGAGGGCATGGTCTCAAAGATCATTATGTGCAACCCGATCTATTATCTTGTCCAGGGATACAGAGACTGCTTTTTCTACCACCGGGGATTTGCAGCCTATAGATGGTCTATGTTATGGTTCTGGGGAATCACGCTTGCGCTGTTTTTCTTCGGGAGTTATATGATGTACAAGTTCAAAACGAGATTTATCGATATGATATGATGCCCTGGGACGGCTTTTAAGGGCGTGAGGGCCCAGAATGCGAAGCGGCCCGCAGGTACCGCAGATTAATGTTTATCGAAAAAGAGGAAATCAGATGGAAAGAGAAACAGCAATTCAGTTTAAAAATGTGTCAAAAATCTATAAGCTAAAGCGGAAGGACAAGGAAGTGAGGAAAGACCAGAAGACCCAGTATTTCTACGCCTTAAAGGATATATCCTTCGAGGTGAAGAAGGGGCAGGTGCTCGGGATATTAGGAACCAACGGCTCCGGGAAATCTACTATGGCCCTGGTTCTTTCCGGGATCGCCTCCCCGGATGAGGGGGAGATCCTTGTTAACGGAGAGCAGGCGCTTGTCGCCATTAATACAGGGCTGAACAAGGAGCTTACCGGACTTGAGAATATCGAGCTAAAGGGCGCGCTTTTAGGGCTTTCCAAGAAGAAGGTCCAGGAGATTACCGACGGGGTGATCGAATTTGCCGAGATCGGGGACTTTCTTTACCAGCCGGTGAAGAAGTACTCAAGCGGTATGAAGTCACGCCTTGGGTTCTCCATCAATCTCTGTCTGGATCCGGACATACTGATCATCGATGAGGCGCTGTCTGTAGGTGACAAGGGATTTGCCCAGAAGTGTCTGGGACGGATGAATGAGCTTAAGGATGAGGGGAAGACGATCATCTTTATCTCTCATTCTCTTCCCCAGGTCCGGGAGTTCTGCGACACGGCGATGTGGCTGGAGGGCGGCAAGATGAAGGAGTATGGGGAGATCGAAGACGTCTGCGACCACTATGCCGACTATATCGAATACTGCCATACACTGACGAAGGCAGAGAAGAAGGCAGAGCGGGAGGAGAAGTTTAAGGAGCGTATTATCAGGAACAGGAAGGTCGGGCTGATCGACCGGTTGTTTGGATAGAGGGAAAATCATTTCGGACAGAAAGAAGGTTGAGGAAGATGGGCGTACAGGCAATTCTTAATAATGTAAAGGAAGTAGGGATAAAAGAGACTTATAATATCTCCAGAAAAAGAAAGCAGGAGAGGATCACGGACCATAAGGTCGTAGTACAGCTTCAGAAGATGCTGACTGAGCTTGCAAAAAAGGTGCCGTCGGAGGAAGCGGCCAGACTTATGCGTAAAGGTGCGGCGGCAAAGGAAGACAGCGAGGTAAGGGAAGTACTCAGAAAGCTTGATCGGATGGATAAGTCGAAGGTTAAGGGATACCGAAGCGAGATGAAAAGCGTCTATATTAAAAAGATCGTCCCGATGATCTACAATGATTTCAAGAACTTCCACATCGAAAAGGTTGCCCTGTTCATGCAGCCCAGAAGCGGCCTGAACCAGAGCTGCAAATATATTTACCATAAGCTTGGGGAGGCTGGTGAATATAAGGTCATCCTGCGGGAGCTTCACAGAGGTGAGGTAGATGTGTCGGAGTTCTGGAAGAATACGGAAAAGCTGATGGTGGAGATGGGAACGGCCAAGGCGGTGTTTGTCCATGAATCGGACAGCCTGTTCGGGTATCTTGATATCCGCAAGGAGACGAAGGTCGTCCAGCTTTGGCACGGCTGCGGGGTATTTAAAAAGATCGGCCTTAGTACCAGCGGAAAAAAGCATTTTAAGACTCAGGAGGATCATGAGGAATATCCGGAATATAACAATTATTCTATTGTCACTATTGCAAGTCCGGAGCTTTCCTGGGTATTTGAAGAGTTTATGGGGATCAGCAGAGAGGAAGGGATCATACAGTCCGTCGGCGTGAGCCGGACAGACGAATTTTTTGATGAGGAGTATGTCAGGAACTGTTACAGGACGTTGTATGAGACGATCCCGGCTGCCAGGGGCAAGAAGGTCATTTTGTACGCACCGACTTACCGGGGAGTGGGCAGGAAGCGTATCTCGCCGGACGAGCTGGATATCAAGAAGTTCTATGAGGAGCTTGGGGATGAGTATATCCTGATCTTCAAGCACCATCAGACAGCCATAGAGGTGCCGCAAATTCCGGAGCCTTACCGGGATAATTTTGCCTATGATATGACAAGAGGGAAGGGGATGTCGATCAACGACCTGATGACGGTTGCCGATATCTGTATCTCCGATTATTCCTCGCTGGTATTCGAGTATGCGCTGTTTGAGCGGCCGATGCTGTTTTTTGTCTATGATCTTGAGGAATATATTGATGAGCGGGGCCTTTACTATGAGTTTGATGAGATCACGCCGGGACCCTTATGCAGGACGAATGACGAGATGATCGATTATATCAAGCATGTCGATGAAAGATTTGACAAGCAGGAAGTAGCGGACTTTAAGAATAGATTCATGTGCTGCTGCGATGGCCATGCAACGGAGCGTATACTGAAATTTATAGAGGAGTAAGGAAGGGGCAGATGATGAAAAGGATTTTGACTTATGGGACGTACGATTTGCTTCATTACGGGCATATCCGTCTGCTGAAAAGGGCAAAGGCGTTAGGCGATTATCTGATTGTGGCTATCTCCACAGAGCGGTTTAATGAGATCAAGGGCAAAAAAGCTTATCATAATTATGAGACGAGAAAAGAGATGCTTGAGGCGGTACGTTATGTGGATCTGGTGATCCCGGAGGACGACTGGGACCAGAAGAGAGACGATGTGCTGAACTATCATGTTGATACTGTCGTGATGGGCAGTGACTGGGTCGGACATGAGAAATTTGAGAATCTGAGAGACATATGCGAGGTCGTATATCTGGACAGGACGGACGGGATATCTACGACTAAGATTAAAGAAGAATTGCATTTGCCGGAGAATAATCTATATTCGAAATAGCTTTGGCCGAATGGCTTGATGGAGGAGAAAGATGAAGATTGGTATTATATCTATTAATATGTATTCAAAAGGTTTGAATTTTGCATGTCCGCTGCATAACTACGCTTTTCAGCAGTTTCTGCTAAAAAACGGGATTGACAGTACAGTGATCAGCTACAAGCCGATATATTTTAATAATTTCGACCTGCGGCATCCTTATGATTACTATGAAAAGATGTGTGCGGACTTTGCGGCGCGGGGGAGAAGCATAACGGAACCGGAGGAGTGGGAGAGGATCACTCATCTGCGGGAAGCGTGGAAAGACTTATACGAGGAACGCGAGAGACGTTATGATAAATTTCAGAACTTTATTGAAGCAAATTATATTAAGACGGAGGAATGCTACGACAGTGACCTTCTGGAAATTAAGGATCCGGGATTTGACTGTTATATCTGCTGCACGGATGTTCTGTGGAAGCAGGAACCTAATATCGGTTTTGACCGGGGCTTTTTCCTTGCCAGCAAGGCGATGGAGAATAAGTGGAAGATTTCCTATGCGGCGAGCCGCGGTGTATATCACAGCAGGACAGAGGAGGACGAGAAGACATTTCTCCATTATGTAGAAGATATTGATGCGGTTTCCGTGCGCGAAGAAAGTCTTAAGGACTATCTTGAAGAAAATATAGATAACGAAGTAACGATGGTTATCGACCCGGTTCTTCTCCATGAAAAAGAATTTTATGATAAGATCTTAGTAAAGCCAGAAGAGGAGCACTATCTGTTTTTGTATTATGTTATGGAAAAGGCAAAGGACACGATCGGACAGGCTGTCCAGTATGCGAAAGCCCATGATCTTAAGATCGTCGAGATTACGGACCGGCCGCTGAAGGATGGACGCCTTTCGGAATACGAAGGTATCGAACGGATATATCGGTACGATATGGGTATTGAAGAATGGCTCGGCTACATCAGATATGCAGATTGTGTCTTCACGAATTCGTTCCATGCCTGCTGCTTCAGCATTCTATTTGAAAAACAGTTTTATGCCGGATACCGCCATGGGGATAAAGTGACCCATGTGCTAGAGATGTTTGGACTGAGCGAGCGGAGGATCAATGCGGAAAGTGATATTCTGTCGGTGCCGCTGCCGGATATCGATTATACGAAGGTAAGGCCGCTGAAAAGGCAGGAAGCGTCGGACTTCCTCCTCTCAGCTATACGCCGCATGGAACAGAGTGAGCGGCCGCTTCACGACTATGAATGGTGGAAGAGAAGGCTTCAGTATAAGGTGTACTGCAACAGCGGTATCCATCCGGACCTCGGAGGAGGGACTTATGAAAAAGCCAGGGGAGAAGTGAAGGAACTGCTGACTGGTTCATGGGAGTTCTGGCCGAAAGAGCGTGCAACGAATGACGGACTGTCACGCTTCAGGAAAAATGAATTCAGCCGGAAGGGCTATCTGCCGGACGGCTGGAGATTCAGGTTCAGGATTGACAACCGGTGGTTCTGGTATCTGGAGGACGGGACGTTTGTGCTAAAGGATGAGTACGATAAGGAAAAGCATCCTGCGATCAAGCGTTTCCCAGAGTGCGGCCGTATACCCTATCTTCCGGTGACGGGGATTTCCCTTATGGTTGCGGAGGCTTTATGGAAAGAGGGCAGAGCGGAGTATACCGTAGTCTATAACGGGGGTCTGAAATCCGACGGATTGTCCCACAGGTATGACGGATCAAAAGGAGAGATCAGTACTTTAAAAACCGGCTCTGTGGAGTACCGGATCAGCCGGCCGGTGGCTAATGACGGGCAGGCAAGGCTTTTAAAGAACCGGTTTTCGCATCCGGGATATGATTTCCTTGGATGGCAGATGAGGATTAAGGATGATGAGAGATGGTACTGGTATCTGGCGGACAGAACCCTTAAAGCCCAGTCAGAGTACTGTAAAGCGGAGGACGGGGAAAAGTATCTGCTCAGGGACGGTACAAGAATTCCGTATATTCCGGCAAACCGGGTTGCGACCGTCGTATTGGAAGGCGTATGGGAAGCAAAGCTGAAAACGAAGGTAGTCCGTAAAATGAAGAAGATAAGAGGGAATAAATAATGGGAAATGCAGAAATTATCTTTGAAGTAACAAAGGTAGAGTGGGAAAGAATTTTCCTTTCCCTTGAGATAAAGACGAATTATAAAGGAAAAGTAAGGTTCCGGTTAGAGAGCTTGGGGAAAATCTACCGTGGTGAGGACGGCCAGAGCATTATCGGGATGAAGATCAAGGACGCTTTCTGGGTGAAGAGCGATAAGGTCTCGGACGGCGTGTACCGCATTACGGGGAACATTGCAGCGATGAAAAAGCGTCAGTTTCTGGATAACGGACGCTGGAGGATCATGGCATCGGCGAAGGAAGGTGAATTCGTCTGCTATGCTTCCAACCAGGTAGCCTATCATTTTGATGAGTATTCCCGTATCTTCCGTTACGGAGGCGGTAAGTACGCGTACAATGTATCATTTAGCTCACTGATGGAGGAGGAGAAGTATCTCTGGTTTTACATCAATACTTATTTTATGATCAAGAATAACCACTGGAAGCGGCGGCGGTATGTGCAGGAGGCGCTGACGACCAAGGGTAAATTCAAGCGGATGTATATGTATACGGCGATCGTGCTGATGCGGGCGTTCTATCAGTTCTGGTCACATGTGTTCCCGAAGCGTGGAAGGAATGTGCTGCTGATGAGCGAGACAAAGGACTATCTGTGGGGGAACCTTAAGTTTATCGACGACCGCCTGCATGAGAGAGGGCTGGATAAGAAATTTAAGATTACTTATTCTTTCCGTAAAGCGGTTGGAAGCCACATGAGCGCGCTAAGCTGGGCGAAGCTGATCTTTAAGATCGCACAGCAGGATTACATCTTTGTGGATGACTATGTTCCAGTATTCGGTTTTCTGAATCTGCGGAAGAAGACGAAGCTTATCCAGGTGTGGCATGCCGGCGTGGGATTTAAGTCCGTAGGCTACAGCCGGTTCGGGAAGAGAGGTACGCCGTTCCCTTCAGGCTCCTGCCATAAGAAATATGATTATGTGCTGGTAGGCTCAAAGGAACTTATCAAGGTATATGCCGAGGTGTTCGGCATCGAGGAGGAGGCGTTTCTTCCGGTAGGTATGCCGAGACTCGACGGATTCTTAAATGAGGACACTATCCGTACTTTCCGGGAGGACTTCTATCAGGAATATCCGGCCATGAAGGATAAAAAGATCATCCTGTTTGCCCCGACGTTCCGCGGCGGCGGGCAGAAATCCGCTCACTATGATTATTCCTGGCTTGATTTAAAGAAGATCTATGAGTTCTGCGGGGATGAGTATATTTTCCTGGTAAAGATGCATCCCTTTGTGGATAAGGAGCCTATTCAGATACCGGAAGAATATCAGGACAGGATCATTGATTTTGCTACTTATCCGAATATCAATGACTTGTATTATGTGACAGATATACTGATCACGGATTATTCATCTAACTATTTTGAATATTCCCTGATGAAGAGACCGATCTTATTCTATACGCCGGACAGGGAGCTTTATGAGCTTTCCAGAGGCGTCCACAGAAGTGTTAAGGAGTGTGCGCCGGGCAAGGTGTGCGATACCTTTGATGAATTGATGGATGCCCTTAAGAATAAAGATTATGAGATTGAGAAGGTTTATCGGTTTGTGGAGGAGAATTTCTCTAATTATGACGGACACGCTTCTGACAAGGCGATCAACCGGATATTACTACAGGGAAACAGGAAGAGAAAAAAGAAGTAAAGGTCTATACGGAAGGAAAAATTTGCCATGCAGAGAAAAGGGAAAAAAGCGGGACTTATCCTGATGAGTTTACTGCTGGTTCTTATGTCTTTGCCGGTAACGGCTGCAGAGGCGGGCAAGGATACAGACGTGTATGTTCAGGATGCGGATGATCAGGGAGAGAACGATCAGATAAAACTTCCTGATGGTCAGGATACAGACGCAAAGGATATAAATACAGAGGATGAAGCGGCAGAGGCCGGGGAGTCAGACAGCAAGAAAGCTGAAGATGCGGACATAACTGCGCAGGACGGACAGGAAAAGTCAAACTACGACTTAAGCTCTGATCAGATAACCGTGCGGTTTACGGACGCTCAGGCAGAGCACATCTATACCGGTTCGCAGATTACACCCGAGATAGAGGTAGTGATCGCCGGGGAAGATCCGGCAGAAGGGGATGCTTTGGCTGAGAAGGTGATTGGCAAAGGCAATTATACAGTTGAATATGAGAATAATATCGATGCCGGGGAGGCTTCTGTCATCGTGACCGGAAAGGATGAGCCGGGGAAGGACGGTCCGGAAGAGGAAGATCCTGGAAAAGATGAATCGGGAAATGAGGATTCCCAGGAGAAAGAGGACGATCCTCAGAAGAAGGCGGATGGGCAGGGAGACAAAGCCGGGGAAGCTGCCGCCGGTGATATCTGCACAGGTGTTAAGACAGTGAAGTTTAGGATCCTCCCGGCAGATATTACCAAATGCGAGCTCAACGCACCGAAATCAGCCGACTATACAGGAAAACAGGTAAAGCCTGATGTAAAGCTTGAGTTCGAAGGAAAGAAGCTTGTCTCCAAAAAGGATTACCGGCTTACCTATTCCAATAATATCAATAAGGGGACAGCAGGGATCCAGATCGAAGGTATCGGTAACTTTACGGGTTCAAGGACGGTGAAGTTTACCATCCGGTTCGGTACACCCGCGATAAAGGTAACCTCCAGTTATTCCCAGATTAAGCTGAAATGGCAGAAGGTAAAGGATGCTTCGGGGTATGTGCTGTACCGCAGTACATCGCCGAACAGTGGGTTTAAGAAAGTAAAAACGTATAAGTCTGCTTCTCAGACAAGCTATTCTGACACAAAGGCGATGTTCGGGAAGACCTATTACTACAAGGCGCGTGCCTATCGGAATGTAAGATCAAAGAAAAAGACAAAGAAGGAATATGGCGTGTGGTCTGCGGCTGTCAGCGGAAAGAAGCAGCTGGGGACGGTGAAGATCGCGTCCGCAAAATGTGCTTCTGAGACTACGGCAAAGCTAAGCTGGGGGAAAGTGACCGGAGCGCAGGGATACGAGATTTATAAATGTGAGACAAAAAACGGTACCTATACTTACGCTGGAAAGGTAAGCGGCGGGAAAGTGTCCTACACAGCTAAGAAGCTGAAGATGGGAGTGAAATATTATTTTAAAGCAAAGGCGTTCCGCAAAAGCGGTTCTAAAGTGCATTACGGGGAATTTTCTGCGGCGAAGGCAGAGACATTTACAGACGGGCAGAGATTGTATTTTCTGTTCCCAGAGGGTATCCCGACAAAGAAGGCCGAGATGGAGCAGTATCTGGTGACGATCACCGTGCCCATCAAGGATGTAAACGGAGTGCCAAGTACCAAGCAGCTCCGGGTGCATAAGAAACTGACCAAGGAATTTATGGATGCTTTTCAGGATATGTATGCAGTCGGTTTCCCGGTAAGGGCCGAGGATACGGATACCTACAACTGGAGAAGTATGGCATCGGGGAAGAACCGCTCGCATCACAGCTACGGCTGTGTTGTAGATCTGAACTGGAGCTCTAATCCCATGATCGGTGTGACTGAGGGCAAGTACCAGCCTGGAGTGGATCCTTATTCCGTGACGCCGGAGGTAGTGGCGATCTGGAAGAAGCATGGATTTTTCTGGGGCGGCGACTGGAAGTCCAGCAAGGATTATATGCATTTTACATATACAAATCATTAGTGAGAGGAATGTCTGAGGATGAAGTTACGGGGAAAAAGAGGATGGGGGTTATTGCTGGCATTAATACTTGCATTTTGTCTGCCGCTTGGCGTATCTGCGGCCGGTGCTGAGCCGGAAAAGCCCGCAAAGAGCGGATGGAAATATGTCAAGGGTTATAAGCTGTATTATGATAAAAACGGAAAACTGGTGAAGGATGTAAGTAGTATTATCGGAAAGAGGTCATCCTATATCGTCAAGGTAAATAAGAGAAAAAATTGTGTGACCGTGTATGCAAAGGACGGCAGAAAGGGATATATTATTCCGGTAAAGGCCTTCCCGTGCTCCGCGGGGAATGCGACACCCATCACAACAGCGCGGACACCGTCGAAATACCGCTGGCACAGGCTCAACGGAAACTGCTACGGCCAATGGTGTACCCGAATTAAGCAAGGATATCTGTTTCATTCTGTCATGTACGGAAAGACAAGCAATACGTCCTTGAGTGTTAAAAATTATAATAAGCTTGGCAGGACTGCGTCTCATGGCTGTATCCGCCTCAGGGCAGGAGATGCAAAATGGATTTATGATAACTGCAGGCGGGGGACAAAGGTGATCATCTATAACAGCTCGGATCCCGGGCCTCTCGGAAAGCCGAAGGCAGGAAAGCTCCCAAGCTGGCACCGGTGGGATCCGACAGATCCTACGGCAAAAAGCCTGTGCCGAAAGAAAGGATGTCATTAATCTTAATAATCAATTAATAAAACTTAATAATTCCATGCGTTGACAAGGATAAAACCCTTTGTTATGATTAAACGAGACTAGAAAAGGAGAAAAGGGGAAATGCATATGAGAAAAATATCGAAAGCAATCTGTGCCGCACTGAGCCTGATGCTGATCGTAAATCTGGCAGGCTTTGAGGTGACGGCTGCCGGAGTGGATGATCAGGCGGCGGCTGACCAGACGGGCGGAGCCGGAAATGGCACAGAAGGCGATAGTGGTAATAAGGAGCCAGCAACCGATCCTGCAGATAAAGCGGGTAACGGTGAGGATAACCAGATTTCCGGCGGCGGAGACGGGGCTTCTTCGGATGGGACTTCTCCCGATGGCACAGGCACGGGTGAGAACGGTTCCAATGATGACAGCACCGGT
>Ga0137306_101890_pt1 | contig 19347 bp, 18 predicted proteins | sample Inofroosms_March_FD_97187 | JGI IMG/M metagenome (GOLD analysis project Ga0137306, IMG submission 97187) | Mouse cecal microbial communities from Vienna, Austria - N-Acetylneuraminic and N-Acetylglucosamine D2O microcosms_March | ecosystem: Host-associated > Mammals > Digestive system > Large...
TGTTACACATTCTCCTTATTATAATACCATTTTACCTATTATGCAATGTTTTATTCCAGAAAAACTGGTACAACTCTGGTTCTCGTTTTTTTATAGAAACTGGCTTAAAATCTTTTGTCAAAAAACAGTGTTCGGTACTGCCTCTGGCATGAAGATTCTGTCGCTCTTTATCATAAATCTCATAGACAACCGTAAATTTTAAACCATTAAATTTTACAATTTCGGTTTCCAATCTCACAGTTTCTCCAAAATGCACTGCTTTACGGTATTCACAGGAGACGCCCAATACTGGAATCATCAATCCTTTTTCCTCCATTATATTGTAAGGATAACCTGCCTGTTCTAGATAATCAAGCCGGGCCTCCTCAAACCAACGTATATAATTAGAGTGATGTACTACTGCCATCGCATCTGTCTCATAATACTGAACAATATGATAATATGGTCTAAATTCTTCCATCTTTATCCTCCTAACTCTTATATATTCTTTTTACATTTTTAACTATTTTGAAAAGTCTGAAATGCTAATTCCATACAGTTCTAATAGTAATTTACATTTTATCATTTCCAACCCTGAAATGCAAAATATCTATTTAGGACAAATTTTACTTGTAATCCCTGACTGTTTGTATTAAAATATAGTTCAAAGCTACCAGAAAGGAAGCTTGAATGAATATTCATTTTATAAGGAGGATTTAAGTATGGCATACGTAATTACTGACGCTTGTGTAAGCTGTGGAACCTGTGAAGGAGAATGTCCAGTAGGAGCTATCTCCGCTGGTGATGGAAAATATGAAATCGCTGCAGATACATGCATCGATTGCGGTACCTGTGCAGGTGCCTGCCCTACAGGTGCTATTGAGCAGGGTTAATTGTTTGATACAGTTTCACTGTCTATAACAATCAAATACCCCCAGGGGACATCAAATTTGATACGTCCTCTGGGGGCATTTACATCTACAAGGTAATTCAAATGGCTGTTTTCTTATTGATAAATATGATTCAAGAGCCTTTACTTCCATAAATTGTGAGTAAAGGCTCTTTTCATAATCTTATGTACACCTGCGCATAAGCTATTATATCTCTAAAATGACTAAATGAGAAATTTAGAGAGTCAATGCATACTTTGTCGCTTTGTTTTTTAACGGGAAATTTCAAAATCAAGTGGTCAAATTAGGATTTAACTTGCCTTCCTTTTTCATCACTTTAGCTGCATTTTTCTCCTTCTCTTTTTTCTCTGCCTTTTCTTTGCGGAATCTTCTTCCTTTCTGCGAGGAGCGAATCGCTGCATCCAACTTACGGAAACGCTCTTCCTCAGCCTCATCCTGTTCCCGCATTAAGTAATTCATTTCCTTGAGCACTTTTTCCCCAACTTGAGTACTAACCTCTTTTCCCAAGGATTCATTATTTTCTTCCATTGCTTTTTTCACAATATTTGTCATCATCTTTTGAAATTGTTCAAGTTTGACTGTATTGGAAACTGGATTGCCATGCCCTTTTGGAATTTGTTGTTCCATTCTTGGGTATTCTCTGGTGATTTGCACCACCTGTCCATTGCTTGGCATAGCAGCATTCATATTTGTTGTTGCTGTGTTTCCCATACTGTTTTGATTGCCCGCTGACGGGTCTCCTATAACGCCTGCCATTCCCAGGTTTCCCATATTATTCATATTGCCTGGCCCTCCTGCATTCATCGTGTTCACTGGACAAACCTCCTGCTCAGGAATATTATGTATCATCATTCGAATGGCTTTCAACTGGTAGCCCTGTTCCTTCCATTCTTTTATCTTTTGGAATTGCGCTATATTTTCTTCTGTATAATAACGGTGTCCCATCTCATTGCGGGGGATGGCAAGCTCTAACTCTTCTTCCCAGTAGCGCAGGACATGAGACTCAACATTAACAATGTTTGCCGCATCCGAAATCATATAGCGTACATTTTCCACATTCCTACCTCCTTTTTAGGGAATTCACGTTCCTTCTAGGGGAACGCTTCGTCAGACTTTTACAGCCTGTCCCTTTTTACTAATTCTATTTTAACGATTTATGCCACGGCTTACAATCTTTTTTCATCGTGAAATAGCGACAAAAAAAAACAGTTTCCCCGCTTTTGCGAAGGAAACCTGCTTTTTTCTCCATCATTTGTTCCAGAACGCCTCGGCGTTCTTACGGCGGGAGTCACTCTCGACCGCTATCTTTTCTCCATATTTGCAAATTTAGTATACTGTGGCAGCCATACTAAATTCACAGTACCAATAGGACCATTTCTCTGTTTGGCAATAATAATCTCTGCAATATTTTTATTCGCAGTATCTTTATTATAATAATCATCACGGTAAATAAACATTACAACATCGGCATCCTGTTCGATCGCCCCAGACTCGCGCAAATCTGAGAGCATAGGCCTATGGTCTGGTCTCTGTTCCACCTGACGGCTCAACTGAGATAATGCAATCACTGGCACATTCAATTCCCTGGCAAGTCCTTTGAGCGAACGCGAAATATCAGAGATCTCCTGCTGCCTGGAATCTGTTCTTCCAGAACCAGACATTAACTGTAAATAATCAATAATAATTAACTTTAAATCATGCTCTAATTTATATTTACGGCATTTTGAGCGCAGCTCTGGTATGGATATTCCTGGCGTATCATCAATAATCAGATTGGAACGTCCAATAGTGCCCGCCCCCTCAATTAACTTTTCCCAGTCAGAGTCCGCCAGATTACCAGAACGCAATATCTGTGCATCTACACGGGATTCCAGTGAAAACAAACGATTTACAAGCTGTTCTTTGGACATCTCCAAACTAAAGATTGCCGTACAGAGATTATTGTGAAAAGCCACATATTGAGCAATATTAAGCACAAAAGCTGTCTTTCCCATAGAAGGACGGGCTGCAATCAAAATCAAATCTGATGGCTGCAGCCCTGACATGCGATAATCTAAATCGGCAAAGCCTGTGGCAATCCCTGTCACATTCCCTTTAGTTTTAGAAGCAAGCTCAATCTTCTCTAAGGCATTGATTACCACCTGTTTAATTGGGATAAAATCTCCGCCGCCTTTATTTTGTAACAGATGAAAAATTTGCCGTTCTGTCTCTGCCATGATATCTTCTAGGCTTTCTTTCCCTAGATAACATTGATTTGCAATCTCCTCATTGACCTTAATCAACTTGCGCAGCATCGCTTTTTCTTTGACAATATTGGCATAATACTTAATATTGGCTGAAGTAGGCACTGCGGACACTAGACCACCGACAAATTCCAGACTGCTTAACTCCTCTGGAACATTTTTCTCCCGCAGTCGATTTTGAAGTGTAATCACATCCACTGGCTGCTCTTCATTGTAAAGTTCTACCATTGTCTCAAAGAGAATTCCATATTGCTGATGATAAAAATCTTCACGGAGCAATATCTCAGAAGCAATGATCACAGCCTCGCGATCCATAATCATAGATCCTATCACGGACTGCTCTGCTTCTAGATTATTGGGCATAATTCGTTTGATCAGAGCCTCCTCCATTTGGACCTCCTACTCTTCCTCAATTTTAACTTTCAGCTTACCTGTCACTTTGGGATGGAATTTAATGCTCACTTCATGGACGCCCAACGTTTTCAAGCCGCCGTCTGGAAGCTGAATTTTCTTCTTATCTAATTCAATTTTAATCTGCTCTTTTGCCGCCGCTGCAATTTCCTTAGAAGAAACGGACCCAAATGTTCTGCCGCCCTCTCCGGTCTTTAATTTCACAACCACCTCTTTAGAGGCAATTTCCTCTGCAAGCGCCTCTGCCGCCGCCAGATTTTCCTCTGCAACCTTTTTCTCATGTTGATTTTTTAATTTCAGATCATTCATATTCTTACCGTTGGCTTCTATTCCAAGCTTCTTGGGTAAGATCATATTTCTGGCATAACCGTCGCTGACATTTACTACCTCACCTTTTTTTCCTAATGACTTTACATCTTCTAATAAAATTACTTTCATACTTCTATGTCTCCTTCCTCCAGCATTTTATCTAATGTCTCCTGGATTTTTGTCTTTGCTTCCCAAACGCTGCAATCTTTGAGCTGAGCGCCTGCCACATTCAAATGACCACCGCCGCCCATTCGCTCCATAATCAACTGTACATTGATCTCATCAATAGAACGGGAGCTGATGTATATTTTTTCATTATACTCTGTAAGTACAAATGACGCCTTTATCCCAACAATATTCAGTAATTCATTTGCCGCCTGTGCACCGGCGATCGTCGGACTTTCCACTCTCGGATCCGCTGGACAAATGGAAATGGCAAATGCTCCTCGGTACACTTCTGCATGACGGACAGCCTCTGCTCTCGCTTTATATGCTGCCATATCGTCTCTAAGTAATTTGCGCACTCTTGTCACCTCTGCCCCGCAGCGCCGAAGATAAGCCGCTGCTTCAAAGGTTCTGACACCCGTTTTTGTCATAAAGTTATTGGTGTCAATTAAAATACCCGCATAGATACTATCTGCCTCATTCGGTTTCAGATGAATATTTTCATTAAAGTACTGCAGCACTTCCGCAACCATTTCACAGGTAGACGAGGCATAAGCCTCAATATAGGAAAGGACAGCATTCTCAATGACTTCACTGCCCTGTCTGTGATGATCAAAGACTACAATCGTCTTACTGCGTCCTAAAAGCTCTGGACATTCTGTATAATTGGGGCGGTTGGTATCTACCACCACCACTACACTGCGATAGTCTACCAATTCAAGTGCTTTCTCACTGCGCAAAAACATATCTGGCGGATAGCCCTTATCTTCTGTAAAACACTCTTTCATCGGGCGCAGCGAAGAGGTAACTTCATTTAATACAATGTGCGCCTTTTTACCCATCACCTGTGCTGCACAATAAATTCCCACTGCCGCTCCGAAAGCATCCATATCACAGATACTATGTCCCATAATAAAAACATGTTCTCTGGTTTCAAAAATTTCCCGCAAGGCATGTGCTTTTACTCTTGCCTTTACGCGTGTCATCTTCTCCACCTGTCTGGATTTTCCTCCAAAATAAGAAATCTTTTCGCCCTCTTTGACTACTACCTGATCGCCGCCTCTGCCCAGGGCCAGATCAATGGCCATCCGTGAATAATCATATTTTTGATTATAATTGAGATTGCTAATTCCCACACCGATGCTCAACGTCACCGCCATTTCATTTCCGACTTTGATTGTCTTAACTTCTTCCAAAATGCTGAACTTGTCCTTTATCAGCTCTTCTAAGTATTTATGCTTAAACACCACAAAATATTTGTCTTTTTCTATCTTTTTGATAATGCTGTCCCGCTCTGAAAAATATTTACTGACCTTTCGGTCTACTAGAGCCACCAACAGAGAACGCTTTACTTCCTCAATGCTTTCTAGCGCTTCCTCATAATTATCAATATAAACCAAGGCAGACACAAGCTGCTGCTCCTTATTCTCCTGAATATAATGATGCAGATCTGTCTCATCAAACAGGTAGAGCGCCATCAGATACTGATCTTTGGCCTCCAGCTCAATCATACTTCCCTCTTTGCTCTCCTCATCAAAATATAACTTTCCCACAACTGCCCGATAAATTCGGTCTTTCCATTCTACCAAGAGCTGATTGCTGCTTTCCTCCTTAGTCAGAAGCTCTCTTGTAATAGAGGGGAAAATGGTAGCAATCGATTTATGATACTGCTTATCTTTCTCCGTGATCGCAGAAAATGCCTCATTCATCCACAAAATCTTGCTGTTATAATCCAACAGTGCATAAGGAATTTCAAATTCATTTAACAGCTTTTTTTGCACGGTACCATATTGAGTAGCGAAATTGATCACTTCACTGCGCAGTACAGAACGATTTGCCAGAAAAAGCCCCAACACAATCAAAAAATAGCATCCTGCAAATATAGATACAAAGATCCCAGCCCTTTGATCAAAATAATACAAAGGCAAATTCAGCAATACAATTAAAACTGTCAACATCAGCGGCCAGTACATGTAATTCTTCAACTGTCCTTTGAACCTGATTTCTCTTTTCATTTACTTTCTACCTTCTGCCTTCCTCAAATCAAAACAATACTCTTCTCACCGTGCACCTCGAGTTCGCTTCGCTTCTTCTCGGTTTCGGGCTGTCGCCCTATCAAATCCGGCAAAAAAGTCATTGCTTTCATGCAAGCATGAAGCAACTGCTTTTTTGCCGGATTTGGCACGGCTCGTAGCTTACGGTTACAGTATACCATATATTACAGAAGTGTTACAAGGTTCATTTCTATTCTGACTTAAAAATCCAGTGCTGCTGAATCTGGTAGCTGATTAAAAACAAAATCGTATCTACAATTATTTTTACCACAGTATCTGCAAATGGAATCACATTTATCAGCACTGTTACTAGTTTTGCAGATATCAACATCTGTACTGCTGCCAAGCAGTAATATTTCAAGATCTGCACTCCTATTTTACCGCTGGTTTGAAATACCACCTTGCGATTCATGGTAAAATTAAAAATAGAAGAACAAATTCTTGCGGCCACTGTCGCCCAAAAGATCCGCTCTGACTGAGGCAGCTTTGTAAATACAAAATAATTTAGTACCGAAAACACCAATACATCCAAGAGAAAAGAACTGAGTGAAAAAAGGGTAAACAACAAAAAACGCTTTAGCATCACTGCATAGATTTTCACCGAATCGACAACTGGCCGAAAATGCGTTCCCGCATTTTCTTCCATATAAATCGTTTTAATTGGAATTTCTTTGATGGGAATCTTACTTCTCACTATGGTAATCAACATCTCTGTCTCATATTCATAGCGTTCCCCACTGACCTGCAGCATTAATTCCAGATGGGACAGTGGAATCCCACGCAGTCCAGTCTGGGTATCTGAAATCCATTTCCCATATAATAAGCGAAATACACGGCATGTCAAAAGATTCCCAAAACGGCTCTTGGGAGGTACATTCTCACCCAACAAATCTCTGCATCCCAGTATAAGGCTTGTCTCATCCATAACTTCTGAGATCCGGCAGACATCTTCTATATGGTGCTGACCATCCGAATCTACTGTGATTACACCAAAAAGCTGCCATTTTTTTGCCTGCTGCCGACAAAAAGAAAAGGCGGTTTTTAACGCCCGTCCTTTTCCAAAATTCTGCTCATGGTGCAATACTGTCACCTCTTCGAAGTTATCTAATTGTGTAAAAACAGCCCCATATTTCGCATCGCTGCCATCATCAACTACCACAATATGGGAAAAACCGTGCCTTATACAATCCTTTACATAAGCAAATAATGTTTCTTCTGGGTTTAATGCAGGAATAATCAGCGCAACCTGTCCTCTCATTTCTGTCCTCCTACCAATCTTCTTTTCGATCACTGATAATTTGATCTACCACATACTCAACTACTCCAGAAATCTGTTTTGACTGCATTTTGCCAATTTGATCAATAAATTCTGGCTCATTGCGATGGCTTACGATATAACTTCTGGTTGGCGTTTCGCTACCCTCTAAAGATACTAATTCGCCCCCATTTTCTCTTAATAACTCCCGTAAATCATCATTAAACTGGTCTGTCACATTCTCAATCGTTGGCACAACAACATCAAATGGCTCAATGGTATTTAAAATCTGGTTCTGGTACTTTTCCAGATATTGCTCAATCAACATCTCAAATTTGCGAAATTCCACAAACTGATCGCCAGCAACGACAATTGTGATCACAAACTCCCAGGTATGAGGATGCGTCTGTCCCTGACGTCCATTGATGATAATATAATGGTTCATATTTAGATACGATTTCAAACGGTATTCCCGATACAACTTTTCTCTTCTCATTGCACAGCCACCGCCTTCCAAAATTTGTCAAACTGAGATTTATAACTGTTCATATTATCTACACAATACAAATTTCCCAGACCACGCACATTCCAATTCTCCAGGGAATCAATGATCTTATTGCTGATCTCCTGATCATATCTGACAAATATCAACACAACTAACCGTTCATCCATTGAAAAACGCAGCACATGATTATCTAGTACTACTTGCATATGCTCAAAAAATTCATCGCGCGCTTCCAGTGATTCTGTCTCAAAGACTGCAAAATGCAGCGGATAAACATTTTTCTGATCGAGCGTCTCCAGAAATTCGTCCAACACGGTATTTTTAAATACATGTTTACTGGCGCTGAAAGCATATTCCCGCTTTAACTGCTCATCCAAGAGCGCAATCTGCTGATTTTGCCAGATAATATGCTCTTCCTGCTTGTCAATATGATCTTCCTGTCTGCGGATCTTGCGCGACATCACCATACTCAAAATGACCAGCAACGCCAATACAATAGAAAGAATAATAATAATTGAGTTTTTACATTCCAATAAAATATTATCTTCTAAAATTACTTTGTCATATGTCAACAGACAGATTCGATACTGCTCCCCCTGCCAATTAAAAATCATGCCTGAAGCAATAAAACGATCTTTATCCAAATATATGATTTTGTGATCTACCTGATTGACCGCCAAACCATTCATAAAATCAGACGCCGTTTCGGTGGCATAATAGGTGCCGTCTGTAAAACCTTTATAACGGTTTGTCTCTGTGACACTCTTTACAAACAAGATGGAATCCCCTTTGCTCAAGGTCCAATATCTGCTTGCAGTGGCGTCCAAAGAGCTGATAATCTCTGTGATATCATCCTCTGTCGCATCTTTACCAAGACGGTTGATCTGCCCCAAAATAACATTTACATATCCATCTTGCTCAGAACCATAAATCTCCAAAAATCTTGTCTCATAACTGCTCAACTGGTATACAATAAACACATCTGATGCAATTGCAAAAAATATTACAACCAGCGTTATCATAAAAAAATTAAATCTTCGTTTCATAAACCCCATTCACCTACTCGTAATTGACTGCCTTCCGTGCCTTCTGTAATAAATTCATAGGTTTCTTTGCCTCAGCCTTTAATTCTTCCTCAAAATCTCTGCGCTCATCCGTCAACGTGCGTGTCTTCCATGCACTATCTGTATTGATGCTGTTGATCACACCTGCAAAACGGATAAAAAATACCATAAGATTAAACAGCGGAAGCAGCGGCACAACATACCAATGTCTGCGATAGTATTTCTTCATACTTGGAAACTCATCCAAATATCCCACCGTTGAAAAAAAGTACAAATATCCGCTGATAATATACAAAAGAAAAATCAATCCTGTAGAAAGCAGTATCACCTTGGCCGAATAATTCATACACATCAAACAAAACAAGGCAAGATACCAAATCAACCTGGGAAATGCAAACGTATGGTCATACATCAGCGTTCGCACCATCACATTGGTAAACATCTTATGCACCCGCAGATCCTTCTCCAAAAATTGATGAGATACTTCTAAACTGCCGCGCTGCCAACGCTGCCGCTGCGTATAAAGCTTATTGACTCCCTCAATCGGATCTACACAAAAAATCGCATTTTCACAGATATGCACCTTGATGTGCTGTAAATAACGCATCTGGAAAGTAATGTTAGTATCTTCACAGATGGTATCTGTATTATAAAGCTGTGATTTGAGCACTGCAGACTTGCGAAATGCCGAAAATGCCCCAGAAAGCGTATAAATGGAATTTGTCTCAGAAGCATAATTACGCCCTGCCAAAAATGCCTGTGCGTATTCCATAAATTCCATTTTCCGCAAAAGCCGCGCCAAAATACCTTTATATTCCTCAATCTGTTCCGGCATGATCAGAATCGCTCCTGTCATACAATCCACATCTGGACATGCTTCAAATTTGCGCACCATATTACTGATCGCATGCGGTTCAAATTGTCCATCACTGTCAACATGAATAATGTATTTTCCATCTGCATTAAATAATGCCAGATTTAAGGCACGGGATTTGCCCTGCCTGGCATTGAGCCACTGCATCAACAAATCTGGATACATCTCCTGACATTTGGTATAGACATGAAAAGAATCATCTCTCCCCTGATTATTAACCAAAAATATCCGCATCTTATCATTGGGATAATCACTGTCATTGATTGACTGAATACATTCCTGCAAAGAATCCTGTGAATTATATACTGGAATAATTAAAGTAATCTCTGGCCAGATAAACGGATCCCCATAATAACGAGGAAACAATTTCTTTTTTACCAAAATTAGATAACTCCCCAGAGAGGGAATAATCTCCATAATTAAAGGAATGATAATCCATGCCGCCCAAAACAAGATCGAATTAAAAAAACTACTAATGACTGTCATACCGGAAACTTCCCACCTTTTGCTTGATAATCTGCGGTTTCGTAAATACATAGAAATATATCACAACGGACAATGCATAAAATACTAGCCTGCCCACATAGGTATGGGCGATAAAATACGTATCGATTCCCCCAAAATAAATCATCAGACAAATAATTGTGATACGCAGTGCATTTGCCAGTACCATTGCAATTACCCCCAAAACACCGACACAAAATCGCTCATACACTGTGTAAACACGATAAAAAATCAGCAGAGACAAATAGGCGATAATCTCTATGATACCAGAACACTCAAAATCAATTTTTAAGGAAATTGCCCCTACCGATGATTCTACAAAAATCACACCATATTTATAATGAGCGCTGTACATATCAGCAATCTTACCAGGAAGACTTGCCAACAATGCCACAATCCGCGCCAAAGGCTGTGTCAGCACTGGCTCTAAAAATACCAGCATTAAGATAAATGCACCAGCACTCCCAATCAAAAAATGCCAGAAATTCAGCTTACTCTTATTGAGAATATGCAAAATAAATAACCAGATCAACAGCCCAATCAAACCTGCTATATACTTTAACATTTGTTTACTCCACTTCCTTCTTAGAATTGTGCAGCCGCGACCGCATACTTAACGTGTAACCCCAAATCAGGAATGCCGCCGCTATGCTGACTGCAATCCCCTGTATCAGATAAGGATAAGTCAGTGAAATTACTGTCCTACCTGCCTTAACAAACGTCAAATGATTCTCTGAATAAATCTCCTGATCGGCTGCAAAACTGTCATGGTAGGCAAGTCCAGTATTCACATCATCCCTGTCAATGTCAATCGTAATATCATCTGGAGCATACTGAATCGTATATGGCACAATCTTACGCTTTGGCAATTCATTAGAACTTAAATCCATTGCACGATCCAATAATGCGCCTACTCCTTCATCTCTCGTTAAACTGTAGTAATACGTAAGATTCAATCCAATTACCACAATATTATCATTTTTCACAGTTCCATAAAACGGCAGATCCCATTCCACATCATTCACAGTACCCCAGACATCATCCAGACCATCCACATATACCGTACTCCATTCTCGATATCCATCTGGAAATAAGTCTGTCTCTAAGATTCCGTCAATGGTTTTTAAATCTGGATATCCCTGTGAAAATGAAACTGCATTACAGATTACACCCAAAAAACTTTGATTTTGACTGCCTCTGTCATCTGGGATTCCGTCTGCAGCAATCACAATATGAACCCCTGATTCACTTAAATCTGTAATCAGTTTTTCTGCTGCTGCTTTGTCATCATAAGTAAAACCTGCAAGATAAATCAAATCATAGGCTGATAATTCCTCAAATGTAAATTCGTTTAAATTAGTTCTCTCTGTCTCCTCGACAATCGGAAACTGCCTGGAAATCCCTGGAGCCGCCGTACCAATACCAATTGCACGATATTTTGTGACGGTTCCCCAATTCCCATCAACATCCAATTTATAGAAACGATATCCATCATTATAATCTACCAGCCGGTAGCCAACGCGGGAAGCTGCCTCATCCATTTCTTCCACTGGAGAATTAACCAAATCCTCAACAATTGCCAAACGCACAACCACGGTATCATTGCCCATCTCCAGACAGCGGTCAAACATATACAGATAATTTCCTTCCTCCAAAGAACGGTCAATCTGTTTAAAATTTGTCGCTGTGGTACAGGACTGCCATGCCGCCCCATAGGTCGTGGCCACTGGTTCCCCATAACCAGTCATCAGATAGGCACTCATGGCATCTAGCGCACTCTCGTCCACCAGCGCCAGACGCTGCCTTGTCATCTCCTTTGCCTCGCCAATCAAAGTCCAGTCTGAATATTCCGCCATGATCTGATCTGGCGTCTTACCAGACTGATTTCCCAAAACCAACTGCAGGGAAGGCAGTGCATCCAAGATTAATAATGCCGCAAAAAATACAATCCATCCCTTTTTTAAAGTGTCCCAGATTAGAAAACTAAACAAAAGCATACACAAACCTATGGATATAAAACGAAGCATCCACAGAAATTGTCCTCCCGGCAGTTTTGACAACAAAAGGTATAATGTATTTGATGTACAGATCAATATGATAATTCCTGTCCAAAATCCAGGCATAGATTTCTTTTTGCTTAAGAATACCCCAAAAATACACAATAACAGCGCTGCCAAACCAAAATAAAAATGGATACATCCAAATTGAAAACGTGCCATAGGATTAATGGAAAGCCACAAGCTCTGGAAAAAACCGGCCATAATTTCCGAACTGTCTGTCGAGGTAATTCCGCCAATCAGAGAAGGCACCAACCAGACACCAATCAACATATAGCCCAAGAGAAGGGCAAAGAGAGCCTGTAGGCTGCGATGCCATTCACGGCGAATGACTGCATCAATAATAAAATATATTAAAAATGCAATTAAAATCATCCCTGCATAGCCAGAATGACAGAGTGATGTCAGGGCAAAACACAGGGAAATTTTCGGTAATGTCTGCCAGCATTGCTCCTGGAGATACTCATACACCCAATACATCAACAATGGCAAAATTACAATACAAATGGAACGCGGCAGATTGCCTTCATAAAACAATGCAATCAAATTGTTGGGCATAAAAAACCATAAAATACCCACAAAAGCTCCAAAAAATGGACGTTTCACTTTATAGCCCACATAAAGCCAGGAAATCGCCCCTACAAAAAAAATAAACATTACAAACACCAGAAAACCGCTCATTGGATCCCCGCCGCCAAAAAATTGGCAGAGCGCCAGCACATAGACGGGAAGCGGCGCCCAGTAGCGCATCATTTCTACGCCATTATACCACAGCGGATCAAAAATTGGCCACCAATCCCCATCACAAATTGCCTGATATAATACATCCCCCTTATAGAGATGGCACAAGGTATCTATTCCACATGGATATTGCCCATTATTCCCTACAAGCTTTGCCACTCCATATGCCAATAAAGCATAAAGAATGGGCATGATTAAAATCAGATAATATGACCTACTTCTGTCTTTCAATGCCCATTCCTCCTATTTCCTATATTCTCTTTCCAAACTCTGCTGCCATAGGCATATCAATAATAGTTCTGCCTATTTTCCAGCAGCAAATATAATTTCAAAAATATTTTTCTTCTTATACCAAAGCGCCAATCCCACAGTAGCAATACAGAGTGTTACTCCTACAATTGGCCCTGTTGAAGTACCTGCGGTGTACAGCCATTGCTGGCCAATCCGTCCAAACTGTGCAGAAATTTGCTTTAAGTCTGTCTCACCCACGCCAAGCTTCTTAGCAATCATTGGAAGATCAAGATAAAATTCCATCTCATCCTTCCCGTCCATGCCGACGGTAATAATCATCTTTCCATAGAGCTGATCCATATCATTCAAATTATTGACATTGGCAGAAGTCCCCCATGCATCGGTGGAGGCAATATGAAATTCATAACTGCCCTCCGGCAAACCGCTAAGCTGTGGATTCCAATTGATATTCCCATTTGTATCCACAGTCACCAATCTGGGATAAAATGCCAACTGCTGATTCCAGGAATGGTTTTTGAGATCACTGTCACTCTGATTAAAGGCAATCGTAATTGCAGAGGTAAATTCACCGCCTGCTTCCTGGAGATGCTGAGGCATATTTGTAACAACATGGCCAAAGATCTGCTCTCCACTTGTATAAAGGGCTCCTTTTGCATCCACCTGTGCCTCCTGTGAACCTGCCGTCGCATACTCAATCGTAGTATGGCCGTAATCTTCCCAATCCTCATAGGCACCATCATAGATAATTCCATTGAAAAGATTTTCCAGATTATTGCCATTGTCAGGCTGCATATTTACTATTCCACCCACAATCGGTTCTCCCAAATACAAACCAAATGAGAGGCTCTCCTTATATTTCGGAAGCTGATCCTTTGGAATTGCCACTTCCCATTCATCCCCCACATATGCAATCTGCGCACCGTTTACTCCATTCACTGCGGGCGCTGTAGACAACTGAATATCTGTTTCATATCCTAAATCTGATGTGATTGCAAATTTACCATTGGAATGGCTTCCTGCACCAGAAGCATTGCCATCTTTACCGTCCTTAATATAAAGATAGAGCCAATCACCATCAAAAATGGCCGCTACCTGTGAAATACATCCCTTATGCGCATCATTGGGGCATGAGGTATCTGTCTTCGCCACTGCAGCCCAGTCTGAATAAGCGCCATCAATGGTAATTCCTGTATAAACCGGCGGAGTCTCTGACTCAATTACATTGCCATTCACCTGCTCAATCTCTCCAGAACCGATAGTAGTTCCTCCAAAGCTAAGTGTAAAATCCAAACTGTGGAAAAAGCTGACTGGAACAGCAAACTCTACTGTGTATGGGCCTGCATTATTGCCATGCGCTTCATTCACTGCTGCTGCCTGTGCACCGGCAACATCTCCCCACTGTGCATTTTTTACAATTGCGCCGCCATTCCAGGCATTGACAGAAAGCGCACTATCCTGCCCATTTTGGCCATCTGCATATGTAAACTTAAAACTATTTTCATTACTTGCAAATCCATAATCCCACTCTGTACTTGCACTGCCTGTATAACAGAAATATAACATATTCTTATCTGGTGAGAAAGCAACCTTCCAGGAATCTACATTGGAAGCTCCCGAAGAACGCGCGGCTACCTCTGCCCAATCAGACATATCTCCATCAATCGCAATACTGCCATTAACCATTGGCAAATTTGCCAATGAGAACGTCTGTGGCTCATCCTCATGCTCTGATTGTATCTCTTCCTCTCCCTCTTTCTTTTCAGGAGATTCTTTATCCTCTGGATCCTTGTCGATCTTTTGTCCCTCATCTATCTTTTTATCTTCTTCAGATTTTTTATCTTTATCCTCATCCTTAGCAGGATCTGGTGTCTTATCCCCAGTTTCTGGCTGTTGTGGGGTCTCCTGATCTTTGCTAGGATCCGGCGTCTCATCTTGCGCTCCTGGCTGCTGTGGGGTCTCCTGGTCCTTGTTAGGATCCGGCGTCTCACCTTCCGTTCCTGGCTGTTGCGGAGTCTCCTGATCCTTACTAGGATCCGGTGTCTCACCTTCCGTTCCTGGCTGCTGCGGGGTCTCTTGGCCGCCTTCTGGCTGCTGTGGGGTCTCCTGATCTTTGCTGGGATCTGGTGTCTCATCTTTAGCTTCCGGCTGTTGTGGCTGCTCCTGCTGCGCTGGAGCAGGCGCCTCCCCCTCTGTTTCCATCTGCTGCGACGAATCTAAATCTGTCGCCATAACTGGCATTCCCGATAATAACAGCGACATTGACATCAAACCAGCTACAGCTCCTCTGAAAATCGTTTTGACTTTCATATTAATCCTCCCTTAAATATGACTCAGTGTTAAAATGTTTCCGCTACAATCGCATAAATGCGCAAAGGCGTCTCGCTAATCTCAAAACGGGCAAATCTCCATTGCTGTTCCTCCAATGCGTCTCTCACCTTTAAATAAAACACCTCGCCCAAATTTTCAATACTCGTATTTCCCTTAAATTCTGGAAACTCGTTTAAGTACTGATACTGATAAGGGGCAAATACCTGCTCTAAGATGGAATCCATACTGGCAAATTCCATAAAATTTTCTGACAGATGTCTTGCCACGATCTCAATCTCAATCAAATGATGGTGTTTGTTTTCTATCCGTCCGTCAAAGCTGTGCTCCATACATAAACGATATTTCAAACGATGGTATTTCATTCGCTCCTACCTGCCCATCTCTGTGTTAAAACATTTACCTTCATATATGCTCCAAATAAATGCTTCAATGTATTGGTTATGCCTTCTATCACATATTACAAAGATTATTATAGCACACTTGAATATTCGTTTTCAATCTGTAGCCGCTCAAAATTTTTGTCAAAGATTTTCAAAATAAATGTCAAAAACTTTCGGGAAATATTTCCCGATTTTACCCACAGAAAAAAGGGCAGTGAGTTTATCACTGTCCCTTTCCTGTCTTCCGGTTCCCATGTTCTTCGATTACCAAGTGCTTTCCTGTTTTTGGTACCTTGTCTGGAATATACTCTATCAGTTCTTCAACAGAGCAGTCTAACACCTCACATATCCGGTCTATATGCTCTACTTTCAAACTAACAACAATTTCATGGTACCATTCATTGATGGCATTTCGCCTTATTCCGGTAAGCTCTGACAATCTCTTCTGCGTCATACGCCGTTCCCCAAGAAGCTTTGATAGATGTATTCTTATCATAATAATGCCCCTTGGGAGCAATAATATCATAATTCGATTTTTAAGAGTGTCTTTTGAGCATTTATATTGTTTTTCGGGATTTTTGTATCATTTTTCGATATTAGTAGTTCTTGATTATCAGTTCCTTGTACCTAGGCTTCCTTTCTTTCATCACTAAATTATGCAACCGCTCTACTTCAATGATATGATAACCTCTGTACAGCTCTCTTATATACTCACAATCGTTATATGACAACACAAATTTACCCTTAATCACATCCAACGCCTCTTTTAGTCTCACATGGTCTTCCGGCATAAATCTGTCCGGATAATATTTCTCCGTTTCATAATATGGAGGGTCAAGATAAAATAACGCATCACTTTTGTCATAATTTTTGAGAATTTTTTGGAAGTCTAGGTTTTCAATAACAACCTTATTCAGCCGCTTGGAAACTTGAAGAAGATAGTCCTTTGCTTTGTCCATGTCCCGTGGACGTAATCCAAAAGACCGGACATCCGCACCAAAGCTCTCCTTAATCAAGATAAAAAATCTTGCTGCCCTTTGTATATCGGTCATCCCCCTTGTATCAATCTGTTCCCTTGCATCATAAAACTGTTCCCTTGATATTAGTATGTATTGCAGCTCATTTTGAACAGCATCAGGGTGATATTTAATGCACCGAAACAAATTTACAAGGTTTCCATTGACATCATTATACACTTCCATCTTGGCGTGACTATCAGAAGAAAATAGAACCCATCCGGCTCCTCCAAACACTTCAATGTAACGCCCATATGTTCCCGGTTCAGGGAACTGTTCTACAATCTTACCTCTAAGTGCCTTTTTACCACCAATCCAAGTCATAAAGCTATCCATAATTACATTCCTTCTTTCATAATAATTTGGGCATTATCTATGATAAGGAATAATCATGAATTACTCGTCAAACTGCCTGTTCTTCTGCCGGAATACCGTCTTCCTTACACTTAACAAGCTGCTCCTCAAGAACTCCAATTTCATCTCTCACAAGTTGTCTCTGTCCGTGGAGCTCCTGAAGGTCATAAGGCGGCTCCATTCCAAGGGTAGAATACTCTATGCACTTGGCAATCTTCCAGTCTCCAATCTCCGACTCCTGACAGGAAAGCCTGGTCTTCAGGTCTCTTATTTTCTGCTCTATCTCATTTCTGCTCATTTTTGTTTTGCTCATTGCTGTGTCCTCCTTCAATAAATGGATGGATGAAAAGCTCATCAAAGAGCTTGTCCATGTTTCTGATGATGGTATAGGAGTCATAGTGCTGCACACCACCCCTCCATGAGGCATAGGAGCATCTCACATCTGCAAAGGATACCTTCCCTTCATCCAAAAGCCTCCGGAGCTTTTTCAGCTTCCTCCGCTGCCTGACAACGGAGTCCTTGCTGATACGTTCAATCACCTTGCCTGTCTCTGTCAAACTGTATTTTATTTTAAGGAATGTGAAGCCATGGGACAGCTTGACTATCTGTGTCTTTTTTGGATTGATAAACAGCCCATACTCATCACATATCCCTCTGATGTCATTCAGGAGCCCCTTCAGGAACTCCTTGCTTTCATGGATGATATAAATATCATCCATATAACGTCCATAGTATTTCATGCCTCTCACAATCTTGCAGTAATTGTCTAGCCTTGTGGGATAGTATACTCCGGATATTTGAGATATTTGGCTACCAATACCAACGGACTTTTTCATGTACTTCTCGCCTGTCAGCTCTGCCTTATCAATTTTAGCGTGTTCCAGTGCGTTGTACAGGGTATTCATGCAGTCAGCGTATTCTTCCTCCGACATGTACGAAACATCCACCCGGAAGGTGTCTATGAGCTTCTCAATGAAGCCCATGGTCTCCTTATCGCCAATCTTTTTCCGCATCTCCTTTATCAGCCCATCATGTGGGATGTTGTCAAAGAATTTGCTGAAATCAATCAGTAGCACATACCCCTCATTGCTCTTATGCTTCCTGTAGAACTTGTGAAGGTGGGTGCTCATCCGTTTCCTTGCAAAGTGGATACACTTTCCTTCCATGGATGCCCCATTGTCATATGTGAGGTATTTGGATAGCTCCGGGACAAGCACATTGTCACAAACCGACCTCTGCACTACCCTGTCAGAGATGTGCATGGACTTTATATGGCGGATATGCCCTCTTTCATTCAGGTCAAACTCATAAAAGTCCTTCTGCTCATAGCTTCCATCCTTCAGCTCCTTTTGTGTCTGATTGACATTCCTCAAAAGGTTGGCTTCATACCTCTGTACTGACTCCTTCCACGCTGTCCCCTTCTTTGACTTGTTAAAAGCATCAATCAGGGAATTGGCATCATATACAGACTCCATATTTTTCATAGAGTTTTCACCTCGTTCCTAGCACCAACTGACGTATCAGGGTGCATCAAGATGTTGCTCACCTTCCCTCTACACAAAAGATGAGCTTCTTTACCTTTCGGAAGGACAAGCTTTCCTTTCCTGTATCATATGTCGGCTCGTAGCCTACACTTAGCATATATACACGAAATCGGGCGGACTCCACCATCCCCGGCGGCGGCGTTATTGTTACTATTACCATTATTGTTACAATTAGCAAACGCCGCCGCAGACACCACAGCACTCAACGGGATGCTGTTTCACTTGATACAAAGCTTGCCCCGGATAATTATACTTGCTTTTTCGGATTTTGGAAAGTCCCTTCTGCCTTTTTTGCCTCGGTCTCCTTAATCTTCTTCAGTATTTTGTTGTCACTCTTCCGCCATCCCTTCAGGAGGGCTATCTCCTTCTCAATCATGTCCACATACCTCATGTACTTCTGT